>Ga0187847_10002166_pt1 | contig 16256 bp, 9 predicted proteins | sample June2016WEW_4_10_FD_132458 | JGI IMG/M metagenome (GOLD analysis project Ga0187847, IMG submission 132458) | Peatland microbial communities from SPRUCE experiment site at the Marcell Experimental Forest, Minnesota, USA - June2016WEW_4_10 | ecosystem: Environmental > Terrestrial > Soil > Wetlands...
GAGGGACAACGAAATTTCCGATGAGAGTAAACGAAATCAGGAGGGCGTTTTCAGAGCAGAGCGAACTTGGGGAAACCATCGAAAAATGGCGGGAGCATCGGGCGGAACTCGCAAGCAAAGGAAAAGGACCAGTTAGACTCGCGGGCGATGTCAAATGGTTATTTCACGTCATCCCCGCGTCTGCCTTTAGCAGAGACGTACTTCGTGAAAGCTGGGCAGTTGCAGAACAGGAGAAGCGTCAGGTGTATGTTCCGCATGATCTGCGCTCGTACCGGTACAACGCGGACGGTTTTTTGTGCCTGGCGGATACCGGCGCTCAATTCACAGCCTACGGCTACACCCAACTTTTTCGTTCCGGCATTGTGGAGTATGCGGACGGGTTTTGCTGCAACCCGCCACCAACGGGTGGGCATCCGATGATCTTCGGCCAGGAGCTTGAAAAACACATGGTCAACTGCTATACAGACGCAATCAACCGATTTCGGATAGATGGGCGCAGAGAGCCATTGTACGTTGGTTTTTCGCTAATCGGAATTGAGGGAAGAGCGTTTTTCGTCACGACAATGCAGAGCGCATTTCCGCAGACTGCCGGTATCAACCGGGACATCTTCACATCCCCTGAAGTGTTTGTGGACATTGATGAGCCCGAAGAATCGCCTTACGGGAAGACTCTTCTTCCCCTGGTGGATACGATGTGGCAGGTGGGCGGACGCCAAGGGACGCCCTTTAGGCCCAACGGAGAATGGAAGCCGTTTGGGCGGTATGACTGACTGTTGCGCGAAATCTGCCCTATTGGGCGAAGATCTGACAGGTGTTGTGCCCGCGATATGTCTTTGAGTGCGTCATCGGCAGGATGATGGTCAAATGAAACGGGCATTCTGAAAGAATCGGCTCCACTCGCCGTTTGCCGACCCGGTGTGCGGTCCTATTCCGTCGTATCGGCGGTTTGCAGGTAGCTGTAAAGGCACTGGCGGCTGATACCGAATTCCAGCGCTAGAGCAGCCTTGTTCACTCCGGCGGCTGCCCGCTTGTGGAGGTCCGCCACATTTTTAGGGGTCAGTTTGAACCGCCCGCCCCGGTACTTGCCCGCTGCTTCCGCAATCTGGATTCATTCCCGCTGCCGCTCCAGAATGAGGGCGCGTTCAAATTCGACGGCCCCAAGCGTTAGCACTATCCAATTCCCCCGGCCGGAGGATAAAGCCTCCCGCGGAGCGACAGATACCGGCGGTCCATCGATAATAATCCGAACTGTCGCGATATGCGAAAATCGATTTGAAAGGTACGGCCGGTGTCTACCCTTTTCTTTTCCTATTCACATGTTGATGAGGATCTCCGAGACCAGTTGGAGGTGCATCTTTCTGCCCTAAAGCGTCAGGGGCTCATCAGTTCATGGCATGATCGCCGTATAACCGCTGGATCCGAATTTGCGGCGCAAATAGATCAGCATCTCGACGCAGCCGATCTGATTCTCTTGCTTATCAGCCCCAATTTCATCGCTTCGGAATATTGCTACGATCTCGAAATGACGCGGGCCATGGAGAGGCACAGGAATGGAGATGCGCGAGTGATCCCGGTGATTGTGCGTCCCTGCGACTGGCACGATCTCCCGTTCGGAAAGCTTCAGGCCGTACCGAAGGACGGCAAAGCAATCAAGACTTGGCCCGACATCGATGAAGCGTTCTTGGATGTCGTGAGGGCAATCAAATCCGCTCTGCAGTCGGTGCGCGTAGATGCGACTGCTGTACCAGCGACCGCAGCGATCGCGGAAGCACCTTTTTCCGCCACTCCAGTAATCCGATCCAGCAATCTCCGCATCCGGAAAAAGTTTACGGACTTCGACAAGGATCGCTTCAGGCATGAGGGTTTTGAGTACATCGCGAAATTCTTTGAAGGCTCCCTGCAGGAACTTGTGACCCGCAATCCCAACCTCAATCAAACGTTTCGAAGAATCGATGCAAACCAATTCAGCGCTGCCGTGTACATGGACGGTGATAAGGTCTGCCAAGGTTCAGCTTCGATTTCGGGTGGCGTCATGGGAAGTAACAGCATTGAGTACGCTATGACGGATGACGCGAGGTTCGGTGGTATGAATGAAGCCGTCTCTGTCAAAGCCGACGATCAGATGCTCTACTTTGAAGCACTGGGCATGCAATCCTACGGGCACCATAAGGAAAAGCTCACCTTTCAGGGTGCCGCGGAATTCTTCTGGGGGTTGTTCATTCAGCCACTTCAGCCGTGACAGTTGCCATCTGTCAGGAAGACTATGGGTGCCGGGAAAAGCCTTTCCAGACCCTAATCAGGGTCCCGACAAGGGGAATCTACGGATGAGCTACAATCCCGCTTATGACACTGACTGGCGACAAATCGGCCGCGTTGGATGAACTTTACAGTCGCATCACGCGATTTGCCGAAGTGATGGGCGGTACTGCATCCCGGACAGTCCTGAGTGTGTCGGTTCCCGTCGCAATGGTCTCAGCCCCACGGAGCGAGGATGCCCCGGCCTTGGTTGCAGAGATGCCTGGTAACTTTCGGGTGGACTTCGCCCCGTCTTTTCCGTTGAGCATCGGGAATGCTTTGTCCGTGCGAGCTGTGCGTACCCACGCCGGTTTGCGGAAGAACGACTGGACCATCAACTTTGGGCCGGACGGTTGGCGAAGGACTCAGGCTCCACTACCGGACGATGAGATACGCGCATGTCTGACGCCAGAAGGACCCCGACCCGCCGCATATTAGGGCTAGGGCTGCCGACGAAATAGAGCAAGCTCTTCCGCCCGCGATTCGTGCGGGCCACTGTATTTGGCCGCCAACGCAATTCGTCGGTGTTCTCGATGTGCTTCCCGGAGTACCTTAGCTTCTCTACGGCGTATACTCGTCCTCTGGGCGGGGGCGAGGGAATGGGAGACTTTGCAAAACGGCAGGCGGCTCAAATCAAGTATGCGGAAGAGCAACGCGAAAAGACAATGAAACAAGCCAATACTGAGAGTCAAGCATTTGTCGAGCGGGAGAATCTCAAAAGAAGACTCGGACCCGATTTGTGGCTCAGTTTTCGAGAGCTGGTCGTCGCCAAGTGTCAAGCAGTAAACAAAGAGCTTGGTAAAGAGCACTATCGGTGGCACGATGAATTGCCCAACAAGTTGCGTGTAATCAGACTCAATCCCATTGCGAATTTGCGTCTTGAGTTCTTCCCGGATGGCGGCCGAATCCACTATGACTCGGGCGAATGCGTCGGGGATTATCTCATCGGATTAGATGAAAGTTCGGGTCAAGCGACCCTCTCCGATGCCTATCAGCGCATTTTCGAACCGGAGTTGACGGCGGAGCATCTTCTCGAAAACTGTTTGGAGAAAGCCCATTTCTGAGCGAGGCGTCAGCGTGCCATTTGTGCTTTACTCAATTGGCGCTGCGGGCTGGCGCTGATCCCCCGCACGTGGAAAGCAATCGCCTAACCATCCCCGGCAAGAATAAATTCCCTGTACGGTCCCACTGTATCGAGTACCGCCTTGTGTTTCAGAATGAAGGCCGCGAATTCCTTGCCCTCCGTAGGTGCAACGAGGGGCTCCTGGCTTGGCGGCAATGTTGGGCGAGCGTGCAGCCTCATCTGATCCAGTGCGTACAGGTATCCGCCTCCGTTCTTAGGGGGCATGCCCGGCCACGAAGAGAGGTCTACTGCACCCGTAAGGTTCGGGTTCGGCCAGGTCATGCTTTTGAATCGCGCGTCATAAACGACTTTGAAACCCATCCTTTTCGCAAGTGAAACTGTGCGCTCAAGCGGTTCGAAGGCATAGCCATCGCGTGGGCGAGTGAAATTCTCCTGCGTCACCCACTGCTGAATGAGGGCGTTGGCCTTTTCCCTTGTCTCGTATTCAGTGTCTGTTAGTAGAAGGTCTTCCACGCCGTCACATATCTGGACGAGCTGAGTTTCGCGGGAGCCGTCTACAAAGAAAACCAGCAAGTGCCGCACTGATTTCTCTGCTGCATTCGTAAGCGTTGCGTAGAGTTGTGGCTTATCTGTATGCATATCTGCTCCTAGTTCCGGTCAAAGTCGGGAAGCCAGCCAAGATAAACCGCATCCTCATCACTGAGTGTGTGATTCAAAAGCGTTTGATGTTTGTCTTCGCTGTTGAAGAACCGCTCCACTGCGGCTTCCGTGTAGCGAAGTCGCTGCTGGAGATCAACCGAAAGATTCTCCTTGGTCGAATAGCTCTTCGTCGCCATCGCGCTGCCGCTACGGCTGGAAGGCGCGAGCGCAATCATGTAGGACGGTAGGGCGGCTGGCTGCCTCTTGTCCGTCATTTCATCCACGAAAACAGTAAAGCTCCGCATAAAACTAACCTCATATCATACAATACACCCAAATAAACCAGAAAATCCGGTAGTAGTGCCGTTTGAAATCCACGGAGGCCGCTTCTGTGATTACGCTTTTCGCTTCCAGATAATGAAATGAGCTTTACAACCAGCAGGCAGGATAAGGAGACTAGGCATATCCACAAAGCCCCATTTTCTGCCGGCTTGTGGGCCAAGATGATTCTGACGGCACCTGACGTTTCGGACCTGTCCAATGCGCTTTCTTGGTGGGAGCGAGGCGAATACTTTTTTTCATTCGTCGTGGCTGCTGCCTGTTTTGGCGAGTACGTCGCCGACTTTAAGCCCCAGTGGTATCGAACAGGAGACGCAGAGCGTGACGAGAAACGCAAGGAATCAATCTCAAAGCGATCTACTTTGGTTCTAGTTGCCGCGCTTGTTTTTGAGCTGCTCTGCGTAGCAAGATCGAACACTCTAGCAGGAGAGGTAATCGGATCGATCAATGATCTAGCAACAAACGCGGCAGGACAGGCTACGGCGGCGCTAGATAGGGCCAAAAAGGCCAATGAGCTCGCGCAGAGCGCATCAGATATGGCTGGACCTGCGAAAACGATCGCAGACGAAGCCAAGAGTGAGGCTGACACGGCTGCCTTAAAAGCAAATGCGGTATCCAAGAAAGCCAGCCAAATCGATACCGGATTGCGCGAGACACAGTGGGCATTTTCGGCGCGCACTCTGAAAACTCTATCGGAACGTGACAAGATAATCGAACAACTAAAACAATTCCAAGGTAAAACGGTCTTCGTACGGTCATACAGATACATGGGTGATGTTGACGGATTCCGTGTCTGCAAGATGGTGATCGACTTGGCCCATTCGGCAGGGATGAATCCGGTTGACCAATGCTCGACGTTGCTGCTCGGAGGAATGCCCGCCACTGGAATTCAGGTATGCGGCCCGAACGACCAGGAAATGCTGTCTCTTTCAAAGGCATTGACCCCTATAGACATGGGCGGAACGTGTCCGTGGGGAAACGCCCAACATTCTCCTGAGCTGATGATCTCCGTCGGCTCAAAAGCCTTAGTCGGGATCGGAGAAACATTCCAAACGGAGGATTCCGCAAGAAGGGCTGCTGCGATGAAGAAAACCAGCAAGTCAAATGCCAAACGGTGACCACCGAGGACGAAACGGCGCCACTACCGAGCAGTCTAATCCGCTTGCGAAATGCTGGCGCAAATCTGCCAAGGGGTACGGTGTAGCGGCGGAGTTTAGCGTCCACGATCTGATGTTTGCCTTCTTTTGAACTGCGGAGTCTGCGTCGCTGGTACTTCGAGGGTTTCGCCTGGGGCATCATCGACAGCGACCTGAGCTGAAGATCGGTCCTCAATAGCTTCCGCGTAGACGTGCTCTTCGCTTTCAGTGGATTCACGTCCGACCGGAACGGCTTTTGCAGACGGCAGTTCTTCCGTTTCAGCATCGACAAGCTCCTCGACCTCTTCAGCCTTGCCAAGCAGCTCCTTGTCGATTGCCGCAAGGCGTTGCTCGTACTCTTTGAGCTTCGCCTCGTAGGGGCTTTCATAGTCGAGCGCGGAGTGCAGGCGGGCCAGCGTTGCCTCGTTTCCCTGGATAGTCGCTTCCGTTTCGAGGATCTTCGTTGGCAGGTCTCCGCCGCGGCGCAGGACGGACGTTAGGAGGGATTGGGCTGAAGGCATCCCCATGTGGGCTTCCGGGCGCGGCACATCGAACCACTCTCCGGCCAGGTCATAGCGAACGGCCGTGATGTCCGTGATGGTACCAAGTTCGTCTTTGATGAGGGCGTCGCTGATCGCGAGGGGAATGCCGAGGCCGTTGACTGTGAGTTGGGTTGTGCTGTCGAGGGTGACCGTTCGCAGGTATTCGTTGGCGTCTTTGAGCTTGGAGAATTCAAGCTCGTTGAAGCGAACCTGGAGACTGAGGAGCTTGCCTTCATCGTCCCGGCGTTCGTGTGATTTGAAGACCTGGTTGGCTTCCTTGAGTTGGGGCAGCCTGTCTTTGAGATGCGCGATCCGGTACTCGACGTTGAGCATTTGTTGGCGATTGTTGTAGTGGTCCAGCCGGTTGGAACGGGCAAGCAGGGTCAGGTTCTTGATTTCATACTCCAGCTTGATTTTTTCGAGCGCAAGCGGGTTGCCGGTAGCCTGGGCCTTGGCCAGAGCGAATATCTGAGGACTCAACCGGGTCTCGCCGGCAATGTCCTCGATCTTTCGGCCCATCCGGCCGCCTGATTTGAACTGCGACAGAAACGTCTGTTTACGTTCCAAAAGCTGGGCACGTTGAAGATCGTGCGCCTTCGGGGACGCCACGTCTCGCGGTTCTGAAATCATCCGGTAGAACTCGACTTCGGAGAAGGTGTTGCCGGAGCGGCGCATTCGCCCGTGCCGCTGCTCCAACTGATCGGGCCGTTGTGGGAGATCGAGGTCGATCAACGCCTTGAGGCGCGTCTGAATGTTGACGCCTATGCCGCATTTTTCCGTGGTCCCAAGCAGGACGCGAACGCGGCCCGCGCGCACCGCCTGCTGAAGACCGAAGAATTCCTTGCCCTTCTTGAAGTCGTGAACGATGGCGACTTGTTCTCTGGGTACACCGGCCGCAATGAGTTTTTTCTTCATATCCTCAAAGAGATTGAATTCGCCCCTCTGATAGCGGTCGGCAAACAGAATGACGGTCCCGCGCTCGATTTCCGTGCGGTGCAAGACATCGAGAGCGGTACGCACGGCGGTGTTGGCTTTGCTGTCGGGATCGTCCGGGCAGGTTGGATCGTAGAGGCGGGCGTCGAGCGAGATTGCGCAGGCATCTGAATCGAGCTTGAGCCAGTTATCTTCCGTTGGGTCGGGCCGGTCTGGATCGCTCATTGGGAGGCTCAGGAGTTCGCCGCGCTCGGCGATGCTCTGGAGCAATGGCTCCTGAGCTGGGGTCACCTTGACAAGAAGATCCTTGCGGACGGCCTTGGGAAGGGTGATGTAGCCGGCTTCCTCAGCTTCGTCCTGCATCATTACATCGGCAAACTGAGACCAGATGGACTGGAGTTCCGGGACGTTGACGTAATTCGCCAGAGCGGTCTTCGGCTTGATGGTCACGCCATCGGTGGCGTATTCCATCCGTGTGACTGGCTCGGCGAAGTTTGCCGCCCAATCGTCAAAGTTGTGAATGTTGCATTTCGTGAGGATGTCGCGGGCCAGGTATCGAGTCATCACGAACTGTTCGCCGAGTGTATTCGTGATCGGTGTGGCGGTAGTGAAGATGACGCCGGCGCCATTGTGCGTCTCCTGCATGAACTCGATTTTGGCGAGGATGCGCTGTGCCCGCTGGGACTCGCGGGTGCTGATACCGGCGATGTTCCCCATCTTTGTGACGATGGCCAGAGCCTTGTATGCGTGGGCCTCATCAACAAACAGACGATCCACTCCCAGATCGTCGAAGTAGATGGTATCGTCTTTCCGGCCCTGGGAAAGCTCTTTAAGCTTCTCCTTGTACTTCTGAATCTTGTTCTCGATCTGGCGCGTGGTCCGCTTCTCCGCTCTGGTCTTGGTGCGACCGTTTTCAGAGCCTTCGCGCAGCAGGTCTTTCATTTCTCGCATCTGGGCGTTGACAGTCTTTGTTTCTCGCTCGGGCGAGATAGGGAGCATATCGAACTGGGAATGGGGAACGATGACGGCGTCCCATTCGTTGGTGGCGACACGGCTGAATAGACGTTTGCGGCTGAGCGGAGAATCGAAGTCACGTTCGGTAACGGCAAGGACGTTGGCGGAAGGATAGGCTTTCTTGAACTCTTCGCGCCATTGTTGAATCATGTTGTTTGGGACGACGTAGAGATTCTTGCGCGAGATTCCAATTCTCCGCGACTCCATGCCGGCAATAATCACGGAGAGGGATTTGCCGGAGCCGACGAAGTGGTCGAGGAGAGCGCGGCCTTCGACCATGACGCGCCACGCTCCCCGCATCTGATATGGCCGCGGAACGATGGTGGGATTCAGCCCTGGGAACGATAGGTGCCCGCCGTCGTAGATGCGGAGGCGGTTGGCATTGAAGGTTTCGTTGTAGATGCGCTCGATCTGCGGTTGAATGTCGGCCTGCTTGTCGTCTTTGATCCATTCGGCAAAAGCATCTTTGATTTCGCGCAGCCTGGCGCGCGCCGCGATGGTTCGTACCGTGTCGATGATGGGCTTACCATCGGCGTTGTTCTCGTAGAGGGTAGGCTCCTGGAGATTGAGTCCATATTCGAGGAGCTTGTGACCTGACATTCCTCCGCCAGCCCACTTGTGAGTCAGCTCGAATGCGTTGTAGCAGGAAGGCAGATCGACGCTCCACCGACCATTGAGGTCTCTAGTGATAGAGGGCGCGCGGTCGCCGGATGCTGGATGTTGTTCGGCCAGATGTCGGTTTAGGAACGCGGCGTAAACCTCAGTGGGAACCCAGGTCTGCCCGAGACGCACGTCGATGTCAATAAAGGGAACGATTTCGGGCTGGACAGCTTCGAGCGCCTTGACGTTCCGTTCATAGGCCGGGTCGAGCAGGGTGGACCCTTGGGCGTCTTTCAACTTCTGCCGCACGTTGCCGGAAAGATACTCATCGGCTGTCTGGTATCGCTGTGAATTCGGTTCCTTGTAGATCAGTTCGGCGGCGACAAGCTGTCCAATGACCTCTGCCTCCGGCTTGTCGAGGAGACGAGACATAAGGCCGGTGTCCAAACGGCCGCACTCGGCCAGCACCTGGAGCATGGCTGCTTTTGGATCGCTCGGAAGTTCCCGCAGCGGTTCGTAGGGCCGGATTGTGCGCTTGCTAAAGATATCGGCGAGAGAAATTCTCGAAGTCTCTGGGTCAATGTTTTCGAGCGCAGTCAGGAGCGGATATTCGGGATCATCCTCGAAGAGTTTCGCGGTGCTGATATTGTTGAGCGGGCCAAAGTTCGCGCGATAGCTTTCGTAGTGCTGGAGTAGCTGCTCCTGGCATTCCGCAAGCTGGCCTTCATTCGAGGATTGCAGTTGAAGCCGGATCACTTCCTTCAACGTGTCCCGGAGCGCAATCAGCGATTTCAGTTGAAAGAGAACGCGTCCACTCGACAATGCGCGTGGGAGCGGGGTCCTGACGCCGTTGTCGTTGAACCAAACGGTGCCTTCGTCAATAAAGTACGAATGATTCTTTACGGTGTCTGGCGAGGGAACAAGCGAAGAGGCGCTTCGGCTGTTCCGTGAATCCTTCGAGACAGACGGATCGTACGGTGTGAAGATGTTTTCCGGCAAGGTCTCGATAGCTGCCTGAAGACGTTCGACGATGCTTGTATCGCCTTCAAAGGGCTTAAGAGTGTAATCCTTGCGTCCATACATTCGGCTTTGAGCACTGTGAACTCCGAGAACCATCTCTGGGTGCTCGTCGAAGTAGGCGTTGTAGTTGACCGATGCCGGGTCGCCATAGCCCGGAACCACGTGCGAAACGCTGTCGATCCAGACTGGATGCTCCGGCTGGGGTTCGTTGGGAAGCCGCTTGCGGAAGAACAGAATGTCGGTGGTAACCGCAGTGTTGGCGTTTTTCTGAAAGGTGTCGTCAGGCAGACGAATTGCAGCGACCAGATCGGCCTTGGCGGCCATCGTGCGGCGGGCGCGCACATCGAGAGAATCAAGCGTGTAATGCGAGCTGATGCAGACGGCGATTCCGCCCGGTTTGAGCTTGTCGAGAGACTTTACAAGGAAATAGTTGTGAAGGGACAGCTTCGGATCAGAGTATTCGGGATCGGCAATCTTGATGTCGGCGAATGGAGGGTTGCCGATGATGAGGTCGAACGAGTTGTTCGGTAGCCGGGTGTCCTCAAAGGGCTGAACGAGAAACTTGGCGTCAGGATACAGCATAGAGGCGAGCGCCCCGCTAAGGGGGTTCTTTTCGACGCCGAAGAGTTCGGACTCATGGAGAAGCTGGTCGGGTATGCGGGCAAAGAAGTTGCCTACTCCCATGCCCGGTTCGAGAATGCGCCCACCGGCGAAGCCAAGACGGTTTGCCGCCGCCCACATCTGGTCCACGACCTCTATGGCCGTGTAGTGGGTATTGAGGGACGTCTCCTTGACCGCATCGATTTCTTCCTCGGTGAGGATTTCGGCAAGGCGGTTGCGCTCCTCATAGTAGCGGTAGCCCTGATCCCACAATTCGCGCAATCCGCCAAAGTCGATGTACTGCGCGATGCGATTCTGTTCGCCGGTGGTCGCGGTGCGCTGTTCGGCCTGGATGGTCTTGAGCAGTTCAAGGATGTCGAGGTTGTTCTGAATGCGGGCTTTTGACCCGCCCTCGGCGATATGCGAGGCAATATCGTTGCTGAGCCGGAAGTTCCGGCTGTTGCGGAGAGGATCGGGCGGAAGAATTGGGCTGGGTGTCGCGGGTTCGGCGGGGTTCTCTGGAGAAATGCCAAAGTCCAACTGGGGGGCTTTGGCATCGCTTTCCAGAATCAGTTGCCGTCTGACTCCAGCGGCGGGTAGACCAGTTCGGAAATCAGTTCTTGGGCCTGTTCCATCGGAAGGCCCGTCGAGCGCGCCTTGGCGAGAATCTCCCACGCCTGGGCCGCGCGTTCCTGAAGGGTGAATCGAATCGTCCCCTCCAATTCCAGATCCGCTGCTTCCTTCGGGCGGTTCCGGTAGAAGTTCGTCTCCACCTTGGCGAGCAGGTTCTGGAAGGCCGGGAGTTTCATCAACTCCGAAATGTAGCCGGGGTTGGCGGGGATGGTGCTGGATGCGTCGTTGGGAGTCATGTCGTGCCTCCTGGTTCAGTGTAGTGAAGGATTCGGATTCCTGGAACGTGCCGGACAGCTCCGGGAATAGAGATTGCTGAATAGGCCGTACTTGTGGCATTTCGACCTCGCGGTGGTCAGGGTACACGCCAGTATAATACAGTTCTGCTATATTATCTATATGCTATTCCGCTGCTCTTATTGCTCTCACTGGAGGGCTACAGGCCGCCGGTGTCTCTCGATCAGGGATGAGAAGCGTGCATCAAGACGCCCGATTTCAAGCAATTCCGTTGGACAAAGGTCTTGGGATAGCTTGCCGACGCCGCCGGAGGCGAATCCGCCGCGGTCTTCGGAGATCGCTCTTCGTCCGAATTCTGACCCACCCGGCTTCCGACAAAAGGCCCTTATGTGCCAATGAGAGGCGGCTCTATAACTTACATTGCGCCGCAAGTTCCTGACTGCCATATTGGGCCGCACTCGAAACGCGATCGCGCGACACCCACTGAGAGATTATTATTACACAGTGTACTTGCACTGCGTAATGACACTATGTAATAATCGCCGAATGTTGAACCTGATGGCGCCGCCCATGAAAAATCTAAGTGCTTCTCAGCAAATGAAGCTGTACCGCAGATTTCTTGATCTCACCCAAGCGCAGCTAGCCGCTGCTCTGGGGACGACCCAGACCTCGGTGGCGCGGTGGGAGTCCGACAATACGCCTATCTCGCTTATGACGATGGGACACATGCGCGCACTCGTTATGGCCCGTATCGCGGAAGCGACAAGGAGGCTTTTTACGGACCTCATACCGAGATTAACGCTCTCTGAATTCGACGGACTGTTTGGCAATCCCGATGCCGTGTTCAGCGAAGATGCAAAGGGATGTCTCTACCTAGGTTCGGTCTTTATCGAGGGCTACAGGCAGCATTCCCTTCATATGCGATTGGAGGATCGCACGTGGTATGCTCTCGACCGGGATGGAAAAGCCTCGGAGGTTGACGAAGCATTCCTCGGCCATGTGATTTCCGCCGGTAGGTCCATAAAGCAGAAATCGATCACGGAGTAAAGATTTCGAGTCCGTATTGACAACAGAAAATCGAGAAGCCATGGCAAAGATATTCCCGTGGAGGCGCTTTTGGTGCCGCCGAGAAAAGATGTTTTCTCTTGGTGATCGAGGCTTCCTGTCTGATCCAGAGGGAGAACGCGGGAATATCTTCAACCCGAACCTGACCACCTTCGATGAACTTCAGTCGATGGCCTGTCTCGCGCTGCTTGGCGAACCGGGAGTAGGCAAAAGTTGGAGTCTTTCCGCGGATGTGAATGCGTACCTCCAGCAGTCGCCGGGAATGCCCACGATACGCCTCGACCTTCGGAGCTTCAGCAGCGAAGATCGCCTGTATCGAACTCTGTTTGAAGGCGAAGCTTTTGTCCAGTGGACGAAGAGCGATTACGACCTGCATCTGTACATCGACAGCCTAGATGAATGCTTGCTACGCATAGACTCGATTGCCGCGCTTCTAGCAGACGAGATTCCAAAATATCCGCTGGACCGGCTGAAGCTGAGGATTGCCTGTCGCACCGCGTCCTGGCCTCCATTGCTGGAAAGAGCTCTGAAATTAGGTTACGGAGAAGATTCGTTTGCCGCGACCGAATTGGTGCCTCTGCGCCGAGTCGATGTGGCCCAGGCCGCAACATTGAGCGGCATTACAGATCCAGACTCATTTCTTGCGCGAGTTGATGAATTACGCATCGCATCTCTAGCTATCAAGCCGGTCACGCTCAAGATGCTACTCGACACATTCCAGCGTGAAGGCGACCTTCCGGGCAATGTGGTCGATCTTTACGAAAGGGGATGCTCCATCCTCTGTGAAGAGCAAAATGAGAGTCGTCGCGCCGCGCGTCGGACGGGCGACCTGAGTCCGCGAGATCGAGTAGCAGTTGCATGTCGGATTGCCGCGGCAACTCAGTTCGGCAATCGTTTCGCAGTCTGGACTGGAACCCAATCCGAAGGTGTTCCGGAAGAAGATGTGACTGTCGGCGATCTGGTCGGGGCGAATGAGCCATCGGGCAGCTCCGTGAACGTCACGGAGAACGCCGTTCTGGAGACCTTAGGAACCGGTCTCTTCTCGTCCAGAGGCGAGGAGCGTCTCGGTTGGTCCCATCAAATGTTTGCGGAATTCCTGGCAGCGAGATTCTGTTTCGTACACAACCTGCCGATTCAGCAGCTCCGCTCCTTGGTGTTTCATCCTCGGCGTAGGCGAGTGATTCCACAGATGCGTGAGATCGCGTCGTGGATCGCACTCCGGAATGACGAGCTTTTTTCGGAGATTGCTGGGTTTGATCCAGAGGTATTACTTGGGTCGGCGGCGCCTAGCCTGTCTGATGAGCAACGGCGGATTCTTACTGGCGCTCTTTTGCGTAGCTGCGAGCAGAGTGAGGTCCTTCACATCCGGCATCATCTGGGACTTCGGCATCTCGATCATCCAGGACTTGCCGAACAATTGCGCCCTGTTCTGATTGACCGCGAGCGGTCGATGCCGACTCGATACTTTGCCGCGAGGATCGCGCGCGATTGTGCAGTCACGGGTCTCGGGAATGCTCTTTTGGAAATTGCGCTCTCGGACTCCGAAACATATGACCTGCGAACAATCGCGGGGTATGCTATCGCGGACATTGGGTCGGAGGAAGAGCGCGGCCGATTACAACCTCTACTCCAGGCAAGCAGAGAGATTGATCCCAACGACCAGCTAAGAGGAGTGGCCCTCCACGCAATCTATCCAGGGGACGAGTACGACGATGCGATGTGGGATTATCTCGAAAGTCCACGACAAGCTCTTTTCGGCGGCTCATATAGCAGCTTTCTATATTATTCAGTGGTCCCGAAACTCAATGCCGAGAACCTTCCAGCTGCGCTTCTCTGGTGCGCGGCTCAGCCGCCGGAGGACATCGGGCCTATTCCCGAACTGGAAGGAGAGATTTTCTCGTTCGCGCTCGAACATATCGAGGAGGACGGAATCGCTGACCTGCTTGCAATCACAGCGCTGGAGCGAGCTCGATCCCTTCGCCCGCTGGCACATGGCAGGCGTTCGAGAGGCCTTTCTGAAACACTCGCGGGGGATACCGCTCGACGCAGGCGTTTTCTTGAGGCATTTCTTCCTCTTCTCAATCGTGACAATGCGCATTTTGTGCTGCAACCATTATCCCTGCTAACTCTCGAGGATTTGCAGTGGTATATCGACAGAATTTGCAGCGTGCAACCACCTTCCTCCGCCGTGGTAGAAGCACACCTGGTTTGTCGCTTGGCGTGCTCGTGGGAACCGGACGCTATGACCACCGTTTGGCGCGCGTGTCAGCGGAGTCCGGTTCTGGCTCAGGAGTGCAGCCAAATCTTTGAACCGACACCGCTGGATTCCGAGGCGGCGCGGTGGCAGAAAATGTCTAAGGCCGATCTGCTTAGGGAACATAACATCGAGACTGCTCCCGCTCTCGAACCGCGATGTGAGGCTGCGCTTCGGCTCATCGAGGGCGGTGAGGTCGATGCGTGGCTAAGACTGCTGGGCGAAATGTCATTGGACGAGGGCGGCACTCACTATATGAATCTTCGTCAGATGGAAGTTGAGAAACTTCCGGGGTGGCTCCAGTCTTCTGAAGAGACAAAGAGGAGAATCGTTGCTGCTGCGAAGCGCTTCTTGACAGAGACATCGGCTAGGACGTTGGAATGGTTCCCATCGACACAAGTTCCCTTCGGAGCATCGGCAGGCGTAAATGCTCTGGCACTGCTCTACGGAATGGATCGAGCTTACCTGGAAGGGGAATCGGCTGACTTCTGGGCCGCATGGATTCCGTCGCTGATAGGAGATTCTCGAGTTACTCAAAACCGGAACGATGCAATTGACGGGGTGAACGCAGTGTTTTCGATGGCCGCTTCCGCTGCCCCGGAATCAATGATCGCGAAGCTCCTAGAACAGATTCAAATGGAGAGTGACCAACGGCAATTCTTTTTTGCAAACTTTCTTGTAGATCTCGCGTGGTCTGAGTCGCTAGGTGCCGCCCTCCTTGGGAAGATGCGGCAGGACGATTTGGCTCCTACGGTCCAAGGGGAAATCCTCTTTAAACTTCTAAAGAGCAAGGTGGCAGGTGCGAAGGAATGGGCGGAAGAGACCGTACGCGCTGAATACAGCAGTGACCGCGGAATTGCTCATTCCAAAGCGCTGGTGAAAGCAACTGACGATGCGGGGTGGAAGACGCTCTGGCCGCTCATCCAAGCGGATATAACTTATGGACGGCGGTTGTTGGAAGGCGTTTCCTACGGCTACGACGACAGAGCCGTGTTCACCAATTGCCTTACAGATGCGGAGCTTGGTGATCTTTACCTTTGGCTGCTAGAACAATACCCACCGGACGGACGTATGGCGTCTGGTGCAATGGGACCACTAGACATGGCTCGGATGCTGCGTGACGGAACCCTCGAAAAACTGAAGGGCCGGGCAACATTTGAGGCCTGCGATGCTCTTGCCCGCGCGGAATTGCGGCTTCCACAACATCGCTGGCTCCGCTTCCACTTCGATGAAGCAGAGCTGCTGGCATGTGCCTACACCTGGGAGGCGGAATCGCCGCGCGACATCATCGCAATGGCATCTGACTCAAAGAAACGATTTGTAGAGAGTAGCCAACAGTTGCTCGATGTCATTTTAGAGTCGCTATCGCGCCTGCAGGCCGACTTGCACGGAGAACTCGCATCTGTCGGCGATCTTTGGAATAACAAGGGTGCAGATTGGTGGCCTAAGCAAGAGGAGGATGTCTCCGACTATCTGGCACGTCATTTGAAGAAGGATCTTGCCGACCGTGGAATCATCATCAATCGCGAGGTTCAGATTCGACGTGGCCGTCGTGGAGAAATGGCCGGCCAGAGCACCGATGTTCATGTTGATGCCATTCCTGCGCCGAATACACCTGGAGAGCTTTACGGTCCGATCGGGGTGGTGATCGAGGTCAAGGGCAGTTGGAATCGCGGGCTAATGTCGGACATGGAGGGCCAGCTTCGAAATCGTTATATGAAGAACAGCGCGTATCGGACTGGGTTGTATGTCGTAGCCCACTTCAGGGCGAATCAATGGGACGCCTGCGACGGAAGACGAGCGAAGAGTGATGCCATTGATATATCCAAACTGCGACGGGAGCTTGTGGAGCAGGCAGCCGGGCTATC
>Ga0187847_10002172_pt1 | contig 16212 bp, 16 predicted proteins | sample June2016WEW_4_10_FD_132458 | JGI IMG/M metagenome (GOLD analysis project Ga0187847, IMG submission 132458) | Peatland microbial communities from SPRUCE experiment site at the Marcell Experimental Forest, Minnesota, USA - June2016WEW_4_10 | ecosystem: Environmental > Terrestrial > Soil >...
AACTGTCGGACGAGCGTGGAGATGATTGAGAAATATTACGCAGCCCATTTGAAGACAAGACTCGATGCTTCCGCAATCAACATCATGAAACCACGTCCGAAGAAAAAGGCGATTTCCAAGAAAGGCCCCGGTCGTGTGGAAGCACTGCGCTTGGCGGACGAAGCATAGACCTTCGCTCCGTGCTTTATGATGGGGCTGTGGTAAACATCACGCGGGCGTGGTGAAATCGGCAGACACAGCGGACTTAAGGAAATTGAGTGCCCGTCAGGGAAACCGGCGGAGTAGAACTGCTCAAAGTCGGGGAAACCTTGAATGGCAATCCCGAGCCAAGCCCGGAATCACTTCTGGGAAGGTGTAGAGACTAGACGGGCAGCACCTAACCTCATACGGGGAATGGTGAAGGGATAGTCCAGACCACGAAGCCGCCGTTGGCGGTGCGGCGAAAGCCGAAGTGGTATGAAAATCCGCAGACCCTAACCGGTCGTGGGGGTTCAAGTCCCCCCGCCCGCACCACCACTTCCCACAGTGGAGCCAGGATGGAACCATCCTGAAGTGTTTTGGGGCCGGAACCGGCCCGCTTTGGCCCGGCACCGGGCTAGGCATTTGAGGCGCTTGCATACGAACGTATGCAGTGCTGATCGTGTTATCGCCCTCTCCTACTTGTAGCCGTTTCGACATCACCACTGATGGAATTTGCGGCGGAAACCGACAAGAACGGTAGTCAGAAGTTTGTTGCATTTTTCTGACATAAGAGTAGCCCATGTCCACTCAAGCATCCAGCATTCCAGCCGCCATCCGGGATCGAACCTCCGTCTCTGCGCAGCCGCACGTCTGGACCCCGGAGGACTTCGCCGACCTTGGACCGCGCACCGCAGTCGATCAGGCTCTCCACCGGCTGGTTGCTTCCCGAAGCCTGCGGCGGATTGCGCGCGGCTTCTACGACATCCCCAAAGACAACCGGCTCACCGGAAAGCCCACCTATCCCAACCCTCGCGACGTGATCGACGCGCTGGCCCGGAAGGGCAAGGTCCGGGTGGTGGTCGATGGCCTCACCGCCGCCAACGACCTCGGACTTACGGACGCCGTCCCAGCGCGCATCGGCGTGCTCACCGATGGCCGCCTGCGGCCCATCACCCTCGGCAACCTCACCCTCGACTTCCAGGCCGCCGCGCCCAGCCGTCTTTACTGGGCGGGCCGTCCTGCCATGCGCTTCGTGCAGGCGCTTCATTGGCTGCGCGACATGCTTCCGTCCGACGACGGAAGCCTCCGCAAGCGCCTCGTCTCTATCCTCAGAGGCCCCGATCATGGACAGTCCATCCAGGACGACTTGCGCAGCGGCCTGTCGGCGCTGCCGGAGTGGATGCGAATGATCGTGCGCGACCTGCTCCGGCAGGCGAACGCTGAAGCGCCGCCAGCGGTAGAGAAGCGGAAGCCTTTGAGACGCGCGTCCGCGCCGGCCCCTATCATCAAGAGTGCGAGGAGTTCGAGCAGCCGATGACCAACAGCAGAGAGCATTCCCAAGAGGAACTACGCCGCCAGATTCTTGCAGAGACGACTATTCGCGCACCCGAAAACATCAGCACCACTTCCGACATCGAGCGCCGGCACAACGCTCCAATCCAAACAGCCTTGCCAAATGAAGCGTCAGACTACGAGTGGAAGCGCGAGACCGGCGATGTCCAGAGCTACCAGCACACCCACGCGGGAAGCTGACTGCACATCGACCCGCAAGGCCAGTTCTACGACCGCCAGGCGCAGCCGATTACGCGAGAAACTGCGCTTGAGCAAGCCGCCAAACTTCGGCTCACGCATTGGGCGATCAGGTCCAAGTACAATCCGGCAACAAAGACACCACCGACCTCGGCTTGAGTCTTTAAAGCGCATCAATTGTCGGTAGCATCGTCCGAGAGTACTCGCCAACCAGTTGAGGCGAACCGCTCTCTCTGGCGTTCTGCCTCTTCCCGCGTTACCGCTCGCTTCATAATCCCCATTTGGGATATGATAGGCGAATAAGAGGCGAAAGTGTTTCGACATTTGAACGGCGTTAAGAGGTTTCGACGGGCTTTTCCACCAGAATGTTCGGATTCTGGAACATCGGTGGATTCGAGCCTTGCTTACTGCATCGGAGTGATGCAGTCTGATGCTGAGGAGAAGCTTCATGCAACTGGGCGCACCCGAAGATGCGGCAGTCTCATGTCGTACCACTGTGACACTTTCCCGTAATGACCATGATCTGCTAGCAAGTTTAGCCGAAAAAAGGCGCGTTTCTCTGGCTTGGATGATCCGTGATGCTGTAAGAACATACCTAGACCAACAAACTCCGCTGTTCAGCCGAAATAAGGAAGAGGGACAATGAGCGGCTTTACAGTACCGCAATGTGCTGAACGCATATCTCGACGCCTTTCCGTTCCCCGAAGAGGGCATGTTTTGTCAACAGCGACAGAGATTTACGCGGGTCCACTTCGGACCGCTGTTGAGCTTCTAAGCATCGGGTTAAAAGGAGCCTCGGCACTATTGCCGTTGCACCAATCAGGCTTAACTGAAACCTCTCAGCTTATTATCCTTAGGTCACGCGCTGAGAAGGCAGCGCGTCATATCTGCGCCCAGTGGATTCTTGGAGTGTCGTTGGGCTTTCTGACTGAGGACAGCGATCTCAACGAAGCCTTAATCTGGTTCGACACCCGCAATCCGCTCCTAGCAGCCCTCCATGCCATTCAGCCCCAAACCGTAAAGCTGGTGCTGGAAAATCTTGCTCCCGTTGCCGACCCAATCGCTTTCGCAGATCTGTTGCCATACATCCTTGACCCGCACGGTCCGGGCAGCCGACTTAGCGTAATGCGTAATCCGTCAACCAAAGTCGCCCGCGCCATGCGCCGTGCTCACGGAGTTTTCTATACTCCCGCCGATGTTGCTGAGCATATGGCACAGTCCGCGCTAGACAATATCGACCTTTCGCCAAATACGTTGCGCGTGTTCGATCCAGCTTGTGGCACTGGAGTATTCCTACGCGCCACTCTATGTACACTTCATGCTCAGGGCGCGGACCCGTTGCACATCGTTCAGAATTGCCTGTTCGGGATGGATATTGACCCATGGTCTGTTGATGGAGCCGCCTATGTATTACTCCATGACGCCATTTCGCTTGCGCCAGAAGTTGGCGTTTCTCCCGGTTCGCTGTGGCAATCTATACGACGCAATCTAGCAGTGGGCGATGCCCTCAGCCTTGACCCGTCCCGTGCACCTGTTCGCCCCAGGCTGTTCGATCTGCCACACGAGAACGCTAGGTTTTGTATTGCCGATGTTTTCCCTGCGATGGGCGACGCCCCGAACGTCATCATTGGAAACCCGCCATATGCAGCCGTAAGCTCGCGTGCAGACTTCGCGGAACTCTCCGCCGCATTTAGCACGTTTCCCGCTCGCTACTCGTTGAGCGCTGATATGCATCCGCTCTTTTTCGAACAAATGGTCAGATTATCCGCACCAGAGGCAGCAGGCGCATTGGTCCTTCCTCTTTCGGTTGCCTTCAGTACCGGGCAGCAATATCAAGCAATGCGACAGTTGATCGAGCAGACTGCCGGTTCTTGGCGCTTCAGTTTTTTCGACCGGGAACCTCACGCCCTATTTGGAGAGGATGTCAAAACAAGGAATTCCATCATTACGTGGAACCGGAACGCTTTCGACCGCACTTCCCGCAAAATGACCGGCCCACTTCTTAAGTGGCGTGGTGATGATCGTGCACGGATGCTCCATGGCATTAGGCATACTGAGCTACATGGCTCCATTGTCAATGGGATTCCTAAACTCAGCGGCAGCCTTCAATCCGACGCCCTAGACCGCCTGACGGCGCAAGGGGCCAGTCTTTCTGATTTGGTTCGGTCATTCAACTCCACGACCTTAGAGCGTACGTTTGTTGGTGATCGGAAGACCGTTTTCGTTGGTGGCACAGCATATAACTTTCTGAACGTATTCGTTCGGCCGCCCGCCCGGCTGCGACCGGAGTGTGGCTCCATGTCCACCAACACCATGCACGGCCTAAGCTGCGCCACCATTGATGAAGCTTTTGCGGCACTCGCGCTGCTTTCGAGTGGAGTCGCATTTTGGCTCTGGCATACGCTGGGTGATGGTTTCCACGTAAGCCGCAGTTTTTTGGAGGATTTCCCCCTTGGCCCAACCCTGTTTAATGGCGTCGCATTCGAAGAGCTATCTTCGGTAGGTCGTTCATTGTGGCAGTCGCTCCAATCATGCCCCGTATCTAGCGTTAACCGTGGACGCTCGTCGCTTTCTTTTCCAGCATCTCGACTTCGTGAGCAACAACGTGAGATCGATCAAATCATCATTCGTGCTTCTGGCCTTTCTACCATATTTGTTAATGAACTTGACAGTTTTATCAACTCAGTCGTATCCGCAATGCCCCCTAGTGAGGCAGATGCATACGCCCCGGAAGAGGTATTTGTCGGATGAAAACATCAGCCGTTACTGACCCCAAAGAGCTTTCCAAAGTCACAAAAGAAGAGTGGCGCGAGTACACGAAAACTGTCTGGCAGATTGCCAACACATCGCATGACGAGCACCCGGCAGTTTTCCCTGTCGAGATTCCAACCAGGCTTACGAAGCTTTTCAGTTTTTATGGGGAGACTATACTTGACCCTTTTGCTGGCTCCGGCACTACAGCAAAGGCTGGCATCCCATTGGGAAGACGGGTGATTTGTGTCGACCAAAACCCTCTTTATGTAGACATCATACGCAAGGCCTGCGTTGCGTTAAAAAATGGCCATGGTCCTAACTTCAAGGCATTGGATGCCATCCATGGAGACAGCCGCAATCTGAAATTTGTCCCCGATGAAAGTGTTGGCTTAGTGATTACGAGTCCACCATATTGGAATAAGGCGGACTACGGAAGTGGCAAAAACAATCTCGGCATCATCGATTCATACCCATCGTTTATCAAGGCGACCAGGCCAGTTTGGGAGGAGTGCTATCGCACATTGAAACCCGGACGCAAACTCTGTCTTGTAACCGCAAATGTAAACCAGCATACAGATATGGGCCTGCTGACCTTCCCGTTGGCAACCGACTTTGCGGTTTTGCTGCGCGAAATCGGCTTCGTCATGGTGAATGAAATAATTTGGTCCAAGGATGGTACTGGTGGTAAGTGGGGATCGCATGGATCACAACGCCCAATTTTTGGAAGCTACCCGTACCCACCTAATTTCCTTTTTAAAAACGTTCACGAGTACATCCTTATCTTTGCGAAGCCTTCAGCAACCAGGACTAAGGGGCCAAAAGTTAGGCAGTACAGCGATCTAATGGGCTCTCAAGAATCAACAGTTCCGTCATCCACAAATGGCATCAAGGTCTCAAAACGAGCAGCACGAGTCCAATCGAAGGGATAGCCGCCCTTGTTCTATAATCAGCCGTTAGCAACCCGCTTCGGAACAGAGCTATTACAGCAAGTCGACCCATCAATCGCCCCTTACTGGGACACGCTCGACATCGCTGTTGCATGGGTTCGCGCTTCTGGTATGGCGCACCTCACTCAGAGATTTACTGAGTTTCTTGGCCACGGTGGCCAACTCTGTGTTGTCGTCGGGATCGACCTCAAAAGCACCACGCGCGAAGGACTTCAGGCCCTTCTTGATCTTGAGCAGTTCGGCAACTCCGAAACATTCGTGTATCACAACGAATCTGGCAGTATTTTTCACCCGAAGCTCTATCTGTTTAGGAATCGTCAAGAGGCTAGATTAATCGTTGGATCGAACAATCTGACCCAAGCTGGGTTGTTCGTCAACGTTGAGGCAGGGTTGCAGGTCGATACACGCGCGACAGATCCCTTGGTCAGGCAAGCCCTTGACGCTCTAGCCACTTGGAAAGATACGACCAGCCGACTAGCGTTTCGTTTGGACGCGGCACTTCTTGCACAGCTCACGGTTGAAGGATACGTCATCGACGAACGCACTTCCCGTGACATGATTCGTCAGGAGAGGGCGCGCCGTACCGCCAGAAATACGCCGCCGCTCTTTGGGACCCAACGAGTAACCGCACCCGCAGTTCCAGGAGTTATCCCTGCCTCACGCCCTCCTGCGAGAAATGCAGCCACGTCTGTCGGTACAACGCCAACGAGAACGGCAACCAGAGCACCGGCACCGCAGCCGCAGCCCCGCACCGCTGCACCTGGCGACACTGTAATCATGCGGCTCAGGATTGCGCGTGGCACTCAGACGCAAATCCCGATGCGGCTTACCAGTACGTTCTTTGCCAACGACCGCACAGTCACAAATAGCAGAACCGGCGACGTACATACAATTAACGTTGCTCTGGCGCGTGGCAATCCGAACACGATGAAGCTCGAACTTCCAGAAACTCTCAATCTGAATCAACCCATGGCCCGCTTCGAGCGTACACCCCAGGGTATTGTCTATGAGGTCTATGACCTTGGTACGCCGGGCGGCAATCAGATCATGTCCGCTCTTGAAGACGGACGCCGTGACAACACTACACAGATGACGATCAGCGATCCCGAAAGGGCCACTTGGTGGCGGTTCATCTGACACGAGACAGACAGCGCTTACATATCCAATGACGAAACCGAAGATGGTTCGTTGCGAGGGAAGCGGGCAAGAAGTGGAGGGTGCAGATGAGCCGACCGGAACGGTCCAATGTCACAAGTGCGGCAATAGCGCCCTGATTATGAAAACAACTATGATCGATGGTAAGGAACGCTATTCTGTGCCGGTGCATCAGCGGCGCGCCAATCCCTTCCGCCGCAAGGGAGTAAAGACAGTGCCCAGCAGACGGAGAATATCCCGGCGTGATTCCGGCAGGTGGCGCTAGTCCCCACGCCGAATGTGAATTGGAGTGAGGCAGATTCTTGCGGCAACGGTACCGCCGGAGCATCGGAGCCAGCAGAGTCCTCCATTCAGGAATGGATACTCAAATCCTTCGCTAGTCACACATTAATCTCAAAAAAAGAGTTGTCTGGCTTTCCGGGTAGCGCCCCCTGCCACGATCAACTCTGTAGAGCCGGCATATCTCCGATAGTGGCACCGGGTTGTATTGGGAGGGTAGATGGCTAAACCGCTGACGAAACGCAACAAGGATGGAAAGCTGTACGCGCGCCGTGCCTCCGTCGAAGCTGCCATCGAACTCGCCCAAACTCAGGATTTGGACACGCTGCGTAGCCGGTTATGGATTACGGACTGCGGCGCCGCCGAATACCTTGAAACGGAAGTACTCGTGCATTTGATGCGTGATGCGCGCTGCGGGATGAACGCGCAATTGATGGAGGCTTTGTTTCCCGCACTGCTGAAGCGATGCGAGTCGAACCTTCTTGCGTCTGTTCCAAATGACGGCCTTGCAACCGCCGGAGACGTCAGGGAAGAAATCCTCGGGCGATTTGGAGAGATGTTTGCCGAAGACGGACTCGGCGATAATCCCGACAAACTTGACTACTTCGAATGCAGCTTCAATAGAGCCTTCAAGGCTCTTCGTGTCGATGCAGTTCGAAAGGAGATCTCGCGCCTTCAACACCTGCAACAGTTGCCGGATGAACGGGACGAAAGATCCGAGACCGACGATGAGGTATTGTCTCGCATATCGAAGGCGTACCGAACCGCCGGCACGCAAGAGGTCAAAGAGCTTGGTCAGCGTTTGTTACGGGGGATTTGCGCTCTGCCTTCAGAGGAGCGCCGTGCAGTTGTTCTCTGTCATCTGCTCGGATATGAGGTGGAATCAGAGGATCCAGGCAGAGTTACGGCTGAAACGCTCTGTGGCGTGACTGGTCGCACGATTCGAGCCCGCCTTAAACGCGCAGCAGCAAAACTCTCAAAGTTTGAGCAGGAGGTATGAGATGAGTCAAAACGAAAGCACCGCCAGGTTGAGTGACGCGCTCTATGAACTCTCGCTGGCTCAAGAAGTTCCAGATGCGGCCCTACTCGATGAGTTCGTCCGTCGATATCCCGAACACGCGGATGACTTGACCGATTTCGCGATAATGCTGGCTATTGATTCTCTCCGTGAGGTGTCCCAGAGGGATGTACCGAGGACGGCTCTCGCAGAAGACAAATTGAGTCCAGCTGTTTCTCGTGCCATGAGCCGGTTCTATAACCGGCTCCATGCCGTTCAGACTTCGGAGAAGATCCCTGTTCAGAGAGGTGTGCCGGCTAGTGAGATCCCGCCTAATCCTTTCGCCACTTTGGATCGAGCAGCGTTTCGTGGGATGGTCCAAAGACTTAACGTCAATACCGCGTTCGCTATCAAGCTACGTGATAGGCACATAGTACCGGAGACGATCCCAAAGAGATTTACAGATCAATTGGCACAGGAATTAGAGGTTCCTCCGGGCGTACTCATGGATCACCTAAACGTCCAGGGGCAATCACAGATGCAAGGGCAGTTTTACAAAGCCGCTGACAAGCCGCAGTTGGACATTAAGCAAACGTTTTGCGAGGCTGTAAAAACGTCTGGACTCAATGATGAACAACAGAGACTCCTCTTAGCAATGTAGGAGATGAAATGGACTCTCTTGAACTAATTCGCGACTCCGCCACAACAATGCACAGCAAGCTCGTGGCAAATGGCATCGACCCTCTTGATCCCGATGCAATGGTTCAAGCAGCAATTCAGGATCTTGATCTTGTGATGATCCTCCTCCCTCAGGGAGATGCTGGACTTAAAGGCGCCAGGGCTCTGTTTGACGAGCAAAGCGGGACGATCTGTTGCGAGATAACAGACAGTGTAGCCGAGCGGGCAACGCTCATTGCTCACGAACTCGGGCATGTTTGTATTCATTCAGGTTCTACGAATTGTTCTGGAGACGATATAGACCCCTCACGTTCCATGGAGGTTGCACCAGTTGGACTACAGCGTGTTGACGATTATGGGGCACGGGAGAGAAGAGAGCTGCAGGCGAATATCTTTGCACGCGAATTCCTTCTTCCTCGTGCGTTCGCACGACATCTGCATATAGACGACGGTATGGGAGCTACCGAGATCGCAAATAGGACTGGCCTGTCCAAGAACCTGGTCCGCCAGCAGCTCTTTGACGCCCTACTGCTACCGTCACAGGCACCGCACCATGAGGACGAAGCATCCACGGACACCTTCGCCCCCGATCCATCGCAAGATAAAGCGGCTGCACATCGAGGCAGCCCATTTCAACTTCAAGCAGGTCCCGGAACAGGCAAAACACATACTGTCGTAAAACGTATTCTCTCCTTAATTTCGGAGGGAGTGGATCCCGCGTCCATCTTGGTTCTGACATTCTCGAACCGTGCAGCCGGAGAGCTGTCCGAGAGGATAGCGACCGCAACGCCTGATGCTGCGCCTCGCATCTGGATTGGAACGTTTCATGCGTTCGGACTCGACCTTGTCCGCCGATACCACGACAAGTTGCGGCTTTCACCTAATCCGAGCCTTTTTGATCGAAGTGATGCAATTGAGATGTTGGAAGAAATCTTGCCGACCCTCCCCCTGGTGCACTATCGCAACCTGTGGGATCCTGCGATGGTCCTTTGCGACGTGGTTACTGCCATAGGACGCGCAAAGGATGAACTCGTTGATCCAAGTCGATATCGAGCATTGGCTATAGAGATGGAAGAACGTGCAGGGAGCGAGGATGAACGAATTGCAGCCGAGAAATGCTTGGAGATTGCACAACTATACGACTTGTATGAACTGGCCATGCGTGATCGCGGCGGTGTGGATTTTGGCGACTTGATTATGCGGCCTACCTTGCTGCTTGAAGCAAATCCGGACTTGCAAGCAGCGGTTAAGCTGCGGCACCGCCATATCGTGGTCGACGAATACCAGGACGTGAATCGAGCAAGTGGTCGCCTCCTCAGGGTAATTGCGGGCGACGGCAAGCGGCTGTGGGTGGTAGGCGATTCCCGTCAATCAATTTATCGATTTCGAGGAGCCTCATCGGCCAATATGGCTGAGTTCGGCAACGACTTCGCAGGTGCAAAGACTGATCAACTTTCCATCAACTACCGCTCAACTCAAGAAATTGTGAATACTTTTGTTTCGGTCGCCGGGCACATGGGAGCGTCACACGGAATGTTGCCATTGGCGCTCACTGCTATGCGAGGTCATGGTTCGGTATCTCCCCAAATTCGCCGATATGAAACATTGGACGATGAAATCGAGGGAATAGCGGCTAGTATTCGTGAAGTCGAGTCAGCGGGAATGTCTCTTCGGAAGCAAGCCGTCCTGTGCAGGACGAATAAACGCTTGAACGAGATTGCTTCGGGACTAGAGGAGCGCGGTATCCCGGTTCTTCATCTTGGGAGTCTTTTTGAAAGGGAGGAAGTTCGGGATCTACTTGCCATTTTGAGTCTTGCTGTAGATCCATTTGCTGACGGTTTGGCCCGTGTTGGTGCCATGCATCGCTATAATCTTTCCCTTCAGGATGTCTACTGCGCCTCCCGCTATCTGCGAGCAGCAAATCAGCTTTCGCCGGTAGGCCTGGCAACGGCATCGAAAGTTCCTGGACTTTCCTCGCAAGGCAGTAACAGCTTGGCGATTCTGGCACAAGACTTTGACGGAATCGCAGCGACATCCTCTGCGTGGGATCTGCTATCAACATACCTCCTCGATAAAACTGACCTCGCACGTTCGATGTCACTCAAAGACGCTATAACCGACAAGATGCGAGCGGTCGCCGTTTGGCAATTCCTGAACTTCGTGCGTGATCAGAGTCGCGTCGGTTGGGGACTGCCGATTCAGCGAACACTTGATCGTGTTCGTCAGTTGGTCCTGTTAGCCGAAGAACGGGACCTGCGGCAGGTACCTGCCGCTGCGCTCCACCTGAATGCAGTGCGATTGATGACAGTTCATGGAAGCAAAGGCTTGGAATTCGAAGTGGTTCATGTCCCTGGCTTGACCGCTGCCAGCTTCCCCTCATCCAACCGCTGGCAAAGATGTCCTCCCCCAAAGGGGATGATCGAGAGCGCCGGGACCCTATCTGTCGCAGACGAGGGGAAGCAATCGCACGATCATGAAGAAGAGTGTCTGTTTTTCGTCGCTCTCTCGAGAGCGCGGACTCATCTGCGTCTCTATCTAGCCCGGCGCCAGCCGAGCGGGAACAACCGTTCGCCATCACCCTTCTTGGATTGGCTTCCGTCCTCTCTTGTCAGAGAGGTTGGTAATCCAGCACGTTTGCCGCTCCCGGAAAATGCTGCGCGGTCGTACCCGATTCTTGTTCAAAGGACCGCCGGTCGCCACGTGACCGATAGCCACTTGAGTCTATTTGAGAAATGTCCCAGACGATTCTTTTACACCCATGTTCTTGGCCTTGGTGGCAAGAGGAAGACGACCGCATTTTCCCAGACCCACGATTGCATCTATGACTTGATTCGCTGGCTGTCCGACGCTCGGCGGGGGGGTGAGCCTAGCCTTGCTGAAGCTGAAAAAGCGTTCGATGAGATTTGGAAGATCCATGGACCTGTTAGCCATGGATTTGCGGAAGACTATCGGCGGCTTGCGTCGCGGTTATTGGTAGCACTCATTCGCGCCGGAGCGGGCCGTCGTTTCCGTAATTCCGAATCGATCGGGATTGATATGCCAGGTGGCCGTGTCATGGTTGAGCCCAATGAACTTGCAGAGCTTCCAAATGGCACGATCCTTCTTCGGCGTATCCACACTGGATATAAGCGAAGCGATGAGAATAGTCGTCTCGAATACACCCTATACCACCTCGCCGGCCAGACGAAGTTTGGAAACGGCTACTCCGTGGAGGTGGTGCATTTGACCGATGAGGTGATCGAATTGGTCACAATCTCCTCGACAATGATGAACAATCGGCGTACGAAGAGCAACCGGATGTTGACCGACATTGCCGGCGGACATTTCCCGACTAACATTGATGCCGTCACCTGCCCGCGCTGTCCGCACTTTTTCATTTGTGCGGCGACTCCGCAGGGTGCTTTAACTCTACCGTAAAGGAAATCTTGATTGGTGCCTTCCGGGTTCTTTCACCCCCTGCGATTAACAGAGTGAGGGACAGAGACGGGCAATAAGGCCATGAGCTCATGTCCTCTCCAAGGGAGTGTGAGCCATGGAATCTGTTGACATCTTCTACCAAATCGAGGGACGCCGCGAGATTCAGCACCTAGAGGCGCCCGCCGAACACAATTTTGGTGCGGTCAAGGCCCTTCTCATTGAGAAGCACGGCCTTCCTGCCGAAATGATCCTTTTCCTTGAGGACGCCGATGAGCCGATTGACGAACTCATCGTTATTCGTGAACGCATGGGTTCCCATGGGGTAAAGGCGCATCTGCACCGGTGCCGCCATGTCAAGGTAAGCGTCATTTTCAACGGGCAAACTGTGGAGCATAGCTTTGGACCCTCTGCCACCGTGGCTCGGATAAAGCGGTGGGCGGCCGAAAGCAAATTCGGCATGACCCCAGAAGAGGCTGGCGAACACGTTCTGCAAATAGCCGGTACTCATGATCGGCCCGCACCCAGCACGCACGTAGGGGCGCTCGCTGCCTGTCCACACTGCCAAGTTGTCTTTGATCTGGTACCCGACCAGCGTGTCAACGGATCTTGTGGGGAGGCGAAGTGAGCTCGCCGGACGAGCGTGCATTTGAGGCGGATGTAGCGAAGCCTGCATTCCGCCTCGGCCAGGCAGAAGGGCGGTGGCGTCTCCTCAAGAATGTGTGGCCGTACGTTTTCATCAGTGTGACGGCCAAAGATGGACGCACGTTCACGCTGCGGTTCAACTGCGCCGGATATCCTCAGACACCGCCAACTGCAGGGCCGTGGGATATTGATCGTAATGCCGTACTTGCATTTGACCGATGGCCACAGGGCTTTTCAGGCCGCGTAAAGGCGGTATTTCGAGCAGATTGGAAGAATGGCACCGCACTCTACCTACCATGTGACCGGGAGAGCATCGCCGGACACCCTAATTGGCGCACAGAAATGCCGTCAAAGATCTGGCGTCCAGCTGACGGAATTCTTCAATACCTGGAGCTTGTTCATGAACTTCTTCAAAGCCGCGATTACGCAGAACCTGTTTGCGTCGCAATGTGAGTTGTCGTGTTCGCTATGGTTATGGTGGCGATTAATGAGAGGACTGCGACAGCGTGGTTGTGGGTACACGCGAGAAAGCGGAGCATTCCTTCTTGGCCGTGTCCAGGATGACATAGCCCGGATCGTCGATTTTGTTCTTTACGACGATCTCGATCCCAACTGCCTCAACACCGGCATCGTTTGTTTCGACGGAAGGTACTTTGGGCGCCTTTGGGAGATATGCACGCAACGAGATCTTACCGTGGTCGCCGATGTTCACACCCACCCTGGACGGTCGGATCAAAGCGACTCGGATAGGAATCATCCGATGATCTCTCGGGCCGGTCACATTGCGTTGATTGTCCCGCGCTTCGCAGTCAAACCTGTACGGCGGTCTGAGATTGGTATATATCGCTACCAAGGCGCCAAGCTTTGGACTGAAGTAGCGGGCAAGGACCGGCGCGATTTCTTCCGTGTAGGTCTGTGAGGCCCGTCATGAGAACATTTGCACCTTCCGAAACACTCCATCGGCTCATCAAACACGCGTTGGATAGTGGTGCAGTTGGAACGCTCAAGGAGGCCGAAGAACTCTTTCGCGGCTACCGCATTGCGTTCGTCATTGGGGAGGACCAGGCCCGCCAGCCGATGGAGCAAGCTACTCTGTTGACCGCGGTGGCATTGGCTAGCCGCGTGTTTCTTGGCGGCGTTTTGGTAGAAGGTTCTCTGGATGTCCCGCGTTGCGTGGGAGGAGCACTTGGAGGCACCCTTGCGGATGCTATTGCCGAACTCGGAGGAGATGTATCCGGCCCCGCACTCGGCTGGCCCACGATAATCATTGGTGGTCCAGCCAAGCCCCGTCGTGAAGGCTTCTGTGTGCGGACCATCTGCGCAGGCTGGCGGGGCGGAATAGCTCCTGGCCATTCTGCCGTTGCCCCAACCGCCGGTCCAGAAGTTCCGTTGGCTGCCATGCTGTCGGCCGCGCTTGCAATTAACGAGGCATTTCTCTACGTAAGTGGTGGAACACCAGCTGCAGGACATCGAGTTGTCGGGCTATCTCTGTGGAATCCAGCGGCGAGTACAGATTGGCTGACCGATACGGCCGGAGAGCCCCAACTCACTTACCTGCCGAGTCAACTTTGGCTGATAGGACTCGGCCATCTGGGCCAAGCGTACCTGTGGGGATTAGGCTTAATGCCTTATGCAGATCCGGCGTCGCTGTCCCTGGTCTTGCAGGATGTCGATGTCGTGACGCCGTCTACTCTGAGCACTTCGATTCTCTCGGACCGAACAATGCTAAACAAGAAGAAAACTCGCGCCATGGCAGAGTGGGCAGAGCGAAGAGGATTCACAACCACTATTTGCGAACGCCTATTCGATGCGTCGGTGCAGCGACAGATAGGAGAGCCTTCCATCGGGCTTTGCGGCCTAGACAACGCGATCGGGCGTCTCGCCCTGGATAAGGCGGGCTTTGATTTCGTTGTCGAGGCAGGTCTTGGCCGTGGCTATAGAGATTTCAGAACAATGCGTATTCACACGCTCCCTAACGGCCGCCCAACAACCAATTTGTGGAAAGCTGACGGTGTCATTGAGGCCATGCAAGAAGGACTAGCCTATCAAGCGATGATGAAGAGTGGTGAGTTGGACAAATGCGGAGTAACGCTCTTGGCAGGCAAGGCTGTTGGCGCTCCGTTTGTCGGGGCTGTTGCCGCGAGTCTGGCGCTCTCTGAAATCCTGCGACTTCTTCACGGTGCTCCGGTGAACCAAATCATAGACGTTGATTTGCTGGGTGTTGAACATCGCGGCGTTGTAATAAATCCGTGTGATTTTAGCGGCATTAACCCAGGTTTTATCTCCATATAATGGCACCGCTATTATATAGTGCGGCACAGTGTTCTTCGACGATGTTCTCTCGTTGATTTGTTTGACCTTGGTCACAAGTGTTGCGTACTCATCAGAATGGCAATGTAATTTCAGGTTGAACATACTTGAGAAACACGCCGAGTCATGAATGAAAACTTAGTAGGGGAAATTGTATTGCGCACCGAACATCATGGGTTCTGTAAAGTCGGCAAGTGTTCATCGACTGCGCAAAAGAATCTCAGTTGACGCCCAATGCACTTATTGATGTAATCGGGTCGATCTGTTTGTGACTCGGCACTGGGTTCTTCGGCTAACCGGAGACTGGCCTCGTCAATCGGCAGACTACTTGATTTGGAGCGGGTAGTGCACGACGCCTGATCCTGTTCATGGGTTGTTGAGAGAAAATAGAACCCCGGTTGGCTGAAGCGTGACGAATGATCGTCATATCGCTCTTCCCAACGTACCTTCATAATTTGTTCACGTTACAGTGAGGGCTCCTGCCCTACGCTCCAGGCGCGCCGCAGTGAAAAACGGCGCGTCTTGCGCTACCCCTCTAGCGGACCTGTCTCCTGTCCGCAACGCCTGCCCTTTAGAAACCCTTCCTAAGGAGCTCCGCCCCTCGCGCCCGCAAGCCACTCCCCAATCTTCCGCGCTTCGCTTGTGCAGACCTCCGCTGCGCTACGCCCTTTCCACTTCCGCTGCGCTCTCGTTGCAAGGGTGGGGATACCCCTCGGCTTGCAGTTGCTACCCCCGCAGGCGTGGGCCTGGGCCAAGGCGTTGTTGTGTGAACAACAACAGCAAATCCATTCAAGAGCAAAGACAAAGGAGTAACACCCATGAGCAGCGCAGCTATCACCACCGCAAACACTTTCAACCCGTCAACCGAAAACTCACACCAACCGCAGCAGAAGCAGACCGCGAAAGAAGTAATCGCGGCGAACGTGCAAGCCCTGATCGATCAATTGGAGCAGGGACACTCGGAGGGACTTACCGCCTATCTAACTGCGATGGGTAGATTTCACAATTACAGTTTCGGCAACATCTTGGAAATTGCACGGCAGAAGCCGGATGCAACCCGCAGTGCTGGCCTGTATGCGTGGAACCAGCTTAAACGGAAAGTGAAGAAGGGAGAGCACGGCATCCGCATTCTTGCCCCGGTTATCGGAATCAAGCGCAAAAAAGATGAAGAGGCAGAGAAGGACATCCGCACCCAGAACCATGCCGTATTGGTTGGATTTCGTTCGGCCTATGTTTTCGATGTGAGCCAGACCGACGGCGAAGAGCTTCCCGAACTTTCAACCAAAATCAGCGGCGATGTAGGGGAACGGCGCGAGCGGCTTA
>Ga0187847_10002177_pt1 | contig 16189 bp, 14 predicted proteins | sample June2016WEW_4_10_FD_132458 | JGI IMG/M metagenome (GOLD analysis project Ga0187847, IMG submission 132458) | Peatland microbial communities from SPRUCE experiment site at the Marcell Experimental Forest, Minnesota, USA - June2016WEW_4_10 | ecosystem: Environmental > Terrestrial > Soil >...
CCAGGAGAACCCTGTCTCCCTTCTTTGGTGAGAACGGCGCGGCGTTGGGAGCGACTTCCTGCGCACTAGGCGCACCAGGCGTACCAGCAGGTTGCGCACTGCCCCCTCCGCCACCGCCGCCGTGCTGTTTTGCATCGTCGAGCTTCTGTGTGATCTGCGCGCCGATGCGATCTGCGGTCGCTTTCTCTTTTGCCGAATCTTCTGGCTGGTTCCGGTCAAGGGCTGTCTGCATCCGCGCCAGAGCGCCCTTCTGCTGCTCATAAAGGCTATCCGTCGCCTTCATCGCATCGGCAACGGCTGGACTGGGCACAACCTGTAATTCTGAGACTTGGTTCGGCTCGCCCGGGCCGCCAGTCTTGATGCCGTACTGCGGGATATTCAGGCCGTTATTGTCGATCTTGTCTTTCGACACTACTGGCAATTGGCTCTCGATAGCCTGCTGAACGGCAGGGACCGCATCGGGAGATGGAGCAACTACGCGCACGGCCAGATTGTCGATATTGGTCTCGGCTGGCTTGCCGCGGTCGTCTTTGTTTTCGATGCTGTCTGCCGACTTTACCCTCGGTCCAACCACCTCTGCTCCGGGGATAGCCGCCGCAATGTTATCCGCCATCTGCTCGAGCTTCGGCTGCTGCTCCTGCGCAGACTCTCGAAGGTCTGTCGGATTCTGGCTGGCCTGGACAGTGGGCCGCGCTCCCTGCGCGGTACCGGGCGGCGGCTGGCTGGCGCCCTGAGCTGCCGCTGGCTGTTGTGGCGGGGTTCCTGCTGCCGGTGCTGGAGATGGAGCAGTTTGAACAGGCGCGGATGGCTGGCCGAGAGGTTTGCCGGTGAGCGCTGCGGCTGCGGCTGCAAGGTTCGGGGGGAGCGGGCGTCCGGTTGGCGCCGTCGGCTCGACATTTGCGGCTGGCGTCCGTATTGCTTGGTCAAGGATGCTTCCTTCTTGCGCGGCAGCGTGCGCCGTGGCGTCGTCTCCTTGGGCGAGTGCTCGGCGTCCGGTCTCGGCGATGGCATCGCGCAAGGCTACGGGGTTGTCGCGGCTTATGCCGGTTTCGGCAACAATCTTGTCGAGCAGGCTTTGCGGCTCAACCTGTGACGCAACCGGAGCGGGCGGAGCCTCGGGTACTGGCTTAGGACCAGCGTGGATCTGAGTGCCGGGGACATGCTCAGGTTCGGCGAGCTGGTCGAAGATGTCTCCGGCGGTCGGGAGCGGCGGACGTACAGCGGGCGCGGCGGCTTGTGGCGCGGGTTCAGCGGCGGGAGTAACCGGCTCAGTAGCAATCTTTGGGATGGGCTCCGCGAATCCTTCAGGTGCCGGCACGGGTGCGCCAGGTATGCGCCACGTCGGCGCGGGGAACTTGGCATCGTAGGCTTTCTTAAAGCCTTCCCAACCGCCAGCCAGCGCCAAAGCCGCCTGCGGAATGGCTGCTACAGCCTCTCCGCTCGGATTACGCACAAACGGTTCAACTACAGATTGCCCAAACTCCTGCTGCGCTGCTGTATCGCCCATGGCCGCACGGAGCATCGTGCCTACACCTTCGGCGGTGCGAACAGGATGCGCAATGGGCGAGAGAACAACACGGGTTGCGCCTGCGCCAAGGGCATTGGCGGTCGAACCTACGCTGGTAACTGGCGGAGGGGTTGCGGCCTCATCGATCGCCGCTTGTCCGGCTTCAAAATTGTTCTTGTAACGCTGCCATAGGGATGGAGGAGATTTAGCAGGAGTATCGGGCAACTGATCGAAGATGTCGCCTTTAGGATGGGTAGGCGCAGCATCTGGCAACTGATCGAAGATGTCGCCACCCTGGGTCGGTGGAGCTTCAGGAACTCCGACTTGGGCCATTTAGAATCGCCATCCATCCTGCGCGGCCAACTGACGCGCCTTCCCTCTGTCTCCGCCTGCCATATCACGATATTGCTGGGCAAGCGCTTGGTCTGTGAGCCGTTGCCCGTTGCCTGCTTGGATGAACGGCTTTGCGTTTGTCGCCGCTGGTGCTGCCGCTGGTGCTGCCGCCGGCTGCGTGGCCGCGGGCTGCCCCGCTCCGCCTGGGCTGATCTGTACGCCACCACGCCACCACGTCAGGTCATCGCGCACGGTAACGTGTGCCGGATCGTCAGGTGTGATCCCCTTCTTTTGCTCCCAATTATCCTGTATCTCTTGAAAGTCTGTCTGGGCGGACTTTACCGCGTCGGGGTCTGGGTTCGGTCCCGCCTTATCGAGAGCGTCTTGCACATTTTTAATTGCCGTGTTCTTTGCCTGAATCGCGGCATCTTCTTCTTTCGGCGATAATGTTCGATTGCCGCCTCTCGGCCCAGCAAATCCAGATGCCGCCGCATTGATGGCCGCAACATCATCCAGTGTTGGCGTCTTGCCTGGATTCTGGTTATGCCATGCCTTTGCAGCTTGTGCGCGTGCAACTTCGGCCTCGGTAGCCTGCCGTGGATCTGGCAGTTTTCCGTTGACTAGATAAAGCGTCCGATTAACTCCGCCTCTCCCTGGGCCAAATATCTGGTCTGCCAGCCTGGCGCGTGTATCAAACTGCCCCTGGGTAATCGCCGCTTGACCCTCGGGTGAATTGTCTCTTCTGGTTGCTGCTGACTCATCCGCATTCTGCTGTGCCGTGGCCGACTTAGCCACATCCTGATAGCCGGTAGCTACCGCACGCTGTTCGGTGCCGATCTTGCCCAGGCGCTCGGAATCAGCTTTCTCATTGGCGATGTTCCGCTGCTCCTGCTGCTCAAGTACTCCCGCCTGTCCCTGGCGTGCGGCCTCTGCCGCCTGATAATTCGCGTTGGGTGCGTTGATTGGAGCGTTGCCCATTCGCTTCGGGAATAGGGCGCGCTCTATCTTAGTGCCGATACCTGGCTTGTAAAGTTTCTCGGGGTCGATTATCTTCCCAGTTACCGGATCAACCGCTGACTGCAATACTTTCCCGGTGTTGGGATCGAGGTACGGAATCCGAGCCGCGAGAGCAGCCTTGCGCGCTTCGAGTGGCGCATTGGCGTCGGTCGCAGTGGGCTGATCTTGAAATTTATTGGCCGCGGCAGTAGAGCGTCCCAATGCGTCTAATGCTCCCTGTTGAGCCTGATCGTAATAGGGAGTCTTTGCTTTCAAATATCCATCCGTAGCCCAATTATTCCCTTGATTCTTATCTATTGGTGCTGGTGACGTCGCGCTCGCAGAAGGCGTAACCCCTGAAGGTACCGCTGGTTTGACAGCAGGTGCGGCAGGGGTGGTCGCCGGAGCTTGTGTCTGCGCGAGAGCGGCTGCTGCTGGGCGAGGGCCGACGGAAGGTTGCGGCTGAGGCGATGGAGTAGGCGCGGCTGGGGCGATACTCGCTTCCATCTGTTCCCGCCTGTCATCTGGCGGATTCAGAAGGTTACCGAGGAGTTGGCCAATTCTTTGATCATCGCTCACGTAATTTGGGCCATCTCCGGCCATAGTTCACCCCTTCAGTTTCATTTTTTCAAACTCAAAAACTACTAAATATTGGCTTTTTCTTCTGCTCCCGCGAATCCGGTTGCAGCATCTGCCCCCGCCTTATTCCAGATATTCGCCGCCGGGTCGGTCCAATCCGCTGCCTTGACCATGCTGCCCAGTGCGGAATTGCTTGCGTCTGTCATATTTTTAGTCATCTGTGAGGCAAACTGCGCCGGAACATCGGTAGCTTGGAGTACGCTTTTGTTGTAACCCGCTCCTCCCTCGATACGCTGTTGATTGGCTTGGGCCTCCTCTCCCGACAAGTTCCGCGTGCCCTGCTGCTCCATCTTCTCGGTAGCCGCAATTCCCCCTGCCGTGTTCTGTCCAGTCCGCTCCGCCTGGCTTTGAAGGGCCTCACCCGCCGCTCGCGCGCCAGCATCCGACGTGTTAGCTAATACCTGATTCGTCGAGGTCTGGAACTGGCCGCCTTGGCCATATGGGTTGCTGGAGGCATATTTTGCGAGTTGGTCTTTATAGTCGTTGATGTCGTTGTTGGCATTGGCGTATGAATTCTGGGATTCTTGGTAATAGCCGGCATTCTGGTTGGTCGAAGCCGCGTCGGCTCTCTCTGCTTCTGCGCGTGACATTTTCCCTACCCCCTCATAGCTCTCTGAAAAAGGTGACAAACTTGCTCAACCGCTTGAATCCCGCAGACTTCATGGAGCCTTTAACGCCAGTAACAATTGACTTGGTGACGTGGCAGGTTATCGACCTGAATCCCATTGCGCGCAACGTGTAAAGCACTCCATTCGCGTGCTTGCCGATTGTCAATGTAACCCGTGGACTGCATCCTACCAACATCATCTCGACGCCCTTGGACTCGAAGACAATGCCGCCAAACACTTCCCCGCCGCGCTCGACCACGTAGGCCAGCGGGATGTTATCGGCCTGCCTGCCGTCCTTGTCGAATATCTCGGGCATGGGGTAGTGCGTGCCGTCCCGCAGATTCTGCTCGGCTAGCTTGTGAAGCAGCACGGGCATGTCGCGCGGCTCGGCCAGCCGGAGAGTTGTCTCACTCATTGCGCCCTCTTGACGTTGAACTTCTTTGCGTAGGCCACGCTCTGCGCATGGCTCTTTTCGAGGCTTGCAAGTTCCTCTTTCAAGATGGCTTGAAAGTCAATCTCGCCCGTGTTGGTCTTTGGCTTCACATGCCCACATGTCGGGCAGGCATCGTGGCCGACGTAGATCATAAGATGATGCTCCGCCCCGGTTACCGGGTCATGCAGCACAGCATAGTGTCTCTGTACCGTATGGTCGAATTCGTAGCTCTTCAGATCCCAACTCATATCGCGGTCAGCCTCGCCCCGTTCCCGCCATTGATCCCGCCGCCGCCGACCGGCCCATTGGCGATTGCCTGTCCGACCGGCTCCCATGAATCATTGAGAATCGGAGGAAGTGTCGGGCTGATGTGGAACCTGCTGCCATCAAATGCGACAATCTGGTTTTGCGTAAAGTCGGTATTGAGGATCGTGGCCGATGGCCTCTTGACCTGCGTTGAGCCGCGGCCAGCCGTGTAGCCGCTATAGGGGCCATTTGGTCCGTACACCTGGATAACGGGAATCTGCCCAGACGACCCCTTGCCTACCACGTTCGCGAAGTTCCAGTTATTCAGCGCCGTCGCGGGCTCGCTCGCCGCGCTCGATTGCAATCCGGCATTGACCGCCTTCTGCTGGACAAGATGAGGCGTGTTCCACGTGACACCATCGTAACTGGATTCAACTTGTATGAAATGCGTCTGCCCTGGCGCCGGAATGTTCACCGTAGTTGCCGCCGAAGTTGGAAGTACGGTAACGTTCTGCGACAAGTTCTTAACCGGCGAATAGCTGATCCTGTGATAAATTGTCGCCTTGGCCGCCTGCGCCGGATTGGTGATCTGCAGGCTGATTACCCCATTCGCTCCCTGCGCAACTACCGATGCCCTGGGCGGAGGAGTCGTCGACGGCTTCTGCGTGCTTGACGTCGGGGTTACCCAACTCGTTCCCGTTACCTGCTGAGTCAAAATATGCTGGTTCATGAACTGGAGCAGGAGATTGCGCATGTCTTCTTTACTGCCGTCAACCGCCGACTCGATCATCGATCTAATGTCTGCGCTCATCCGCCCAACTCCGATTGCTCACGTGCTCCGTACATCGGTATGGTGTACATGGCCAAGTATTTTAACGCAAACCATGCGCCTGGCACCTTCCCATTCGTGAATCTCATCCGCCAGCGTTCATTCACCTTCGACGGCACCATGCGGCTCAGACCCTCGCCCTCCATCACATCGAGCTGGATTGGCCGGCATGGAATGATTGTCTGGTGAAGCGGGCCGAGCGGGTTCTCATCGGTGAACATGCTCCTGCCAGCCAGAAAGTACGGATAGAGTGTCCCGTTGCCGCGCGCGTTCAGCGTGAAACCCTCAATCTTCGAGAGCGCCATTGTGGTCTGCGGGCACATCGTTTCGTATTGGCAGTCGATTCCGGCGCCATTGTCTGAGAATGTTCCCGGCGTCACCGCCTGCACGGTGCCATCGGCCGCGCTCGATCCGTAGACAAACTGCGATGTAAAGTAGGTCGAGTCGAGGAAGGGAATGCCTATCTGGCCTTCGGAGAACGGCTCTGTCAGCGGCAATGTTCTTTCGATGCGATCGCAGACAAACCCCTGGACATCGTTGATTGAGAACTTGCGCACGTCGGCGATTGCGATTTCTTTGGCAGAGAAGGTCGAGAAGTGGACCGGCTGAGCCCAGCCCTCGAGATAGTTGAGCACGACTTCGAGATTTGGAACGGTGCTGTTCCCGACCGGAATGAGGATGTGTACCTCATGCTTTTCGGAATCGATCTTGCAGCATATGGTCTCAGCGGCCAGCCAGTTGATCGTGCGCCAGAAGTAGGGAATTTCCTTGGTGACAAGCTCGGGCGCGGTTTCCTTATAGCGATAGATTCCGCTGCGATGGACGAAGATGATGAAGTCGCCGCAGGCATCGAATGCGCGGGCGCCGCACGGGCCTTTCTCGCTCCACCGCTTCGTCGCCTGCCATGTTTGGGGGTTTTGAGGATTAGCTCCAAGAGTGAATCCAGACCGCTCCCTGAGCCCGTAGACCGTACCGCGATACTCGACCGTTCCCCATGACCTCTCTCCGTCATCCGAGCCGACTGAGATGAAACTGAGGTCTGCGTAATAGCTCTCCGGGTCTGCGGCCAGCGATACCCACCAGCCGGAATAGTAGCCCGGTACGCCGGACTGAAAGATGCGGTCAACGCTCGGGCAGTAGGTTACATGAACTGCCTGGTTCGGCCAAATCACCTGAAGCCGATCAGTCACATCGTTCGAGCTGTCCAGATACTCATCCGTGAAGTTGACGATTCCGTTGGTGGTTACATTGTCGAGAAAGACCGTCGCTGTCTGATTCACGGTATCTGAAAGAAAGGTCTGCGGATTGACGAAGTTGTTTGCAGGAACCTGCAGGTTGACGTTGCCAATCCACCAGAACGGGCCATCGTTTGATCCGTCGGCCACAGAGAAAGCAGCGATGCGCGCTAGCGTGTATGCCGGCCCAGTCGCCATCTTGAAGATGCCAAGCTCCCAGCCATCCTCATCGACATCGTACTGAATGACCGAGTTGGCCGTGAAGCCAGAGACCGTAAAGTTCTGGTTCATGTAGAGCAGGGCTGCGTAGCGAAAACCCTGACTGCCATTGATTCCACCTGTCGAGGTGTCGGCGACGATGTTCCCGCCCGGTCCGGTACCGTTGACGGTCGGCGGGTTAGGTCCGGTCGCCGTGTTCAGAATAAACGGCTGCGCCTGGGGCTGGTAGTAGCCCACGCGAGCGAATGCTGTCGATGGCGGAGCCGGGGTGCCGGTCGGCACATCGGCCTCGTAGATACCGACCGAGGCGATGGTGAAAAGATCGTTGTTATTGTCGTCCTGCGGAACAGCAACCGTCACCAGAACCGCATCGTCCGGGTTCGTGTTGATGATCGAGTTTAGTGGGCCGAGCATCGTCTCACCGTTGACGTTGGTATAAGTCTGGGCGACATAGACATCGCGCCCGGCAGGGAAAGCGCCCGCGGGCAGTGTTGCAGTATTGTTCGCTGGCGGGTTGACGCCGCCGCCATTGTGCGACGGAATGATCGGCGCGGAGCCGGGAGCAAATGGACTGGCAGCAGCCAGATTGTAGGTTACCGGCGGTGCGTGGCCACTAGGGAAATCAGCCTCATAGATGTTGACGCTGTTTACTGTCGGCCCATAATTGCTGGCAAGAGACACCTGCACGCCCTGATTGACAGCCGTCGTGGTTATGTTGGCGATTGCGCCAGCCGTCGTCTCGCCTGATGGATTGATGAGAGTCAACTGGACGTAAACCGTCTGTCCGGAAGCGAACGTCCCGCCGCCATTCACCAGCGACAGGCCCGGCGCTCCAGGAGGCGCGACTGTGCTCCCTGCCGGAATGCGCTGGATCGTCACTTCTATGTCTGGCGTCGGGAGCTGCCCCGGCGTGACGCGCGCTGTCGAAAGCGATGGTGGAGCAGAGCCGGTTCCCGGACCGAGTGAGAAGTAGTTAGTACCGAGAAGGATTGGGCCGACGTTCGATTTCTCGTAGGTTGAAATCGGCGGAGCATAAGCTCCATGGGCCACGCTTGCCGTGTAGACATTTGCTCCGTTTGGAATGTATGCCGGTCCAAGTTCTAAAAGCCAGCCTGGGAGGAAGGGGATAGCCAGAGCGGGAATCGGAATCTGAATTGATGTGCTGGAAGAAACCGTGTTGACAAATGCTGGCGCTAGCGATGGCAAGGTCTCGCCCTGATTGTTTACTAGCGTTATGACCACATACACATCTAGTCCTGCGGGCCACACCCCACCACCAGAGAGCGCTAGGAAGTCCGGCGGCGGCGGCGCTGCCACCCGGTTCGCCATGACAGCCGTATATTCCTGCCACTCGGCGGTGTTGTCGATAAACGTCGATTCTTCGACTAGGGTAAATGCTGGTGAATTGGATCCAGTCACTCCCGCAGTGATGCACCGATAGGTATGCCCATTCCCGCTCGGTGTGTTTGGCGTCATCATCTCGCCGACCAGCACTGGCGTATTGGCTACCCACTTCCAGCCGAATGGCTTCATGCCATAAGGCCAGACGTTCTTTGTGAACGGGTCGATTACCGCCATGCCCGAGAGCGGCTGATTCAGGTCGGAGAACGCGGCAAAGACCTTGTTGTAAGTCTGCGCCGCGATCATATGGGCATTATTCGGAGGCGTGAAGGTCGAGTTATAGGTGAACTCGGTCATTCGCCCAGAGCCGACCGGCGCCTCAAACTGCAAGGCGCCGTCCATGTCGAAGATCATCGGCAACTGAAAGAAGTTCTGCGCCGCGGTCTCCGGAGAATAGAGGGCACCAATAAGCCCGGTGATGGGGCTCTGGTTGATGCCCTGCATGGTTGTATTGATTCCGTCGCGGGTGCGAACGGAGGTTAGCGAGTCAAAGCAGCAGTTTCTAACGAGAGCGGAGAGACCTGTCGGGAGATTAGTGAAATCATCCTGATCCATGTAGCCGAGCATCCTTGAAATGACACTCGGTTGACCGCTAAAAACTGCCATGAGGCTCCGTTAGTTCCAGACGACTTCGATGATGACATACTGGTTGAGCAGACCCGCCGGATACGCACCAGCCGCTAACTCGACGCCGCCGGACTGGATTTGAAGTTTGTAAGTTCCGAGCGTAGCGCCCTGTACGACCTGCGCCTGGTATAGCGCATAGGCTCCGGTAAATACCTGCGAGAAGACCGCCGGATCAATCTGCGGGACCGTATCTGGATAGCCGAGAATTCCAATGCCGTTCGGGTCTTGGAACGCCGTCGGGTTGAGGTTGAGAGGATCGCCGCCTGCCGTGTAGTTGCCAGTCAGGATGCACTTCAAGAAGAGCCTGTCCGGCACTCCATTCGGTGAATACTTTAGAACTTGTTCAATCAGAGCCATTGAGGTTTCTCCTTGAAATAGATTGGTTGATGGTTTACCACTGTCCGCGATGGCCGCGACGGTCTCCGCGATTCATGCGTCCTACCCTGCTGCTTGTTCCCTGTTGCTGCCGGACAAGTGTCGCTGAAATGTCGTCCAGCGTGTTAGTCGCCTGCTGCCCGTAATTCTGCACATAGGCCGAGTTGCCTCTTTCCGCGCCGATCAAAGCCGCCGTCGAGTATGCCAGAGCGACGGTCATCAGCGGATGAATCGCTATCTCGTCAGTGTCCTCGCGCAGAGCCGACGGCCGGAACTCACCGCGCACGCGAATGTCTATGTTGAAAGCAACTGGGGTGATGTAGAGAACGTAACTCCGCCACTCCCAGCAGAATTGTCCAAACCAAATCTGCGAGGGCTGGCCCAGCGCGAAGTTTGACGAGTTAGGCAGGATGTCTTTGCGCGTTCCCATCCTGTAACTCAACTCTGGCAGGCCAGTCCCTTTTACTTCGAGATCAAGAGGATTCACTAGTCCATAGAACGGTTGGTCTGGCTTCTGAAGTTCCGTGAGCGCGCTGGTGCCGGCGGTTACGTTGGTTGCAACCTGAAGCTGCGTGATGAAGGGTGAACAGGTTCCGCAGAGATAGTTGATCGCTTGGTCATAAGCCTGGTTCGTAAGGGGCACCAGATAGCCATCGGTACAAAAGTCGCCGTCGGGATCACCCACAAGCGACTTTACACGTGACTTTACATCTCCGAGAGTGTTCACTGCCGCCCCTCACTTATCCAGTTACTGAGTTAGATTCCAGTCCGCAGAGCCTTGCGCCGTTCCTCTTCTTTGTGGACCAGAGGCCATTGTTTGTCTTCAATCCTGTCCATGGCCGGGTGTGTGACCGGGATTTCCTTCGCCATGTAGGCCGCGAACGGATCGTAGACGCGCGCGCACTTGTGGCAGAAATAGGCCTCGACGCGCTTAGAAGGTTCGCCGCAGCCAAGGCAGGTTACAGACGATTCTGTCGTCATGGTCACCCACGGCGCCTGCGTCTGCCGCCATCCCATATCCATTTCGTACTGGTGCCAGATGCGATGGACTGGAGTGATGTTGCCGCGCTGGTCTTCCTTGTCCCAATGTGCCTGCGCCTCCTGGGTCTGGAAGTTCGCATACTTCTTTTGCAGGACCAGAGACTTAATTACGCACTCATCGAAGTCCTTGGGCTCGGTGATGTATTCGCGCGTGCGGTTCTCAAGTGCGATGTAGGTCGGATGCCGGATCACGAGCCGCTTGGTGTTCTCGCGCTGCAACATGCGCCGGCCACCCTCGAAGATGACCACGCCGCCCATGCCGACAGAGCTACCCAGAACACCGAGCGTGTAGGCCACAAAGAAGTTGTGAGCTATCTCGATTTGCTTGCAGGCTTTCACCTCATAGATTGCATTGGGAACGCCGTCGGTTTCCTTCACATCTTTCGGCTGAAGGTAGGTCTTCGGCTCGTTGATGGTCAGCACACTTGCCCGATACTCGCGCCCATCGTATTTGTAGGTAAAGCGGTCCTCGGTCGGAACTGCATCGTCCAGAATCGATGGAACCTTGAAGCCGATTCCGCCATCGAGGCCGAGAGCGACGGGATTGAAGTTGAGGATAGTGGCCGGCTGGGCCATGCCCGTAGCCTTCAGCGAGGTCAGAAGAGCCTGGCGCTCGACGTTACAGCGGCGCATCTCCGCGCCATTGGTCATCTTGTCTAGCACAGAACTGATGTACGGGTTCGTGCTCGGGTTCGCTGCTGCAAAATTCGGTGTTCCCATGGTGTTCAATCTCCTTCGGTTGTGCGGTCCTGCGGTGGTTTATGCGTTTCTGGTCAGTTTTATGCACGAAAGGGCTTCTTTCATGCAGAATTATGCGTCGTGAACTGCGCCCAGGTGCTCGCTCAAGCCGCACGCTGTCTGCAGTTGGTTGCGGAACCGCTGCGCTTCAAGTGACGTTCCCTTGAGCATCGGCACCAGTTCGTTCTTTCTCACGTACGCGAGCGTCTTTTCGAGCTCCTCCCGACGCCGCTCGCGAGCCGTGGCCTCATCGAGCAATGTCTGCTTGAAGTGGGCTTTGTAGTTTTGAGGGCGCTGTTCCATCGATTGCTTATGCATGGCGATAGCGCACTCAAGATCACCGAGTTCAGGGATCCGTGGGAAGGGGCCGCCGACAAAGAAGTAATCGCCGCGCGAAGGAAACTCGCCCTTCATCATCGTGGTACCGTCTTCCGACTTGTGAGCGGTCCAATCTTCCGGCGTTCCCCAGGTCTCGGCCGGGAACCAGCGCTCGATGATCCAGCCGTCGCATGAGTACTTGCAGACTTCGACCAGTGCGGCAGAGGTTACATGATCTCTGATCCGGTTCTCGATCACCTTCCCTTTGGCATCGACGGCGAAGACGGATTGCTCTTCGCTGCCGAGGTCGTGGAAGATGCCGCCGGTTTTGATCATGCAGTGCTCTGCTAAGACAATGCGGAATAGCTGCCGGTTCTGGCCCGGCACCATGCCGCCAATCTTAGCGAGAAACTCCTGCACGGCTTTCGGTGCTTCAGATTCGGGATTGGTAACGCTCATGAGGTTGCCTGCGCGCTTTCTTGGGCTGTTGGATATATGCCCCCATCGCGCCTAACCTTCTTCCATCCGCGAGGATATCGATTGAGAGCATCAAAAATTTGAGCTATCGAAATCTGGTATTCCTTCCCGACATATTGCGCCTCGATCGCATAAACGAAATCTTCTTCGTCACTGAGTTCCTCTGCTAACATCATGTCGGCGCGGCCTTGCCATTGACCGCCTTTAATTCGTGGCCAGTAGATACTACCGTTCATAAAGGGAAGTGGATAAATCTTTTCTAGGTTCATTTTCAGAGTTTCATCGATTGGCATCTCGTCCCTCCGGTAAAGCAAGCGGGCCACCGAAGCGGCCCGCCTTTGCAAAAGCCTCTGATATTATCAGAAACCGAGTTAGTTGCTGAGGCTCGGCTGTACTCCAAGGCCGTAAATGCTTCCGCTGGCCCAGGGCAGGCACGAATAATAATTCAGCGAGTCCTGGAACATCGCGTCGGATTCGGCGACCCACAGACCGCCAGCCTGCCGCGGCCAGAAGATGCCCTCGACCATGCCGGGGATGAAGGCCATCGAGCCGGGATACCGGACTCTCTTCATCACGACCTTGTCGATCCAGCGCAGCACGTCGGTGCGGCACATCGAGTCTTCGACGACCTCGATACCCGCCAGCATCCACGTGGCAAACGGATTCACCGCCACATCGTAGCTGTCGGGAGACTTGCCGCCGCCCGCCGTGAACAGGGTCTTTGAGAAGCCGAGGATGTCGGCCGAGACCTTCTGTGCCGGGTGACCGTACCAGACATTCCGCTTGCGCTGTTTGAATCGCGCGGAGCCGAGAGCCTGCTGCATCCTGGTCATGAACGCCGACACCATGCCGAGGGTCAGATACGAGCCATTGGCATTGTAGGTCGGAGCTTGGACGTAGGAGTTCGACCGCGAGATTCCGCAATACTCCAGAGCCGTCGAACCGGAGATGATGTAGTCAAATCCGTTGATGGCAATGGGATTGCCGGAGGCGAGGCCGATGGGAAGGAAATAGTAACCCGCTGCGGTTCCGGGAGGAATCGCGTCCACCGTCGCAGTATCGATCGTGCCCACGCCGTTCTTCTGAAGATCGAGAACGTTCACGTTGCCGACGGCGTTGAAGTTGCCGTCAGTGATCGAATAGTAGCCATTGCGGTCGAGAAGACGGCCGCCAAATGGAGGCGTAACCAGAGGGATGGTATTGCCACCGGCGTATGTCGCATTGATCTGCGCCAGAATGCCGTTGTTGTAGCCCTGGAGGTACGCATTGCGGGTGTGGGCAGTCTTGTCCTTCACCTTGGAAATCATGCGCGCAATCCAGTTGTCAACCGTAATGTCGCGACCGCCCTTGGCGATACGGCGAGCCAGCTCCGTCGCGGAGATAGCCACCATGATCGGCAGAGGAGCAACGATCATCTGGTCGACCTGGTTCGCTTGGCCCTGGAAGTAAGAGCCGCCGTCCGGCTGATAGTAACCGGCGATGCCGCCGACTTCGATCTCGAGCGGGTGACGGTATTGCTGGAGTCCAATTTCTTCGGTGGGTGCTGAGGAGAATAGAGAATCGCCGGCCATGTCCAGGTTCTCCGAGATCTGGACATCCGAATTGACTTTTTGAAGCATCCAAGCCGTTTGCTGGGATGCGGCTCCGAGGTTTTGCTGAGCCATGATGTGCCTCTTGTTCTAGCCGTATTTGGCGGCTTGGGTTATTGGGCACTGCTTGGCGTCGCGCTTCTTCCGATCAATGGTTCTACCGGCTAGCGGTTTTCGTGTTCCGTTGGATTACGTTGGCCTCTACTGGCTTCAGCCGTCTCTGCCCTGCGCCTCCGGGTAGGCGTGTACGCCGGTGGGCACGACTTATGCCGGATCGACTAACGTTCTCCCATGATTTCGTTCTTTCTGATGATTGCTTTCTCGGTGCGCTCGGCTGGGCTGAGGTCCGGGAATTGTTGATCGACCCATGCGTAGGATTCCTTCATGGCATCCTGCGGAGTGAGCGACTTCGGCGTTCCAGCGCTTCCGCCGGCGCGCGGTTCGCGCTCCGCCAGTTGCTCCCGAACTTCCGACTGTCTGTTATTGCGTTCGCGATCGGCCTTCTCTTGCGTCTGGGCCTTGCGAAACTCCTTGTCGAAGATGGCGGGCAAGTGCTCATCAATCAGAGAATTAATTGCATCCACGCGCGCCTTTTCTGCTCTAGCAGATGGTGGACGGTTGCGAAGCATCCTCATCTGGTCGCGGATGTACGCCACGCCGCCGATGATCTTGCCGGTTGCGCGGTCGGTGCGGCCGTAGGTTGCCTCCTCAAACTGGTCGAGCAGGTTCTTCGCAAAGATGCTGATGCCGGTTGTGGGGTCTTTGGCTTCGAGAACGTAGGTTGGGATGAAGGCGCCAACTTTGGCTTTCTCGTCCATCATGGCTTTCAGCCTGCCGCCGACCGATGCGCCTACTTTGCCGGCAACTGCCGTCTCGTAGTTCGCGCGCTCGCGTTGGCGTTGCTCGGCTGTCTGCGCTTTGCTCTTGGTGCCGAGAGCCGCTTCGCGGTCTACAAGCTCCTTTTCCTTGGCCTCGTAGTAGGCCTTGGCTTCGGGGCTCAGTCCGCTCAAATCTGGCTTCGAAGAAGTTTCCTCCCCTTTGCGCCAGTCTTTGATGAACTTGAGAGCCTGGAGAGCCATGTCGGCCCGCTCGCGCTCTTCCTCGCTTCTGAAGCTTCCTGACTGAAGCTGCTTTTCGAGGTCTCCAATCTCTACATCGTGGTAGGTGTCCACAACGTAGTCATTGAGCATGTGGAAGTCGTCACCGAATGTCGGGTTACCCTCAGCGTCGAGGACCGGATTGCCGTCATTGTCTTTGATGGCGAATTCATCGGCAAATTGAGCAAATGCTGCTGGAAACTGTTCGGGGCTATCGACGGATTCAAGAAAGCCCGCTCGCATAGAGACCACGGTATTTGCAGCGTCCGCGGCAAACTTGGCGCTCTCGACGTTGGGGAAGACTTCGAGTATAGGCGCGGCCTTCGCATTCGTGCGCGCCATGGCGAACAGTGCATTCTTGACCTCCGGATTGGCATCGAATGCCGCCTGCAGCTCTGGACTCTTCGAAGCGAGAGCATTAAGCGACTCTGGCGTAAGCGACTCGGCGGCGGCGGCTGGCTGGTCTTTCTGCTGCTGGTCGGCTGGCTTCTCGGCCTCGACTGCTGCCGGTGTCTCTGCTGCCGCCGCTGCGGACTCTGCGGCTGGCTGGTCGCCCTCGGCCGGCGCTTCGCCGAGTTGCGCGCGCTCCCAGGCGCTGTGGGCATCGAGGAAACCAACGATGTCGCCTTCAAAGTCTGCTTGCTGCGGTTCGCCTCCTTTGGCGGCCGGTGCAGCGGTTTTCGTGCTGGTTGCCGTGGCTGGCTGGGCTGCTGGCGTGGCCGCTGGCTGCGCGGCAGGGGTTTCGACTGCTGCCGGTGTCTGGACAGGCGTAGCGGGCGCTGAGGGGGTGGATACAGGTGCTGGTGCGGCGGCTGCGGGTGCTGCTGCTGGCGGTGCTGCGATTCCATCGGGCATTGCGGTTCTCCTCGTGGTGGTGCGGTGATCTTTGTTGTTACCTATTTTCTGTGTTTTCTTTCGGGCATCGCTGGCCGACTCGAAAGGCTTCGATTACACAGTTTTTCACGTCTTTGTCGGAAAACCTTTCGAGGAGGCACTCGATAGGTTTTAGTTCCTCATCGAAGAACCGCTGGGCAGGAACCAAGCCGTTTTCCACCATCCAAACTGCGGCTGCTTGCGCGGCTACGTCCCGATTTTCGATCAACGTAAGGCTTGATGCGTGGGTTGAATTGTAGCTTCCAGCTACGCGGAGAGACTGCTCAATCGACTGGACTAAGTCTTTGGGGGCTTTCACTTCTGAAATCAACATTGGATTTTCCTCGGTGTTGCGGGCAAACGAAAGGGCCAGCCGGTTATGGCTGACCCTGATTCACGGTAAAACTAGGCTTAGATTATTCCGGTTTCGATTCCGGCTCAGTTTCGGGCGCTGGCGGCATTCCGACTGCTTTGACCTCCATCGCTCGCTGCGCTTCTGCCGCGGCCTCTGCGGCCTCCATATTGACCGCCATGGCGTAGTAGGCTTTCGTCCGCTCCCATCCGCCGGGATTGGACTTTTTGAAATCTCCGTTTTCCTGCCAGAACAG
>Ga0187847_10002180_pt1 | contig 16171 bp, 11 predicted proteins | sample June2016WEW_4_10_FD_132458 | JGI IMG/M metagenome (GOLD analysis project Ga0187847, IMG submission 132458) | Peatland microbial communities from SPRUCE experiment site at the Marcell Experimental Forest, Minnesota, USA - June2016WEW_4_10 | ecosystem: Environmental > Terrestrial > Soil >...
AGGCCGCCCGGAGCTTCTAGCCACGGCTTTAGGCGATCGGATGCATCAGCCTTACCGCGCGCATCTATGTCCGTTATTGCCGGCCATGCAACTTTTTGCCGGTGCTCAAGAAGTTCTCGGAGTAGCTTTAAGTGGCGCGGGCCCGTCAGTTCTCATTTTCTTACATCCCAAGGCGAATTTGCATCGCGTGCGCCAGAGAGTGGCAGCCCACTTGCGTAACCATTCCTTGCCCGCGGAATTGATCGCGACGGCAATCTTTAATCGCGCAAATAAATAAGGCCGGCTCTCGCCGGCCCATGGAATTGCTTGCCCGTTATCGGCTTGCTGGAGGCACAATTCCGTTCATGCGCAAATACTCGACCATTTGCCCGTAGTGGTCGAATTGATGCTGCGCCGCGAGGACGGCCAACTCGAGGCGTGAAGTTGGAGCATCCCAAAAAGGGTTCTTGATCGGCTCCAGCATGTTCTTCTCGTTAACAGAATCGATGGCCTTATGCAGATAAGCATAAGAATCTTTGGCGAATTTCATGATGTCAGCTTTTGACTTAATGGCGGTGGGGCCGGATTCGCCGCCGACATCTACAGGAGATTTCTCGCCGAGTATGGACGCTCCCAGAATATAGTTCACCGCTGCGACGTGTTTGATTTCGTCTCCGAACGTCCTCACTCCCTTGAACTCCCCGCTGGTCGGCGCAAAGAAATATTTGTCTTCCGGCATCGCATCCGCTGCCGACACTAGCTCCTTTTCGCCTCTTGTGACGCTGTCGTTCAAGACTGATGCAACGCTGCTCTTGTCTGCTGCATTAGCCCGCGTCCACACGCAGGCCATGCATAGCACAGCCATGAAAATTCCGGACCATAGTTGTCTACGCCCCATACTTCCTCCTTGAAATGTCGAGTGAATTGCGAAACCGACTGTATCACGAACTAAGTTTCTTGTTCAGGCGATTGTTTCGGTAACTCCGCCGTGCTGAAGCGGGAAACCGCGAACCGACAACAATCCAAAAACCAGGGTCAAGGCGGAACAGAGTAGAGCAAGAGGAACGCCGATCTTGCTGGCCAATCCGCCCCAGATCGCGCTCCCCAGCGCCATACCGCCTTGTAATACGAGCAAATACATCGAGAGTCCGCGCGCTCGAAGCCATGAAGGCAACATTGTTTGCGCCGCGACATTCAGGCAGGCCAGAATGGCAATCCACGCAGCGCCGGCGATGAACATCACGGTGCTGAGCCACACAAAAGCTTTTACATAGCCCGCGAATGCCGTCATGGCCGCAAACAGAAATGTGGCTACCATCACAAGGGAATCTACGCTAAACTGCCGTCGCAAACGGGGAAGCAACGCAGCGGCTGCCAGCGCGCCCAAGCCAAAATGTCCGAGAGACAGGCCAAATCCGGTCGGACCATGCGGTCGCGCCAAAATTGGGAGCAACGCCAGCAGGGAGCTTGCGCCAATGCTGAAAGCGCCAGTACGTACAAGTACACAACGGACCGTGCGTGAACTGCGCGCTTCACGAAAGCCGGCCACCATCGCATCCCGCACCCGGCCCTTTTCGACTCGTTCAGGCGGCTGGCGTTTCCACCGATAAAGAAAGAAGATCACGCCAAAGAATGAAAGGGAATTGAGCAGAAATGCAACTCCGGAATTCGTCGCAGCGATGACCATACCGCCCAATGCCGGGCCGACCGCGCGAGCCACATTAAATCCGACGGAGTTCAAAGCGACCGCGGGCGCATGATTCTCAGCAGAAACGATCTCTGGCGTAATGGCTTGCCAGGCCGGATCGTTCATGACCCCGCCCAGTCCGAGTAGGAACGTGAATCCCAGCAGAATCCACGGCGTCACATGGCCGAGCAGGGTAAAGATGCCAAGCAATCCTGACGCGACCACCATCCATCCTTGCGTGAGAAGCAGCAAACGCCGCCGATCCATCAGGTCAGCCAATGCGCCGGCAGGTAGAATTACGAGAAAGACAGGCAGCATCGTCGCGGCAGCAACCAGACTTACCATCAGCGGAGACATGGTCAATTGCGTCATCAGCCAACCGGCACCGACGTTCTGCATCCATGTCCCCGTGTAGGAGACGACCGCCGCGCCCCAGAGGGCACGAAACACCGGTTCCCTCAATGGCGCCCATGCAGAATGACGCTGCCGCGAAGGCGTTTGAATATCCGGAAGCGGTGTTTGAATGGAATCCGCCATGTTCCTACTTCGCCAACTCTATGTGTCGATGCATCGGCCACTCTCCGCTACGCCAGGCGCGCAACAGGTATATCGTCAAACCGGCTGCCAGAATCACAGCAGCGTATCGGATTTCACGCTCAAAATTCTTGCGCGAAAACAATACGAATAGAAATCCCGCGCTCGCGAATAACGCGGGTACGGGATAGAGCCACATCCTGAAGGGGCGCGGCAGGTCGGGACGCTTGATGCGCAGCACAATCACACCAATCGCCTGCACTAGGAATTGCAGCAGGATGCGAATCACCACCAGCGCGGCGATCACATCCGCCAAGGAGAACATACAACAAAGCAACGCGACGCCCCCAAGCGCCAGCAGCGAGATATAAGGAAAATGCCCCTCCGGATGGATCCGAGCAAACGCCCGAAAATAATTTCCGTCCAACGCTGCGGCGTAAGGAACGCGGGAATAACCGAGCATGAGTGAAAAGACCGAAGCGAACGCGGTCCATATCACCAGTACGGTAACCAAACTTGCTGCCCACGTGCCGTAAGCCCGTTGCATGAAGGTCGAAATAATGTGCAATCCCTCGGTTTTGTTTCCCATTTCACGCCACGGAATTACGCCGAGAACGCTAATGTTCATCAAAATATATAGACATCCCACCAACGCAATAGATAGCAGGATAGCCCGTGGAATTGTGCTCGCAGGAGTTTTTACTTCGCCGCCGAGAAAGCTGACGTTGTAATAGCCCCAATAATCGTAGGTTGCGATCAACATCGCCGATCCCAACCCCAGCAAGAATCCGTGCGAAAGCGTAAAGGCGCCGACGGGAAAATCGAAGGCCTGGCGTGCGTTAAAATGCGTGACCCCGGCCAGGATCACCCACACAATCGTTCCCATCACGCCCGCCCACAGGAACTTCGAAATCACCGCGATTCTGGTAATCCGACGGTAAAGCAATGCAGTCGCGAGTAATACTGCGCTCATCGCGAGCGCCCTGCTCCCCCATCTTCCGAGTCCAGGCCAAAAGTAAGATGCATAGCCCGCCAATCCGATGGCTCCGGATGCAATAGACAACGGCGCGGAAAACGAAAGCTGCCAAATGAATAGAAAAGAAATCAGTCGCCCAAGTTTTTGCGGGCCGTAAATCTCTTTCAGGTAAAAATACGACCCGCCGGAGTGCGGCATCGCTGCGCCCAACTCCGCCCAGATCAAGCCGTCACACAAAGCGAATATTCCGCCGATGATCCAGCCCAGCATGGCTTGCGGTCCACCCATTGCGCCAATGATTAGCGGCAGCGTAATGAATGGCCCCACTCCGATCATGTCAATCATGTTCAGCGCGGTCGCGCCGCCCAGACCAAGCCCGCGAATCAACTCAGGCGAATGTGTCTTGTCGCTCATCTTATCGGCCAGCGGCTAGCTGACCACTGCCTTTCGCGCTGAGCATGTTCACGTAAAGCCGCACGGCCCCCGGCACTCCCGCCGGCAACTCGCGGAAAAATGCATAACCGGTGTAGATGTAAAGGCCCTTGCCATATTCCGCTTCAAGCATCCCGCCTTTTTGGTCGGGTTCGCCCGGATCGTGCGTCTCAAGAAGAGGCGTGAATTTCGTATCCCACTGGCTCATGAAGTACAACCCACGCTCTTGAATCCAGCCATCGAAGTCTCTCTCACTGATTTCATTCGGTGAGTGGAACACCGGATTCGTCGGTGCCAGGATTTTCACTGGCGCTTCTTCCACCGAAACGCGTCCTCGTCCAAGCGTGGCAGGGTAAGGAGTAAACTTCCCGGCGTTAAAGTCTCCAACGCTGGTGTCGTATTGCACAACCAGAGTTCCCCCGCCTTTCACCCAATCCAAGAGTCGTGCATTGTTAGGGGCCAAATCCTTCTGCGTGTCGTAAGCCCGAATGCCCAGCACAATCGTGTCGTACTTGCTCAAATCTTCGGTCTTAAGCTTTTCCGCACCAAGCACGGTCACAGTCATCCCGATTTGTTCAAGCACGCTGGGAATTTCATCGCCCGCTCCCATGACATAACCGACGCGTAGACCTTGAGGAACTTTCACATCTACCACGCTCACGCGCTGGATTGCGGGCTGGTAGTAATAGAAAGTATTCAGATCATCGCGAGTGACCACGCTGTAACCTTCGCTAAAAGTCGTGCCCCCAGCTGCCAGCGCGGCCTTCACCTCGGCCTTTCCTTCTTGCGTATCCTGCGGGGTCACATTAAACGAAAAAGTTCTTGTTGTGCCTCGCGCCGGAAGTTCCGTAGGCAATTCAGCCGGTTCGGCGTGCCATCCCTGGGGCACATCCAGGCGCAGCAGGCCTTTGGAAGGCTGCGGCAGATTCGAACTCACCGTTACCGTCACCGGCCTTGCAGTTTTCGTTCCGGTCGCGATCACTTGCTGACCGGGATTCATCATCACCGAATAAGCAGGAGCGACCGCAACTGCGCGTTCCAATGGTTCGCCGGCCTCACCTTTGTACGCTACATTTACGTCGGCCTCGATTGCGCCTTCCTTTCCTGCAACTTCATATTTCGCCTGCACCCGCATCGACGCCGGAGGGAATGGCAAGGTCGCATATCTCGGATCATCAATCTTGTTCAGCGCATCGGTCTCGGGAGTGTCACGATGCCAGTAGGGTCGTGTGTAATCTGCGTTAGCGGCGACTGTCACGTCAAAAGTTGCTTCGTTCACGGAAGACTCGCTAAGCTTTTCGATATTCCATCCGGCGGGTGCGTCCAGCGTGACGCGTAAGTTTTTTGCCCCGCCCGTGCTGGCAAATCGCGCATGTACCTTAAAGCTTTGCCCGCGCACCGCCATGAACGCCACCTCCGGACTCGCCCCCACCGGTGTTTCCACTTCCGCCGTCAACTGGACACCGCCCGCCAGGTTCGCCGCTTCGGCAAATTGTGTTTCCTTTGTCCGCAGATTGAGCAGTAAATCAGCTTTGGCTGCACTCGAAATCTCGGCTCTCTCCACCTTCGCGATCAACTCGCGTGTGGTGCGCAATCCGGCAAGCAACGGCTCGATCGCGTTCTTCCGATCGCTTTGCGCCTTTGTCACCTGGGCTTGCATCTGTCCGAGGGCCGCCTTCAGATCGGGGACTTTGCTCTCTTCTGCTCCTAGCCGGGACGCCAGCCCCATTAAACTCGTATCCAACCCATCAAAAAAATCGTTCTCGTGAGCTTTCGGCATAGGCAGCGTGGAATCGACCAACTTGTAGTAGGTAAACCGGTCGCCTGGATCTATCGTCCAGCCGCCCGCGCCCTGCGACAGTTGGTGCCGTAATCCGTTCATGGCAAACTGAATGTACGAAGTTCCTAACACTGCGTCCTCTACACCCGTGTTGAGTTTCAACGTATAGTCTGCAGCCGGACAGGTCGGCGCATTGAAACCGCACACATTGCCGATATAAAGCTTCTTGGCTTGCCATGGCAACAAGCCCTCTTTGATCTGCTCCGGGAATTTCGTGGGATCGGCCGCTGCCCGGAACGCCGTTCGCGCCAGCAATGAAGAGACTTGATGGTGCCCATGCCCGTCTCGGTCAGTGCCTGAAAATCGCGCCGCAATCACATCCGGCCGAAACGTTCGGATCACGCGTACCATGTCTGCAAGCGCCGGTTCGCCCCCATTCCATTTCTGCAACGTCTCTTCCGGGGTCTTGGAAAATCCAAAATCGGCAACTTGTGTGAACCGCTGTTCCACGCCGTAGTAGCGGTCTGCTGCAGTCAGTTCGAGTGTGCGCAAAACGCCGAGCACATCCAACAAGTTGCTGCCCAGCTTATTTTGTCCACCCTCACCGCGATTCAGAGTCAGCAAAACTGTGCTCACGCCCTTGCCCCGCGACTCCAATGTCAGCATGCCCCCGTCTTCATCATCCGGATGCGCCACTGTTTGCATTAACCGGGCCGTGGTGCCGAGTCGCCGAAGCATTTCCTGCAAACCTATGGCGCCCGAGTCCTCCGGCAGGGTTTCGACACGAGGCGGGGGAGTGTCTTCGTCTGCCGCAACCTGGGGTGCTGCAACCCAATTGAGGTCCGCAACTGGCCCCGAAACCAAAGGCAAAAGGAACACTGCGCAAATAAAAAGCCGGAGCGCTTTCATCGCCGCTCCGGCCCACCCTCTACGGTTGGATAAGGTCATATGTGTATGGGACTATTCTCCCGCGAGATAGGAAGCAAAGTTTTTCCAGAAGTGTCCGTTCCCCGGTTTTTCCCACATTGTCATTCCGAGATGCGGAGCGCCGAGGAATCTGCTTTTCTTCGAATCGGGTACGACTACTCTCCCGGCCAGAACCCGGCTGATGCGCCCACCCAATCCATATTCTTATTCTGGTCCACGCCCATCATCAGGCCGCGTCCCATCCGAATGATGGTCATCACCGGCACCAGTTCGTCCAGCCAGATATACATAATCCGTATTTCCGCCTTCGTGGGACCCGAGGGTGTTTCGATCACCGGCTCGAACTCCATTTTCTCCTGCAAGATGTACTGCGCGTGCTGGCTCTTGGGAATCGCCGCCAGGTCTTCCTTGGTCGGATTCATGATGACGCCCATGCCGGCAAACGAAAACAGCGGCTTGATGACATGGTTCGCCAGATCCTTCGGATTGTGTTCCACCCGGTGCAGGAACCGCGTATGCGGTACGCACTCGTGCTTCAAAAACGGCAGCGAGAACTTGCTCATCCGGAAATACCAGTTCGGATGCCCCGCCCACTCCACTTCAACGTCTTCGGTGAGTTCGAACGGCATCTTTACCTTTTTACGCACTAACTCATCCACGATCACGCGGTTATAAATCCGGTGCACTGGAACGCGTTTGCCGTCCTTCATATAGAACAAATATTTGCCCACTTTTTTCAAATCGGTGACCGCAACGGTCTGGATTCCCAGCAGCCGTTCTGTGAGCAGAAAATCGGGCAGCGTCTTCTGGTTCAGCGGATCGATCTCCATGAGAATCACATGCTCAGGATCGTACTCACCTAATACTGCCCTCTTCAGCAGCGCTTTATAGCCTTCCCAATCCAAATCGCCCAAAAGATATTGCAGGCTTCCATCCAGCTCGAAAACCTCCTGGTAAACCTGCGACAACATCGCCTGGTACGCGTACAGAGAAGGGAAGCCTTGCATTTCGACGAGCTTCGGTTGCAGGTTACCGTGTTTATCTTTGACCAAACCGAAGTCCACCGCAACAAACATCGGGTGCGAGGTCTCGCGGGGCACGTTGAACTTTTCAGGGATGGAATCAAACGAAACTTTGCGGTACTCCAGGCTTTCCAGTTGCCGAATGAGCGTTTTTCCGTAAGAAACCATCTTGTCCATGAGGTCTCTCGGGAAAAAACACGGTGTCTCTGCAATGCGGAATTTGATTGGTGTTCCGCAGCGTTCGTCCATGACTTTCAGAAAAGTCTGGTATTTCTCCGGGGTAAAATTCGCGTTAAATTGCTGCCGCAGCGCAGGGATCATGAGTACGTAACTTTAAGATGATAAATATGTTATGGCTAGATTATAGCGGAAAGCGAGAGGCAGGCAGAGTCACCGGCGAACCGCCAGGTTAACGAAGTTAACAATGTTGGAACGTCCGCTCTTTCGGTTGCATGCCCAGGATCTGAATCTCATCGACTTCGACGGACTAGGGCTACTTTCGGAGTGCCTACGCCTCCACTAGAAACTGCCCTTGCTTCATGATCTGCTCGTCGTCCACCCAGATGTCGAACTTTCGGCCAACCACGTCAATGTGCGTTCCGGAATACCACTCGGCTCCGGTGTGCGCACCGTAAGGATTTCCAAACGCAATGTGAATCCCCGGATATTTCTCATCCTGCAAAATTTCGCCGATGACGTCTTTCAACTCGATGTTCGTCCCAATCGCAAACTCGCCGACGCGGTCGCTGTTTTCGTCCGTGTGGGTGTAATTCCAGAAATCGTTTTCGAGTTCTTTATTGTTCGACTGCGCTTCAGTCACGCGGTTGCCCTTCACTTTGATGGTCAACGGATTTGGCGCCAAATCTCCAAACTTCGCGCATAGAAAATCTCCGACCACACCGTCAATGACAAACGTTCCATTCACTTCGCCCGGCGTCGTGAAAACCTCGCCGCCCGGCAGATTGCCCCACTTGTCCGGGCTGATAATCCCGCTCGTCTTGACCCACTTATAATTCGGATTTAAATCCGCCACGAAATCCGTTCCCGCTTCGGTGTGCGCCCGCACCCGCTTCGCTTTCCGCACCATCTCAATCACTTTCACGCTGATGCGGTCCACCTTCATAAAATCCGCCCGCATGCCCTCCTTCATGATGCGCTTGTTGATATTCACCATGTGCGCATGGCGAATATGCCGCCGGTTAACGATGTCGGTCATCTGCATGCGCGATTGCAGTTCGTTCCTCTGCGCCTGCACTGCAAAAATGCTGACCTGGCTCGATTCCATGTCCTCCGCAATCTCCTGCGGGAAATCTTTCAGTGGTCTCAGTGCCAGCTCTTCCATGACCCACGAGTTGTAAGGGCAGCCCAGCGATTCCAGTTCATGTACCAGGCTCGCGGCGATCTCTTTCGTTGCCTCGTCGGTGATGACCGTAACTTTTTCCAGCGGCTGAATGCGCAGGCAGACGTTCACCGCGTTGCGCGCTCCTTGCGACAACTCCGGATCAAACTGCATGTCTTTTAGATTCGTTTTTCCAGGCAGCATCGTCTTTCCCGCGTTCAGGCTCGTACTCATTCTTTTATGATTACCCAACTTTCCTTAATAATCGGGTGCCCCACCTTGGTCGCGTTCTTTGCGGCAGGGTGGGGAATTTGACTCACCCTGCTTTTCGGGATGACGCAGTTTCCGTTTCTTCCAGCCCTGCGGCAGTTTCCTGCACAATGTAGTCCACAACTTTTTTCAGATCGCCAGTTTCTTCATAAACTTTCAACTGCCGGTCCGCTCCCGTACCCTTTTCCAGAATTTCATGGATGTAGTTCAACTCTTCCCGCGACCCCAACTCGTCCACGACGTCGTCTACAAAATCCAAGTATTCAAGAATCAGGTCACGCGCCGGCACTTCTTTCTGTTTGCCGAAATCAATCATCTTGCCATCCAGTCCATATCGCGCTGCCCGCCACTTGTTCTCCATCAGCAGCGCCCGCCGGTACAGTCGGAATCCCTGGTTTGCCATATACAGCTTGTGCAGCTTGGCCACCGTCGCCTGAATCAGCGCCGCCAGCGCAATCGTTTCTTCGACCCGCATGGGAATGTCGCACACGCGAAATTCCAAAGTATTAAAGAACGGGTGCGGCCGAATGTCCCACCAAATCTTTTTCGCGTTGTCAATGCAGTTGGTCTTGATGAGTAGCTTGACGAAGTTCTCGTACTCGCCCCAGCTGGGGAAATAATCCGGCAGGTTCGTCCGCGGAAATTTGTCGAACACCTTGCACCGGTACGACTTCAGTCCGGTATTCATCCCCATCCAAAACGGAGAGTTCGTGGATAAAGCAAGCATGTGCGGCACAAAATACCGCGCATGGTTCATCAGGTGGATCGTCGTCTCTCGATCTTCCAGTCCCACGTGTACGTGCAGGCCGAAAATCAGGTTCGCTCGCGCCACCATCTTCATGTCCTGCACAACCTTGTGGTAGCGCTCGTCCGGATAAATCTCCTGCGTCCGCCAATCCGTAAACGGATGCGTCGCCGCCGACGCTAGTTGCAACCCATTTTCCCGCGCCAGCTTGACCATGCTCCGGCGTAGCTTCTTCACTTCATCCTTCGCGTCTTTAATATTGCTGCAAACCGATGTTCCTACTTCGACCACCGACTGGTGCATCTCCGCTTTGACCCGCTCCTGCAGGATGAGCTTGCCCTTCTCGATCATTTCGGCGTGGATGTGCGAGCGCAGATCGCGGCTAACTGGATCTATCGTTTGGTATTCTTCCTCGATCCCGATCGTGTAGGTGGGTTGCATCGGCGGATGACCTCAGTGGTGACGGTCGCATTAGTATAGCAATTTCAGGAGATGTGGCGGATTTAACGTGGCGCGGGCGCCCCGCCCGCGAAGGGCGTAGTTTAAGTGGAGTTTCGTAAATGCCTGATAAACATAAAGAATTCTGGCAATGGTTCGCGGATCATGAATCCGAATTCTTCAACGTCGACGCTGAAAACAAAATGGAAAGAGAGCATCTTTTTGATGACATGGCCGTTGAGCTGCAGAACATCAACCCCGATCTAACATTTGAATTTGGGCCTTCATCGGAAAAACGAGAATTTGTTATCAGTGCAGGTGGCATAAGACGTGCCTTTCCTGAAGTTGTATCTTTGACGAAGGCAGCGCCGCACCTGGAGCGTTGGATCATCATTGCATTTCGACCTAGGAGGCCCGTCCCCGAAGCTATCGTCCTTGGAGATCAACAGATTTCTGCCGATACGATTACATTTTCGCTGCTTGATAACGGAAAAATGGCAGGGATCAGACTATTTATTCCGGGCTATCGAGAAAAGGATTCAGATTTAACTCAGCTAGGCTATTTGCTTCTAGATAATATGCTCGGAGAGTATGACGTAGAGACACGACTCGGCCTGATCGAAATGCTTCCGTCAAATTCCAAAATTTCAGGCGACCGGTATCCAATCTCTCAACTGCCGGGATTGTTTGATAACCTTGTCACTCGCCTTGAGGGTAGGACAAGGAAGCCCTCTTAGTTTGGGGAAATCGCGGGCCGAAGGATCTCAGTTCGCGCGATTCTGTAGGAATAAAAGAACTTTCCACGCTTCCCCTGTGCCCCCTGTGGCTTAAACCCCTACGCCAGTTTCTTCACCTGCTCCGTCGACTTCGGCCCAGCCAGAAACGCCGTCCAGCGCAACTCGCTCGCCGGATTCTCGTTGCTCAGCGCTTTCTTCACGGCCAGTTCCGCCACGGCATTTACGATCCAATCAAAATTCGCCTGACCCACCGAATTCACATCTGCATCCGGCGCAGGATTCATAAAGTCAATTGCGTACGGAATCCCGTCCTCACAAGCGAACTCCACGGTATTCAAGTCATATCCCAAGGCCCGGCATAGCGTCAGAGCATCCTTCTCCACCCGCGCTAGCAATTTCGAATCTACCGGCGGCGCATTCTTCACATAGCGCTCATGAAATGGCGCGCGAGGATCGTACTGCATGATGTGAACTTTCTCTTGCCCAACGACATAACACCGGAAATATTCCTTAAACTTCACTGCCCGTTGCAAAGTCATGCAAAGCCTGCCGCTCTTGTTGTATGCGTCAAACAATTCTTCTTGCGAGTGCACGTGATAGACGTCCCGCCACCCTCCGCCGTCATACGGCTTGAGAAAAGCAGGAAGGCCGACATAATCGAAAATCTCCTCCCAATTTAGCGGGAACATCAAATTCCGCATAGATTTGTCGGTCGTCCCCGCAGGATGGTCATGATGCGGCAGAATCACCGTCGGCGGAATGGCAACGCCCAGTTTGGTTGCCAGCGCATAATTAAAAAACTTATCGTCGGCCGTCCACCAAAAGGGATTATTGATGACAATCGTTCCGCCCAGCGCCGCATTTTTCAAATACGCCCGATAGAAGGGGATGTCCTGCGAAATCCGATCCACAATGACCCTATAGCCGCTCGGGTCGGCCATCTTCACACCGCCCAGCTTCACGAACTCGGCCGTGACGCCATCCACTTTCATGGAATTGACCTTATCCACAAACGCAGGCGGGAACGTGTTTTCCATCCCAAACAAAACGCCAATTTTCTTACTCATAATTCCATCTCCCAAGAATCTAAAAAACGGGTGCGGGTGCCCCATGCTTCGCCGCTTTTGCGAGACATGCGAACATCAAAAATACTTTGCCGCCATCCTCTGCCACAGCGGCCAATCATGCTCCGAATTATCGTTAAAAACATCGAGCCAGTGCGGCACCGCTTTGGCGTTCAGTACCGCTGACAACTTTACGTTCGCGTCCAAACACATGTCCCAATCCGACGATCCCAGAACGATGCGCATCCGCCGGTAATGGTTCAAGAACCATTCGTCTGACATGCCCTGCAAATAGTCCATCGGGCAATTGAAATAGCAATCGTCGTCGTAATACCCATCCAGAAATTGGTGAATATCGAACGACCCGCTCATGCTCACGCAGTGCGTCACCACATCCGGATGCTTAAAGGCAAAATTCGCCGCGTGGTATCCCCCAAAACTGCATCCAGTGACCGCCAATTGCGATGAATGGTTTCGTCCTTTGATATAGGGGATCAATTCCTGGAGAATGTAGCGCTCGAACTGGAGATGGCGCAGCACACGGTATCGGGGATGTGCCTGTTTGTTGTACCAACTCTCGCTGTCAATTCCATCGGGACAGAAAATTTGCAGGTCGCCGCGGTCGATCTTTGCCGCCAATACGTCGATCATACCCCGGTCCTCATACTCAAAAAACTTGCCCATCGAAGTCGGAAAGACAATGATCGGGGTACCTGCGTGCCCGAAAACGAGCAATTCGGTCTCCCGTTGCATTTCCCGGCTAAATCCCTTATGCGATTCGCGATTCATTCTTAGCAATCCATAAAAATCTCGTATTTTTGGAACGCCATATCTTACCTGATTTGGCCACAGAGAGGCAGGTTTCCTCACTTAACCTTATCAAACGATGCTCGAACGAGACCGCAAAAAAGGGCTGCCCGAAGGGCAGCCCTAAAAAGTCCACTCAGCCGCTTTTGACGTCGGGATGGGTTCTTCGCTACTGGCCGATCTTGCTCCCGATCACCTCACCGGAAACAACAATCTCTACTCGCCGGTTCTTTTGCCGGCCAGCCGCAGTGCTATTGTCTGCCACCGGAGACGACTGGCCCAGTCCCGTGGCCGTGATCGAAGCCGCCGGCAGTCCTTGCGCAACTAGATAGTCGCGAACGTTGTCCGCTCGTTTTTCCGAGAGCGTCTGGTTGAACGCTTCCGTCCCCGTACTGTCGGTATGGCCTTCAATCGTCAACTGTAGCGAAGGATAATTCAGCACAATGCCGGAAAGTTTGGCCAGCGCTTCGCGTGCTCCTTGGCGCAGGTCGGCTTTGCCTGTATCGAACAAGACATCGCCCATGTTGACCACAAGGCCGCGCGGAGAGTCCGTGGTTGGTAAAACGCGGTTGAACTGCTCGAGCAATCTTGCGCGCAGCTCCTGCTTTTCCTGCTCAGACTTCGCTGCCGCCGCGTCCGCCGCCGCCCGTTGTTGATCAGCTTGCGCTCGCGCCGCCGCTTCCTGTTGCGCCTGCGCCGCTGATGCAGCCGCCGCAGCGTCAGCCGCCGCTTTTTGCTGTTCCGCGTTGGCCCGTTGTGCGTCCGCCTGCGCTCGTGCCGCCGCTTCAGCATCCGCATTTTGCTTGGCTGCCGCCGCCGCTGCGTCCGCCGCCGCTTGGTCCTGCGCGACCTTCTCGTCCGCCTGTCGCTTTACGGAAATTGCGCGAGCATCCTCGGCCGCTTGTACCGCTTGTCGCGCCACAGTCGAGATGGAGTTCTTTTGCTTTCGTCTAAAATAATCCTCGGCTTGTTGTTCCGATTGCTGAGCCTTGGCAAAAGAATCGGGAGCATACTTGTCAGCCATCTGCCACTTCGCCACATTGATGGCGTTTCGCGCCTGCTGCAAGTCCAGTGGAGCGCCGTCGTTCGGCAGAGTCGGCAGGTTTGCCGCCGAATATTTGCCGCGCTGCAGCAATTCGAATTGCGCGGTCACTGGAGTGATAGATCCTCGCGTGTCCTTCCGGATCGTATTCGCCAAAATCACGTCCTCACTCGGGAATGCCACTGCAAAATAGGGTTCTGCAGTCACAATCATTCCAAATGTTTGCAGCTTGGTCGTAACTTGCAGCTTTGCCTTGCCATCCTTCAGCGGAAGCTGGCCCAGATTGGTGGTATGTCCCTCCGGCGTTATTCCCCACAACACATAGACCAGGTACGTAGGTCCAAATGTCGAGGGTTCGCTCAATCCATCAAATTGCGCGTCTACAATGATGGACCCATTTTTCGCGCTAACGTCCGCCTTCCCGGATGCCCGCGGAAGCAACGCCGTACCGGTGAAATCCACTTTTGTGGATCCCCTTGCCCAGTAATTTACAGTCTCAATCGTTCGGCTGACGTTGATGTTGATAATCGCGTTAGAGCTCTGATCTGATTGCTGTGACCATGCCGCTATGCTTACCCCAATAGCGAGCACGAGTAGGGGTAGCCGTCGTAATGTCTTCATTCCTGCCTCCACATGAAACGCGAGATTTGCCTCATTTCAGATGCGCGATTGTAACTCCGCGCTTGCCCGGATGTACATCAGGTAAGGATGAGACAAAAACAAACGGCCCGGCGGAAGGCCGGGCCACTCGATAAACTCACTGCCAATTTCTTAGGTCAGCTGAATGAAAGGCATCACCGACGGAATGTTGTTCTGGTCGATAATCACCAGCATGTAATATCCCGGCGGAATGGCGTTTGAAGTGGTGGGGCTGTTTACGGTCATCGTCGTGCCGGAGACCGTCCACGTCAAGTCCACGTAGTACTGATCGTCCATATGAACGGCGTGTGTGGTGGCGCCGGCCCGAATCAACGCTACCCGTGTGATCGTCGACGCCTGCGGGCTCGTGATGTGGAATGTTTTCCCGTAAATCGCTGTCTTCGGTGAGAATGTAATCTGCGGCCGCGACGGTGCGAACATATACGACGGGCTATAAATCTCATACGTATTTTCCAGAGCAATACCCGCGTCCGACCCGGCGGAGATCACTCGACCGTCAGGCAACAGAACTGCCGTGGAGTGATACGCCCGGGTCCCAACCTGCGGCGGCCCCAGCGTCCACACACCCGTTTTCGGATTGAGTATCTCCGGCTGGAAGACTGGATTGCTGTATTCCGAGTTCTGGTTTCCGCCTACCGCGATCAAGCTGCCATCCGCCAGATACAGCAGGTTCATATCGTAACGCGCGATATTCATCGACGGCCCGTAGACCCACTGTGGATTGGCCTGCGAAAAGTCAATGATTTCGGTCGTCGCAGTCGGTTCGCCGTTTCCGTTCTTCGCCGCGCCGCCGCCTACAATCAACACTTGCTTCGATTTCGGGATCAGAACGGTTGCTGCATGTCCACGCGGTCCCCAATTCAAATTGGCTACAAACGTCCACGTTTGTGCTTTTGGGTCATAGAGTTCGCCGCCTAAATTGCTGATACGCGGCGCGGAGTAGAACAACTTGCCGTTCGGCAATTCTGTGAGTAATGGATAGGTGTCGTTCGGTTGCGGCATCCACGCCGACTGGTTCGACAACAGCGTCCAGGTGTTGGTGAACGGGCTGTACGATTCCATTTCGTATTGAATGTGCACGCCGTCGTTAGCAGTTCCAGACGCCGACAGAATCGTTCCATCCGGCATTGGGACCGTCGTCGGATACCATCGCGTCAAATTCATCATCGGTCCCTGCGACCAGGTATTGGTCGTAGGATCAAAGAACGTCGTATTCGCAATTCCCGAGTCCGCCGGATAGTGGAAGTCGTCCAACCCTCCCGAAACCAGCAGCCGTCCGTCATACAAGAACGACGTCCCGGCGCAGAAAATATCGATAGGCCATGGCAGGGTTACATCCGTGACCGTACCCGCGACCGGATCCAGCAACCGGGCCGGTGTCGGACCACCATTGCGGCCTGTGGGATATTCAAACGTCAACACCTTGCCCGTGTTCAGCAAGGCCATATGAATCGCCGAGATGCCAAGATTCTGGGGCTGTGACCACATGCCCAGATTTGGCGGAGCCGTCGAGGTTACGGTGATAAGGTCACTGCCTTTACGGGTGCTATAAACCGCGGTAATTGTCGCCGTTCCGGCTGCCACCGCCGTAACTAGTCCGGTTGCGCTTACCGTTGCCACTCCGGTGTTGGAACTGGCCCACTTCGAAGATTGCGTCTCATCAAAAATCGTATTGCCCCCGAAGGTGGCCGTCGCCTTAAACTGCAGGGCCGTTCCAGACTGCATTGTCCAT
>Ga0187847_10002183_pt1 | contig 16166 bp, 11 predicted proteins | sample June2016WEW_4_10_FD_132458 | JGI IMG/M metagenome (GOLD analysis project Ga0187847, IMG submission 132458) | Peatland microbial communities from SPRUCE experiment site at the Marcell Experimental Forest, Minnesota, USA - June2016WEW_4_10 | ecosystem: Environmental > Terrestrial > Soil >...
CCGCCGGCACGCCTTCGCGCCTTACTCGAAGTTCCAGGTGGGGGCGGCGATCGAAGACTCCGACGGCCGCATCCACACCGGCTGCAACGTGGAGAACGCCACGTACGGCCTCTCCGTGTGCGCCGAGCGCGTCGCCGTGTTCAAGGCCATCTCGGAGGGCGTACGGCAGTTCCGCCGCGTCGCCGTGGCCGCCGATACCGACGTTCTCACGCCGCCCTGCGGCGCTTGCCGCCAGATCCTCTGGGAGTTTCTGGGCGATGTCGAGGTTGCGCTGGTCAACCCGCGCGGCAAGACTGAAACGCATCGCCTGCGCGACCTCTTCCCGAAGCCATTCGATGCCTCGTATCTGTAGCTTCTTCTTATTTGTCTTCGCGCTCTCCGCCGAGCAGGCGGACTGGATCTGGAGCGCGCGCTACGTGATCACCGAGGATGCCGGGCATCGTGTGATTGAAAACGGCGCCGTGGCGGTGCGCGGCGCACGCATTGTGGCGATCGGCCCGCGCACCGACATCGACGCTCGATTTACGGCTGTCCATCGGCTCGACCGCGGTGATGCCATCCTCGCGCCTGGCCTGATCAATACGCATACGCACGCGGCCATGTCGCTGTTTCGTGGCATCGCGGACGACTTGCGGCTGCAGGACTGGCTGGAGAAGTTCATTTTCCCCGCCGAAGCCAAGAACGTCACCCCCGATTTTGTGCGCTGGGGAACGCGCCTCGGCTGCCTGGAAATGCTGCTCGGCGGCACCACCACGTTCACCGATATGTACTATTTCGAAGACGTGGTGGCGGAAGCCGCCAAAGAGGCGGGAATCCGGGGCGTGCTGGGCGAAACCATCATAGGCTTCCCGGTGCCCGACAACAAGACACCCGCCGATGCGCTGCGATTCACGGAGCGCTACCTGACGCGCTTTGCGGGCGACCCGCTGATCGTTCCCGCCGTGGCGCCGCATGCGCTTTACACCAATTCCGACGAAACGCTGCGGGCCTCGCGCGCCCTGGCGAACCGCTTCCACGCGCCGCTGGTCATCCATGTCGCCGAAACGAAGAAAGAATTCGACGATGAAATGGCCAAGCGGCACACCACACCAGTTAAGACGCTGGACAACCTGGGTGTCTTCAATGGACGCACGGTAGCCGCGCATTGCGTCTGGGTGACGGAAGCCGACATGGCGGTTCTGAAGGCGCGCGGCGTGGGTGTGGCGCACTGCCCTTCGAGCAACATGAAGCTGGCGAGCGGCATCGCGCCGGTGGTGCGCATGCTGGCGTTGGGCATCCACGTCGGTTTAGGGCCTGACGGTCCAGCGGGCAGCAACAACGACTTCAACATGTTCGAGGAAATGGACCTGGCGGCCAAGCTGCAAAAGGTGACCGCGCACGATCCGCAGGTACTGCCGGCCAGTGCGGCGCTCGACATGGCCACCATCGGCGGCGCGCGGGTGCTTGGCATGGAGAAGGAGATCGGCTCGATCGAGGCCGGCAAGCTCGCCGATATGATCGTGGTTCGCCTGGATCGCCCCAACGCCGTGCCGCTGTACGACCCGATCTCGCAAATGGTCTACGCGCTGAAAGGCGATGACGTGCGCGACGTGATGGTCAACGGCAAGCCCGTGGTGCGCGATGGCGCCATTCTCACGTTGAACGAACCGCAGATTCTGGAAAAGGCCCGCGAGTACCGGGACAAAATTCGGGCCTCGCTGCGGTAGGACAGACCATCGTCTTTTGTGGTCTGTCATGACTGAGCAAACGACAGACGACGAAAAACGATCGTCTGTCCTACCCTTCCCCTTGACATTCTACCGGAATCAGGTCTATTCTTCACCTAGAATGTCTACTCGAAGCGACGAAGGCCGGATCGAGCTGCTGCAAGGGACGCTGGACCTGCTGATTCTCCGTACGCTGCTGTTCGGGCGAGCCCACGGCCACGCGATCGCGAAGGCCATCGAGCAGAACTCCGAGGACGTGCTGCTAGTGGAGCAGGGGTCGCTCTACCCGGCTTTGCATCGTCTCATCAAACGGGGCTGGATTGGGGTGGAAGAGGGTGTGTCAGAGAACAACCGGCGGGCCAAGTACTACCGGCTGACGGCGAAAGGCCGCAAACAGCTTCGCGCGGAAACCACCAAGTGGGAAAAGCTCGCTCGCGCCATTGGACACGTCCTCAAGCCGGCCTCTGAGGAGGGCAGGCCGTGAATCGCCGGCGGGCCTTGGATGGTCTGGAGGAGGACATCCGCGATCACATCGAGCGCGAAACGCGGGAAAACATCGAGCGCGGGATGACACCCGAAGAGGCGCGCAACGCCGCCCTTCGCAAGTTCGGCAACGTGACGCACGCGCTGGAAGAAACGCGCGACGTGTGGCGATGGATCTGGATGGAGCAGGTGTTGCAGGATCTGCGCTACGGTCTCCGCTTCCTGCGCCGGAACCCACGCTTCGCCGCAGTGGTGGTGTTCACCATGGCCGTCGGCATCGGCGTGAACACGGCGGTATTCAGCGTGGTGAATACGGTCCTATTGAAGCCGCTCGACTACCCGAACCCCGAAAGGCTGGTGTGGATGGGAGAATTCGACCCGCATATCCAGCGGGACTTCGTCTGGAAGGCCGATTTCCATGACTGGCGGAAAAGGGCCGGCGCCTACGCGGCAATGGCCGAATTCGGATACCAGCAGGCGGCGATCGCGACACCCGAGGGCACCAGCCAGGTCGCAGGGGTTTATATCGGCAGCGATTTCTGGAAGATCACCGGCGCGCAGGCCGCCAGGGGCCGGCTCTTCAGCGAAGAAGACCGGGATTGCATGGTGCTTTCCTGGGACTTTTTCGAGCGGGAATTCGCTGCGAACAGCGGCGTGATCGGCCGGACTGTGGTCATGAACGCCCGGCCAATCCGCATCACGGGAGTGCTTCCCCGGGGCTTCCGTTTCCAATTCCCCATGTGGTGGGCCGCGGCGCACCCGGAGCCGGTGGAAGCCTATATGACGGAGCCTCCGGATGGCGAGGGGGTGGCCCAGAGCACACAGGTGGTCGCGTCACTGAAGCCTGGCATCACGGTAGAGCAGGCTCAGGCAGAGCTGGAATCGTTGGAGCAGCACCTAGTCGAACAGCCCGGCCATCCTCCCGCTGGTCACCAGAATCCATGTCGATCCGCTCCAGGAGCAGCTTACCGGCGGCTCGCGGCGGGCGCTGCTGGTGCTGCTCGCCGCGGGTGCGTTCGTCCTCCTGATCGCCATCGTCAACGTGGCGAACCTGCTACTGGCTCGCGCCACGCTCCGCCAAAAAGAGGTCGCCATCCGCACGGCGGTAGGAGCGGGACGCTCGCGCGTGATCCGGCAACTGCTGGCAGAAAGCGTTTTACAGGCGGTGGCAGGCGGCCTCGCGGGCCTGCTTCTTGCGCGATGGGCGATTCTCATCCTGGTGCGGATTTCGCCCAACGCCATTCCGCGTTTGTCGGAAGCTGCCATCGACGCGCGCGTGTTGGCTTTCACTTTCGGCATTTCGGTTCTGGCTGGACTTCTGTTCGGCGTTATGCCGGCAATATGCTTGCGGCGTCCCGATCTCCACGAGTCGCTGAAAAACGGCGTGCGGAGCTCTGGAGGTCCCGGAGGGTTGCGCGTCCGGCGGATGCTGGTCGCCGTGGAGTTGTCGCTGGCCATTGTCCTGCTCACGGGCGCCGGCCTGCTGCTGAAGAGCTTCGCGCGCATGAATGCGCATGCGCCCGGCGTCGATCCGGCGAATATCATCGTCATGACGGTTCGCTTCCAGGGCCCGCAATACCGCGAGGACCCCGCGCAGCGCTCCGAAAGCCCAGCGCGCATCGAGTACGTGAGCGAGTTGCGGCGCCGGCTGGGCGCGGCGCCGGGGGTGCAGGCGGGCGGCGTTTCCTGCTGGGTGCTGTTCGGCCGCGCACCGGCGTTTCCCATCGACACCAATCCCCGCCAGACGCACGTCATTCGGGTTAACGGAGTGTCGCCGGGCTATCTGCAAGCCCTTGGCATGACGCTCAAAAAGGGGCGCTGGTTGACGGACGCCGACACACACGGCGCGTTGCTCAACGAGAGCATGGCGCGGGAGGCGTTCGGCGCGCTGGATCCGATCGGGCGCCAGCTCTCGATTCCGCGACCCGCGACCATCGTGGGTATTGTGACCGACGTGAAATACTCCAAGCTGGACGCGGCGGCCTTACCGGAAGTGTTCGTGGGCTTCGACCAGGCGCCGGACCTTTACGGGGTGTACGTCGCCGCACGCGCGGCGGCTCACCCGGCGGCGGTGGAGCGGTCGCTGCGCAAACTCGTCTCCGGCATCGACCCCTCGCAACCGGTCTACGACGTCAAAACGCTGGAACAGGCGCTGGCGCAATCCGTCGCCCCGCGCCGTTTCAACCTCTTTCTGCTGGGTGGCTTCGCCGCGGCGGCCTTGCTGCTGGCGGTGGTCGGCATCTACGGCGTGACGGCGTACTCGGTGTCTGAGCGCACCCGAGAAATCGGTGTGCGCATTGCCCTGGGCGCGCGTCGCGGGCAGGTGGCCGCCATGGTGGTGCGGGAAGCTTTGCCCATCGCCGCAGCAGGAATTGGCGCCGGGCTGGCCGCCACTTGGGCGCTGACCCGAGCAATGGCAGCGCTGCTTTACGACGTCAGAGCCACCGACCCCGAAACCTTTGGGGCAGTTGCGATTCTGCTCAGCATCACCACGCTGGCAGCTTGCGCCGGCCCGGCGATGCGAGCGGCGTCAATCGATCCGACGGCGCTGCGGTATGAATAGGTGGGACAGACCATCGCTTTTGGGGTCTGTCCCACTGCGGGGAACGCGGGCCGGGCATGCCTGGCCCCTACGGCGGGGGCGACGGGGTCGAAAAAATCACCCTAATTCTCCCGGGGAATTCCCGACAAGACACCGGCGGCAAGACCGCCGGCGCTACAGCGGGCTGAGGTTCATGGGCGACAGACGACGAAAAACGATCGTCTGTCCTACTGTTTCTGCAAGATCTTCAAATCCTGAGTCGCTTTGTCACCGGCGGCGACGGTCACGGTCTCCATCACGGGCGCATACGCCTCTCGCTCGTCCCCGCCCTGCAGGACTTCGCTCACATCCTCTTCCGGAACCACGACCAACTGATATGTGCCGGGTACCACAGCGTCGAAGGAGTAACTTCCGCCGGGGCGTACCCGACCGACCTGGAGCCCCATTCGGCGGCCGGGGCCGTTTTGTTCCTGGCTGTCGGGGAGGAGCAGGACCCGCAGTCCTTCGGTGGTCGCTGCGTCCGATTGCACAGTTCCGGAAACGGAGCCGAAATTGGCACTGATGACCAGCGTGAGCGCGCCTCCCACGCCAGCGCTGAGATCGAGCATGCCACCCGAGGCTTGAGTCGTACCCAGCTGCATCGATTTGACGTAACCCGGGCCGCCCACCCAAGTGACGCGGTAGCGGCCAGGCAGGACTTTCTCGAGAGTGAAAGCTCCGTTCGAATCGATCTGCGCGTTGGCGCCGAAGCCGGTGCCATCAATTCCCTGCAGTAACAATTGCGGTCCCCGGCGGCGCGGCGGCCGAGACGGGTCGGCGGGGGCGGGCTTGGCGTCGTCAGTTTCGTACTCCACCTGGCCGGTGAGATCGGCAGCCGCGATCAAGCGGAGTTCGATGCCATCGATATCAGAGGCGCCTACCGTGACGTCTACCGGGGCCGTCGCCATCATGGCGCCTCCGGGGCCGTTGCGTTGTGCGCTGATCCGGTACTCGCCGGGAGCCAGCCGCCACAACGCGAACGTTCCGTCCTTTTTCACCTGGGTGCCGTAGCCGTTCCTCATGAAACTGCCGCCCCAGTCATTCATCACGATGCCGCCGAACTGACCCGGATTGTCGCGCTGCCGAACGACCGCCAGAAAAACGTCCTCGGCGCCTTGCGGAGCGCCGGTGACCTTGCCGCTGATCCGCACGATGGGGGTACGCACCAGGCGGATCTCATTGCCGCCGGCTTCGCCTCCGGGTTGGACGCTGATGATCGCGCCACCCGCAGCATCGAGTGCGCCTGGGTAGTACGTTTCGCTGTAATGCACTTCCGTGGTGCCGTCCGTGCGGATCTCGGGCGGAGTTTGCGGTTCGTCAGGGGTAGCTTTGATGCGATACTTGCCGGGCGTGAGGCCGCCGATGCGGAACCGGCCCTGTGCGTCGGATTGCGACCCTTGCCCGCCCCGGGCGGATTCGGCATTGACGTTGCAGTTCTCTACCGGCTCACCGTCCGCGTCGACGACCGTGCCGGCAATGGCGCCGGCGGGAGTCAGCTTGAGCGTCAGATCGTCCTTGTGGTCGCCCGCCTTGAGGACGAACCCGTTCGAGCCATGCGGGCTGAAGATAAAGCCCAAGCGATTGGCTCCGATGCCGTAGTTCCCTGCCGCAAGACCGGTGATGGAGAACTTGCCTTCCGCCGTGGTCATGGCGCCGAAGTTTTGCTGCTTACCGGCGGCGAAGCCGCCCAGCGTCACGTGGGCGCGAGGCAACGGGTCGCCGGTGATGGCATTCACCACCACGCCTGCGACGCTGGCGGAGTTCTCATCGGCGGGCGGCGCTTGCGCGAACGAAGCGGCGGAGGCCGCCAGAAGAAGAACCAGCGCTCGAACGGCAGCAGTACCTCCGTGGCGCACGCACTCCTGCGTGCTGCGTCGAGAATCATCTCGATGCTTCCTCGCTTTCGCGCACCGGGCGTCGGCAAGCGTGCCGACGCTGCACGCACGAGTGCGTGCGCCACGGAGGCTACTGGCGCGGTTTCGCACTGGCGTCCTCCTTCACCATCAGCTTCAGGTCCTTGACTCTGCGGTCGCCCTCTTTAATCTCGATTTCCTCGGCCGCGGCGGCGGGTTTCTTAATCGTCTCTCTGGAGTCGGGATCCAGTCCGAGGAGGAGCCGGTCGAAAGCCACCAAGCGGTACTTGCCAGGGCGGATTCCCTGGAAGCTGTAGGTCCCATCCTCGATCATCTTGGATGAGCGATCCAGGTCGAACTCTTTCGGGTCCGCCACCAGCAGGACCATCGCCGGCAGAGGGCCAACCAGTTCTCCGCTCTTGTCCAGCAGCTTGCCCGAAACCTGGCCGCCATTGCGGCTGGCCACAATTCGCACCGACGACCCCTGCGCGCCGTGCGAGAGATCCAGTTTGCCGTCGGGCGCATCGGCGTCATCGAGCCGCACCGATTTCAGATAGGCGTTTTCCGGCAGCGGCAACACCTTGACGCGATAACGGCCAGGCCCGATGCCGCCAATGCGGAAGGCTCCGGCTGCATCCACATCCGCGGAAAGGGCCGATTCCTCCATGATCATACTGCCGTTTTGTGCCGGCTCCAGGCTGACCGTGAGTTTCTCGGGCCAAGGGTCACCCGCCATTTCCAGTTTCCCCGTCATCTCTCCGCCCGGCGCCAGAACCAGGTTCACGCCGGTCACATCGCCTTCCAGGCGCAGGTCAACCGGCAGGCTGTAGAGCCGGGTCTCGCTGAACGCGTAAAAAGCACAGAGCCGATACGTCCCCGGCTGCAGGTTGGTGAGCCGGAAATGGCCGTCCGGGCCAACACCGGTAGCGCCGGCGGTGTCGATGTGCCACGGATCGTCTCCCTGTTGCAGCATGACCATGCTGCCGCCGGGTCCTTCCGTCGCGCCGCTGACCGTGCCGCTGATGCTCAGGCCGCGCGGCTGCCGCGCCATGTGGATGTCGATTCCGGTAAGCTGGGCGCCCGCCGCCGCTTCCACCAACACGGCTTTTGCCTTCGTCGCCGAGCCGGGGTAGAAGGTCGTTCCGTATAGCGCTTCCACGCTGCCATCGGTGTGGATCTCCGGCGGCTGGTTCATGCCGCTGTTGCCCGGATTGACGACGATGTAATACTTGCCCGGCGCAACCGTAACGTGGAACATGCCCCGTTCATCGGTGTTACCCCAGCGGCCGCCGTTCATAGCCCGTCCGGATTCCGGCTCGGCGTCGAAACCAGTTTGCACCGGGTCCCCATTCTCATCCAGCACGTGTCCGGAAATGGTGGCGCCCTGGGCCATCTCGACCCTGTAATCGGTGACGTGCTGGCCCGCCTTCAGCGAGACCCGTGGAGCCGTAACTCCGCCCGTCGGAGGCATATGGAAATATCCGCGCTGCTTGCCTTCGACGAGGTAAGTTCCAGCGGGCAGGCTGGCGACGGAGAAATGGCCTGCGCGGTCGCTGACGGCGCCATATGGCTGGCCATCGCCGGAGGAAGACGTGTTGTTGAAGCGGACATGCACGCCGGCCATAGGCTCGCCGGTTGCCTTATTCACGACCAACCCTTCGACGGCGGCCGTCTGCGCGCCCAGGCAAGCGCAACAGATCAGAAGCAGCGCCGGGCGTCGCATCAATTCCGAATATACCGCAGGAGCTGCACCATCATTCTGCGGATCTGCATGCAAAAATCCGGCCCCCAGTTTATCTCCTGGCGAAGTGAATCGGTTTGACCGCGACCGGAGTATCCAGCAGCTTTAACTCAGCCTGCCCGTCGCCAACCAGTTTCATTTCGAATTTCAGAACGTCGTCGCCGTCTTTTTCCTCGAACGTCAGCGTATCGCCTTGCACCTTTGGGTTGAGAATGGGCGACGGCGTGTCCGGGTGATCACCGGACTCCGGTTCCTGTAAGTCCCCGTTGGCGTCGACGTTGATTGTACAATCCGCGGTTTCGCCGGAGATCTGGTCTCCCGCCCGCAAGCGGAGGGTGCAGATCACCTTGTCCTTAAACTTAGCTTCCCACGTTCCGGCGAACTTCTTTTGCGCTTCGGAGTCTTGCCCTGCGAGGGGCAGACAGGCAAGCAGAGGCAGCAGTGCAAGGAATCGGGGCATGGCTGCAGCCACAGCAAGTCGATAGCCGTTAGCCAAGGTCCACCGGAACGGCGAGTCCTCCGCAAGAACCGTGCATGCCGGTCACATCTGTGGGCGAAACACGACGCGAACAGACAGCGCCGCATTCGAGGTGTGCTAGAATTTCTTCGGCGAAGCGGGCCAGGGACTGGAGCGTGCCGAGCCTGGCTCCGACTGGTGGGGAACACCCCTCGCGAACCGCAGCAAGACGCGCAATCCATGATCCTATTCTTCTGTTTCTTCTTCTTATCCGGCTTCTGTAGCCTTGTCTACCAGGTGGTCTGGCTGCGCGTCGCCATGGCCGGATTCGGCGTTACCACGCCGCTCATTTCCATCGTTCTTTCCATCTTCATGGCCGGGCTGGCGTTCGGGAGTTGGGCCGGGGGCAGGGTAGTGAAAAGACTGGCGCGGAAGCCGGCGCGGTTTTTCCTGGGTCTGTACGGCGGGGTGGAGTTTTTCATCGGAGTGTCGGGGGTCGTGGTGGCCCCGCTGCTGCGTCTGGGTCACCAATTGTTCGGCGTGCAGGCGGCGTGGGACTCGTCGACTTACTATCTGGTCTCGGCGGGCTGGATCGGCCTCGTGCTGCTGCCGTTCTGCACGTTGATGGGCGCCACGTTCCCGGTGGCGATGGCTGGGATCCGGGCCGCGTTCCCGAATCAGTCTGCGCGCTCGTTCAGTTATTTGTACGTAGCCAACGTAGTGGGAGCCACGGCCGGCGTGGTCTTCTCCGCCTTCGTGTTCATTGAGCTGATGGGCTTTGCACGGACCCAATGGACCGCAGCGGCGCTGAACGCGCTGATCGCCATCACCGCCCTGGCGGCCTCCCGACGCCTCTCTTCCGCCGAAAACGTGGCGCCGGCGGATGAGCCCGCCCCAACGCCGGCCGCCGCGCAGCTCTCCGGCGATGCCGCGGCGCTGCCGCTGCTGTTCACCACCGGCCTCGCCAGCCTGGCGATGGAGGTGGTGTGGACGCGCCAGTTTATCCCCTTCCTGGGCCCGGTGGTTTACTCATTTGCCGCCATGCTGGCCGTCTACCTGGCCGCGACCGCCCTGGGCAGCCGGCGTTACCGGTCCGCAGCCCAGCGCCCCGGCGGGCTTGCCGTCCCGACCTGGAACCGGTTGGTGCTGCTGGCGGGGGCTGTCGCCCTTCTTCCTCTGCTCGCGGCAGATCCGCGCGCGGTGCCTGGCCACCATGCGTCCGTGGCGTTCGGCGTCTTGCGGGTGGCCGTCGGAATTGGCCCGTTCTGCGCCGTCCTCGGTTATCTCACACCGATGCTGGTGGACCGCTGGTCGCGCGGCGACCCTAACCGGGCGGGCAGGGCGTACGCGGTCAACGCGATTGGCTGCATCGCCGGGCCGCTGCTGGCCGGATTTCTGCTGCTTCCCAATCTGGGTGAGCGCTGGACCCTCATCCTGCTCACGCTGCCGCTGCTCGCCTTCGGCTGCTGGCGCCCTGCCGGCGACTCCGAAGCCGCACCACAGCGCCGGCCCGTCCGGCTGGTAGCGCTGGTGCTTGCCATGGCCTTATTGCTGGTGGCCGTCACGCGGGATTTCGCTTCGGTCTTCCCCGGGGCCCGCGTACGGCGCGACTACACTGCTACCGTGATTGCCGCCGGTTCGGGCATGGCGAAGCAACTGCTGGTGAACGGTATGGGCATGACGGTACTGACGCCGATCACGAAGATGATGGCGCACCTTCCGCTGGCGTCGCTGCCGGAGCCGCCCCCGCGGACCCTCGTCCTGTGCTTTGGGATGGGGACCTCGTTCCGTTCCGCGCTCACCTGGGGCAACCCGGTGACGGTGGTCGAGCTGGTGCCGAGCGTACCTGCACTTTTCAGTTACTTTCACAGCGACGGCGACGCGCTGTTACAATTGCCGCGCGCCACCGTGGTAATCGACGACGCTCGCCGGTTTCTCGAGCGCACGCGCGATACGTACGACGTTGTCATCATCGATCCTCCACCGCCCATCGAGGCCGCCGGATCCAGCATGCTGTACTCCACGGAGTTCTATCACGTGATCGCCCGCCGGCTGGCTCCCGGCGGCATCCTGCAGCAATGGCTGCCAAGTCCGGACCCCGTTGTAGCCTCATCGTTCGCGCAGGCGCTGCGCCGGAGTTTCCCGGTGGTTCGTGTGTTCGGCTCCTCTCCGCAATTCGGCTTTCATTTTCTGGTCAGCTTCTCGCCCATCCAGAACCGGACGGCCGCCGAGTTGGCCGCGCGCATGCCTCCAGCGGCCGCGCGTGATCTTCTGGAGTGGGGCCCCGAATCGAGCGTTGAAGCGGAGTTTCAGGCCGTGCTGCGCAACGAATTGCCGGTGACGCAGTTGATTAACCCCGAGCCAAGCGTACCTGTACTCACCGACGACCGGCCGGTCAACGAATACTATTTCCTGCGCCGCATCGCGCATCGCCTGCAGTAGAACACACCGAAACAGCGCCGCGCCCACTCTGGCTAATTTCGACTTGGGGGCAGGCCGCAGTCCCGGGCGGCCGCGAACCGCGGCACTATCCCCCGCGCGCCACGTCCTGATAGATTTCGAGCACCTGGCGGGCGGAGCGCTCCCAGCTGAAGCGGGCGGCCTGGGCGCGGCCGCGGTGGATCAACTCCTCGCGGAGCGGCTCGTCGGTCAGCACTTCGTGGATGCCGCGCGCGATGTCAAATACGTTGCCGGGGTTCACCAGCATGGCGGCGTCGCCCGCCACTTCGGGCAGCGAGCTCACGTTGGAGGTGACCACCGGAGTGCCGCAGGCCATCGCCTCCAGCGGCGGCAGCCCGAAACCTTCGTGGCGCGACGGGAAGACGAACGCTGCCGCAGCCTCATAGAAGCAGCGCAGCGTTTCGAACGGCACGAATCCCAGGAACCGCACGGCGTGCTCCATCTTACTCTTGAGCATGGCCTGCCGCACAGCCGGATACTGCGAGATGGTGTCGCCGATGATCACCAGGCGCAGGTCGCCGTAAACCGGGTGCGCCGCCAGTTGCTCCCGCAGCACGGCGAAGGCTTCCACCAGCCGCGGAATGTTCTTGTGATGGCGGATGGCGCCGGCGTAAAGCAGAAAAGGGCGGTCGATCTGGTAACGCTCCATGATGCGGAGGCGCTCTTCTTCGCCGGCGGCCGGGTCGCGTCCGAGAAAACCAGGATCGGGCGCATTGTACACGCGCGTAATACGGCCGGAGGGAACGCCCATCAGGTTTTCGACGTCGCGCTTGGTGGCCTCGGAAACCGCGATCACGCGGTTGGCGCGGGTGAGGCCGCGGCGGAAACGGAACCGGCGCAGCTGCATGTGGGCGGCGGAAATCGTCCGCTCGCTGTAATAGAGGTTCACCATATCGTGAACCGTCACCACGTAAGGGCGGATCATCAGCAGGGGCACGCGGTTCAGCGGAATGTGCACCAGGTCCGGTTTGAGGCGGCGCAGAAAGATCGGGAACCGCAGGTGATCCGCGTAGGCATGATCGTCCCCGGCGTAGAGCGCGATACGGAAGTTTTCGGGAAGCGGGCCCCAAACGCGCGCTTCGCCAGGACCCGTGACCACCGTGTAGTGGTTCGCCGTGTCGATACGGCTGAGCGCGTGGATCAGGCTTCGGATGTAGGTACCGATGCCAAAGTCCCGCACCCGGCGCCCGTCAATTACGATGCCCAGCGCCATGATTGGAAAGCTGCCGGCCCGGCAGGCCTACACCACGTGTACTGCGCCTTCGGGCACGGCGGAAGCCTCTCCCGCCTTTCGCTTCTTCCACTCGTACAGGGGGAACCGCGCCGTCAGCGCTTCGACTTTTTCCCGCACTTGCGCGATCGTCTCTTCGCTGTCGATGTGCCCCAGCACTTCTCCGATCAGTCCGCCTACTTCGCGCATCTCGCTCTCGCCGAATCCACGGGTGGTCACCGCCGGCGAGCCCAGCCGGATGCCGCTTGGGTTCATGGGTGGGTTGGTGTCGAACGGAATCGCATTCTTATTCACCGTGATGCGCGCGCGGTCCAGCGTCTTCTCGGCTTCTTTGCCGCGAACGCCCTTGGAAAAAACGTCCACCAGCATGAGATGAGTGTCCGTGCCGCCGGAGACCAGGCGGAAACCAGCGTCCTGCAGGCTCCCGGCCAGGGCGCGAGCGTTGGCCAGCACCTGTCTCTGATAGTCCACAAAATCGGGCTCCATGGCTTCGCGGAAGCAGACGGCTTTGGCGGCCAGCACGTGCACCAGCGGGCCGCCCTGCAAGCCGGGAAAGACCAGCTTGTCAATGGCGGCGGCGAACTTCTCCTTGCAGAGGATCATGCCGGCGCGCGGCCCGCGCAGCGTCTTGTGGGTAGTCGAGGTGACGATGTCGGCCCACTGGCAGGGATTCGGATGCAGGCCGGCCGCTACCAGGCCCGCAATGTGCGCCATGTCCACGAGCAGGATCGCGTCCACCGCATCCGCAATTTGGCGGAAACGGGCAAAATCGAGCGTCCGCGGGTAAGCACTGGCGCCGGCGATGATCATCTTCGGCTTGTGCTCGCGCGCCAGCCGCTCCACCTCGTCGTAGTCGATGCGCTCGTCTTCCTTGCGCACGCTGTAGGGCACCACGTGGTAGGTCTTGCCGGAAAAATTGAGCTGGTGGCCGTGCGTCAGGTGGCCGCCGTGGGCGAGATTCAGCCCCATGATGGTGTCTCCGGGCGTGAGCACGGCGGCGTACGCCGCCTGGTTCGCCTGCGAGCCGGAGTGCGGCTGCACGTTGGCATGCTCGGCGCCGAACAATTTCCTGGCGCGGTCGCGAGCCAGGTTTTCGACTACATCGACGTTCTCGCACCCGCCGTAATAGCGCTTGCCGGGATAGCCCTCGGCGTACTTATTGGTAAACACGCTGGCCGTAGCTTCCATCACGGCCTCCGAGGTGAAGTTTTCGCTCGCGATCAGCTCGATCTGCGCGTGCTGCCTCTCCAATTCCTCTTCGATCGCCCGGTACACTTCCGGGTCCGCCTCGGCTAAAGGCCGCTTCATTCGTTGTGCTGGCGTCATGAAAGTCGAATTCCTCGGTTCCAGAGCGTTTCGATTACCGCTCCGCTATGTTTCTTTGTGGCCAGGCGGCTGTTCCATCTGCGCAATCTTGGCCAGGCGCCGCGCGTGGCGTCCGCCGGCGAAGTCGGTGTGAAGAAACAGGCGCGTCATTTTCCATGCTTGTTCCGGGTCCAAATAGCGGGCGCCCAGGGTCAGAACGTTGGCGTCGTTGTGCTCACGCGTCAACCGCACCTCATCCTCGGAGACCGCCGGCGCCGCGCGCACGCCGGCCACCTTGTTGGCCGCAATGGCCATACCGATGCCGGTGGAGCAGACGAGTATGCCGCGGTCGGCGCGCCCTTCGGCAACTTCGCGCGCCACCGGCTGCGCATAATCCGGGTAATCGCAAGAGTCCGTGCCCGCCGGTCCGAAATCCGCTACTTCGTGACCATCCTCAGCCAGCGTCTGCCGCAGTTTTTCTTTCAAGACAAATCCGGCGTGATCGGCGGCGATGGCGATTTTCATCGGGGAAGACTTCAATTTTACCATGCTAAGATCAGGGTTACCCCTCTTCCACTATGCTCTGGAGCAAGCTGTTCATCCCCACGCTGCGCGAGGTCCCCGCCGAGGCAGAAGTCGCCAGCCACAAGCTGCTGTTACGCGCCGGATACGTCCGCCAACTCTCCGCCGGCATCTACAGCTTCCTGTTCCTGGCGCAGCGCTCGCTGCTGAAGATTCAGAACATCGTGCGGCAGGAAATGGACGCGATGGGCGCGCAGGAATTCTCTCTGCCCGCCCTGAATCCGGCCGAATTGTGGCAGGAATCGGGCCGCTGGGACGTGATGGGCGACAACCTGTTCCGCTTCAAGGATCGCTTCGGCCGCGACATGTGCCTTGCCATGACGCACGAGGAAGTGATGACCGCGATCGCGCGCGGCGAGCTGCGCAGTTACAAACAGCTTCCGCAAATCTGGTACCAGATCCAGACCAAGTTCCGCGATGAACCGCGCCCAAAATCCGGCCTGCTGCGCGTGCGCGAGTTCATGATGAAGGACTCTTATACCTTCGACATGGACCAGGCGGGGCTCGACGCGGCTTACGACAAGCACTATGCGACTTACTGCCGCATCTTCGACCGGTGCGGCCTGGACTATATGGCGGTGGAGGCCCATTCCGGGGCGATGGGCGGCAGCCAGTCGCACGAATTCATGATGGCGTCCGATGCCGGTGAAGACTTTGTGGCCCGCTGCCCGAAATGCGGCTACTCCGCCAACCTGGAAAAGGCAGTCTCCGTTCCCGCCGCGCCGTCCGCAGCCGACCCGGCCGGCGACCTTAGCCCGGAGGAGTTTCACACGCCCGGCCGCAAAACCATCGCAGAGATCGCGGACTTCACGGGCCTGCCGGAAAGCTCGCAGATGAAGAGCCTGGTGGTGGTGGCCGACGGAAAGCCGGCGCTCATCATGCTGCGCGGCGATCACCAGTTGAGCGAGACCAAGGCGGGCGCCATTCTGAACGACCCCGAATTCCGCCCGGCGCATCCGGAGGAAATCCGCCAGTGGTTCGGCGCCGAGGCCGGTTCGCTTGGACCGGTGGGCGTTCACAACATGCCCATGTTCGCCGACTGCGCCCTGGAAGGTCGCCGCAATATGATCGCCGGCGCCAACAAGAATGACTATCACCTGCGCCACGTGACGATCGGCGAGGATTTCCAGGCTGAGTTCCACGACTTGCGCCAGGTGGTGGCGGGAGACGCTTGCACGCGCTGCGGCGCTACGCTGGCGGTGGTCAAGTGCGTCGAGATCGGGCATATTTTCAAGCTCGGCTACAAGTACTCCGAGCCGATGGGACTGCGCGTCCTGAACGCCGATGGCAAGGAAGTCACGCCCATTATGGGTTCCTATGGCATCGGTATCGGGCGTATCCTGAGCGGCGTCATCGAGCTGCATCACGACAAGGACGGCATGGTGCTGCCGCCGTCGATTGCGCCTTTTGAGCTGATCGTGACGCCCGCCAACAACGCAGACGCCGCTCAAATGGAAACCGCGCGCGGCATCTACCAGCAATGCCTGCAGCTGGGCATCGACACCCTGCTGGACGACCGCGACGAGCGGCCGGGGGTGAAGTTCAAAGACGCTGATCTGATCGGCGTGCCTTTCCGTGTGGTGGTCGGCAAGAAGCTCGCCCAGGGCCTGGTGGAACTGGTGGAACGAAAGACCCGCACTGCCGCCGACGTCGCCTCAGGCGACGCCGCCCGCGCTGTTCTCCAACGCCTGGGCCGCTGAATTTCTCAGCATGCCCGCAAAGCCCTCCCGGTGCCGCCGCGCCTTGACAATCCGGACGGTTCCCCGG
>Ga0187847_10002184_pt1 | contig 16165 bp, 14 predicted proteins | sample June2016WEW_4_10_FD_132458 | JGI IMG/M metagenome (GOLD analysis project Ga0187847, IMG submission 132458) | Peatland microbial communities from SPRUCE experiment site at the Marcell Experimental Forest, Minnesota, USA - June2016WEW_4_10 | ecosystem: Environmental > Terrestrial > Soil >...
AACGCTGGTGGTCACGATCCGCCGGGGCCGCGAGAAACTGCACTACCTGAATCCAATGCCAATCCATGAAATTACCGAACGCTGGATTGGCAAATACGAGCGGGGACGGCTGCGCGCCCTCGGAGAACTCAAAAACAAACTGGAAGGAGAAGACAATGGCTGAATCGGAGTTTGTGTATGTCACCTATATCCGTACCACACCAGAGAAACTTTGGCAGGCTTTGACTGAGCCGGAATTTACGCGCAAGTTCTGGGTGGGCACCGTGCAGGAGTGCGAGTGGAAGCCCGGTGCTTCGTGGAAGATGATGGCTCCCGACGGCCGCGTCGCGGACGCCGGCGAAGTCGTCGAAATCGATCCACCGCGCAAGCTGGTGCTCAAGTGGCAGAACCACTTGTTTCCAGAGATGACCGCGGAGGGTTTCTCGCGAATGACTTACCAGCTGGAACCGATGGGCTCGTCAGTAAAGCTGACTGTGACGCACACGATGGACAAGCCAAATTCAATCTTGGTGAACAAGGTTTCCCAAGGATGGCCGCACATTCTCGCCAGCTTGAAAAGCCTGCTCGAAACAGGAGAATCTCTGGAGGGAACGGACCGTTGGCCGGAGGGGCTCTAGCGCCCGCAGCGAACCACGATCTGCGTTCCCGGTGTGACCATAGTGCCGGCCGTGGGAGCTTGCTCGCGCACAGTGCCATTGCCGGTGATTTGCACGGCAAGCCCAGCAGCGGAGGCCTGCTCAATCACTTTGCGCACGGAAAGGCCGAGTAGCGATGGAACTTGAAGGCGCCTGCTCTCATCTACGGTGACTGCCGTGGTCTGTTGAGCGAGTGCTTTCGCTTGCTGAGCAGTTGAGGGCGCAATCGATTCGGCTTTGCTTCCAGCGGCCGATCTTGACGGCTGACTCGCTGATTGCTTTGCCGGCTGTGCGCTGTCATGGGACGACGTAGCAGGCTGATTCGCGCTGGCGCGCAAGGGGTCGTCGCTGGGCAGATCGTTGACCGCGGCATACAGGGCATTAATATCACCGGTATTCTCCTCGCGATCGTCTTCCACAATCATGGTTGGAGTCTTGTCTTTGGACGGACGCAGCGGACGCACATCGATATCGTGTGAGACGCCGAGATACTCGAGGACCTGCTGCGCTACTTCAGCAAACACAGGCGCGGAAACCGCTGTGCCGTAATACGAAGCGCCCTTCGGATTGTCCATAACCACCGCAACCGAGATGACTGGATTGTTAACCGGCGCTATGCCGGCGAACGAAGCGATATGCATGGACTTGGAATAGGTGTGCGTCGCCGGATCAATCTTCTGCGCTGTGCCTGTCTTTCCCCCGGAGGAGTAGCCGTTGAGCTGCGCCGGCTTACCGGTGCCGTAAAGCACCACGCCTTCCATCATCTTGCGCATCTGGGCCGCCGTCATCTCGGAGATGACCCGGTGCGCGCCAGGCGGAAGGGGGTTGGGCAACTCACCGCCGAGCTTAAAGGGCGAAGCCACCAGCGACCCTGCGGACTTTTGCGAGGCTGCATCGACCAGCCCCGACATCAGTACATGCGGCGGCAGGTAGGTTCCTCCGTTGGCGATGGTGGAAACCATCGACACCAGTTGCAGCGGAGTTACACCAACCTCCTGGCCAATGGCGATGGATGCATACGACGTTGCGCCCCAGCGTTTCACAGGCTGCAACAGGCCACGCGTCTCGCCTGGCAATTCCGTGCCTGTGCGCTGACCAAATCCGAAGCTGCGAATATACTCGTAGAACTTGTCCTGCCCGACTTTCTGCGCCAGTTTCACGGCGGCTACGTCGCTGGAGTGCTCAAGCGCCTCGTGCACGGTAATGACGCCATAGTGGTCTGCCTTGTCGTCGTGAATCACGCGGCCGGGCAGCTGCATTTGTCCACCCTGGCAGTCGATCATGTCGTCCGGTGAAGTGACGTGCTGCTCGAGAGCAGCCGAGTACGTGACCAGTTTGAAGACCGACCCCGGCTCGTAGACATCGCTGACCGCGTGGTTCTTCAGCAGAACCTGCGTGGTCTTACGGGCGACGTTCGGATTGAAAGTTGGCCGGATCGCGAGCGCCAGGATCTGCCCACTGTGCACGTCCTGCACTACCACCGTCCCGCTGTCCGCATGAGTCGTTTCCATGGCGTGATCGAGCGCCCGTTCGGCCATGAACTGAATGTTCTCGTCGATGGTCAGCACCATGTTGAGTCCCGGCTCCGGCTCGTGTTCAGTGGACCCGCGCACATGGCGACGCGCATCGAGAGCGGTATACACGCGCCCCGGAACACCGTGCAATTGCGGCTCGAATTTCAGCTCGAGCCCTCCGAGGCCGGTATCGTCCGCACCCACATAGCCGAGCACCTGTGCGGCAATCTGGTTATCTGGGTAGAAGCGCTGAAACTCGTTCTGAAAATAGATGCCCTTGAGGCTGCCGGACTTGATAAGATCCCGGACGCGCGCGGCAGTCTCCGGCGTAACGCGTCGCGCAATCCAGGCGAAGCTGCGACCGTTGTCGAGGCGCTCGGCAATCTGCTGCTCGCTGGTCTGAGCGTCGTCAGGATCGGTGTGCACGATGGCGGCCAATGCATGGGCAGCGGCCTTCTTGTCCTCGATCTCCACGGGCACGGCATAAATGGAATCGACCTGCACCGTCATGGCCAGTTCGCGCAGATTGCGGTCGTATAGCACGCCACGGCGCGGAGCCACCTCAAAGGTGCGCTGTTGCTGCTTTTCAGCGCGCTCCACGAACTCCTTGTGGCGGACAACCTGCAACCAAAACAGGCGACCGGTAATCGCGAAGGTCCACACCAGAAAAAAGAGGCTGATCAACCAGAAGCGCGCCCGCTTGAGAGGCACGGCGCGCGTCGGGTTGGTACGGTTTCGGGTGGCGCGAATGGCTGCCTGCATGGTGAAGCGCTCCGGTGAGTAGTCCACGCCGGCGCCGCTTACTGCGCAGGAGGCGCTGGAGGAGTGACCTGAGCAAGAGCCGGAGCAGCAGCGTCGGCGTGAGCCAAAGGATGAACGACCTGGCCGGGCTGCGGCTCCTGAAGACCAAGCTGGCGGGCCATCAAATCAATGCGCCCGGGCTGCGTAAGCTGCGCCTCGGATAGCCGCAACTGGCGATTCTCTTCACGCAACTGGTCGCGAATCTGCTTTTCCGATTCGACGCGATAGCCGCCTTCAATGGCGTAGAAGTGCTGCAAGCCATAGATCATGACCAGTGAGAAAAGCACGGCGACCGCAGCGGAGAAGATGCGCATCTCGCGGACACGCACGGGATCCGGTGCCTTGACCAGGCGCGAGTTGTCGAAGTGCCGGGGAAAGTGGAACTCAGGTGTGCGCACGCCGCGCCGGCGCTGGGCCTGTTGAGCCAGAAGCTCGGCGTTGCGCTCGGCTACGCGTGCGCTCCAACCGCGTCCAGCTTCGAAATAGGTTGTAGTGCATGCCGCCATGGTTTTACTCCTTGCTCACTGTCTTTCCGCCGCTCTCAGCTTCGCGCTGCGCGAGCGGGGGTTGCGATCGGTTTCTTCTTCATCCGCGATTACAGGCTTCCTGGTCAAAATCTCCCAGATGCCCTTCTGCGCACCTTCCCGCAGACTGTCCTTGGCAATGCGATCTTCCAAGGAGTGAAAACTGATGACCACCAGCCGGGCGGAGGGCTTAAGCAACTTCGGTGCGGCCTCAAACAGAGCCTTGATCTCGTCCAACTCGCGATTTACGTAAATACGAAGTGCTTGAAAAGTCCTCGTCGCCGGATGAATGTGCCCTTGTTTCATTGCACCTTTCATTGCCCCTTTCATTGGAGGAGCGGCTTGGGCGACAATCCGGGCAAGTTGCCCCGTTGTTGTCACCGGCCGCCCCCGCACAATGGCTCTGGCGATTCTCCGCGACCTCCTTTCGTCTCCGTATTCGTAAATGAGGTCTGCAAGCTCTCGCTCGTCAGCCTCATTTACCACTTGTGCGGCGGTCGGACTTGAACGCGTATCCATTCGCATGTCCAATGGCCCGTCCGCCTGAAAACTAAATCCTCTGTGCGCCTCGTCGAACTGCAGGCTGCTTACACCAAAGTCGGCCAGCAGGCCATCTATTGAACCCGGCTGCACGTGCCCCGCGATGGTACTGAACGCTTCGCCGATCAACGTAACCTTGGCCGCATGGCTGCCGATCTCTTCTCTGACCCGGTCCAGCCGGGTCCTCGCCAGTTCCAGAGCCTCCTGGTCCCGGTCGAATCCGATCAGGTGTCCTTCGGGTCCCAATAATCGAAGAACCCCTTCGGCGTGACCTGCGAGTCCGAGGGTGCAATCGACGTAGGTGCCTCTTGCGCGCACTCTCAAAAAATCAATCGCTGGTTGGAAAAGAACAGGCACATGGCGATCATTTGTCTTCGTCATGCGTCCCCCCTGAGGGGTAGGTGATTCAACTGCGCCGCTTGAAAACCGCTGCCAACGCCTGGCGATTTTCCTCGGTCATGGTCTTATCCGGAAGCTCTTTCTCGTAGATCTCCCGGTTCCGCACTTCCAGGTAAGTCAACTTGCCGAACACCGTAACCTCTGCATCCAGGGTGGCCGTGCCGCGCAGAATCTGCGGCAGAGTGACGCGCGCCTGGTTATCGATTTCTACCTGCTGACCGTAGTAGCTGGTCAGGTCAAGGTACTTGTCCACGGCGGGGTCAAGGGTACTGAACTCCGCCAACTGCTGTTCGCGCTTCTCCCACTCCGGAAGAGGCCAGACCTCGGCGCTCTTGCCATCCGTGGACGTGATGTAAAACTGCGTGACGTTTGCAGCATCCAGCAACTGCTTGAAAGCAGCCGGGAGTTTGAGCCTCCCCTTTTCGTCGACCTTGGCCGGATGATTTCCGCGAAACATTGCCTTGCCTCATTGCCTTCCGCGTCGGATTCGGTTCCCGCCCCACGTCTGGCTCCCTACTCCCAGGTTCACGTCCGTTGTCTGCGCTGGTTCCTTGGGTCGTTCCGGAGCCAGATTGTGCGAAACAACACGGAAACTGGGTTAGACTTGCTTTGAAAGAGCATCGAGTGGCTTGATTCACTCCACTCGACTCCACTTTCGACCACCAACAGGACGATACTAACCTTTATTCCCCCGCTTTCATAACGGAAAATCCGGTTGAAAACTGGGCGACATCTGTGGGTTTGTGAGAATCTCTGCTAATAGACTAAGAAAAATCAACCACCACAAGATGTAGTGTTTATGAGTTTGAGTCTCTATCTGGACAGAACTTGCGACTCATGATAGGCGAACAAAAAGCGAAACATCTGCCCAATCAGACCCTCAGCTGGCTATTTCCGAACTCAGAATGCTTCGTCTAAGCCGGTTGCGAAGGAGTCCGCGCACGCATCCGATCAGCGACCACCTTCAGCAAATACACAAGGACCAAGGCGTTGAGCACCAGCAATCCAGCTCTCATCCACGTAAGCTTGTGCATGACCTCGAAGATCTCCCAGGGCAGGAACGAGGCTGTGATGAACAGCGTGAGGTACTCGGCCCAACCCTTCTCCAGATAAAGGCCTATCCCCTCAAGCATGCCGAGCCCCGCGTAGCCGAAGAGAACCGCGCTGAACTGGCGCAGCATATGATCGTCGATGTTCGAGGCCTTCTCAAGGACAAAGTTGACCAGCCTCGATTCAGGGTTGAATCGCAGATGGTCAATCAGCTTGGTCAGTTCATCTTCAATGTCCTTATGCAGCAGATGCAGCGCGCCTACACCGAGAGCGATGAAGAGCAGAGCCTGAAGGATCTTGTAGGCCGCAATAAGAATGAGCCCTTTATTGTGCCGTGGATGGGTTGAGGGGGCTTGGGTTGCAGATTCGGTCATGGCCTTCCACGGTCGGTTTGAATATGGCTGCTTCTTTTTACGTTAACCGATGGACCGGGGTTCTGCTAAGGCCGGGTCGAAAACGCAGTGGCGCGCGACTCCCAATTCAAGAGTTTGCATCGTACGGATAAGGGGACGGCAATCTGTTGATCCGGTCGATTTGTGATTTGATGACGCGAATCCAAAAGAAGAGCTGGCACGTTATGGGAGTGTAGTCAATTTCCTACCCGAGGTTGCTCATCTCATGTTTCGCTTCAGCAAGACTCTCCTGGCCGCAATCGTGACCGCAACAATTACCTTTTCCGCCGCAACGGTACTGGCCCAGAAGGACCCCGAAGTAGGCGGCGCCGCTATGTATCCAACCAAAAACATCGCACAGAACACGGCCAACTCGCAGGACCACACAACGCTGGTGGCCGCTGTGAAGGCAGCCGGGCTGGTGACACGCTGGAGGGTGCTGGGCCATTCACGGTCTTTGCGCCCACCAACAAAGCCTTTGCCAAACTTCCCGCAGGCACCGTGGACACGTTACTGAAGCCGGAGAACAAGGACCAGCTCGTAAGGATTCTCACCTATCACGTGGTTGCCGGTAAGGTCAGCTCCTGGGACCCGGTCGGCGTGATTAAGAAAAGCGGCGGAAAAGCGCAGCTTAAGACTGTCTCAGGTGTTATGCTAATCGCGTCGCCGCAAGGCGGAAGAGTCATTCTCACCTACGAAAGAGGCGGCACAACGGTTGTGACCATCGCCGATGTCTACCAGTCCAACGGCGCAATCCACGTAGTCGACTCTGCTCTGCTTCCGAACTAGTAATTTATCTCCAAAACCAAAGCCGGATGGCAGGCCTCAACATCTGTCATCCAAAAAACAACAAGGCGCATCCAAAACCCGTGAGGGACGCTAATGAAGTCGCAAGTCGATAACCCTCGTCACCACAGTTTCGACATCCAATAGCCGATTCATCCCAAATCTGCGGTACGTCGACCAAAAGACTATGGAGCCTCAATTCGAAGTGAGCCACTGGGTCCCGTTTCCCGCGGATCTGGTCTTCGCATTCTTCGCAGACCCGTCGAACCTTCCGCTGCTGATGCCGCCGCGCTTGGAGGTGCGCATCGAGGAGTCAGATTTGCACGCGCCGCCGGTTCGGCCCGCCACCTCAGAAGCGATTCGGAAGCTCCCGGTCAATCCAGCGGGAGCGGGGTCAGATATTCTGGTCAGCTTCTTGCCTCTTTCTTGGCTGCCGATGCGAGTGCAATGGCGTGTGCGCATCACGGAATTCGAATGGAACAGCCACTTCTGCGACGAGCAGATTGAAGGGCCGTTCAAAGAATTCCATCATCGCCACACAATTCGGCCCGAGGTGCGCCGAGGCCACTGGGGAACGCTGGTTACCGATACCATCGACTTTGCTATGCCCTTCGGCCCTCTCGGTAGTCTGGGCAGCAGATTTGTGCGCCACGATCTTGCCGAGTCTTTCGCGCATCGCAAGAAGCGCCTGCCGGAGATCATGGCGACAGTGTTCCGCCTCGCGGAACAGTGCCGCTAAAGCAGGACCTTCACTTCTTCTGCTCTCACTTCGTTATCCTTCACTTCTTCAAATTAAGAAGTCCATCGCGATCCATGACATTGCCGTCCACCACCAACCCTGAGATGCGCCGCACATTCCAAATGTTCACACTCGGGTCGGCATCAAGAACAACAATGTCAGCGCGCCGCCCGGGAGTGATCTGCCCCAGCTCGTTCCAGCCAAACTGCAGCGAATAATTATTGGTGGCCGCGGCAAGTGCCTCACGCGCGGAGAGCCCCAGCCGCACCAGCATCTCAAGTTCGGTGTGCATGGAGATGCCCGCCATGGTTCCCATCGACGACGCACCCGAGGCGGCCAGGTAGTGGGGGTACGCCGCAAAGATGATTTGATTGATGTGCCATAACCGCAGGGCAGCCTGATCCGCTTTTTTCCGCTGGCTCTCCAGCAGGTAGCGCTGCGCCATCGAAGGCATACGGCGAGCCCAGGTAGGAAGCGGATAAATGGTTTCGCCGGTCGCGCGATCCGAGGGCAGATACATGTGCGAAGGATCGAGCAGCTCAGCGGCCGGCTCCTTCCACAGGTTGCGATGTCCAGGCAAATCAAGGTAAGAGAGACTGAGTGTGGGCATCAGCGCGGCATGGTGCGCGGCAATGAACTTCGAATAGGTGCCCCAGTGTACGCTCGTGGGCGGCAGGCGCTCGGAATAGTCGTAGGCGGTACTCGCGGACGGCCCCAGCGGGTTATCGACCAGCGGGCGTTGCAATTCATCCGGAATCACGCCCAGCTCATAGCGTCCCATGTGCAGCAGCACGTCAACGCCATCTTCAATGCCCACACTGTACGGAGTGGAAATGAACTCCCCGTAGGTGACAAGGCCCATCTGGTGGGCGTGTACGATGATCCACTGCGTATTGACCGCGGTCAGGTCCTGACCCAACCACAGCACGCGCGTCCCCATCTTGGCCGTATCGGCGAGTTGCCGCGCTGTATCTTCGGGACTCAGCTCAGCGGGATGCAGACTTTCATATAATTTGGCGGCCCACTCAGGACGCCTCGCCAAAAGGCTCCAGTTGTCCGTCGTGCCGATGGAATCAATCACGTAAAGATGAGGACTCGGCGAGGCTGCAAAGTCGATTGGCCCATGTTGCTCGTCACCGCGAACCACTACAGACGTAACACCCATGTAGAGATTCGCATTGGCCTGCCCCTGCGAGTTCATTCCGGCAAAACCATCCACCAGGCCAGGGATGAGGTACTTCCCAGTACAGTCAATGACGCGAGCGCCTTTTGGAATGGTCACGGCTCCGCGCGGCCCTACATCGGTGATGCGACCGTCGCGCACAATGACGATGGCGTCCTGCTGATCCCGTGCCGAGCGGCCCCAGTCGGTGACGTCGACAATCGTACCCCCTGCCAGAACAAGTGGAACAGAGACAGGCGTTTTAGGAAGGACCGGAGTTTGCGGCTGCCCCCGGACAGGAACGCCGATCAGCGCCAGTCCTGCAATTCCAATCATGCCAGCAATTCCAACCGCGCCAGCCATCGAACCCAAGGCAATAGAAAGATGTCGCATAAGAAAACAGGTCTGCTGAGGATTGTCGCACAGTGATTTCGGGCGAAGGCTCCAACGAGGCGGAATGCAATGCAATCGCATGAACATCCACTGATTGCATAAGGGGCTCTCGGGTTGTTCAGTGACCCGTGCCAACTCCCAAAACACTGTCATCTTGAGCGGAGCGCAGCGTAGTCGAAAGATCTGCGGTTGCGCCTTGTCACAGCGCGAGAGCCGCCATACCGTTACGACACCGGCAATGTCAACCGGCGTTGATCAATTGGTCATTTCCGTGTAGACGGTGATACGGTCAAAATACGAAATCTCGTAGCTCCGCGCTCCATACGTGAGGCATCGGAGACTTTGAGTGACGCAGGTTGCGTTACTATTTCAAGCATCCCATGAAAAAGCTCACATTAGTAGCTGCAATAGCGTTGTGCTATCTCAATCCGGCTTTGGCCAGCGTAGATCCAGCGTTTCAACAGTCGCTTATTGTTGCGAACAGGCGAGCCGATCTGTCGAGCGATGAATCTGGACCATTTCAGCTTGACGTCGACTTTATTGCGCAGCTCAACATTCCCACTCGGGGGCATCTAAGCCTCAAATGGGAGAAAAAGGATCAATGGTGGAGGAGCGTAGTCCTTGGCGACTATCAGCAAGTTGAGGTCAAGGACGGCGAGTGGCATTACACGAAGCGGAACGCGGATTTTACGCCGATGCCTGTCGTAAATCTCATCAACCTTCTCAGCTTTGGTGCCGGCTCTGAAAACCTCGCTGCGAAACGAGAGAGGCGCAGGAACGAGAGCGGAGTCGAACTCAATTGCATTCAAGCGACTCGCACGGACTTTCCAAAGGACAGCCCACACGAAATCTGTCTTAGCGGAGCCTCAAACGAGATAGTAGTTGATGAGTGGCAGGACGTTCCTGACGAAAAGAGGCGGGAACAGTTCAACGACTACTTCGACTTTGGCACGCACCGTTTCCCCCGTAGGCTCGAACTACTGGTAGATGGCAGCAAAGTAATTGCGGCCAATGTAATCAATCTCGTTGTAGCCACGTTCGACCCATCCTTGCTCACTCCGCCGCAAGGGGCCATTTCCCGCCGCGAGTGCAACGGCCTGAAACACGCAATCCCGATAAAGACACCCGATCCCACCTACCCGAAACCCGCAAGCATGAGTGGAATCATGGGCGACTCAACTGTCGCCATGACCGTTCTTACCGACGGATCGGTCGCAAACATCCGGCTCGTGGGCCGCGCATTGCGTTCAATGGATGACGCCACCTTGGAAACTCTAAAAGGCTGGAAGTTCAAGCCAGCAATGTGCGGGACTGATCCAGTTGTAACGGATATCACGGTAATTGTGAGCTTCAGACTAACGAACTGACGCGCTTCCCTGTACGTCAGAGTCTATTAGGGGCATTGAAGTTGAGTCAGCATTCGGGAGTCTTTGTTAGACGATGCGCAACCTCCTGGCATGCACAGCGTGCGCGTTCAAAAGAAACATTCTTGGCAGTTTGTCGCCTAACCGTCAGTTACATTTAAGTGAATGGGCTCTCCTCAAGCTACTTCCCGAAATGCAAGGAGTGCTAACTGGCAACCAGCGTAGGTCGCATCCGTCGCACCAGTAAAGGAAGCACCTGGGCCAACGCATCCTCCACCGTCAGCCCGTACTTTGCGCGAAGATCGTCAATCTTCCCATGCTCGATGAACTGATCAGGCCAGCCGATACGGACCACCGGAACTGCGCGACCCATTTCTTCCAGAGCCTCAATCACGGCCGAGCCAAACCCGCCCATCTTCACGTGGTCTTCAAACGTGACAAAAGCAGCGACGCGCCCCGCATATTGCTCGAGCATTTCGCGGTCGAGAGGCTTGACGAAGCGCGGATTGACGATGGCGGCAGAGTAACCCTGCCGCTCGAGGCGCGCACCCAGTTCTTTTGCAAGGGGCAGCATCGTGCCAAGAGGGAGAATCGCCACATCGCGCCCGTCCTGAATCACTTCAGACTTGCCGACAGGAATCACTTGCGGCTCCGGCTTGCGGGCCACGCCGGCAACCAGTCCGCGCGGATAACGGATTGCGCTCGGTCCCGGAAGCTCAACTGCGGTCTTCAGCATGTCCGCCAGCTCGTCTTCGTCTTTGGGAGCCATCAGCACGATCTCTGGAATGCCGCGCAGATACGCAATATCAAAGAGCCCGTGATGTGTGGGGCCGTCGTCCCCCGACAGACCGGCGCGATCCATGCAGAAGACCACGGGCAGCTTTTGCAGGCAGACATCATGCACGATCGGATCGAATGCGCGCTGCAGGAACGTTGAATAAATAGCGCAGACCGGCCGATAACCCTGCGTAGCCATGCCGGCAGCGAAGACAACCGCATGTTCCTCAGCAATGCCCACATCGAAGTAGCGATTGGGATGGTGAGGGCGGAACAGGTCGAGGCCCGTGCCGTTCGGCATGGCCGCTGTGATCGCCACAATGTGCGGGTCGTCCGTCGCAAGGTTCACCAGCGTGTTGGCAAAAACCTCGGCGTATGTAAGTTGCCCGGCAGGCTTCGTTTTTCCAGTCTCCGGATCGTAAGGTCCAAGGCCGTGGAACTTCTTTTGCCCGTCAAGTGCAGGTTGAAACCCTCGCCCCTTTTGCGTAAGCACATGCAGCAGCACCGGATGATCAGCGCTCTTAAGGAACTTGAATGTCTCAATCAGCAAAGGCAGATTGTGGCCGTCGATGGGCCCAAAGTACTGCAGGCCAAACTCCTCAAACAGCATTGAGGGCCACAGCATCCCCTTGGCTGCTTCTTCAGCGCGGCGCGCCACGGTGAGAGCCGTCTTGCCGCCAAAGCGCTCCAGAATGCGATGTGCTTGGTCGTGGAGATTCTTGTAGTGCTCGTTGGTGACCACGCGGTGAAAGTACCGCGCAATTGCGCCCACGTTGCGGTCAATCGACCACTCGTTGTCGTTGAGAACAATAATGAGCCGCTTGGTCTGGTCGGCAATGTTGTTGAGCGCTTCGAAGGAGACTCCGTTAGTAAAGGCTGCGTCACCGGCTACGGCGGTGACGTGCTCCTTGCCACCTGAGAGATCGCGGGCCACGGCCATGCCCAGAGCGGCGGAAAGCGCCGTTCCGGCATGTCCTGCTCCGTAGCAATCGTGCTCGCTTTCAGTGCGCAGCATGAATCCGTTGAGCCCACCCGGCTGCCGGATGGTGGCAAAGCGATCGAGACGTCCGGTAAGGATCTTGTGGATGTAGGCCTGGTGGCTGACGTCAAAGAGAAGCTTGTCCTCAGGGGTATTGAAGACGGTGTGGATGGCCAGTGTCAGCTCGACTACACCCAGATTCGGGCCCAGATGACCGCCGGTCTTCGACAGTGTTTGGATCAAATATTCGCGTATCTCGCCCGCCAAGTCGCCCATCTGCGCGTAACTCATGCGCTTCAGGTCTGCAGGTGAGTGGATGGACTCCAGCAATGTCCCCATCTATTTCCTTCCCCCGGGATATTGCCGGGTCTCCCCCAAAAACGCTGCCAGACTCAAGGCTTACGGGCTTACCGCTCGCAGCGAAAGCGAAACATCCTTAAAGTATACCAATGCCGCGTTTCGGTCACGCGTGAATCTTTTGACGGATTCAGACTCTCAAGGTTCTTAGAGCTGTAGCAAAGTTCTTAGAGCTGTAGCAAACTCCCGGCGGGTTCCTGCGGGGATTCCGTGGTTGTACGATTGCGATGAAGACGATCGTTGGGGGAGGATTCATCGTGCACGCGAGTTGGAAACGGATTTTATTGGGAATGTTGATGATAGGAGCGGCAGCGACGATTTATGGCCAGCTACCGGAACCTGGCAGTGCGCCTGCAAATGCCGCTAACCCGCTGACAGATCCGACAGTTAAGCCGGGCAAGATACTACTCTTCGAACTCGAAGCACGCTTTGCCAAGGATGTGCTCGAACGCGGCGGCGCAGCCTTCGCAGACTGGTTTGCCGAGGACGGCGTTGCACTGGGCAACGGCGAAGCGCCCGTGGTGGGGAAGGTTGCAATTGCAAAGTCGGCAAACTGGTCGCCCAAGAACTACCAGCTTACTTGGACTCCAACCGACGCGGCGATGGGTCCCTCCGATGATATGGGCTATACGTGGGGTCACTTCGAGGGACACAGCAAGGATGCAAACGGGAACCCTGTCACCACCAGTGGGCGATACATGACCATCTGGCGGAAGCAGCCCGACGGCAACTGGAAAGTGGTTCTCGATGCGGGAAGCAACGAGCCTGCAAACGCGGGCGATTGCTGCAAGCTGCCTACCGCAAACTAGGCCGGTTTTGGTGAGCGAAATGGGTAATAAATTCGCTCTCTTCGGTAACGCCAAAATCGTATCTAAGCATGTTTTTTGAGTTACTTAAGTTGTAATTACCAAATCGAAATGCTACACCGATTGTTGCAGAAGGATCGCACACTGGCTGCCCGATACTGTAGGTTGGGTGACTTTGCGTGATGTCCGCGATGCAGGAAAGAAAACCCGGAGAGCCAGTCGATCCCTCCCTAAAGGTAGGATTCGATATCTTTGACCGCAGCCTCGATCCTGCATTGGATGAATTGGTTGGCCTTGCCGCGGTGCTCTGTGGCGCCGATTACGCGTACACAGGCTGGATGGACTCCAAACGCCTCTGGTATAAGTCGCGCTTTGGATTCGAAGCACCGGAGCAATCGCGAACCACAACCGGTTGCCATGTAATGCTGGAAACCGGCGAACCCATGCTCATTCGGGATGCCGCCAAAGATCCCAGATTCCCTCGCGACGGAATCTGGCCGCTCGGGGGCAGGCCCTGCAGGTCCTACGCCGGAACCCCACTCAATGTTGGCTCTCAGCAATTTGCCGGCACCTTGGCGATTCTGGCCCGTGACCCTGACCGGTTCAGCAAGGAACACCTAACCCTTTTGGAGATTCTTGCGCACCAGGTGGTCACGCGGCTGGAACTCTATGCCCGCATGCGCGCACAAGAGAGAGCGCAGCGAGCCCTGCAACTGACTGAGCGCGCGCTGGCCACCGAACGGTGCTTCGTTGCGGGTACGCTGGACTCAATTCCCTTTGTTGCGGCGCTGCTCGATATCAATGGCCGCACGGTGCGGCTCAATTACCCCTGCATGCAGTTAACGGGACTGAGCCAGGAAGAGGCGGTGGGCCGTCCGTTCATGGATCAAGTTCTTGACCCTTCCCAGCGAGAATGGGCCGCTGACAAGCTGCGCGAAGTCACCGCGGGACTGGTCTCCGGACCGCACGAAACAGATTGGCACACCCAGTCGGGGCGGAATCGTCACGTAAGTTGGACGCTGCGTCCTTTGGCCGGGCCCACCGGCACCATCCAATACCTGATTGTGAGCGGACAGGACATGACCGAGCAGCGCGAGGCAGAGTTGGCTCTGCTCTCAAGCCAGACTCGCTATAAGCAAGTGGTGGAAAACAGCCTCGGCTTCCTTTTCACCTGCTCCATGGACGGCCGGCTTTCCTCGTTGAATGAATTCACCGCCGAAACCCTCGGTTACCGCGCCCAGACCCTCATTGGTCGACCCGTCTCAGAACTTCTCGATGAGAACGACGCAGCAACATTCCAGGGAGGACTTGCCGAGCTTGAAACACGGGAAGAATGGCAGGGCTCCTTGCGCCTCCGCCGGGGCGACGGTGTTTATCGCCGCATCGCCTTCCGCAGCCGCCGTATGGAGTTGCCTGGCGAACAGCCCTTCATTCTCAACCACGGCATCGACGTCACGGAACAGCATGAGGCCGAAGAGGCTCTTCACCTGGCGACGCGCCAACGTGAGTTGATCCTGGAGTCGGTGGGCGACGGCATCTTCGGCGTCGACCTGTACGGGAGGATGACATTCGTCAATCAGGCTGCCGCCCGCATACTCGCATCCACTCCTGAAGAATTGACCGGACACGACCTGCACCAGGCGGTTTATCGTAGCAACCCTGCCGGCATAACCTATTCGCAAGCCGCCAGCCCCATCACGCAGGCTATGCACAGGTCGGCTTCCATCCGCATGCGCGACGAGGTCTTCTGGCGCCAGGATGGAATCTCCATACCGGTCGACTACAGCGCAAGCCCATTGCTTGAAGAAGGTCGTATTTCAGGCATGGTCGTAGCTTTTCAGGACATCTCTGAGCGTCGCCGCCTCGAACGCATGAAGGACGAATTCATCTCCACCGTGGGCCACGAACTGCGCACCCCGCTTACATCTCTCCGCGCTTCCATGGGGCTCATCTCTTCCGGTGCGCTGGACAAGCGGCCGGACAAGCGAAAGCTGATGCTAGATGTCGCCATCGGAAATGTGGACCGGCTTGTTCACCTCGTAAACGACATCCTCGATTTCGAAAGCATCGACAAGGGCAGGCTGGCTCTCGATTGCCAACCCGTGAAGGCAATCGACCTTCTGAAAAAAGCGGAAACCGAGGCGCAGGGCCCGGCCACCACCGCGCACATTGAGTTCCACATCGAAGCCGAACAGGAGCGGGTCCTCGCAGATGAGGCGCGAATCGTGAAAGTGATTCGCGAGCTGATAACCAATGCCATCAAGTTCTCGCCGCAGGATACGACCATCCGGCTCGGCGCGCATCTCGCAGAACCGCGCCCCACCGACCCTGGTTCGGACCCACACCCCGAAGAGGTATGTTTCACCGTCGAGGATGAGGGACGCGGCATTCCGCCGGAGAAACTCGAGAAGGTCTTCGATCGCTTCCAGCAAGGAGACGCCTCTGACACCCGCGCACGTGGTGGAACCGGCCTGGGCCTCGCCTTGTGCCGCAGCATCGTGGAGCAGCATGGCGGTCGCATGTGGGCCGAGAACATGCCGGAGAAAGGCAGTCGATTCTCGTTTACGCTTCCCAGCGCCCCCAAGAGTTTGAAGCTTCCCGCAACCACCACGCCCACGCCGGCTGAGCAATCCGATCTTGCCATCGACCCTAGCTGAGAAAAGCCGCGGCATTCTCGGCAGCCCACTGTTTGAGCGCAATCGGTCTCCGCCCGAGGACTCGTTCCACCTCATCTGTGACGGCAGCAAGACGCCCCTCTCGAATCGCTCGCCACAACGTTACATGAGCCTCGATTTCCTCTGATGACCCGCTGACCTTGCTGTAGCGCTCTCGCGCTTCCTCATCCGTGATCGCCCGGTATGTCAGCGGTTGTCCAATTGCGTCTCCGATGATCGCGGTCGCCTCTCCAAACGTCAGTGATGCGGGGCCGGTAATCGGGAGAGACTGG
>Ga0187847_10002186_pt1 | contig 16146 bp, 6 predicted proteins | sample June2016WEW_4_10_FD_132458 | JGI IMG/M metagenome (GOLD analysis project Ga0187847, IMG submission 132458) | Peatland microbial communities from SPRUCE experiment site at the Marcell Experimental Forest, Minnesota, USA - June2016WEW_4_10 | ecosystem: Environmental > Terrestrial > Soil > Wetlands...
CGGCGAGACGGTGGAGTATCCCGCGCCGTAAATTGATGGCGGGGCGAGGTGACCTTCCGCGGCGGAAGGCATCATACCAAGCAGGGAATACGCGGCCACACGGCAGACAGCTGAATGTCGCGGGAATCCAACGGGACAGAAACGGAGAAGACGATGAACGAAAGCAGCAGGGAGCGTACGGCAAAGAGCGAGATTGAATCGGCGAAGGCAAACGGAATGCGGCAAAGACCGGCGGGGCGGAGGAGTGGATTGGCCCGATTTACGCAGGGCTTTGTTGGCGTTGGCCTGGGGATGGCGTTGGTGCTCAGCATTCCGGGCTGCCATAAGTCGGCGCAGGCGGCCGGTGCGCAGAGCGCGGTCGACCAGAACACAGGCGACCCGGCGGACGCAAATATGGCTGGTGGAGGGAACAGCGCGGGACAGCCGGCGCAGGTGCTGGGCGAGAGCGCTCAGGAACAGAACCAGCAGCAGGGCGAGGACACCTCGCAGCAGCAGCCGGCGCCGATTGTGCGCCAAGGGCCGGATTCCGGCCAGCAGAGCTATGACAACGGGGCCGCGGTGAATGGCGGCTACGATGGCCAGCCAAGCGATGCGCAGGCGGACGACATCTATGCCAACGATCTGACCGATGCGCAGGCCAGCACTCCGCCGCCTCCGCTGCCGGAGTACGACCAGCCGCCCGCTCCAGACCCCGACTATCTGTGGACTCCGGGATACTGGGGCTGGGGGCCAGAGGGATACTACTGGGTTCCGGGCTACTGGGTGGACGCGCCGTATGAGGGCGCGCTGTGGACTCCTGGATACTGGGGATTCTATGGCGGGTTCTATCGCTTCCACCACGGGTACTGGGGGCTGCACATCGGCTACTATGGCGGCGTGGACTACGGGTACGGCTACGTGGGGCATGGCTACTACGGCGGCTACTGGAACGGCGGCCACTTCTTCTACAACACAACGATCACGCGCGTGAATGTGAACGTGATTCGCAATGTGTACGTTCACCCCGTGAGGATCAACAATGTAGTGATCACCGGGCGGATCGGCAACCGGGTGAGCTTCAACGGCGGGCGCGGCGGCGTTGTGGCACGCCCCTTGCCGGCGGAGACCCGCGTGCTGCAAGAGAAGCGTATTTCGCCGATGGCGACGCAGGTGCAGGCGCAACATGCGGCGGCCGGGAACCGGCAGCAGCTCTTCAGCCAGAACCAGGGACGTCCCGCGGTTGCCGTGGACGCGCGCCCGATCGCCAAGGACCGTGTACTTCCGGCGGCAGTGCCAGCAAGAGCCATGCCGGCGGCACAGCCAAGGGCGGGGGGATCGGCTGGGCAACCTGGGGTCGGCGGCAACGCGCGGCCAGGATCCATGCAGACGCCTGCGCAGGGAGCGCGTCCTCAGGCGGGTCAGGCCCAGCCACAGTCGCAGGCGAGGCCGGGTCAGGCTCAGCCACAGTCGCAGATGAGGCAGGGCCAGCCACAGCAAGCTCAGCCACAGCAACAAGCGAGGCCGGTTCAGGCTCAGCCACAGCCACAGATGAGGCAGGCACAGCCACAGCAGCCACAGCCACAGCAAGCTCAGCCACAGCAACAAGCGAGGCCGGTTCAGGCTCAGCCACAGTCGCAGATGAGGCAGGCACAACCGCAGCAGGCTCAGCCACAGCCACAGATGAGGCAGGCACAACCGCAGCAAGTTCAGCCACAGCCACAGGAGCGACCGCAGGAGCAGGCCAGACCACAGCAGACTCCGCAGCAGCAGGCTGCGCCACGTCCACAACCGCAGGCGGCACCTCGTCCGCAGCCCGCCCCGGCGGCACGTCCGCAGCCCGCCCCGGCGGCGCGTCCGCAGCCGAAGGAAGAGGAGAAGCCGCGCTAGTTGTCGAAGCACGAGAGCACGGCGGAACAGGCTGACGAGGCTTGTTCTGCCGTGTTTTTTTTTGTCCTGTGAGGGAGGGCCGACGCTGGGTTATTGCCCGAAGGCGAGCTGGCCAAGCAGGATGGCGTTCAGGGTGATAATGATTGCGACCGTAGCCCAGCCTGCGATCCTCATGCGGCGCGCGCTGGCGAAGCTGTGCATGACATCCGCGCGGCTGGTGAGCAGAAGCAGCGGGATAAGCGCGAAGGGCAGCGCAAAGCTGAGGATAACCTGCGAGAGCACCAGGATTTTCAATGGATCGAGGCCGATGGCGATGATGGCTATGGCCGGAACGACCGTGATAAAGCGACGCAGAAAGATGGGGAACTTGATGTCGAGGAAACCCTCGATGATGACCTGGCCGGCCATGACGCCGACGGTGGACGATGAGAGGCCGGAGCAGAGCAGGGCGACGGCGAAGACAACCGCTGCGGCGCGTCCGAAGAGCGGGCCGAGGGTGTGGTAGGCCTCTTCGATGGTGGGTTGCAGGTTGTTGGAGTGGACGAAGGCGACGGCGGCCATCAGGATCATGGCGGAGTTGATGAGCCATGCGCCGTTCATGGCGACGAAGACGTCGATCAGCTCGTAGCGGAGGAAGCGGCTGAGGATGGAGCGGCGGGGAAGCTGGGTCGGCTGGTTGCGGGCTTCCAGGTTTTCCAGCGTCTCGGTGGCAGGCAGCGCGGAGCCGGTGAGCTCCTTCAGGCGGGGCTGCACCAGGGCGGAGTGGAGATAGATGACGTGCGGCATGACGGTTGCACCCAGCATGGCGACAGCGACATAAATGCTGTCGTGGAAGCTCTGCGCGCTGGAGCGGTCGAGCGTGGGCAGCAGGGTGTAGAGGGTGGCGAGCTTCCAGTCGGGGTGGACGAGGAAGATCTCGAATGCGTAGGAGACGCCAATGATGGCGACGAAGGCCATGATGCCACGTTCCAGCCAACGGAAGCCCGCGAGGTCGAGCGCGAGAATCGCGAAGACCAGAACGGTGGAGACGAGCGCGGCCACGAGGAGGGTTTCCTTGGGGTTGAAGCCGTGAGCGATGAGCAGCGGGCCGAAGAGGAGATCGAGGCCGATGGCCGCGCCGAGGAATTCGGCGAGATCGGTGGCGACAGCGGCGATCTCGGCGGCGAGCCAGAGGCCGATGGTTGTGAGCTGGGAGAAGTGCTTGCGGCAGTTCTGCGGCAGGGTAAGACCGGTGACGATGCCCAGCTTGGCGGCGAGGTACTGGATGAGCATCGCCATGGCGTTGGACCAGAGCAGGACCCAGAGCAGACGGTAGCCAAACTGCGTGCCGCCGAGGATGTTGGTGGCGAAGTTGCCGGGGTCGATGTAGGCGACCGAGGCGACGAATGCGGGGCCGAAGTAGGTCCACATCTCGGTCCGGCTCAGGTTGGAGAAAAAATTGCTCCGGGGTGGGACTGCATCGGCAACCGCTGGAGCTTCGCCAGCAGAGCCCGCGAGCGGTTCCGGCTTCCCGGAAGCTTCGTGCCCCATTTGAATTGGCGAAAGATCAGGCATTCATCTCCTGTGCAGGGCACCGAGAAAATTTGGCGGGGGATCACACCACAAAAATTAGGCTTGCCTTCAAATTAGGTATACCTAACAATGGGAGATGAGTCAAACTGGAGTTGGAGGCAGAGAGCAACGCATGGCAGCGCGCAGGCGGGCGAACGGCAACACCGAATCGGTGGACAACTACCTGAAGGCCATTCTGTATCTGGGAGGGCCGGAGGAGCGGCGCGTGACCATCAAGGCGCTGGCTGGGCGGTTGTCGGTGGCGCCTGCATCGGTGACGAACATGCTGCAGAAGCTGGCTGTTTCCGCGGAACCGCTGGTGGAATATGAGCGGCATCGCGGGGTGCGGCTATCGACCGCGGGAAGGCGGCGCGCGCTGGAAGTCCTGCGCCATCACCGGCTGATCGAGACGTTTCTGTACGAAGTACTCGATTACCCGATCGATGAGGTGCATGAGGAGGCGGAGCGGCTGGAGCACTTCATCTCCGAGCGCTTCGAGGAGCGAATTGCAGCCAAGCTGGGGCACCCCAGGACCGATCCTCATGGTCACTCGATTCCCACCATGGAGGGAGAGATGCCGGAGGAGGAGGGGCTGGATTAGGAGTCTAGAGCGGAACCAGAGTAACAGTGCCCAAGCGAAGAGCATAGAAGGTGGCTTTTTCTTGAGGAAAAAGCCACTCGGAGGGATTGCCTCCGGGTATACCTACTCTGATTCCGCTCTATTCCGCGGGCGGATGTCGTCGAGGATGGAGCCGTCGAGGGAGCCCCCACAAAGAGAATGGCGGCCAGCAGATTGCCTGCTGGCCGCCATTTTTTAATGGTTGGAGGTTAGAAGCGGAATCGGCCTTCGAACTGCCAGTCGCGCGGCGGGATCTGCGCGTTCTGGCTGGTGACCTCGCCGTAGCCGCTGCTGTCCCAAGAGGCGCTGCCGAGGTTGAAGAAGGTGGAGTTGGTGGCGTTCTGTACGTCCGCCTCGATCTGGAAGGTGAGATGGAGCGTGGCGGTTTCACGAATGTTGAAGGTGCGCCGGATGCCCAGGTCGATGTCCCACCATCCGGGGCCATGGAGTCCGAGCGGAGCGGTACGAGCTACGTTGCCCAGCTTCCAGGTCGTGTTGGGTTCCGATGTCGATCCGCAGGAATAGGTCTGGTTGAGAGGAGAAGAATCGGCGCACTCGAAGGCGGCCGAGTTGAGATACGGGATGCCATTGAAGTTGGTGGCATTGGCTCCAGGACCGCGGCCCCATCTGCCATTGATGCGCGCCCGCCTCTTGTCGAAGCCGGGAACGTAGTCTGGCAGGCAGGTTCCCTGGCCGGCGGACGCGTTGGTCATGCAACCGCCTCCGTTTGAGACCTGCAGCGGAACTCCATCGCGATACTTATAGATTCCGTTGAACTCCCATCCTCCGCCGATGAGTCCGGCGATACGGTTGGTAGCGAAGAAGGCCTGGCCTCGGCCGAAGGGGAGGGCATAGACCCAGGTCAGGTTGAAGGTGTTGGTCTGGTCGGACGTTCCCAGGCCGCGGTCGACACGGTTGGCGGACATATGTTGCACGAAATTTCCATCCTGCGGGCCCACGCCGAACTGGGTGCGGTGGGTGCCCGTGTCGTCGATCTCCTTGCGGCGCGTGTAGTTCATGAAGCCGGAGAGGTTGTGCCACGGGCGCTGAACCAGTGTCACCTGGAGCGAGTTCATGTTTGAGTTTCCAGTCTGTCCCCAGAGATCGGTGAACCCATTGTACTGGGGGAAGGGCCGCAGGGCCTGGAAGAAGGTTGCGTTGGGGCCAGCGAAGCGGGGGTAGGGGGACACGGTGGTTCCCTGTAATGTGGTGCCCGTGATTCCGGCCTCATACTCCAGAGAATAATCTGGAGAGATACCATTCTGCGCGAAACCGCGACCGGCGCCACCCGGCAGGAAGTGGGTCTCCGCGCCGGAGTAGGCGATGGTTATAACGGCCTTCTTGTTGATCATCTTCTGTATGGAGAGGTTATAGCTGAGGAATTGCGGACCGCGACCGCCGTAGTATGGATCAGCATAGTTGACGCCCTGGATCGTGCAGAAGGTGCCCGATACGGAGCATCCTAAATCGTTCAGGTGGTCTGCGTTGTAGGCCGTAAAGTCGTAGTCGCCGGTGGTTGACAGAGGATTGACGTTGGTACCGGGCGCAGTCCACGGCGGCAGGGCAGAAAATGCACTGCAGGCCGGGTTTCCCGAGAGGCATGCGATCGGAGGTCCGAGAACCTGACCCAGAGGCGGCGTGCCCTGTGTGCCTTGAGTGGGAGGATCGACGACGGCTGGCGGCTGAGAGCCCGGCAGGAGGTAGTTTGGATTCAGGAAGAAGCCCGGGTTGCCGGTGCTTCCGTTCTGGCTGTAGCCGCTGCTGGCGCTGTACTCTCCGTTGTTTCCAGTGGCTGCGGTTGAACCCGATCCGCCGCCTACGCCACCGGAGTGGGTGAGCGAGAGGCCGAATGCGCCGCTGAAGACCGTGGTTGGAGTGTAGGCATAGGCAAAGCCCAGGCGCGGCTGCCAGTTGTTGTTATAGGGGTGAACCGGGGTGGTGCAGTGGCAGATGTAAGGCGCGTACAAGGCCATTTCCTGAGCAGCAGTCAAGAACGGCGCTGTAATTTCTGCCTGGAAATTGTTGACATTGGGGAAGCCGGCATACTCCAGCACTCCGGGGACGCCAACGATGGGATTGATGGTGGTGGGGTTGAGGAACGCAATGCGGTCGTGGACCTCGTGGTAGGGCTGGAGATAATCGTAGCGAAGTCCGAAGTTCAGGGTGAGCTTGGGGCTTACCTGCCAGTTGTCCTGAAGATAGGGCGCCATCGGCCTGTACCGTGCTCCGACGTCCTGAATCGTCTGTGTATGGACGGAGTCGCTATAGACGGCGCCGACCAGGAAGCTGGCGTAGGTGTCGCCGTTTCCGGGGCCTGCCGTATCGTATGCATGGAAGGTGAGGCCGGCGGACTGACTGTATCCTCCATAGCTTCCGCCGTTGGTCTCCAGCCACTGCACCTGGGCGCCGAAGGTGATGTTATGGCGGCCCTTGATCCAGGTCAGGTTGTCGATGATGGAGTATGTGTTTGTTGCTCCGGGGCCGCTGCTTGAATTGGACGACCAGTTGGAGGGAGCGGTTGGGCCGCTGTCCGTATTGAAGCTGACGGAGGGCATGTTGTCCGAGGCGCCGCCCGGGGGCAGGTTGGTGATGCCAGCCTTGGTCGCGGTATAGGGCGTGCCCTTGGTCAGCGAGAAGCTTTCACCCCAGTTGCGGGTATATCCGTAGCTGAGCGCATTGATCAGTGACTGCGATGCGATGTAGGTGTACTTGAAGATGCCGGACGTTGTCTTCTTGTTGGTGTACGAACCGGCGGCATAGGGAATGGGAAGCTGGCTGTAGCTGCTGTAGTTGGGTGCACCGGCGTACCCGACAAGGCCGCCCAGTCCGGTGAGCGAGAGCTTATTTTTGGAGTCCAGCGTGTAGTCGATCTTGACATCGATGGTGTAGTCCTGGTTGGACAGCGGAAGGGATGCAAGATAGTTGTTGAAGGTCGACATGTTGGTGGGGGTGGGAAGCGCGGCCTGCAGCGCCAGCGAGATGGTGGATATCTCCGCCGTGGGGATGACGTTGAAGGTCGGAACTCCGTTCAGCAGTCCCTGGAAGGCAGGACGCGAGCCGTTGGAGGCGTTTGTGGGGTCCGAGATGTTCTGGGCGAGGGTACCCACTTTATCTGTGAAGTTGCCCAGGCGATTGGACATGGTGGGGATGGTGATGTATGTGGGCGTATTGCTGATCTTGGTGTAGCGGAAGCCTTCGTAGCTGCCGAAGAAGAAGAGCTTGTCCTTGAGGACGGGACCGCCCATGGAGCCGCCGTAGGAGTTCTGATGCTCGCCCGGCTTTTCAGCAAAACCGGAGGCCGAGGGCACCTTCGAGAAGTAGCCCCAGGAGTCGAACATGGTGTTGCGGATGAAGTCGAAGACTGTGCCGTGGAATGTGTTTCCACCGGAGTTGATGGTGTAGTTGGTGACTCCGGCGCCGCCGAAGGATGTGGACGCGCCGCTGGTCTGCACGGAGAACTGGTTGACCGCATCGACCGAGACCGCAGTGGCGACGGCCGTTCCATCGCCCTGTGAGCTGATGTTGGAAACGGGCACGCCCTCAACGTAGTTCGCGTTCAGGCCGGTCTGACCGGTGCCGTAGATGCCCGATGCGCCGGCGGTTGATCCCTGGTTGGTGTTGTTGCCCGGGTTTTCCTGCACTCCAGGCATCAAATACTGGAAGGCGGTGGGATCGCGCGGGCCGCCGTTCATGGAGAGCGGCAGCGAAGAATAGAGCTGGTTCTCGATGGTGCCGCCCAGCACGGAGTCGGTGGTGTTCAGGGGCGTCGGGGCATCGGAGACGGTGATGGTGGTGTTCTCGCCGCCGACGGTGAGCTTCAGGTTCAAGCCGAGCACCGAGTCGTTATCGACGTTGATGTTCTCCTGCAGCAGGCGCTGGAAGCCCTTTGCGGTGACCTCAACGTTGTAGGTGCCGACCTGCAACGGCTGGATGGAATAGGTCCCCGTGCCGGTGGTGATATGGCTGGTGGCAACCCCGGTGTCGGTATTGGTGGCGGTGACCGTCGCCTTGGCAACAGCAGCACCGCTGGGATCAGTGATGGTCCCCTGAATGCCGCCGCCGCTGGTAGTCTGCGCCTGGAGCGGCAAGCCGCCCAGGAACGCCAGCCCGCAGACAACCATCAGGCAGGCAAAGAGGGAGGCAAAGCAGTGTGTGAGAAGACGGCGTGAAAGCCCGAGCGGCAAAGACCCAACTGTCGTGATGCAATACATAGTTTTGCTCCATCTGATTTTGCGCTGGAAGGCGTTGGACTGGGATTCCGGTTGATTCCGGTTAAAACATCCCCCAAAAAACCTTGCGCCGATGACTAGAAACCTGAAAATACCGATGAGCCGGAACGCGAAAAAAGTATTTGTTTACAGGCTCGATTGTCAATAAGAAAATGTTTTCCCGCTGAAACGGCACGGGCCGGTCCAGGCCCCCCGTTCGAGGCGATGCCCGACTGGAGTACGCAGAACTGCCCAGAAGATTTAAGTTTTCAAAGCTTCCTGCAACATGTTACTTTGATTTCGCCCCGCTTCAACACCGAATTTGTGTTTTCTGTGTTTTCATCGACATGTGGGCACGGGCCCAATTGGTCCGCTGCAAAATGTCTGGCGACCCTCTGGACACGGGAACCGTACGGGGAGGGGCACCCCTGGAGAGCGAAATCCCAAGCAAACGACACCACGATGTTGCGCAGGCAGGCCAAACGGACGGGTGCGTCGGTACAGCGGGCCACTCGCACCGGCGGCGGGCCATGCGTCCCGGCAGTGCGGTCCTGGTTGCGTTTGCTCCGATTGCGGGCGCCGCGGCCAGGGCGCGGGCGGAACGAGTTCCGCCACCGCTGCAGTCCGCTGTCTATACTGATATTCAGCCGGACCCAACCACCAGCGTGGACTGTATCCTCTGGCTGGACGTCTTGCATGCGCTTCCCGTGGGCCAGGCCGCCATTAACCATAATATGGCGGGTGTGCGGGGGATTCCGTTGCTGGTGACCAAAGACCGGCTGACGTGGCCGGCGAGTCTGGGGGAAAAGGTGGCGACTCGACACTTCTCTCCGTGAGGCGGGCGCGTTTGAAGATTTCTCTTGCAAGTGTCTTCCGCGAACGCGTACTATGCCGCTTATTTTGGAAACCGTTTCCCTTGGGAAATCAGCCAGGAAATTTGCCGGCGGTTGAGGGCTTCGTTGCTCAGCCCGCCGGATTGTAAATGCACTTATCAAGGATCAGGTGACCCCGATGCTCTTCCGCAAATACATCGTCTCGACGCGAACTCTCTTCCAACTGACAGTGGCCCTGGTCTTCTTTTTAGTGGCCGCAGTGGGAGCGGCAGTCGCCGCTGGCCCGAACAACGCGCCGTTGCTGGTTCCGTATACGATGACCACCGCTGCCGGCACTCCGCAGTATTCGTTCGCGGCCACCCCCGGCATCATCACCGGCTATGGCGGGGACATAGGCTTTCAAGGGACCGGGAACATAGGGGCTGCCGTCCCATACCTCACAAACGTCAACGGCGTCGTTAAGCTTGTGCCGGGCGCAACGCTGAACGTGCCGGAAGGATTTGCTGTCGACTCGGTGGGGAACATCTACATCGTCGACCACGCGAACGATGTCATCCGCGAGGTCAACTCCTCGACAGGACTCATCAACATTATCGCTGGAGTGACTCCCTCTAGCTGTAAAGCGGTGGCCAGCACCATCGATTCCTATAACTGCACGCCGACCCCCGGCTGCGCGGACGGCGTTGCCGCGTATCAAGCCAAGATCGGAAGCGGACTCATCGGCCTTGCCGTGGATGCGTTTGGCAACGTCTACTTCACCGATACCACCAGCCAGAGCGCTTCGGTGATCTACCGCGGCGGCACGCAGATTGCGAACTTCATCGCGCTGGTGAATCCGGCCGGTGTGGCGAAATCCGGCGGCAAGGCGCAGGTGGGGTTCATCTACCACATCGCGGGCGAGGTTAACCTGAGCACATGCGCGGGCGCGACATCCAACGGCGGCGTCGTCATCGACAACGCTCCGGCCTTTGAGGACACCTCCATCGCGAACAACCCCATCATCGGCGCGACCGTGAACAGCCCCAACGAGATTTCGCTGGACAGCGCGAACAATATTTATATTGCGGACATATCGAACCACACGACGCGGGTGATCAACACCCAGGCAACCCCCCAGACCTTCTTCCAGTCCACCGTACAGCCTGGGTACATGCGGTCGATTACCGACTGCAACGCATCGATGACCACACCCTGCCCAGGTCTCACCACGGGGCAAGTGGGCACCGGCCTCAATGGCCCGGCGAACGGAATTGTCTTCAACAGCCAGAACACGTATGACCTTTCCGACGCATACGGCAATGTATATCAACTCAATGGAACTGGGGGCGGTACAGGCGTCCCGGGCATCTTCGCGAATGTGGCATATGCCGGCGGAGCTCCGCTGACCAATCTGCTGAACATAATGGCGCCGGTGCTTGTGTCCGTCTATAGCGCGGGCGAGACTGCTTTCCCGGTTCCCGCCGCCGACACAAAGACGCCGAATGAGTTGCCGCTCACTTATGGCAACGCGTACGTCGCGCTGAACAACCTGACGATCAGCAGTCCTCTGCCTTCGGGATATCTGAATGTCCTTATCGCGAACAACAATGGCCTTGACATTCGGTCGACTTCGTTCAAGCCCGACAGTTTTGGCAGCTTCTACTACTACGACAACCACTTTCCGGAGATTAACCGGATCGACCAATACACCGGGGATGCGATTCTTCTTTACTCGGACTGGGCTGCGCATCCAAGAGCCACCTCGTCCGTCAGCGGCATTAACACCATTACGAACCTGAACCCAGACCTTACAGCGCACAACAGCAGCAACTATAATCAGCCGGCCTCCCTGGGTATTTCGACCACCTCGTCGCCCGCGTTGAACCCGTGGGACTGCGTCTATGGGACGAATAGCAATCCCTTTAAATGGGGACCGCAAACCTACGATCCTGCTGCAGATGGCTGCCCTGGGATGCTCGCCGAGAGCAGCACCAGCGGCAAATACTATACCGACAACGACAGCCAGGGGAACCTGTACTTCGGGGACAGCGGCAATAACCTAATTCGCGAGATCACGGTGGGCAATCAATTCCCCGCAACGCCAGTGGTGCCGGCGGGAACAGGCGCGTGGTCAGCGACGACCACGTACGCGGCGAATGCTGTGGTGAGCTATACGGATGGGTTGAACTACATCTCGCTGGTTGGGTCGAATGTTGGGAACATTCCGAACATGACTCCGGCGGATTGGGCAGCGGTGACGGTGACGCAGCCGATCCAGGTGCACTTCGATGTGTCGAACCCACCCGTTACCGGGGGCGCGTCATTCTCCACGCCCGCTTCCGACGGCTCTATTATTTCGGTATCGATTCCGGACGGCCCCAACCTTGGGTTCACGACGAATTCCTTCTCGATAGCTGCCGGATCGGACTTCACGATCAACACGTTCACCCCGGAGCTGCCTATGGGCTCGGTATTCAAGCTTTCCGGGTCCTGGGGGAACACTTCCACGACAACCAACTTTGCGTTGTATCCGGCGGCGACGGTGTTAGGGGTTGAAACACAAGGTCTTCCCACATGCGCGCAACTGGGGGCCTCATCGCCTGACAACAGTTGGGACTGCCTGGTCTATGTGAACTTCAATCCGTCGCAGCCGGGAATGAGGGTAGGCCAGCTAACGGCAACCACGGCGAACGGGTCTGTCTACAACTTCCAGCTTACCGGCCAGGGCCTGGGCGGGCAGTTGGCAATCGATGGTGGCCAGCAGACAACCGTCGCGGCGACCGGCCTGGGCACCACCTCGTCCGTAGCTGTGACAGCAACGGGTACCGTCTACATCGCGGACTCGACGAACAACCGGATCGTGGTTGAGCCTGCCGGCGGCGGGACCCAGACAGTCATCGGGCCCAGCATCGCGGTAACGAACATCGTTTACGGCCAGACGACATCGACCGGCATAGCCCAGACATTGAGCGGCCCGATGGGCGTTGCAGTCGATGCGGCGAACAACGTATATATCGCCGACACCGGCAACAACCGTATCCTCAAGTACAACCCGCTCACCAAAACGGCGGCTGTGCTCGGCAGTTATCTCTGGATTCCAGGCTCGATCTGCGACGGCGGCATTGTACCGGCTGCTGGGGACTGTGTATTCGCGGGATATTCGACTCAGGCACCGGGGTCCTCTATTGTAAACAGTTCTTTTGGGCCCAACGGAACCCCCATCCAAGGCGGTGTCTCTATCCTGAATGAACCGGGATCATCCGTAACGGCTACCACTCCCCCGCCGCAATACCAGTTCAAGGCCCCTCGGGGTCTCGCGGTCGACCAGTGGGACAACGTCTACGTTGCCGATACTGGCAATGCGGCGATTGTGGAGATCCCCGGCGATGTCAAGCTGGGCGGCGCAACTCCACTCTTCCAGTACGCTGGCGGACCGACATTCACGCAACCGGTTGCGGTTGCGGTTGATCCCAAGGGATTCATCTACGTTGCCGACCAGCAGAATGTGGCCGGTCAGATTGTTCGCATACCGCCGGGCGGAGGCGACCTGCAGCCGGCGTCGTCTGGCCCGACCTCTGCACTGTCTGTATTGTCATCCCTTCCGCTGTTTGGCGGCCAGAACATCAACAATCCGAACGGGGTTGCGGTGGATGCAGCCGGGAACGTCTACGTCTCGGATAGCTCGAGCAACGTGGTCTGGGAGGCGCCTGCCGTGGGTCCGCCCAGCGGCAGTCCTTTCACGCTCAGCTTTACTGGACTGAGTTCTCCGGCAGGTCTAGCTCTGGACGCGAGTGGGAACCTGTATGTGGCGGACTCGGGGAACAAACAAATCCTGATCATGAACCGGATAAGCCCGACCGCTCCGTTCGGACTCGTGCCGGAGAAACTAGGTGCTTCCGGTGTAGCCGGAACTCCGACAGGATGCCCGGTTCTCGGAGGCAGTTCCCCCTGCACTGGCGTGTTGACGGTCACGAACACCGGCAACCAGCCTGTCACCCTGGCCTCGACCTTTGCGTCGATATCCGGGAGCGGGAGTTCCGCTTACAGTGTTACGACCACCTGCAACAGCACAAACTTCCCCAACGGAATTCCGGTGGGAACCACTTGCACCATCTCGCCGCTCTTCACTCCATCGGCCACCGGCGCGAACGGCGCTGCGACCCTAACCGTGAATGGAAAACAGACGGTGGCGTTGACGGCTAACGGTTCGAACCCTGTGGTCAGCATCGTCCTGACTTCCTCGGCGGGTCTAACGCCCGCCGCGGGTACGACGGGAGCGAACATCATCGCAACCGTAAGCCAGCCGCACGTCACAGGTGCTCCCACGCCCACGGGCACGGTCACCTTCTCCTATGTGATCGACGCGGGCACGATAGACGCCGGTCTTTGCGGAGCGGCAGGTACCCCGACGGTCGTCAACCTAGTCAACGGTGTGGCAACCTATCCCATGCCTTCTCCGCTTCTCCAGGGCCTGGCCTACACCGTTAGCGCGGTCTTCACCCCAGGTGGGGCCGACACTACAGACAGCGCAACCACCGCAACTCCGATCGTGGTGTCGGTTCCCGGAATTCCGGTTGTGGTGACGGTGACGTCCACGCTTGCCCAACTTACCTATACCTATGGGGGAACGGTTCCTACCATCAACGGCACTATAACTGCGGGTGGCGTCCCGGTGGCCGGAGCGTACCTCACCAGCGGTGCCGGTCAATTCACAGCTACCAACAGCTATCCCATTCAGGTCAACTTTACGACGACCACCAACGGCTGCAACTATGGCAACCCGGGGGTGACAACAGGTCAAGCTAACGTGATTGAGAAACCGGCTTCTCTTAGCGTCGTGATTCCTGCGTACTCGACGGTATACGGAGCTGCTAGCTTCAACTACGCTTCTGGGATGGTGATCACCGGAGCCGTGGGCAACGACCTCAAGAAGTTGAGCGCGACGTTCTCGGTTGTTAAAGGAAGCACTACACCAGCTGACTCATCCACACTGGATGTGAATCCAGCATCTCCTGCGGTGAACCCGTACACGGTTTATCCAACCATGACCGGCAAGCCGATCGGCAACTACACGCTGTCGATCACCAACGGCACGGATACAGTAACTCCGGCACCGTCGGGTATATCCATCACGGCAAACAAGACCTCAATCGCCATTGCGAGTGCGGGTACGGGCTCTACCGTGGCGGGTGCTACCTACGCGATCTCGGTCGGCTCCCTGGTTACGGCGGGCAAGGGAATACCTACGGGTACGGTCTCTGTGACGGACTATTTTGTTCCCATCACATCGACTGTATATACTCCGACCCCAACTACAGGGGTATTTCCCACGGTCAATGGTGCCATCCAGTGGCCATCGGGAACCATCGTAATTCCTCCCTGCTCGGCAACGGTAACCACAAACTGCAACCCTGTTGTTGCGCTGGGAGGGACGGTCTCGGCTCCAACCCCGGGCCAGGGCACCTTCACTCTGCCCAACCTCAACACCCCCAACGCTCCCCCGACAGGAACCCACTACTTGAGCTTCGCCTATAGCGGCGATCCAGCACCGGCAGTCGCTGGCGCCTCGGACGGCTTAGGCGACTTTGCCTGCTCTGTGGTTGGTCAAGTGGCGACCTCGTCGTGCCCGTCAACGGGGACGGTTCCATTCGCGCTGATCATCGACAATCCAGACTTCACCATAACCTCCGCAACGGGCCCCATCAGTGTCCTTCCGGGTAACATTCCGAACGGGAACGGTCTGCCCTCGGCGCCGAACCAGAACGGATCCTATCCGCAGTCAACAATTATGCAGATTGGCGGGATACTGTCCTTATCTGGCCAGGTCAATCTCAGCTGCACGACTCAGGCCCCGAGCTATGAGTCCTGCTGGGTTGGACAGGTTGTAGTGGTTAACACGGCGACGACGTATGTTCCATATGCAACGATTAGCAATGGATCGACGGTGGCAGTTATCTTCGACGTCTCGACCCCGGCAACGCTGCCGCTCGGCTTCAGCACATCTAAGTTGCGGACTTCCGCTACCCGGACCGTGTTGGCGTTCCTGCCGTTTGGCGTACTCGCTTTCTGCGTGCGTCGCCGGCGCAGACTGAGCAAGGCGTTGTGGATGCTGATTGCAATCGCGGCAGTGAGCGTGGGAATGAGCGGATGCGGCGGCAACCAGGTGGATTTCTACACTCCGATTCCCACTGGCCCACAAACCGTGACCGTCACAGGCACATACACGAACCCCACCACACCCACACCCGCGGGTCAGTGGGCAACGATGTCGCGGTCGTTCGTCATACCGATCACCATCAACTAGAAAGTGCTGATGACCGGGCCGGTCAGGATCCTTCGGGGTTTTGTCCGGCCCGGTCTTTTTTTGTGCAGAGCGTCTCTCGCGCAAGCACGAAATAGACTATCTCTGCGAACGGGGGAGGGTAGCTCTCACACTTCCAACGCGAAGAAGGCTTCAACGTCTTCGATGGATTGGGTCTGGCGGTAGGGCGGCAGCGAGTCGAGAAAGATGCGACCGTAGCGCTGGCGCTGGATGCGTGGGTCGAGCAGCATGAGCACGCCGCGGTCCTTCAGCGAGCGGATGAGGCGGCCAAAGCCCTGTTTGAGCGTGATGACGGCGCTGGGCACCTGATAGTCGAAGAAGGCGTTGCCTCCGGCGGCGGCGATGGCGTCCATTCGGGCCTTGACGATGGGGTCGGAGGGGACGGCGAAGGGCAGCTTGTCGATGATGACGCAACTGAGCTGCTCGCCCTGCACGTCCACGCCCTGCCAGAAGCTGGAGGTACCGAAGAGGACCGCTCCGGGCGTATCGCGAAACTGCTCCAGAAGGACGGTGCGTGGTGCCGTGCCCTGCAGCAGCAGCGGGTAAGGCAGCTCGGAAGAGAGGCGCTGGTGCGTGGCGCGCATCTGGGAGTGGCTGGTGAAGAGGCAGAAGGCGCGACCGTGGGAGATCTCCAGCACGCGGCGGGTGCGTTCGGCGGCATGGAGGAAATACTCGGGATCGCGCGGGTCGGGCATACCCGGCGGTAGATAGAGCAGCGCCTGACGCGGGTAGTCGAAGTGCGAGGGGACGACCAGCTCGCGGGCCATC
>Ga0187847_10002187_pt1 | contig 16128 bp, 14 predicted proteins | sample June2016WEW_4_10_FD_132458 | JGI IMG/M metagenome (GOLD analysis project Ga0187847, IMG submission 132458) | Peatland microbial communities from SPRUCE experiment site at the Marcell Experimental Forest, Minnesota, USA - June2016WEW_4_10 | ecosystem: Environmental > Terrestrial > Soil >...
GGAAAGCAAACATGTGCGAGTGCCGTAATCGGCCGTCCGCCCATCGCATAGATATCGCTCAGAGCATTCGTCGCGGCGATCTGCCCAAACGTGAAAGGATCGTCCACCATCGGCGTGAAGAAATCGACAGTTTGCACCAACGCAAGTTCATCGTTGAGCTTGTAAACTCCAGCGTCGTCGGCATGGTCGAATCCAACTAAAACATTCGGATCAGTCTGCCGCGGCAACTTCGGCAGAATCTTGTCGAGGATCGCCGGACTGAGCTTTGACGCGCATCCTCCTGCTTTTACGGTTTCGGTCAGGCGAACAGTTTTGGTTTCTGGCATGTTTTCCTACTTCACGGTTAGATCGGTGACTTGAATTTCAGGATATGCCTGGTTCCACTCGGCGCTGACATGCTCAAACACCAGCCGGAACGGCTTGCTCTGCCCAGGCGCTAGCGGTGAAGAACTAAGATCGGCCGTGTCGAGATAAGGCCCAGTATTTTGCAGCACTTTCAATGGCAAGTCTTCGGCCTGAGCGACTTGCGCCATCGAATCTCTGAAAACGATGTGCACGATGACGCGAGTGACCGTCTTGTCGCCAGTGTTCCCGACCGTGCCGTCAATATAAGTGACCGTCGAGCCGACAAAGTTCTGTGCGGTACTCATTTTGATGTCGGAAATTTTCATATTTGCGGCGTAAGGATTAATTGTTGGCGCTACTTTAGGATGGGCTCGTAAAAAAAATACGATTACGCCGACAACGATTAAGACGAACCCGACTCCCAAAACAATCGGCATGGCATTCGATTCGCGCTCCGGTGTCGAGAGCGGCGAAAGGGTCGGTTCTTCCATGGAAAGAGTTTACTGCGATTTAATAGAGAGACACAGCCGCACAGGAAAAATCAAAGAAAATTTATAAGCGTTTTCTCTGTGTACTCGGCGTTCTCTGCGGTCGAAGCACTCTATTCGCCGCCCACGATGAGCCCATCCAGGCGAATCGTCGGGCAGGCGACCGAACCACGGAATTCGAGGTCGCTGCCAATTTCGCTGATGTTGAAGAACATCTCCTTCAAGTTGCCAGCGACTGTAATTTCTTCTACGGGATAGGCCAACTCGCCACCAGAAATCCAAAGTCCCGATGCGCCACGAGAATAATCTCCCGTCACAAGATTCGCGCCATGTCCGAGAAATTCGGTGACATATAGGCCGTCAGGAATCGCAGCAATAATTTCCTGCGGAGTTTTCTTTCCCGGCTGAACGAAAAAATTCCCCGGCCCAATGCCCGGCGTTCCTGCGAGTCCACGCGAAGCGTTTGCCGTGGTTTGCAGGCCGAGTTTCTTCGCGGTGTAGGTGTTCAGCAGATACGAATTCAGCACGCCGTTCTCAATCACGACGGTTCGCCGCGTTGGAATGCCTTCGCCATCGAATGGGCTGGTTCCAAATCCTCCGGGAATCGTGCCATCATCAACCACAGTGACGGAATCTGCAGCAATTTTCTGCCCCAGCTTGCCCGCAAGAAATGTCGCACCTCGATAGACCGCATCCCCGTTGATGCCTTCGAAAATGTGCTCGAGAATCGAAGTCGAAACCATCGGGTCGAACACAACAGGTACTTTTTTCGTTTTTCCACGCCTTGCACCCAGGCGACGAAGGGTACGTTGCGCTGCCACAGTCCCCACGTGTTCCGGAGATTCCAGCTTGCTCAAATTGCGCGAAACCGAAAACCAGTAGTCGCGCTGCATTGCACCATCTTCCGTTTGTGCAATGGGAACCGCAGAGATCGAGCAATAAGAACGCCGATATTCGCCTACGAATCCATGCGAGTTGGCCATGATCTTGTGGCCGGTCGCAGCATCGAACGAGCCACCGTCAGAGTTCTTGATACGCGGATCGTAATCAAGCGCAGCCTTCTCGGCGCGGCGCGCATAATTGATGCGCTCTTCGCCCGAGAGCGAATAAACATCGGGATAAAACAAATCTAGATCCCCGGTAAGCGACCCGAGTTGCGAAGCGTCAGGAATTCCCGCGAATGGATCTTCGGAAGTGATTCTCGAAAGCTCGATCGCTGATTTGATCATGCGATCCAGCCCTTCGCGCGAAAAGTCGCTCGAATAGGTACTGGCGGCGCGTCGCCCGTTAAACAAGCGAATACCGATGGCCTTCGATCCGGACTGTTTCAAGGTCTCCACTTGGCCGAGGCGTACAAGCGTAGAAAACTCATCGCCTTCTCGGATGACGCACTCCGCAGCCGATGCCCCACCTTTGATGGCACGGCGGACAACATCTTGGGCGAGGTCTTTTAAGTCAGTGTTGACTTGCGAATTCTGTGTTGCTAATTCAGTAGGCAAAAGCAGGTTCCTCACTGCGTTCGGGATGACAAGTTGAAATGTATTATCAAAAAGAAAGCTTACTGCATGAACCCGCCCGGGTCCTTGCGCGCCGTGCCGCCGACGGTCAGCCGGTCAATTTTAATCGTCGGGATTCCGACACCGACGGGCACTGCCTGACCGTCTTTGCCGCAAGTGCCCACGCCTTCGTCGAGCTTCAGATCATTGCCAACCATAGAAACGCGTGTCAGGACATCCGGCCCGTTTCCAATGAGTGTCGCACCTTTAATCGGGGCAGTAATCTTTCCGCCTTCAATCAGATAAGCCTCCGAGGCTGAGAAGACGAACTTGCCGTTGGTGATATCGACCTGGCCACCGCCAAAGTTCACCGCGTAAATGCCATGTTTCACCGAGCGAACAATATCTTCGGGATCATCATCGCCAGGAAGCATATAGGTGTTGGTCATGCGCGGCATCGGGATGTGCTCATAGCTCTCGCGCCTGCCATTTCCAGTGTCGGCGATGCCCATTAAGCGAGCAGACAGCTTATCGCTGATGTATCCCTTTAGAATTCCGTTCTCGATCAGCGTGGTGCTCTGAGTGGGTTGGCCTTCGTCATCCACATTCAAAGACCCGCGCCGCCACGGCATCGTGCCATTGTCAACCACGGTGCATTTCTCGCTAGCCACGCGCTTCCCCACCAAGCCGGCAAAGGCCGAAGTTTGTTTGCGGTTGAAATCAGCCTCCAGCCCATGCCCGACGGCTTCATGCAGCAAGACGCCAGGCCAGCCAGGCCCGAGAACGACTTCCATGTCGCCTGCAGGAGCTTCCCGAGCGTCGAGTTGCAGAATTGCCTGTCGCGAAGCCTCTTTCGCGAAAAACTCCGGAGTTCTCTCCCCAAAGAAGAAATCAAGTGCTACGCGTCCGCCGCCGCCCGAACTTCCGCGCCCTGAACTGCCCTCGGTCTTCGCAATGCAGGAAACATTCATGCGCGCGAGCGGTTGAGAATCTTCGGCAAACGTTCCATCCGAGCCGACGATGAGAATGTTTCGCAACTCGTCGGAGTAACTCGCGCGCACTTCTTTGATTCTCGGATCAAATGCGCGAGCTGCTGTATCCGCGCGCAGGATGAGTTCAACTTTTGCCGTGATTTCCGCGTCCACCGACGGCAAAGTCATTGGATATAGGCTCCGGGCCGGTTTCTCCTGAAATCCAACCGCAGGAGTTTTCGCTGGGCCGCTGGCAATCAGCGCAGCCGTACGCGCGGCGTGAAGTATACGTTCGGAAGAAAGATCGTCAGTGTAGGCGTACCCCGTTCGTTCCCCGGAGATTACGCGCACACCGCAACCCACAGAAATGCCCTGCGACGCAGACTTGACCATGGATTCATCCATGCTTAGCGAGGTCGAATTCAGGTATTCAAAGTAAAGATCGGCGTAATCTCCTCCGGCAGAGAGCGCGGCGGCCAAATATCGCTCCAAATCGTTTTGAGTAAGGCCGTAATGTTGAAAGAAAAACTTGATATTTTCCACAGTATTTAGATGCCCCAGGGGCCGAATTGACTCTTCGGAATCAATCAATTATCCCATAGAGGCCGAGGGATTCCCCCTTTGGGAAATTTCGATGTTCATCCGTCACAGACAGCGGGGCGGCGAGTTGGCACTATGGCTCCATGTCCCCGGAATCCCTGATACGAGAAGTTTCAGACTTCCTCGCCGGATCGCGCACTGCGGTCGTGATTGAAAATGGCGCGGTCGCATTCGATCTGGCCGAAGCGAAATACAACATCTCAGGCGAGCACAATAAATGCGTGCTTCACATGTGGTCTGCCGAGCGCAATGTCGTGCGTCGCGTGCTTGAGGCGGAGGTCAAAAATGAAACGTTGCGTCTCGCCGTGCAACGCATGGGACAGAGCAAACCGAACAAGCTGGAAATCTGCCGAGAGCGCGACCGCCGAAGCTCGAGTGCGCGGCGCCTTGCCCGCATGTCTTATCTGCGTAGACTCCAATGCTTTCTGGAGCGCCGCTACCCGGGATTCGCCATCACGCGCGTTAGCACCGCGATGGATCTCGAACAATCGTTCAGCCCCATTTACGCGCGAGCCCTGCTTCGACAGGGACAGTCTGCGTTCGCCGTGCTCGGTGTAAACGAGCAAGAATCTCAGGGTTCCATCGATGCGTCCCTGACCTTTGGCATTCTTTGGCTGGACGCTTGCCGCACGTCTTCGTTTGGCAAGCATGTAGTGGAAGGACTCAAATTATTCCTGCCCACAGGGAGTTCGGGAATGGTTCGTGAGCGCATGTCACAGTTGAATCCAGATGCGGCAAAGTGGCAACTATTTGAGTACAGTGAGGCGGAAGGTAGCGCCGTTAGAATTGATGTTTACGACCGGGGCAACATCGCTACTCGGCTAGTTCATTTGACAGAGGAACAAGCCGTACGAGAGCGATTTGCGCAACCGATTCTGCAGATCCACGACGTAATGCCCGAAGCGGAGGTCGCAGTTCTCTCCCCGGCTGAAATTGCTTTTCGCTGCCGTGGACTGGAATTTGCTCGGGCGCAGATTTCGCACGAGCCGACATTCTTGCGAAGCGCCCCTGAAATCGTCTTTGGTCTTGGTGCGGAGCAGCAAGTGCTCGCTGAGTCGAACTACGCATCGTTTGTAAACCTGCTCCGAAGCGTCAGCGAGGTCCGCCACGCCCAAGGACCGCGCGATCACTTTCTCTGGCGGATGCATCCTGAACGCTGGTTGGAATCGCTGGTCGCTCAGGACGTTGCCACGATAGACAACCAATTGAACCGAAACTTCCACTATTCTCAAGTGCCGGCTTTCGCCGCCTCTGATCGCGCCATGATCGACGTGCTGACTCTTACGCGAGAAGGCCGTTTGGCGGTTATCGAATTGAAGGCCGATGAAGACATTCATTTACCACTGCAAGGTCTGGATTACTGGTCCCGTGTGGCCTGGCATCATTCGCGCGGAGAGTTTCGGCGATTCGGTTATTTTCAAGGCATCGAGGTGTCCCCATTGCCGCCAGCGCTATTTTTGGTAGCCCCTGCCATGCGAGTACATCCCGCAACAGACACTCTCTTGCGTTACGTTTCCCCGATGATTGACTGGATATTGCTTGGCATCGACGAACGTTGGCGCGAAGGCGTACGTGTCGTTTTCAGAAAGCGGCCTAGCGACTCATCCATACGCCGGCCTGCCCGAAGCCCCGGAGACGGGCATTCGCAAGAAAGCGAGGTTCTTTGTGGCAGTGCATTGTCTTAGGGCCGTTAGGCACGGTCGTGGCCTCAAGTTACTCGAGCGCAGCTTTCGGCGGATCTTGCATTTCTGGCTTTTCTCCGCGATACACGCGCGAAATACCCCGCACCAGGCGTCGCATAGGTAATGCACCGTTTTCGTCTGCTATAAAAATCTCCCCTATGCGATGGCCGCGGTAAAACCATCGCCTGACTATTGCCAGATGTTCCATAGCTTCGAGCGCTGTTTTCGCGGGGTCAGGCAGGGGCGACGTCAGGGCACCCTGAATCCGCGATTCCATGGATTGTGATTTTGTACGGTCTGGGGGCTGGATAGGAAAAGAGATTTGTTTGGTAACAAATCCATGGCGGAACTGAAACAATGTTACGCATTCTTGGTCTGCGCTGGGCTGTACGATCACACCAGACAAGCGATCGATGCGCCGCACGATTTCCGGCAAACGCCCGATGATAGCCGATAATTTTTCCATTCGGAGGTGTAGCGTCGCCGCTGCTTCGAAATCCAATTCATTGGACGCATTGTCGCGGGCAGCCGAAATTTCTCGAATTAGTGATTCTCCGCCAGAATCAAAGTAAGAGCGCACCCGCGAAACTTCCCCTCCGTATTCTTCGTCAGTACAACCTTTGAAACACGGTGCCAGGCACATCTTCATCTCGGAGTAAATGCAGCCAGGGAATTGAGGGTTGGGATTAAGATCTTCCACGCAGCGCCTCATCTTAAAAAAATCAAGCGAATCGTTGGCAAATTGTTCCGCTGCGGTGCGCGATGCAAACGGTCCGTAGTATGCGGAAGGTCCCTCCAAGCGGCCCATCCTCGTGGTTACAGATGCGCGCGGATAAAGATTCCCTAGGTGAAGCTTGACCAAGGGTGAAAAGCGCAAACGCAAACGCTCGGAGTATTTTTTGGGAAATATTTGACGAAGTGTTTTGTACAGAAGGAATCCGGATTCAAAATCCGAGCCCGTCGCGCAGTATTCGACCCGGCACACGCGGCCTCGTAAATTGAGTCTCTTGCTTTGTTCCGTGGCCGGCCCGAGTAAGCGCTGCAGACGCCGGCGCAGGTTGGCTGTCTTACTTACATACGGCTCAGCGGATTGATCGGTGCCACGCAATACAAAAACGGCCGGAGCAGCAGGAACATCCTCAAAAATCTCTTCGTCCCGTTCGGGCGTGAATTCCAGAGATCGCGTGAGCACACGCTAATTTTAGTGGGAATTTGCGCAGGAGTCCGAGTGGCGAAATGGCTTCTACCGGAAACTGGCACTGCGCAAGGTTTGGCGGAAATCCTGGCCTTCCATGCGAACTATGCGGCACATTTCATGGAGACGGGAAAACATGCGCTCGGTGATTCGATCACCCAATGTTTCTTTTGCGGCGGCATACTGCGTACGTTCGAGATCCGTGCTTTTGCTATCTGGGCGTTTTCCGGCTGCAAGATACGGCAAATTCGTAGTGATGATGGTCGTGCGGTCATCGTTATAACGCGTGTTCAGAATCAGGCTTACGGTGTCCCACACCCACTCTGTCGGTTTAACGGCTCCCAATTCGTCGAGAACCAGGACTTCTGCCTCGAAGACTGGCCGCAACACTGCCAGTTCCGTCGTCTGCACGGAATTATTGTAGGAATTCTGGATTTGCTTCAACAGGTCGCGGTAATCGTAGAAAAGGCAAGCAATGCCCTTGCTTAGAATGAGTTCCCGGACGATCCCAACCGCCAAGTGTGTCTTGCCCACCCCGATACTGCCGGTGAGCAGCAACCCGGTCCTCTCCAAGGGATATTCCTCTACAAACCGGCAAGCGGCCAGTCTCGCAACTGCCAGATCGCGATGCGGCCCGTCGAACTCAAAATTCGACAGCTCGCAGTGTTCGTACCGTTTGGGAATTCTCGCGCCAGCGAGCAGCGTCTGCGAACGAGCCTGCATGCGGCAGTCGCAGCGGGCAACGCGGTTATTTCCGGTCGCCTTCCATCCGGTACCGTTGCAGATTAAGCAAACGCTTGCTTCCTCAGGTGCGGGGAAATCTTTGATCATCGTCCTATGTGACCTTCATTCCCACTTTGAACCTTGACTGCGAATCATGCAAGCGATGGAGGGTGCCAACCAGTGCACATCTTGTGGATTTGAGGGTTGAGTTGTGGAGAGCAGAGGATAAATCGCTCCATTCTTCCAAATCCCCCGTTAGGAACGATGGGTTCTTCGGTCCTGTTTTCTGCGCTTGAGAACGATTTCCACGTTCGCCGCTTCGCGCACAAACCGCAGAAATGCCAAGGCTTCCTTTCTTAGCGGTCGATGGCGGGGATGAACGACATCAAGGCTCCGATGTAGCGTCTCGGCGTCTTTGATTTCGACCATGGTCAGCTTACCCGTCCGAAGTTCGTTCACGACCGCGAGCTGCGGTAAAAACGCCAATCCTAAACCACGCTCAACCATTCTTTTTGCGGTTTCGATCGTGTCCATCTCCATGGCGATGTTGGGCATGAGTCCAGCGCGGCGAAAAAGGCCTTGGGTGAGCGTCCAATCGCTGGAGCCACGCTCGTAGGCGATCAGCGGCCATCCAGCGACTTCCTGCAATCTGGCACTGAATTGTTTGTGCTTCCGATGAGCGATTAATAAAAGGGGATCGTCGCGCAGGGTGAGGGTTTCAACTTCGGGATGATTCAGCGAGCGGGCAAGTCCGATCTCCGCCTCGTCATTTAAGAGCATATCGAGAACTTCTTTGGAGTGGCCAGGTCGGATGGTAATCGTGATGTTGGGATAAGCGTTCTGAAAGTTCTTGAGCACATCGGGCAGGAAATATGCAGAAATTGAGAGTCCAGCGGCGATTCGTAAAGGGCTACTGCTGGGCGGCTGGAGTTCGCGAACAGCAAGGCGTGCCTGTGAGGCAGTCTTGAGTAATTGCTCTGCGTAGGGGCGAAGAACGCGCCCTGCTTCGGAAAGAGTCAACGTCGGCCGCTCGCGGGAAAACAATGCAACGCCGAGAGATTGTTCCAAAGCGCGGATGCGTGCGCTGACGGCAGGCTGGCTGACATTCAGCGTTGCGGCGGCTTTATGGAATCCCCCGAGAGAAGCTACGACGAGAAAAGTCTCAAGCTGGTCGATTTCCATCAGTCGACTCCTGTCCAACTTCCGCCGGGATACCAGATAAACAGTAGTTTATCGTGAATTATAGTTTGATAAGGAAATATTATCGAGATGATTCAAACATTGCGTTTGAATGTGAGCGCGATTTTACGCAGACTCAGGGAGCAATGTTTGAAATTTAAGCAAGCAGGCAGGCGTGATGGCAACGAGTATGGCTCGAATCGCAGAAGTAACCGGGTTTCCTCTTAATGCCGCGCCCGATGAGCCCCGGCTCCAAGAGACGCTTCCCGCTGGTTTCTTACAATGGCTGGAGCCGCTGCATCGCAGGTTTGCTCCACGTCAACAACAACTATTAGAGCGTCGAGCAATGGTGTTAGCGGAGGCTTTGGATAGTCAGCAGCCTACCCATCATTTCCCCGGAGACAGTGTTCGCAACGGTTGGAGGATCGAAGTGCCTTCCTGGTGCATGGACCAGCGCAATCAGATGACCGGCCCTGCCGACGATGCGCCGCTTGTCGTAAAAATGCTGAACTCCGGCGCCCCTGGGGTAATGCTTGACCTGGAAGACTCGATGGTCAACGACTGGGAACATCAGCAAACGGGCGTGAGCAACATTGTAGCCGCCCTGCGCGGCGATTTAACGTATTTCGATTCCAAGCGCAGTGTGACAGTAGGAATACAGCCGAACAACACAATTGTTTGGACTCGTCCGCGCGGCCTGCACATTCACCAGGCGGGAATGTTCGAGGAGCTAACGCCAGCTTCCTTGTTTGATGTGGCGCGCATTGCGTACCAGGTGAATCCTAGTGATCTCAAGCACCCGCTCTGTTTCTACATTCCAAAATCCGAGTCTGCGGAGGAAGCGCTGTGGTGGCGTGACGTCTTTCAAGCGATCGCGGAACTACGCGGCTGGCCTAGGAATTACATCAAGTGCATGGCCCTTGTCGAATCCCATCCTCTGGCATTTGAGATTGAGGACTTTCTTTACAACCTGCGCGATCACATTGTGGGACTGAACCTTGGCCGCTGGGATTACATGGCCAGTCTGATCCATTTCAATTTGAATGATCCCGAGTGGATGCTGCCCGACCGTAATACCATTCCGCATGACGTAGCGTTTTTCCAGAATTTGCGGGAGTTGTTGCCGGAGATTTGCCACAAGCGCGGAGTCCTTGCGATTGGAGGAATGACCGCGCTGTACCCGAGCCGTGAGGACGCAGAGTTGAACGCCCGAGCATTAGCGTCGCTCGCGAAAGACAAGAAAAACGAAGCTGATTGTTATATGGACGGCGCATGGACGGGCCATCCAGATCAGAACCAGATTGCCTTGGAACAATTTCCTGCACCCAACCAACTCGCGGCGAGACGAGCCAATGCAGAGCGGTATCCGAATCTGCGACCAAAGCCGCGAGGAGTGGGCGAGCGGACGCTGGCGGGTACACGCGCAGCGATTCGAACTGTTATTCGCTATCGCAACGGCGTGTTGAATGGTAAAGGCGCGAGCCTGCTCGACGGATACATGGAGGATCTTGCGACAGATCGAATTTATCGGCTGATGATCGCGCAGCGCATGAAGCACCACTGGGAGCGGCCAATTCATGACGAGAATGGCCGACCGGTGGCCCATACACGGCTACTGATTTCGCAACTATTCGAGGAAGAACTCGAGAAATTGTTGACCAATCAGGGAAAAGACTTGGGCACGCGCGAGACTTTTCGAGAAGCTCGTCGAATTTCAGAAGCAATGATTTTGAACGGGGAGTTCAATCCGATTTAAGGCGCCCATTGCGCGGATAGGTGAACACATATGGCAACGAATGGCAAACCTTCAACACCGGAAAATAAATGGGTAGCGAACCCGCGCTGGAAGGGCATCGAACGGCCTTATACGATTGAAGATGTCGAGAGGCTGCGCGGTACATTGCGAGTTGAACATACTCTTGCCAAACAAGGTGCCACACACCTTTGGGACCTTCTCAACTCCGAACCCTATGTGAATGCGCTGGGCGCGATGACGGGGAACCAGGCGATCCAGCAAGTAAGTGCCGGATTACAAGCAATTTACGTCAGTGGCTGGCAAGTCGCGGCGGATGCGAACGATGCGGGCCAAATGTATCCCGACCAGAGCTTGTATCCGGCAAACAGCGTGCCAACTTTGGTGCGGCGTATCAATCAGGCGCTTACGCGAGCCGATCAAGTTCATCATGCGGAAGGGAAAGACGATAGGTATTGGTTTGCCCCGTTGGTTGCGGATGCTGAAGCCGGGTTTGGCGGGAATCTAAATGCATTCGAATTGATGAAAGCCATGATTGAAGCCGGTGCAGCATGTGTCCATTTTGAAGATCAACTTTCCTCAGCGAAAAAGTGTGGGCACCTGGGTGGAAAAGTCCTTGTATCGACGAGCGAGGCCATCCAGAAGTTGGTCGCAGCACGGTTGGCAGCGGATGTCATGGGTGTGCCGACTCTCATCATGGCGCGAACGGACGCGAACAGCGCATTTCTCCTAACCAGTGATATTGATTCACGCGATCAAAAGTTTTTGACAGGAAATCGCACACCGGAGGGTTTCTACTGCATCAATGGCGGCTTAGATTCGGCCATCGCACGTGCGATTGCCTATGCGCCTTATGCCGATCTGCTCTGGTGTGAGACTTCGGAACCAAATCTTGAAGAGGCACGGCGATTTGCAGAGGCAGTCCACGCAGAACATCCCGGCAAAATGCTGGCTTATAACTGCTCGCCGTCGTTCAACTGGCGTAAAAAGCTAGATGACGCGACCATTGCACGTTTCCAGCAGGAACTTGCCAAAATGGGCTACAAGTTCCAGTTCATCACTCTGGCAGGTTTCCATGCCCTCAACTACACCATGTTTGATCTGGCGAGGCAGTACAAGATGCAGGGCATGGCAGCGTATTCCCGGTTGCAAGAGGCCGAATTTGCCAGCGAGCGCGAGCACGGCTATGAGGCCGTGAAGCACCAACGGTTTGTTGGAACGGGCTATTTCGATGCTATTACGCAAGTGATTGCAAACGGGAAGTCATCCACCACCGCATTGGAAGGATCGACGGAAGCCGAGCAATTCGCGGCGAAACACGTGCCTCCAGAGCTGTTACCGGAGATCGTTTCCGAGGAGGTTCTAGTGCCTTCGGGGGACTAACCAGAAACGACTAGTCACTTTCTCAAGATGGTATTTTGATCCCATTTTTTCTCCTCCCCGCACCAAACAAGGCATGGGGCGCGGATTTCCACAGTTGACTTTCTTCTCTCACAGTAGCTTAATAATGCCGCGAGGTTTCCACCAACAAATTAAGCTGCTGTCTCAAATGCTGTTGGATCACGAGACCTGCGAGGAGAAAAGATGAACAAAGCTGATTTGATTGACCGAATCGCAGCAGGGAGCGGCATTAGCAAGACGCAAGCTTCTAGCGCCATTGACACTGCCGTGGATAGCATCACCTCTGCCCTGAAGAAGGGGGACCGTGTCGCGCTTATTGGTTTTGGCACGTTCTCCATTTCCCAAAGAAAGGCCCGCAACGGCCGCAACCCGCAAACCGGAGCCACAATCAAGATTGCCGCACGCCGAGTGGCCAAATTTACTCCTGGTGCTGATTTGAAAAAGGCCGTCAACCGCGGCAAATAAGCTTGCAGAACGCTAAAGCGGCAGGGGGTCGGCCCTGCCGCTTATTTTTTGCGACGCTTTGCCGTCGCTACAATCCCGGGAACAGGAAGCCTGTCGTTTTCCGGTATTGCTGGTAGGTCTCGCCAAATTCAGCATTCATGGCGGCTTCTTCCCGCTTGGCTTTCAGCGAGTGAGCCACGGTCACGATAATGATGGCGATGACTCCGCGCCACTCTCCGATGATTAGTGTGGTGCCCGTGATGGCCAATAGCAACCCGGTATAAATGGGATGGCGCACGTAAGCGTAGGGCCCTGAACGCACGAGTTCGTGCCCCTCCTTCACCATCACGCGGGCGCTCCAGTTCGAACCGAGCGCGACGCGCGCCCAGATGGCAATAGCCACTCCTACATAAGTCAGCGCTGTACCAACTTCAGGAAAGGCCGAGTTTGCCGGGATAAATCTTCGGTTCAGCCAAACGAAAGGCAATTCTCGCGAAAACATCAGATAAAACGCGGTTGCCAGTAACACGACGGTAAAAATTCGCGCTGCCGCTGGTTCGATGGATTTAGTCGGTTTCACTCGGAAAGCAGCCAACAGCCAAAACGCCCCGAATGAATACCACGGGATCATCTCAATTTGGTGAAGCGACAAAGAAAGCATCGCGGTCATTCCTCCAATGGTGCCAGCCGGCGCATGCGCCGAATCCAGCCGAGTTCCGATTGAATATCCTCCTTCAAAAAGTCGACGACTTCACCGCCGTACAGGCCGACATCCATTTTTCCTTGCAGGCCCTCAAGCGCATGTGACCGGCGCTGTAAATGCTCTTCGCGCGCGGTCATAATCCGCTCGCGGTCCGACGTGGCCAGTAGCTCAAACATCCCCACTCGGACGATGAACGCATCGAATGACTTTGCCTCAATTTCGCCGAATTCGTTCAAACGCCGAATCAGCGTCGCCTTTCCTAAAGCTGTAATGGCGTATTGCTGGCGCGTCTGCCCGCGCTCGCCAGGCATGGCTTTTTTCACGACCCAGCCTTCCGCTGCGAATTTCTTGAGTAGCGGATACACCAGGTTGTTGTGCAAGTTCTCTTCTCCCAGAATGAATCCCGCTTCACGTTTGATTTGGTACCCGTGTTTGGGCCCCTCGAATAAGGTCGCCAACATTATTAAGTCAAACATGACAGTGTCATAATTAATCTAATATACGGGTTTGTCAAGCGGAATGTTATTGCGGGGTCGCCCCGAAGGCTCGCGCTTTTGCCTGGATATTAGGCGAATTTTCCGTATGGAACCCCGCGCTAAGTCCCTTGAGCCGCGTGAAAGAAGGCTATGCTCGGAACGCCCGGTCGGGCTTAGACTGGCCTCCGGAAGGTTGGCCGGTTTGCTGAATCTTTATGAGTTCCGTTAGAATCTATATTCGCTCGAAACGAGGTAAACAATCTTGAAAGCAGCCCTTCATCCCGCATATAACGAAATCCGCGTGCTTTGCGCATGCGGCAACAACTTTTCGACCCGCTCGACCCATAGAGGCGACATCCATGTGGAAATCTGCTCCGCCTGCCATCCGTTCTTTACCGGCAAGCAGAAGCTCATGGACACTGCTGGCCGCGTAGAGCGTTTCCGCCGCAAGTACGCGAAGCCCGAAACGGCGAAAGCCGAGACGGCCAAGAAGTAAATTTTCGCGGTTCAGGACTCAAAGCCTCTCGAAAGAGAGGCTTTTCCTTTGCTCCTTGACGCTCGAGGCTAGAATAAAGCTGTGCGCAAGTACTTTCCAACTCCGCTGCCATCGACGGCTAATGGGCAGAGTCGAGCGGACACCGTCGTCCCGGACGTCTTGCGGATCGGCAATGTCGAGATCTCTCCGGCCACGGTGCTCGCGCCCATGGCGGGCGTGACCGACACGGTCTTTCGCCGCTTCATTCGCAATCTGGGCGGATGCGGCCTCATCATGACCGAGTTCACGTCGGCGGATGGCGTTCTCCGCGCCAAGGATAAGAAGGCCAAGCGCTACCTCCACTTCTACGAAGACGAACATCCGATCTCGGCGCAGTTATTCGGAAGCGATCCATACGTGATGGCCGAAGCGGCAAAGATGGTAGAAGGCCTCGGCTTCGACATCGTGGACCTGAACCTGGGCTGCCCTGCAAAGAAAGTGGTGAAGTGCAACGGCGGTTCCGGATTGCTCCGCGATTTGCCGGCAATCGGCAAGATTTTCGATGCAGTGCGCACTGCCGTCACTATTCCATTCACTGTCAAATTTCGCGCCGGGTGGAGCGACGAAGAGATTGTCTGCGTCGAATTAGCGAAGATGGCCGAGAATTGCGGCTTGGCTGCCGTTGCTCTGCACGCCCGCACGCGCGAGCAGGGCTACAGCGGCAATGCGCGCTGGGACTGGATTGCCGCGGTAAAAGGCGCGGTGACGATTCCCGTGATCGGCAATGGCGATATCCGTACGCCGGAAGACGCCTGCGCCATGGTCGCGCAGACCGGATGCGAAGCAGTCATGATCGGCCGCACCGCGCCCGCGAATCCGTGGATCTTTCGGCAGATTGCGCAATTTTGCGGATATTACGCGCCCGATGTTCCTCCTCCGTCCGAAGGTAAACATTATGACCAGCCGAGTGAAGCCGACCGATACCAGATGATTCGGACGTATTTTGCCATGCTGATCGAAGAAGGTTTCCCCGACGCCGAAGGCAAGATGAAGCAGTTCGCGTCATGGTTCACGCATGGTGTTCCGGGCGGCGCCGGATTGCGCAAGGCGATTTACGAATCGAAGAGCGCACCGGAAATATTGGCCCGGGTGGAAGAGTTCTTCGAAGCCCGCCTCGAACCCTGTGGCGCGGGCGCCCCGCCCGCGTGTAGGCTTTACTTCCACTGACATTTGGGCGGTGTGACGTTTGTCCTCCAGCCACCCCAAGTTATATTTCGTTCCTTTAGCAAAGGAATCGCATCGGGCAGCACTCGCAGAGCCCCTCGCACCCGCGTGAGGAGAAGAGGCACCAACGGTTTATGTGGCGCGCTTGCAGCTCGAGATTCGTGCTGGCTGGCGTCGCGTGGATGGAAAAGCCTTCACCACTCGGCACACTGGTGATGTGGTACCAGTTGAGAAACGTTCTTTGTTGGTCAGGACTCGGATTTCTCGGTAGATAACGGAAGGGAATTTGCTCGGCGATTGCCCACTCTGCGCCTAACGCTTCATATCGTCTCGTCAAGTCGAAAATAGCCCGACCGAGATTGCCTGAATCTTTTCGTTCTGGAGGTTTGCGGAGATATAAAGCCTCCAAAATCGGAGGCCTCCTCGGTTCAGGGTCTGAATTACCGAATATTTAAGGCTGTCGGGCATGACCGACATCTGTTCCCATGGGAAGCTTCGTCTAAAGGGCCCAGCGATCAGCGTACACGACCAAATCGAGTCACCCTTCTCATGCTTACAACCTTGAATGGCTCGCTCGAAGTCAGCAGCTGAGTCCCCGACTCGCAATGCCTCCACGCGATCAAGCACTTGCGATACTATTCGTGCCGAATGGGCTTCCTCGGCCAAGAGGAACAGATAAAAAGCAGAGAGCGCGATGACAACGGCGAACAGCGCCATGCCGACCCGTCGAATTGCTCTGGGCACTGATTTCATCGGTGGATACTAGAACATTAGGCACCACCGGCCCGGAGGAAGTTCCCGCGAGACCAGCGGCGAAGACCGCATGCTATTTTCCCAGAACCAACTTCCCCTTTTCATCTTTTTCCAAATAGGCCCACGGAATCAGCGGATCGTGCGTGAACATCGTCAACCATTTTCCCGGCAAAGCTTCCGCGTAATATCGTTTGCGGCTCTCGATGGTTTCCACGGGATA
>Ga0187847_10002188_pt1 | contig 16118 bp, 13 predicted proteins | sample June2016WEW_4_10_FD_132458 | JGI IMG/M metagenome (GOLD analysis project Ga0187847, IMG submission 132458) | Peatland microbial communities from SPRUCE experiment site at the Marcell Experimental Forest, Minnesota, USA - June2016WEW_4_10 | ecosystem: Environmental > Terrestrial > Soil >...
CCAGTCCGATTCCGATGACGTAAGTCACCACGCCTTCCACGGCGCCAACTGCGGTCATCTCAAATCCGCTGCTCCACCATGAGCGGACCGTAATCAGCGATTTGGCTGCGCCGACCGCGAAGTGGGCGGCCAGCGAAATTACAGCCGAAACCGCCACCGCCGGATATCCACTCAGAAAGAAAAATGGAATGATCGGCACAAACGCTCCGACCGCCGTCGAGACTGCACCAGAGAGCGCCGAGGTCATCGGATTACTCAGAGCCTCTTCCGTTGCGTTCAGGCGCTCGGTCGCCAGCGCTCGCAGCATCTGTTCAGGATCTTTGGCTATGTGTTCCACAACGTGGTCCGCGTCCCCCTGGGGCAAGCCTTTGACCTGGTAATAAAGCGAGAGCAGTTCGCGGGATTCGAGATTATTCATCTGAATCGCTTCGCGTTCACGCGCCAGTTCCGCTTCGTAGATTTCACATTCGCTCTTGGCTGCCAGGTACGCTCCGGACCCCATGGATAGTGCACTTGCGACCATACCGGCGATTCCAGCCAGCAGCACGTAGTGCGAGTTGCCCAGCGTAGCGCCCGAAACTCCGGAGACAATTCCGAAGATCGCGCCCAGTCCGTCGTTCACCCCATAGATTGCGTCGCCGATCCACCCGGCGGCTTGTTTGCCGGAGTTCGACCGCTTCGCCAGCAGCTCAGCGATCACCGACTTGGGGTCGGCCTTCATATCGGCGACGGCCGATGCCGGGTAGTGATTGCGAATCAGGTTGCCGAGTTCCCAGTAGTGCTCCTGTTCATCCTGCATGACCTGTCGCAGAATGCCGATGCTCGGCTCGTCACCGAGTTCTTCCAGTTGCTGTCCATATTTCGCAATGGCGCGGCTCTCGTCGATTTCAAGCCTCCGCAGCGCCATGCCCGGCCCGCCCACTCGATTCGCCAGTGTGTCAGCGTCGCCCGAAGCCTTCCCATCATACTGCGGCATCATCCCGCCGAGCTCGTGAATACGCTTTGCCCAGAGTGCCGCGTGCCGTGCCTCGGCCTCAGCCAGGTTGCGCAGAATGTGCTTGCGGATCGGGTCCTCATCGCGTTCAGAAAACGTGTGGTACGTGTGAAAACCACGCATCTCCGCTTGCCAGTTTTGCGAAAGCGCGTCCAGAATCTTTTGCTTAGCAGGGTTGTCCATCACCGGCCATAATACCCTCGCCAAGCCAACACGACAATCAGCCACATCGCAATGGCAACAGCAAACCCAGAAAAGAAAATCAGTCGTCCCTTATACTTTATCTATGGCCTTTCCTGAACTTCATCCCAGCTTGCTTCGCGCGCTTGCAGCGCGAAACTACACCGAACCAACACCCGTTCAACAAGCCGTGCTTCGGCCTGAAGCAGCAGGTCGCGACCTGCTGGTGTCGGCGCAGACAGGCTCGGGGAAAACGGCAGCATATGGCCTTACGTTAGGAGAAACACTGCTTGGCGAGGCGCCACGATTCGGGCGGCCGAAGCAGCCACTTGCGCTCGTCGTGGCACCGACCCGCGAACTGGCGCTGCAAGTGCAAAAAGAGTTGGCGTGGTTGCTGGGTGACGCTGGCGGTCGCGTGACCTCCTGCGTGGGTGGCATGGACATTCGACGCGAGCAACGCGCTCTGGGGGCGGGTGCCCATGTCGTTGTCGGCACTCCGGGCCGCCTGGCTGACCACCTCAACCAGGGACACTTGGATCTATCGGAGATCCGCGCGGTGGTGCTGGATGAGGCCGACGAAATGCTTGATTTCGGCTTTCGCGAAGAACTCGAGCTACTGCTGAATGCGACTCCCCCGGAAAGGCGCACCATGATGTTTTCGGCAACCTTGCCGAAGGCAATCTTGGGGCTGGCCCGGCTGTATCAGCGCGATGCTCTGCGGATGGCTTTGTCGGCGGAGAACGAGCCTCACGCCGATATTGAATATCGCGCGTTCTTGACCGGTCCGCGGGATGCGGAACACGCCGTGGTCAATTCGCTGCGCTACTTCGATGCCGGAGGTGCTCTTGTATTCTGTGCAACGCGCGAGGCCGTACGACACCTGCACGCGAATCTTCGGGAGCGTGGATTCTCGGCGGTTGCGCTCTCAGGAGAACTGAAGCAGTACGAGCGCACCACCGCACTGCAAGCCTTGCGCGATGGGCGTGCTCGCGTGTGCGTGGCAACCGATGTGGCCGCACGCGGATTGGATATGCCCGAGCTCGATCTGGTGATTCACGCCGACCTGCCACAGAACAAGGAGATGCTGTTGCATCGCAGCGGCCGCACAGGTCGCGCAGGCCGCAAGGGATTGTCGGTGATGATCGTGCCGGCGCAGCATCGGGGAGCCGGGGAGCGTTTGCTCGCTTCGGCAAAGATCAAAGCAGTCTGGACGACAGCTCCTTCGGCGGATGCGATCCGTTCCCGCGATGAGGAAAACCTGGTGCGTGAAATCCTTGCATTGGCGGATACTCCGGCAGAGGACGATTTGGCGGCCGCAAGACTCCTGCTCAATGAGCGGAGCGCTGAACAAATTGCAGCCGTTCTCGTTCGCATTCGCCGCGAACTGTTGCCTGCACCCGAGGTGTTGGAAGATCCCGGCACATACAGGAAGCAAGCGCGGCCTAAAAAGAAAAGTATGGCACCGGGAAAGAAAACATATGGAGCCAAGCGTCCCTGGACCGAACGAGGCAAGAAGCGAGACGGCAAAGCACATCCGAAGGAAAAGCGACGGTAACGCAAGAACGGTTCCCTGGGACGCGCTTTCAATCTAAGGAGCTATTTCAATCGCTGATAGATTGACACCGTTGCGCGGCAGTCAACGGCCAGGTTGCCCCGGAACCACGAACTAAGCGGAAACGATCCCTCTACCCATCCATGCAGACGTGGTGCTCATCCCTATTTCGATTTTTTCGAACTTGGCCGTACCATCTTCGCGGGGTCAACCACTCTGTCAAACTCCGCCTCGCTCACGTAACCCAACTCCAGCGCGGCCGCCTTAAGCGTCAAATCTTTCTCCATCGCATGGTGAGCAATCTCAGAAGCCTTGTCATAGCCGATCACGGGCGCTAGCGCCGTCACCAGCATCAAGGAGCGCTCAACGTTTTCGGTCAGTTTGCGCAGGTTCGGCTTGGTGCCTTCCACCAGGAACTTGCGGAAGTTCGTACACCCGTCCGCCAGGATCGTGATCGAGTGAAGGATGTTGTAAATCATCAGCGGCTTATACACATTCATCTCAAGGTAGCCGCCCGCCCCGCCAAACCCCACCGCCACGTCGTTCGCCATCACTTGCACGGCGATCATCGTCAGCGCCTCCACCTGTGTCGGATTCACCTTTCCCGGCATGATTGAGGAGCCGGGTTCGTTCTCTGGAATCACCAGCTCCGCAAAACCAGCGCGCGGCCCGCACGACATCAGTCGGATGTCGTTTGCAATTTTGTACAGCGACACGGCTACCGTGCGCAACGTTCCAGAGAGTTGCACCAGCGCATCGTGCGAGCCCTGCACCGCAAACTTGTTCGCGGCACTGACGAAGGGCAGCCCCGTCATCCGTGCGATCTCCGCCGCCGCAGCCTCGGCAAAACCCTCGGCTGCATTGATCCCGGTGCCCACCGCCGTGCCCCCCAGGGAGAGTTGGTACACCCCCTTCAGCGCGTCGTCGATGCGTTCAAGATCGTCCGTCAGCAGCGCCGCATAGCCTGACCATTCCTGTCCAAGTGTCAGCGGCGTCGCGTCCTGCATATGCGTGCGTCCTATCTTGATAATGTCTTTCCACTGCTCGGCTTTTTTCGCAATAGAGGCGTGCAGCGCCCGCAGCGCCGGAACCAGCTTCTGCTTCACCTGCAGGGCCGATGCAATATACATGGCCGAGGGAAACGTGTCGTTCGACGACTGCGACATGTTGACGTGATCGTTGGGATGCACCGGAATCTTGCTTCCCAGGGCCATCCCGACCAGTTGAGAGCAGCGATTGGAGATGACCTCGTTCACGTTCATATTGAACTGCGTTCCGCTGCCGGTCATCCAAACGTGCAGCGGGAACATCTCCTGATGCCGTCCCGAGAGAATCTCATCACAGACCTGAACGATCAATTGGTGCGCCTCATCGCTCAAGCGCTCACGGTTGGCATTTGCGGAAGCTTTCTTCAAGATGGCGTAAGCCGCAATCATCTCGCGTGGAATCACGTCCCTGCCAATGCTGAAGTACTCAATGGATCGCTGTGTCTGCGCACCCCACAGCTTGTCGGCCGCAACCTCGATTTCCCCGAGGCTGTCGCGTTCCTTTCTCGTCTCCATCATCGTGCTCACTTCGCTTTCTTTCCTGCGGCGTACACGCTTGTTATGCACCCTTAGCCGAGCCTGCGTGATTGCATAACATAATAAGCGTGGCGCACCCAAAGTTTGGTGCGCCCGACGAAAGATTCGTTGTGCGAAGCGGAATTTTGCTCTTAGGCGATCAGGCCACGTCCCGCTGAACCCGCCGCGACAAGTGGTGGTCTTGCGCCGGCGGCTGCGCCCGATGCTTGCGCTCGATCAAGGTGTCCAGCGCAAACCATCCCGGCCCGAAAATCAGGATCAGCACCGCAGCAAACAGAAATGTGTACGGAGCGGCCCCATAGAATTTTTCAGGATTACTGAAAAACGAAAGCAATGCTTCACGGTCCGCCGTCAGATAAGCCACCAGCATATTTCCCGTGAGCACCAATCCCGTCAGCCGCGAGGCGAGCCCCAGGATCAGCAACGCGCCGCCACCAAGTTCGACGCACCCGACAAACAACGCAGTCGGTCCCGGTGCAGGAATTCCCAACGTCGTGAAGCACTGCGTGACCCGTGCCAGGTTGTGCAGCTTTCCCCATCCCGTCTGCATGAACTGCCATCCCCAGTAGAGGCGCACAAACAGGAGAAATGGCGATTGCGCCCTGGAGCTCAATGAACTGAACCAGCCGTAAGCTCGGGCGCACCTACCCCTGATCGTCATAATGTCTCCGCGTTTTGCCGCTCCGAGTTTCCTGTAGGGTCAGCCTTGCAAAACCAGCCCAGAGCGCCAAACAGCGCAAAACTATCTTGAATGTGTTTCTCACTCTCTTCGGGAGTAAGGGTCGAATCCGCGTAAGCGAATTCAATCGCATCCTCAATGGAAATCCCCTTGCCGAGTGCGCTCACCAGCCTGAACATCTCCGCATCAAGTCTCTTGTAATGCACCACCAGTTCAAGACGATGAACTGCCAGGTACACCCGGTTCGCTGGATGATTTGCAAACTGGTTCTCTACCGACTGGCTTTCCAGTGCCGCCACATCTTTCACCCGAGCCATTCCCTTCCGCGCGACTGCCGCTGCCGCCCTACCGTTGTGCTTTGCCACTTCGCGAACCTTCAGCAGCAGTGTGTCAACTTCGTGCCTCGCTTCGATCAATCGCAAATGCGGCTGAGTCCGCAGCGAACTCCGCGGCCCCAGCGTAGCAATGTCGCCAGGCCCGAGCCGCTCATACTCCGCTGCGTCGAACGACTCAATCTCCGCCCACTCAAGTTTCGCCATATCCAGGGCGATATTGTATTTCGGTCCTGCCAGCGCTTGATTCTGTTCCATCCACGCGACCAGGTTTTTTCCCAGGTCGCGCATCGTGAACGACTCCGACGGACAATCGTTAAGATAGCTCCGGCGCAACCGGTCAAATCGCTTTGCCCCGAGTATTGCTCGCACTCCCGGAAAATCTTCGCTGAAAGCGTCTATCACGCGCGACCAGTAGGAGCGGTTGTAGATCTCAAGCCGCTCAAAACTACTGAGCCGTGAATTCGGTTTCACCAGCGCGATGCCATCCTGGTCGCCTCTATTGGCGCCGCGCTTCATGTTGTCTCGCGTGCTCAGCGGCTGCATCACCGCCCGGGCCAGCGTGCGCTGGAATTCCAGCAGCGCGGTCATTGCCGCACCTCCGCAAGTTGCGTCTCCTCGACCGCTCTGGCAGCGGTCACCGCATCTAGATACTGCGTCGCTTTCAGCGCCTCGTTGTGTACCTCTTCAAACGGAGGAATGCGATCGTCCCACTCCAGCAGCGTCGCCGCCGGCCCGGTCCGCCCCAGCGCTCGCTCATACAGCTTCCATACCGGATCGATCACCGGATGATCGTGCGTATCGAGAATGAACCGCTCGTATCGCGAGTGTCCGGCAATGTGTATCTGCGCCACGCGTTCGACAGGAACGTAGTCCACGTACTCTGCGGGATCGAATTCATGATTGATCGAGCTGACGTAGATGTTATTAACGTCGAGCAAAATCCCGCAGTCTGCGCGCTCCACCACCTCCGTCAAAAACTCCCACTCCGTCATCTCCGAGTCATAAAATTCCGCATAGCTGCTCACGTTTTCAAGTACCACCGGGACCTCCACATAGTCCTGCACCATGCGAATGTTTCGCGCCGCAACCTCGACGGCCTCCCACGTGTACGGCAGGGGAAGCAGATCATGCGTGTAGCGCCCATCCACGCTGCCCCAACACAGATGGTCTGAGAGCCACGGCGTGCCCGTACGGCGCACCAGCGCCTTCAGCCGTTTCAGGTGCTCTCGATTCAGCGGCTGGCTCGACCCGAAGTACATCGAAACTCCATGCTGTACAACCTTGTATTGCTCCAGAATTGAGTCCAGGATCGCCAGTGGCCGCCCGCCGTCGATCATGTAGTTTTCAGAGATAATCTCAAACCAGTCCACCGTCGGCTTCTTCTCCAGAATGTGCTGGTAGTGCGGAATTCTCAGTCCAATTCCAATTCCGTACTCTGTGAATCCATTGAATCGATTCGCTGGCATCGCGCTTCCTTTGTGAACGGAAATCAGGAGGACCGGTCCACGCCGGTCCCCACTCTTTCAAGGTGTCTTAAACCGCCTTGGGCTTCGAGCCGTCAGTAGCGCAACCGCCCTTGCCCTTGCAGGAGTTCTGCCCCTTGCATCCGTTGTCGCCCGTCTTGCAGCCGCCCTTGCCCTTGCAGGAGTTTTGGCCTTTACAAGCGTGCTTCTCCGTCTTCGGGTCGTCGAAGCTCGATGAGGACGACAGCCCCATGGCGCGCGTGATGCTGTTGACGCCGCTGTTTGTGTTCGTCGTGCTGGCCGACAGAGTGGTGGTAGCGCCGGTCAACAGGCCCGACATGGCGGCTGTCATCAGCAGAGACTTCATCGCAGTTTTGGTCATTGGACTCTTCCCTTCTAAAGTGTCTTGCGTTGAATGTTCAGGTTGACTATCTGGTTCAATGGTCTGGTCAAATTGTCTGGCAATTACTCGATTCAACATGAGGCAGATGCCGAAGACATCGCGCAGGATGCCGTAATCAAAGCCTGCAAAGTCACGCAGGACGAATGCGAAATGATCGGTGCCCCATCTTCCGCGCGCCGTTCCTACGCGACTAAGGAAGCGAGCGAGCCCTCCACCTCCACATGTGCCATTGATTTTGTAGTTGCAGTTGCTGGTACGGGATTACACCTTCTGAGGAGTCGCCCTAGAAATCCTTGCGCAGATCCATTCCCTTATACAACCCCGCCACAAAATCTCCATAGCCGTTGAACATCAGCGTTTCGCGCTTGAATATCTCGCCGATGCGCCGTTCCTTCGCCTGACTCCAGCGTGGGTGATCCACCTGCGGATTCACGTTCGAATAGAAGCCGTACTCGTGCGCGTTGGCTTCGTTCCAACTAGTCACCGGCATCGTATCGGTCAGCGTGATTCTCACAATCGACTTCGCGCTCTTGAAGCCATACTTCCAGGGCACCACCACCCGCACCGGCGCGCCATTCTGGTTAGGCAACGTTTCTCCGTAAAGTCCAACCGTAAAAAACGCCAGCGGATTCATTGCCTCGTCCAACCGCAGACCTTCCTTGTATGGCCAGTTGAGCACATCGCGCTGCTGTCCTGGCAGTTCACTGGGACGCAGGACCGTGGTGAAGGCCACGTACTTCGCTTTGGACGTTGGCTCCACCCGGTCCAGCAGCACCTTCAGCGGAAAACCCGTCCACGGAATCACCATCGACCAGCCCTCCACGCAGCGGTGTCGATAAACTCGCTCCTCCAGAGGAGCGAGTTTGAGCAAGGCGTCATAGTCGAGCTTTTGCGGCTTGTTCACCAACCCGTCAATCTGCACCGCCCACGGCTGCGGATGAAAGCTGCCCGCAATCTTCGCCGGAGTTTCCTTGTCGGTCGAGAGCTCGTAAAAATTGTTGTAATGCGTGATGTCCTGTAACGGCGTCAGCTTTTCACCCGTCGTGCTGATGGGGCTCTTTGACGCCTGCAACTTGTTTCCAGCAAACGCGTGCATCGATGGCGAAAACAGCTCGGCAATTTTTCCCGCGGACAAAGCGACAGCCCCGAATCCAGCGGCTGCCTCCAAAAAACGTCGACGGTCCAAATAGACCGATTTCGGCGTAATCTCCAAGGATTTCGGTTGATCGATCTTGGTTTTCACGAAGTAGTTCCTCGCCTCTCCTCATGTACGTTCGTCTATAACCGTTTGGATTGAAAATTAGCGAAAAAGTTACACCCAAACAGCACGCGAAAATCGCAAGCCGGCCACGGCTCATCAAGCCGGGGCAGCTACAATGCCCAGAGAAATAGGAAGTTTCAGGGAAAAATTCGGATGAACGATCAGGCTTTCTTTAGATCGACCAGCACCTGCCGGGCAATCTCTTTCAGTGTTTCGAATACGCCCTGGCCTTGCGACGCAATCGACTCGAACGTAGGTTCTTCGCGGCGGCGGAGCTGCTTCTTCATCTCTTCAATGGAGAGCACATTGGGGAGATCGCGCTTGTTGAACTGCAACGCATAAGGAATGGTTTCGAAATCGTAGCCATGCTCTTGCAGATTGCGAACCAGATTCTCCAGCGCTTCCACATTTGCGTCCGCGCGCTCGGCCTGCGAGTCGGCTACGAATACAACTCCGTCCACGCCCCGCAATATGAGTTTGCGCGACGCATCGTAAAACACCTGGCCGGGTACGGTGTAGAGGTGAAAGCGAGTTTTGAAGCCGCGAATCGTGCCGAGATCAAGCGGGAGAAAATCGAAAAAGAGCGTACGATCCGTCTCTGTTGCCAGGGAGATCATCTTGCCCTTTTGCTGCTCGCCGGTCTTCTCAAAAATGTGCTGCAAATTCGTCGTCTTCCCGCCCAAGCCGGGTCCGTAGTAGACGATCTTACAGTTAATCTCGCGCGCGGCGAAATTGATGAAGCTCAATGAGTCCTCAGCCAAACCCTGTAACGGCGACCGGGAATCCGGGCACCGCAACCGGTCGCATCCATCGAACGCAAGGCTGCGCAGGAATTCCGATTGCCGCTGCTGCCGCAACACTGCCAGACAGAGCAGATACTTGGGTTATATCATACCGGGACGGGCCAGCTACCTTACTAAAGGTGTCAGCCTTGGTTCGCCGAAAACGAAAGTAAGCACCGGAAGAAACGCTCCGTAACCTTGGCCCGTTGAACCTTCGCCTCACCCTCCCGCCTCAACCTCTGCGCAAAATCACGCAAAGTTTCGAACTTCCCGGTAACCCTATTGCTTCTGCGGCGCTGGATAGTAGCCGTCGCGGGCGTAAACCTTCAGGCTTGACCCGTAGCCGCCGACCCGGACCTCGATCTTCCGGTAAGAGGTAGACGCCGTGGCCGCCGAATTATAGACCAGAGTGTACTGGCTCCTCGACTCCTCCATCGCGCTGCCGTAGGCAGACTCCAACGCTTGCTGGGTAAATTCGGTGAAGATTTCGCCACCGGTGGCCGAAGCGTATTTCGGCAAAACATTGCTATACCCCTGGCGCGGCAGGCGGATCTTTGCCAGCTTGTTGTACCCAGGGATGGCCGCCGCATCGACCGCCACGCCGTACACGCTGACGTTGTTCGTGAGCAGTACCTTCAAGACGTCCTTGTAGCTGGCCCGTGAGCCTGATTCGCGTCCGTCCGACACGATGAAGATCACCCGGCGGCGGGCTCTTTCGCGGCGTCCCAGATCAACCGCCGCCCGCAGCAACGCGTCGTTCAATACCCGTGAAGGCTCCGCATCCTTGGGCGGTGCGGTGTCGATCGAATTGCGTTGTATGCCCGGATCGAAGACGCGTCCATTCACCGACGGCCCCACCGTCATCGGATTGTAGGCTTCTGGTCCCGAACTCCGCCCCTGGAGCGCCTGGATGCGGGTCAGTGTCTGGTTCGTCGTATCGCCCAGCGCCGCCAGGTAGTCCTGCTGCTGTTTCACCGTGTTTCCATAGGTGTAGATCGAGAGTTCATCAAACTGGCTAAAGGAGCCGACCAGCGCCGAGAATGTCTCCTTGACCTTCCGCAACGCGATCTCCGGCATGCCAATATCGATGACGATCGCCGCCGAAACCGGAAACGGATCGCTCGTGAAGAAATTGATCCTCTGCTTCACGCCGTCTTCATAGACCGAGAAGTTCTCTGTCCTCAACCCAGGAAACAGCCGCCCCGTGGCATCCTTGACCGTAACCGGCACAGGAACCGCATTGACGCTCACCCGAATGATGCCGCTGGCTTCGTCATATCCGCTGCTCGGAGTGTTGGCCACGCGGTTCGAGGGCACAATGCGGCCGATAGGAGGAGCCGTGGCCGGAGGATTCTCACTGTCGGCCGCCGCTGCTGCCGCGGCCGCTGTATCGGCGGAACTTGCCTCGCCCGACGGTGGCTGGATCTGATCGGACGGGCTTACCGAAGCCCCTGGAAGCTGGCGATTCGGTAATGGCGCATCCGGCAAAGACTGCTGCGGAACTGGTTGGGGCTGAGGAGTCTCCGGCAACCCCTGTTGCGCATAGCCAGCCAGGGATAGCGAGAGAAATACCGAAACTAAACTCGTAAAACGCCACAGGCGCCGCATTTGGAAATCCCTCCGCGAACTATACCGATTTCAGATTTGCTAAACCGCACGCCTAAGTCACAATTTTTTGTTGCGAATACACCCTCACAAGCAACTAACCTTATAACGCTCTAGGTATGTACATACTAGACTATGGGCGGACACTCGAGAAACCATGCTCAGCCTAAGGCAATTAAGAATACCCGCCGTCTCGGTCATTGCACTTTGTTTGATGTCGTGGACCGCCGTCCAAGCCCAGCGTCCCCCTAAAGAACCGCCCAAAGCCTCAAATGCCCCCGATGACAATGGCGATTCTCTTCCCGAAACGCCCAGGCTCCGCGACAAAACCGCCGACCAGGGCGAGCCCGTCACCACCCTCAAAATCAACGTACAGGTAGTGAACATCTACTTCAACGTCAAAGACAAGCGCGGGGCCCTGATTCCGAATCTGAAAAAAGAAGATTTCCAGGTCGCCGAAGACGGCAAACCACAGACCATCAAGTACTTTGCTGCTGAGTCCAATCAGCCTCTCACCCTCGGGCTGCTGATTGATACCAGCGGCAGCCAGACCCGTGTGCTGCCCATGGAGCAGGAAGTGGGCGCTGCTTTTCTCCGCGACGTCCTCACCCCCAAGGACCTCGCTTTCCTCATCAACTTCGATGTCTCCGTCGATCTCATCCAGGACTACACCAATGATGCCGCCCGTTTGCGGCGCGCCATGGAAAAAACCGTAATCAACGACGGTGGTGGCGGCGGTGCCGGAGGCATTGCCGGCGCCGGACAAGGCACCATTCCGGTCTACAAGCCCAAGGGCACTCTGCTCTACGATGCCGTTTACCTGGCCTCAAACGAGAAGTTGCAGAAGGAGACCGGGCGCAAAGCGATGATTCTCCTCACCGACGGAGGAGACAACGGCAGCGATGAGACTCTCCCCAACGCGATCGCCGCCGCACAACGTTCCGAGGTCATCGTTTACGTCATCATGATCGCCGACCGCATGAACTTCAGGGCTGGCGACAGCGAGATGCACAAGTTGGCCGAGGCCACCGGCGGACGCGTCATCGATGTTGGCAACAATCCCAAAAAGCTTCGCGAAGCTTTTGACACGATCGGCACCGAACTGCGCAGCCAGTACATGGTCGGCTACACCCCGACCAACACCGCTACGGACGGAAAATATCGCAAACTGGAAGTGAAGCCGGTCGCCCCGGACTATAAAGTTCAGGCGCGCAAAGGCTACTTCGCTCCCAAAGAGTAGTCTGTTTACCGCTGAGGCTTCGGCGAGTAGTATCCCTTGCGGGCGCGCAGCTTCACATTCGACCTGCCCGGAGCGTCAATCGCGATCGACCGGTAGCGTCCGTCCTGCTCGAAATTCAGCGGCTTATACGCAATCACATACTGGCTCCGCAACTCGTCCTGAATCTCCGCAAACGCGTTGGAAACTTCTTCAATTCGCAGTGGGAAAAACACCCGGCCACCGGTCGCTTCGGCGTAGCGCAGCAGCACTTTGTCGCCCTTTTTGTCTGAGTCCGTTATGTTGGTGCTGATCACGTAAATGATCAGTTCCGCGCGCAGCGCAGCTTCGATCGCTTCCTCGCGAGTGTGCCGGCTCTGGTTATCGTCGCCGTCGCTCAGCAAAATAATCGCGCGGCGCGCTGGCCCGTGGATGGGCGCGTTTGCGAGCTTCTCGCTGGCCTGGAAGACCGCGTCATGCAACGCCGTACCGCCGCCCGGACGCAGCACCCGCACCCCTCTGGCCAGCGCATCGGTATTGTCCGTGTAATCCTGGGTCAGGTCTGAGAGCGAGTCGAAGCCGACCACAAACGCCCTGTCCGTGTTCGGACGCACTACCTGGTGCAGGAACTCCACCGCCGCATCCTGTTCGAAGCGGAAGCGGTCGCGCACCGAGTTGCTGGCGTCAATCAGCAGTCCGACCCGGAGCGGCAATCCGGTCTGACTCTCAAACGCCTCAATCCGCACCGGAGGCTTGCCCTCATCCAGCAGCCGTACGTCTTCCTTCTTCAGGTCTTTGATAAATCGGCCGTGCTTATCGGTCGCCGTGAAAATCAGATCGACCAGATCGACTTCCACTCCAATGCGGAACACACCCGGCTCAATCGGTTCCTCTGGCTTCTGCGCCGGAGGTTGGATATATACCTGCGGGAACAGCGAAGATGGATCGCCTGATTTCGGCGCCGCCTTTCCACCAGAACCTGCTTGCCCTGTCGTAGCCTGTCCCGTTGCTGCTTGTCCCGTTGTTTGTCCCGTCGCAGCCGGAGCCGCCGCCGCACTGTGTTCTGCCGGGGGCAGCGTAGTCAGCGGCGATCCATCCGTTGGCGTATCTGCCGCCGTGGGCGCTGGTTTTTGTGGCGGCTGCGCCGGTGCGCCAGGGAAGCGCGGCTGCATCGCCGAAGGTGCCGAAGGCAGGTCTTGTGTGTTCTGTGCCGAGGCCACAGAGGTCAGTAATAGGGCGGCACCAAACAGGACCGTTGCCAGTTTTGTCATGATTTAAGTGTATAACGCGACGCAAGCCCCGGCTTCGCCTTGAAAGACGGTTGCCCCATTTTCGACGCGCCGTTTCTTGCGCGGATGAAGCGGGAAGAGATGCCCTCTCTCCCCCATTGCGGCGTTGACCTTGTAGTTGCGGGTACAGAGCCTGCCACGCGTCGCAAGAATCGGCCTAGGCGACCGTTTCAGCCGCTCGGCGGAGCTTCTCCAGAAACGATTGCAGATCCTCGGGCAGGGGTGCGTCGAACTCCACCGCGCGCCCGCTCTTCGGATGCGTGAAGTTCAGATGCGCCGCATGGAGGAAATTACGCGGCAGTGACAGCGTGGCTTTGCTTTCGCCATGGGCCCGCGCTTTCTTCGCCTCCGTGTGCGAACTGATTGCGTTCCCCTGGCGTTCGCGGGCCAGCGTATTCGGCAATAGAATCTGCGGCGCGCGATAGAGCGTGTCACCCACAATCGGGTGTCCGATGGATGACATGTGGACTCGTATCTGGTGCGTGCGTCCGGTCTCGATCCGCACCTCGGCCACCGCGAAGCGGCCATAAGGCGTCAGCAGGCGCTCAATCACCTTGTAGTGCGAAACTGCCGTACGCGGATCGATCCCCGCCGTGCTCATTCGCGTGCGGTTGCGCGGATCGCGTCCGATCGGGTCTGTCACCGTCCCGCCGTCGGTCTTGGGCCAGTTGTGAACCAGCGCCAGATAGGTCTTGTGAACCTGCCGCGACGAAAACTGCTCCACCAGTTTGCGATGCGCAATGTCGTTCTTTGCCACCACAATCAGGCCGCTTGTGTCTTTATCCAGCCGATGCACGATTCCGGGCCGCAGCTCGCCGCCCATTTCGCTGAGCTTGTTAAACCGGAAGAGCAGCGCATTCACCAGCGTCCCGCGATTGCGTATATCCTCCGCGCTTCCCGTGCTCGCGTGAACCACCATGCCCGGCGGTTTGTTGACCACCGCCAAATCCTTGTCCTCAAACACCACCGTCAGCGGAATGTCTTCGGCAAACGCCTTGAGCGGTGCGGCCTCCACCGTTCCAGTGATTTCGATCAGCTCGCTGCCCTTCAACTTGAGCGAAGCCTTGGCCGGGCGCTCGTTTACCAGTACCTTGCCCTGCTCCACCAGTTGCTGCACCCGCACCCGGCTCACGTCCGGAATGCGCGCCACCAGAAAGTGATCGAGACGCAACCCTGCGTCTTCCTCCGAAGCATGAAAAACCGTGAGAGCGCCAGCTTCCGCCACCGCCGGAACCTCCGGCAAAATCTCTTCGGGATCAATCAACTCGGGCTGAGGGGGCGTTACGACTTTGCGTTCCATTGTTTTACGTTCCGCCGTTTTACGTTCCACCGTCTTGCGCTCCACCGTTTTGCAGGCCATTGTCTTGAGGATAGCAGGCGAGCAGGAGAATCACTCTTAAGAAGGGTCATTCTGAGGCGCAGCCGAAGGACCCCCGCACCGCTCAAATCACGCGCCGCTCCTGGTATTTCTGCAACCAATCGATTTTCGCCGTTGCCGAAGCCGCTTCTAACCCTCCCGCAACCCCTTGCCGATATAGGAAGAGCAAGCTACTGAAGAGCACTTTACTGGTGTTGTTCTTATGGCCGCGATCAGACTTCTTCCCGCCCCGGTCGATCCACCCTCCACCTCGGAGGCAAGGGAGCCAACCAGTCAGTCCACCAGTCTCACGCTCTCCACCCGGTCAATCACCCGCAGCGATACCGCCTATCGCAGCCAAGGAGCCTCAGGGGACGTCTGGTCGGTCTCCGTCGGCGACGATGGCACTTTCAACTTTTATGCGGCCCCACGGCAGAGTTCCGCGAACAACGCTTCCGGCCAGTGGGACGACTTCCTGTCGGCCCAATCCTCCGCCAGCGGATGGCAGGCTCTACTGACCAGCACCGCTGTCGCCCAGTACACCCTTCATGGAATCATGCCCCTGCCAACCTGCGGTCACTCCCTCGACGTTTATGCCTAACCTCCGCATTCCAAAGAGTTTCTATCTCACCTTCTTCGGGCTCGGCACAAAGTCCCGGCGCTTGCGTGGATGATTCTTGATCCAGATCGGGGCTCCCTCGAACTCAAATGTCTCGCGAATCTGGTTCTCCAGAAATCTCTGATACGAGAAGTGCAGCTTCACGTCCTTATCGGTGAACAAAATGAACGTCGGAGGCGCCACCGCCGCCTGTGTCATGTAATAAATCTTGATCCGGTTTTTCATCGGAACCGACGCGCGCTCGAAATCCACCGTCTTCAAAAAGCGATTCATCTCGCCCGTCGTGACCCGCCGCCAACGCTCGCGAGCCACCCGTTCCACGGTCTCAAAGACGCGCTTCACATTCTTGCCGTTCATCGCGCTCACAAAAATCACCGGCGCATATTCGAGGAATTTCAGCACCCGCCGCACCTGTTCTTCGTACAGTCGGCTGTCTGCCGCAGGTTTGCCGTCGCCCCGCGCCGTCGTCACCAGGTCCCACTTGTTCACCACCACCACCACCGAGCGCCCGGACTCATGCGCATAACCGGCAATATTGGCGTCGAGTGCGGAAACCCCTTCCACCGCGTCGATCACAACCAGCGCCACGTCGGCTTCTTCCAGATGCTTGCGCGCCATCACCACGCTCATCTTTTCGGCCATCAGGTGCGTCTTGCCCTTGCGCCGGATGCCAGCCGTATCGATGAACCGGTAGCGCTTGTCGCCGTGCTCCACCACTTCATCAATCGCATCCCGCGTGGTGCCCGCAACCGCAGACACGATGGCGCGATCGCTCTCCGTCAACTGGTTCAGCAGCGTGC
>Ga0187847_10002189_pt1 | contig 16117 bp, 14 predicted proteins | sample June2016WEW_4_10_FD_132458 | JGI IMG/M metagenome (GOLD analysis project Ga0187847, IMG submission 132458) | Peatland microbial communities from SPRUCE experiment site at the Marcell Experimental Forest, Minnesota, USA - June2016WEW_4_10 | ecosystem: Environmental > Terrestrial > Soil >...
CTTCAGCGCATTCTCCACAATGGGCTGAAGCATCAGCGAGGGAATCTGCTCCATGGCGACCGCCGGGTCGACGGCGATCTTGACTTGAAGCCGGCTGCCGAACCGAGCTTCTTCAATCTGCAGATACGTCTCCAGGAAGTCGACCTCTTCTTGCAGCGGAATGAGGGGGCGCGCGGAGTTGGCCAGTACATGGCGGAAGACTCTGGCGAGCCGCAGAGTCATGGTCTCGGCTTGCTCGGGATTGGTCACCACGAGGTTTGCGATGCTGTTGAGCGAATTGAAGAGGAAATGCGGGTTGACCTGAGCGCGCAGGGCGCGCAGCTCCGCCTCAGTCACCTGTTGCTGCAGCACCGCTTCACGGCTCTGCGCCACGATCAGCCGCTCTTCCATGTGCAGTGCGTCGAGCCGATGACCGAACTGCGCTGCGACGCTGCGCAAATAATTCACTTCGTGCGTCACCAGGCCGCGCCGCGCAGGACCGGGCGAGATGGCGAGCGTGTGGGTGACCCGACCCTCCGATCGAACCGGAACGAGCAATTCGACCTCGTACCGGATGTCTCCCTCGCGGTACGGGTGCTGGTAATCGAGTTCTACGAGTTCGCCGTCGTTCACCGCGTTCCGCCAACCCGGCTCGGGCCCATGCGAGTGCGGCCAATTCGATGTGGGCAGGCTCGTCTTGGACAAGTTCTCAAGCGTAACCAGCTGGGCAGCTTTCAGCTCCAGCGATTGCCGGGCAGTTGTCTCCACAGCGTCGGCGATTTCTGTCTCGGACCGAAGGTGCGCCAGCTTTTCCGACAACTCCCGCAGCAGAGTGCGGTAGTCCGGCGCGCGGAAGATCCAGCGGTTCACGAATTCGCCGATACGACGGTCAACGAACGTGAACATGACCAGCATAGGAACCGCCGTCAGGGCCTCGACGCATGCCCGGGCAGCCCCCGGATATGCCACGCGGCCTTCGAATCGGAAGAACGAGAGGGTGTAGTAGGACAGTGTGAGGGCCACGGCCGTCAGCGCCGCCAACACGATCTCGAGGCTATGACGGATAAACAAATCGGAAAACCGGAAACGGGCGAATAAGAAGAATGCTCCTAGAACGACGAGGAGTGTGATCTGTTCGCTGACGACGCGGAGCAGGTCGCAAACAACACGGTCGAACGGCAACAATTGCGTGAGGAGAACTGCCGTCATGGCGCCGAAGGTGCCCAGCAGCATCGCCAGAACAGGAAGCCTCATCGTCCGCGATGTGAGCTGTTCACGGGACAGTGCGATTCCCAGCGTGAGCAGAATGGCACCGTTATATGGGGTCGATTCCTTGAGGAAAAGTAGTGACGAGTTCACACCGGTCAAGACGCCGAGCCAGAGCGGGATGACGATCAGTGTACAGGTGATTACCGCCAGTGCCTGCAGTGACCGGCAGCCGATTCTCTGCCAACGCAGGGTAGCGAGCGGACTCCACATGCTTAACACGGTGATGGGCCATGCCGCGACTGCAGTGTACTGACACGCCCAGATGATGAGCGCCGCTCGTCCCTGTTCGGGCGCGCCCCATGTGAGGGCGACCGAATGCGCGAGACCGCCCAGATTCCATATTAGGGAGCAAGTCACGAACAGGATATTGGCTGCACTGGCGCCCGGCAGTTTGGCCGCGCGCACGGTGAGAACCAGAAGAAGAATGCTAATCGCCGTCCCAGTCGCGAAGCCGATAAGGCTGCCGGCGAGATAAAGGTTAATCGGGATCGAGCTCGGAAACATTGAGACAGAGAACATGAATCGCGCGACTCCCCTGACTCGAGAAAAACGGCGCCCGCGAAAACCGGGACCGTGGCGAGACGCTGCGCTCGCGTGCATCAAGAATACCGCCAACTGTGAGTTTTTAACCGCAAAAACCAGGCAGACGCGGAGATCCGCCGCTGGGCGAGGATTCCTGCGCTGCGATTGCGGCTCAAGACAGCAGCAGTCAGACGAACCGGTCCGCGAAGGTCCGTCGAAGGCGAGTGACGACTTTCGTCCTCGCTCGACCTCCGCGCTTCGCGTTCAATGCCGCTCCTGCGCGCCGGCCCGATTCCGGTGGCTTTTCTTCGGTGATCAGCAGAATACTCAGTTTCGGAATCGCTCAGACGAAAAGGAAGATGCATGAGACACGGACTCGCACTCGGAATGCTGGCTTTTTGGATTCGGCTGGGCTATTCCGGCCAGGACGTTCCGACGCAAACATCCCCGCTAATGACTTTGCCACAGGAAGTCATGACCTCCAGAACGACAGTAGAGGTAGCCAATGGCCAATGACAAGAATGGCTGGACTCGCCGACAATTCGTCCTCTCCCTCGGAGCGGCTGCGATCGCTGCCGGATGCGAATCCAAAAGGCGTGCATTTGAGGCGCGGCGGTTTCCGAGCACGTTTCGCTGGGGATGCGGATCGTCCGCATTTCAAGTCGAAGGAGCCTTGGAAGTCGATGGAAGAGGTGAGAGTATCTGGGACGTTTTTGCCAAGCAGAATGGGCGCATTAAGGATGGCTCAATCCCCAGCATCGCGTGTAACTCATACTACCGGTACAAGGAAGATGCGGCGTTGATCAGCGCCGCCAACCTAAATTCATACAAGTTTTCGATCTCATGGCCGAGGCTGTTTCCCACGGGTTCAGGATCCCTGAATGAACGCGGCATGGACTATTATGATCGGCTAACCGACGCGCTCCTAGAAAGACACATCACTCCTTACGCAACGCTGTTTCATTGGGACCTTCCTCAGCGCTTGTATGAGTCGGGAGGCTGGACGTCACGAGATACGGGAGAGCGATTCGCAGACTACGCCGTGGCGGTCACTCGCCGCTTGGGCGATCGACTTAAGAACTTTATTACCCTCAATGAGCCGAATGTTCACATGTTATTAGGCCATCTCATTGGCAATCATGCACCGGGGTTGCACGATGCCAAGCTTATCGGCCCCGTCACCCACCATCTGAACATGGCCCACGGCCGTGCCATTCAAGCGATGCGCGCGCAGCGAAACGATCTAACGATCGGAGTCGGACTGGCACTCGCGCCAGTCCGGCCAGAGGGAGGGAGAATCCATTTACTTAACGACATCGCCGCGCTGGCCTATGATGAACTATTTTCGGGCGCATTTCTGGGCCCGCTGCTGAAGGGCAAGTACCCCCTGGCGGCGGAGAAGATGCTGGCCGATGCGGTCAAGCCCGGGGACATGAGCACGATTCATCAGGGTTGCGATTTCATTGGCGTCAACTATTACACACCGTTCTATCTCAAAGCGGATTTTAGTGGCCCAAGTTTCATAGGCCCGGGCGGAACACCCGCCGGCGTCGCCCTAGATGCGTCTGGCCGCGAAATAGACCCTTCCGGCCTCCAAGAAGTTCTCAATCGACTGACCAAAGATTACGGTAACCCGCGTCTTATTGTGACGGAGAATGGTTGTTCCGACCCCTTGGGTGACCACGCCGCAATCATCAATGATGAGTTCCGAATTCACTATCTGAGCGCTCACTTACGTGCGGTCATGCAGGCTATAGACAACGGCAGCCGGGTGGAAGGCTTTTTTGTGTGGTCGTTGCTCGATAACTGGGAGTGGGATCTGGGTTTCACCTCGAAATTTGGGCTGGTTGCTCATAATGTCAACACGGGCGAACGAATCCCGAAGAAATCCTATGCTTGGTTTGCCAATATCGCAGAGACCAGACTGTTACCCGCCTAACGAGGTTGTCCACCGAAGAGGTCATCGTGCCAACAGCTCTCATCACAGGCGGTCACGCCGGGATCGGCTTTGAATGCGCCAAACAGCTTGCGTCTCGCTCGCGTTACAACTTGGTTCTCGCCGGACGGAGCATGGAACAGATCAACGCCGCAGCGCAACAGCTCCGGACGCAATACGGCATAAGGGTCAGCACACTTGAGCTCGACACCTCCTCGCTGAACTCCGTCAGAGATGTAGCAACAAAATTTTGTGCCATGCTCGACAGTGGCGAAGTGGACTCATTTCAGGCGCTTCTGTGTAACGCGGGCGGATATTTCCGCGGGCCGCTTTCCTATAGCAAGGACGGCTATGAGACAACGTTCGCGACCAATTGCCTTGGACATTTCCTATTAATCGAGCTGCTCACTGAGCGAATGGGAGACAACGGGCGCATCGTGTTCACCGCGAGCGGAACGCATGATCCTGACACGGCGGATGCAAAAATGGTCGGCACCGTGGCTGAACCGGACGCGATTGCTCTTGCCAACGATGGAAAAGACGGCAAAAAGCCCCTCTCCGCAGGCAAGCGCTACTCGACGTCAAAACTCTGCACGATCCTTTATGCCTATGAACTGCACCGCCGGTTACGGCGGGCCGGTAGCTCAATCGCATCGATTGCTTTCGACCCCGGGGCCGTGCCCCAGACCGGGCTGCTCCGGACGATGCCGAAGCCTGTGCAGTGGCTCGCGAAAACTCGCTTCATGATGTGGATCACGAAACGAGTTGGTGTAACGCAGGGCTCCATCAGCTTCTCTGGTGCATCCCTTGCTAAGGTTGCTGCTGATCCCGCCTACGGGAACGGGTCTGGCAAGTATTTTCAGTCGAATAACGGCGCGCTCAGTGATACGCGATCCTCTAAGCTTTCCTATGACGAACAGCGGGCACTGAAATTATGGAACGACTCAAAGACACTCGTACGATTGCAGCCAAACGAAGAGTCCGTTCACCTGCGGTGACAATGGACAGAAGATTGATCATTGCCGCGATAGTGTTGCTCGACTCCGGTGGCGAGGGCGCCGTCACCCTCCGGACGGTCGGCCATGCATCTGGAATCCCTCACAATGCTCCCTGCAAGCATTTTGAGAGGATGCGTGATCGACAGTCACAACGCGAAATTCACTTTGAGGCGCCACAATGAAGAGGAAATCCAAAATACTAATCGGCTTAGCAATTGTCTTTGTCGCCTTACTCGTCGCACTGTTCCTCACAATAAAACAGTTTGGCGGTGGTCCCGGCAGCCCCACCGTAGACGGCTCCCGTGCAGTAACAGATGGTGGTATCAAGATTCCCGGTTGGAACGGAAGAGTCGATGCTGCTGAAGAGAGGGCGGGCATGACACTCGATGCGGCTCGGCTTGTTGAAGAGGGACAGGCCCTTCATGTCACAACCGGCCCCGCCACCAGTTACTGGAAGACCGATGCGATGGCGTCGGGGGACTTCACAGTCAGAGCGACATTTACCGAGCCAAAATACATGAATCTCAACTCTCACCCCCATCCCTACGGAGTGTTTATCGGAGGGAACGACATGGGTACTCCCAGCCAGACCGAGCTCTACTGCGCTGCATCTGGAAACGGAACGTTTATCGTGCGCGGATTTGGCCCAGAGCCGTTCCGAATGACCGGACTGCTGAGTAAGAGCAACGGCGCGATTCACAAAGCAGCCGGGCGCGGCCAACCGGTGACTCAGGATATCTCGCTCTCGGTAAGAGGGGACAAGGTGGTGTGCTCCATCAACGGCTCGAATGTCGCGAGCTACGACAAAACGATCCTCGTAGGCTCCGGCAAACTGAAATCGACAAACGGCTATTACGGTCTCCGCTTCGCGCACAACACGGACGTGTTCGTGAATCTTTTGACCATATCAACGAAGTGAACGCCGCAGGGAAGTAGGCGACGGTGCAATGAGACCGCTAGGCCCACAAAATAAGGAGGGCATCTTGGCCGCAAGAATTCTCATGGTTTTTAGTGCGAGCACTGTCTTTACGCTTGGAGTCCTCCACCTTGTCTATACGTTCTGGGGCCCAAGCCTCACGCCCCGTGACCCCGCACTGCAAATCAGCATGAGCGAGAGTTCACCTGTTATTTCGAAAGACACAACCATGTGGCGGTGTTGGGTGGGCTTCAATGCCAGCCACAGCCTGGGACTTATTTTGTTCGGCTTGGTTTTCGGTTATCTCGCATTAGCTCACAGCCAACTCCTCTTTCGGTCGCCGTTCCTGCTCGTCGTCGGGCTGGCAATGCTTGGTGGTTTGGTTGTGCTCTGCAAGGTTTATTTTTTTAGTTGGCCTCTCACAGGAGTCAGCATTTCTTTGGCCTGCTATGTGGCCAGCATTGCGTTATCGCGGGCCTAACCTTGAACCCAGAGGTCGTAGCACCCTAATCGTGGCTCGGTCCGAATATATTGGTGGGAGCCGCGCTCTTAATCATTTTTCTTGCCATTTCGGACGGTCATACGAACAACGAAATGCGCCGGTCAGGCATGGGTCGCCCTCCTCTTGGGTCCGGGAAGGCCCTGTATTCCCAGGCTCGGCACGCTGGCTCGCCAGTCTCCACAGATACATCGCCGCGTAAGCACGCCATGGTCTCCAGGCTTTGGCATGGTGCTCCAGTTCGCGGGCGTTGCCAAGCCCCATGGCACGCAAGAGGCCCAGATCGCTGGACGGAAAGGCGTCGGGTTCCCCGAGCGCTCGCATAGCCACGTACTGTGCCGTCCACTGCCCTATGCCTGGAATCTCACATAACCGATTCAACAAAGGCTCGTAATCCACCGCACCTTCGAAACTGATTCGTCCATCACGCACGGCCCGTGCAAGAGCCCGGATAGTCTCAGCTCGAGTTCCGGTGAGACCGATCTCGGTAAGCTTCGCGTCGGCCAGCCCAGCAGGTGTGGGAAAAAGATGGGTAAGGCCCTCGCCTGCGGAGAACGGCCTCCCAAAGTTATTCACTAATCGACCTGCCAGAACAGTGGCGCCCTTGACCGTGATCTGCTGACCGAGAATGGCGCGCGTTGCGAGTTCAAAACCATTCCAACAACCTGGCACGCGAAGTCCTGGAGCAGAATCAACCTGTGTGACTAACACGGGGTCGGCTCTAAGATTTTGTACGATGGCCGCCCAATCAGCATTTAGATCGAACATCGCGCGGATGCGCTCCGTAATGAAGAAAAGCGAGCGGGGATCGCCAAACTGCAGGCGCACCACCAGCACATTGCTCCCCTCGTCAAGCGAGACCTCAAAAGAGCCGTCAGTTCCGTCCCAAGAAATGGTGCGACGATAGACGCCGCTGACCACTTCTTCCACGCCGGGCGTCGCCCGAGGAGCTAAGAACGCCAACATCCCCTGCCAATCGTAAGGCGGGCGAAAGCGAAGACGAAAAAGATAGTGATTTTCCGGCTGTAGCGTCCTTTGTCGCGCTGCCAAACGCCGAATTTGAGTCGGAGTTCGATGGTAGACCTTGAGGATTCCGGCGTTAAATCTTCGAACGCACCCGAAACCAGAAGCTAGGGCAACGTCACTCATCCGCAAATTGGTTTCGTCGATGAGGTTCTTGGCAAAATGCATTTGGCGCGTCTTGGCCACCGCGCTTGGAGTCGCGCCCAAATGTTGAAGAAACAGACGACGAAGATGACGCGAGCCAATCCCGACACGTCCTGCGAGCGCCTCCACTCCACCCTCTTCCAACCCACTCTCACTGATCAGGCGCAAGGCACGGGAGACGGTACTCGGAGTTCCCAGCCAAGCCGGAGTGCCAGGCGAACATTCCGGCCGGCAACGCAAACAAGGGCGAAAGCCCGCCTCGGCTGCTGCTGCGGCGGTTGGAAAGTAGCGAACGTTCTTCTCCTTCGCGTGCGGTGCCGGGCAAATCGACCGGCAATAGACTCCGCTGGTGAACACGCCAATAAAAAACTTGCCATCGAAGCGCGCGTCGCGCGTCACCCGGGCTCGCGAACAGACCTGCCAATCCAGTTCCATATTTGGCTGAAGCTGATGGTAACGCCGCTACGACCCAAAACCTGGACGTTTCCGGACTGCGCTGTGATGTTCCTTTTCGAAAATGCCTTCGATGAGGCGCAAGTGCGCTTCCAAGAGGCGTCATGAAGACAACTCCTCTTTTCCATGAAAGCAAAACTCCGCCGTCTACCCCGCTGAGGTCTGGGCAACCACTCATACAGATGCTGTGATCGAGCGTCTTGATTATGTGTCCGCGACCACCGCGCCCATCAATCAGCCATTCCGGAGTCAATCCATCGACGGAAGAGATCGACCTTTTCTTTAGGCCAGGCTCCATCGCAGGGCATCGTCCCGTTATCGAGTCGCCCGAGGATCTCCGACGCGTGGGTGCGCACATCGCTGTGCGACCATAGATCGAACACGAAGCTCATCGACTCCCTGTCCATTCTTCGGAATAGCGGCTTGATGTGCTGGACAAAGGTCACCGGTTCATCCGGGTCGGGAATTGCGGTGGATTGTTGGACCTCCTCCCCGGGAGCCAAGGCTGAGATCCTTGAACCCGGCTTCGCATCGCAGACCCACCACCAGCGCGGTACGGGCATGTTCGGGGGAGGCATTGCACCTTGCTGGGAGTTCTCCTTGCCGATCCGCGAACCCCATTCGAGATACGCGACGAACGCCGCCCGAAATTCGGGGTCGCTCGGAAGCATGGCATCCTCCGCGCTCTGACAAAGCATTTCGCCCAACGCGCGCGCTGCTCCTCGGTGATGCACTTGCCAACGTGCTGCGAGATCATACGGGAGTACCCGCCGTACTGCCGAGAGTAGAAATCCGGCCCACCGAAGACTTCGCTGAGCCACGCGGCGACGCGTTCAGGATGGTCTGGCGACATCCTCGCAAACAGCGGACCGACGAGAGGGTCTTCGGGCACGTACTTAGAATAGAAGATGCGCGTCATGCGCAGGATCGCCGGAAATCCGCCCGCCCACTCAAACAGGGTGGGTTCGTCATCTGGGGAAGGCACCGGATCGGCAAACTTCACATACCAGTGCATTCCACTACAGAACGGCTTGTTCTGAGAATGCCCGCAGCGGCACAGGCTGTAATGTTCCCGCGATGAGCCTTCCGCTCTAACCACGTCGTTTCCAACTTCGTCGACAAGCCGGACTCCGCCCGTGATCCGGTACGGCCCATCCTTTGACCCCTCGATCGCCGGCGGCCGCTTCTGGTCCACTTGCCCACGCGCCTCCACCGCATCGATCCCGTAGCTCAACGCGCCAGACGGGCACGCCCTTACCGCCTGGATAATTTCGTCCATCCGCCCGCCGCTCGGCGTGACGAACGGCTCCTTTCCCACATGGAACACTGAGGCCAACCGGTCTGTGCAAAAGCCTGAGTGCGCGCAGATGCCCCGGTTGTCGAAGATTTGAACCCCCACGCCGTCATACTCGTCGCGCCTGTCCGGGACCCGGCTCGGATCCTTCGCGCCGGAGAAATTCGCCTTGGCGTGGCTGCCGTCGCAGAACGGCTTGTTCGCCGACTGCCCGCATCGGCACAACTCCATCTTCTCGGTCGCTGGAATTGCTTCGCCAAGCCAGTTTCTGAACTCAGGAAGATTCGAGACAATATAGGGACCGTCGAGCGAGACTCGTATTTCGGGATCAGGACCGGATTGCCCAGATACTAACTCCGCCATTTTCCACCTCGGACCGCCAGGTTAAATACCGCCGCAGGCAACCGCAACTTCACGGTTGCCGTATACCAAATTATCCAACGCAATCGGTCATAGATCCAGCCTCCCTACATTCGGATCGTGCTTCTAGTCCGAAATTGATGGCAACCAATGGCGCCCGCTGCGCCTCCGACCTTCCGACCGGAGAGGGCAGCCGAGTTCGCGCTCACTCCAAAAAGTCGGAGGCTACAGGCTTGCCGTCGAAACCGCGCCCAAGCTCCCAGAAGATTTTTTCGAACTGAGTCGCTGCTTCCATGCCAGGGACCGGTAGGATCGACCTGAGTTCCGACAGTACGGCCGGCGGCATGTCTTCCATTGATGTATGAGTGACCTCGCACCACTTCTGCGTGAAGTTGCGAAATCGCCGCTCGGTTAGCGGAGGGAAGACGGCGTTGAAAGGGTCGCGCATCGCCTCCTCGAGAGGAACGAACTCGACGCCGGCTGCGAGCATTCGCTGGCAAATGCGGTCCATCGTTGCGCCGCCGAGCGGGGAACCGTGAATCAGCGCGATGTGAGTCACCTCGCGTCCCATCGCTGCGCGAGCGCCGTCTGCCTGGCTCTTCAACTGTGCCGTCCACTTGTCGATGAAGAGCGCCTCAACCTCGTCGACCACGCGCGCGTTATTCTGCGCCATTGCCCGGAAATGTGGAAACATGAAGAACGTGTCCGAGAACCACATGCTGATGGGCGCGTAGAGGAAACCGCTCCGGGCCAGCTTGAGCATGACGCGGTCCGTCTTCTCGCTCCGATCGCCCCACATATCAAAGGCGAATCGGAAGTACCTCGTCGGCGCATGCTCGATCCAGGGGCGAAGGAGCACCTCGGAGCGGTCCATGTCGCGCTCGTAGTTCTCGATCTAGCACCAGTTGAGCGCACAATGGTAGTGCGTGTGATTCCCGACGTGGTGGCCGGCGCTGCACCACGCGTCGAGCACTTCGGGCAATGTCTTGGTGTCTTCGACCGGACGCGTGCACGAGAAGGCGTAGACCTGCTTGACGCCGTTGTTGGCAAAAGCAGCGATGAGCTGTCTGCTGACCGTCTGCGGCGATGAGCCCTCGGGGAACGGCAACCCCGGCCACATGAATAGATCGTCGACGGCCATCGCGAGCCTCAAAGTTGAAGTTGACATTCGGCCCCCTGGATACCAATTATGTTGAGAGCAGTCCAATGCAGCGAAATGTTCGTGGCTCTCGAACGTGTATTTGGCTGAAGCTGATGGTAACGCGGCTACGACCCAAAACCTGGACGTATCCGGACTGCGCTGTGACGTCCATCCTAGGAAGGCCGACGATGAGGCGCAGGTGCGCTTCCAAGAGGCGCCATGAAGACAACTGCTTTTCCAGTGAAAGTTAAATTCCACTTCTCGTCATTGTGACGTCTCGCGGTTACGCCTCACCGGCAAATCAATGAACGACGCCTGCCGTGCCTCGCGATAGATAGTCCACTTAGGAGTTCCGTCTGCCGGGTACTGCTGAAAAACACTCGCGTCCGCACCTGCCAGAGCGACTCGAATCCGGTGCCCCTTTCTCAGCAGCACCGATGTGGGATACAGTGCAAAACGAATTCTCGCGGCCTCGCCCCGTGTCAACGGCTCCGCATCTTTTCGGAGGAAACTGTGGGCGGGCCCTAAGGGCTCGTAAGGCAGGCTTTTCGGATCGACTTCTTTCCGATCGATCATCCGCAGAATCCCCTCATCCACATAGATCACCCGGCCTTCCGGCGAGACATCTTCCAGAAACGCGTGAAGCGCCCCATCGCTGGTGGTTGAGGACATTTCGACCGTAAGGACAGGCGTACCAGTGATCTCGAGATCGGCATCAAGCGGCTCACTCGTGTATACGAGCAGCTTTTTGTCTGCCTCTGCGCGATCCCCATACACCACATCTCCGCCTCCGAGTTGCGTATGCCAACGTGTTTGGCTTCCACTTGATGCGGTCATGTCGACGACGTAGCTGTCCGCACTACCCTGTTTCGCAGGAACAGGCGCGGTGAGTGTATTGCCTTCGTTAAAGAAGAGCTTTTCGTTCGACAGCCCTGCCGGCGGCCAGATTGTGGTTGTGTGCCACTTTCCTTCACCCATGGTGTAGTACTGAATGGAAGATTCGAGTTTCTCCGGTACTTCGTTGCCAAGCGTCTGCGTGAAAAAATCTGCTTCCGTCTTCAGCTGTTCCTGTCGTGTCGGCACGGGCGTCGAGTGATTCTCAGCAAACGGATCCACATTGAAGTCCCCGCCATGTGAGAGTGGCCCGATCACCACCACTTGCGTGTTTGAGAGGGTTCGGTACCGGATGAGCGAACCTTGACAGGAGTTCGCATCCAGCCAGCCACACCACGCCATCATGGGCACATTCGACGCTTCAATTCGACTTTTTAGTCCGTATGGGCTGATGTCCGAAAATCGAATAGACCCCAGCTCAGTGGTGAGCACATCGTCTCGAAACTCTACGCTCCTCAAAGCGTTTGCAATATTTATGTTGTTACGCTGGCGCACGAGCTGGAGGTGTGTCCCATCCCAATCTGCATCTACGCGTTGGACTCCATAGATCATCTGGCGATCCTTCCAGCACTCCCATCCTTTCGTGTCATCGGCGCCACATACGTCGTCGCGGTCCAGTGCCGCCACCGACTTGCCCCATTGCTCAACAAAGCCACGCAGCGCAACTCCGCCCGGCTGGACCAGAGCCTGAGAATCAAAGTCGTTGTAGAGCGGCATGACCGCACGAATTGCGGGTTGATGAGCCGCAGCCGCAAGTTCGGCCTCATTGCCGTCGTAAGACACTCCGAATGTTCCCACTCGTCCGTTCGACCAGGGCTGCTGCGCGGTCCAGGCCGCCACCTCACCCATATCGCCGATTTCGTCGGGCGCGTATTCAATCGGGCGGCGTCCGCCAGAAGCGCCGCTTCCACGCGCGTCGACAAGAATCACAGCGAATCGGCGTTGGTTGAAATAGGCCCCTTCCTCGTCCACCAGACTGGAGGGACTCGCCATATGGAGCGCCAACATCGCGCGCGATCCCCAGCCTATCTGCTGACCTCGCCAGTATCGAGTTGTCCGCATCAGGACTGGCACACGCTCGGCGGCTTTCAGATCGGGCGGCAAGAGAATTGTCACGGCAATCTCGACACCATCGCGCATCTTCAAATACTGCGAACTTGATTGCCGAATGCCTGCCGGGGTCAGCTGCTCGCCCGGTAGTTTCGTTCGCAACGTTGCGACACCGACGAAAGCCGTAGCCGCAAGCGCGAGGACCACAATACCAAAACCCACCCGCTTCACCCATCGCAGCATATATGTTGGTTTCCTTTCGCGTCAGGCCTTCGTTGTCACCCGTTTGTCTCGTCTTGGTTTCCGTGGCGGAAACAAGTTCAGCATCATTCGCGCGACTTGTGGGAATTGCTTGCGCGAATCGGGATCTCGCTGTCCTCGCGCAACAAATCCAACCCATACCAGGTACAAAAGTTCGACGTGTGGGGAGCGGCCGATGATGGTCTTCAGCAGGTGGATTCTTTTCCTCTCAACCTGATTAACCCGCTGCGCTACCTTCGGCGATACCGAAGCCCAGGTGAATATCGCGGCATCGGATGGCAAGTCTCCCTCTTCGCTCAGCGACACTCGTGCCACCATCAGCTGTAACAGTAGGCGCAATGCCTCCGGGCCTCGCCGGCCTTTTAGCCGCGGAATGATGTCCTTCTGCAATTCTTCTTCCCACTCACTCAAGAGAAGGGCGAGAAGTTCTTCGCGGTCCTTGAAGTGCCAATAGAAGCTCCCTTTGGTCACGCTTAGGTTCCGCGCAAGCTTCTCTACGCGTACGGCTTCCACCCCACCTGTCAACAGCGCCAAGCGCGCCGCCTTCAGCCAGTCGTTTCTGTCCAAATCTTTGTCCATACTGCCGCGTATGGTAGAACGAGCGTTCGCGTTGCGTCAATACGGTACCGTATGGGCCGGAGGACAGCAACGTCCGCAAACGTCCACTCTCAGAGAGCGATGTCCGCAACCGTCCAATATTTCCGCACCAGTAGCGGTAATGTCGGAGTCGCGCTGCGGGGTTCGTGCTTCTTCGCCACGGGGCGAGACGGCAACTCGTCAAAAAGCGCGAACCGGCATTTCAGTTCTTCGAATTTCAGAAGCAGACCCTAATGGAGGAAATATGCATTCCAGGAAATTGACGTACGTCACCGCGATGGCGCTATTCGCAGCGCTAATGATCCCAGCCCAGATTGTTCAAGCGCAGGGACACAAACAGCCGCCCAAGTACTATGTGTTCAATCTGGGCACCGCGCCGTTCGGCGGCGTTCCAGAGCCCGTCGGAATTAACAACCTGGGATGGATCTCTGGCGGCGACAATCTCGCGAGCAATACCAGTGTGCATGCCGTGCTCTGGGTCGGGGTTCCGATGGATCTAGGCACTCTAGGTGGACCCAACAGCAACGTCTCCTGGCCAAATCACAGTACTAAAGGCGAGATTGTTGGCATTGCCGAAACTGCGACGCAGAATCCGTTGGGCGAGGCTTGGAGTTGCTCGGCCTTTTTCTTTGGCGCCGATGGCTACGAGTGTAACGGCTTCGCTTGGCAAGACGGGGTGATGACCCCGCTTCCGCCTTTTCCGGGTGGGCTTGACAGTTATGCCGCCGGGGTCAATAACAAAGGCCAAGTGGTCGGATGGGCAGAAAATGGCGTTCACGATCCAACCTGTAACAATACTTCTCCGTACAACCAAGTCCTTCAGTTCGAGGCTGCCATTTGGGGCCCTCGCCTAAACCAGATGACACAACTCCCTCCGCTCGCCCCCGACCCAGACTCGGCTGCAACTGCCATTAACGATAAGGGCCGAGTTGTGGGCATCTCAGGCCTGTGCTCGAATGCCGTAGGAGGAGCAAGCGCCGAACACGCTTTGCTCTGGGAGAATGGCAAACCAACCGATCTGGGAAATATCGGTGGGTTTGCCTGGAATACTCCTATCGCCATCAACAACCAAAGCACAGTCGTCGGTTTCGCAAATCTCTCTGGCGATGAGAATGCCCCTGAAAATCCTGCAGCTTTCATCTGGACGCCGGCGCTTAATAAAATGCAGGAGATTCCGCCTTACGGCACAGACACGAACAACGCCGCCTTCGACGTTAACGAGAAAAACCAGGTTGTTGGAAACTCGTTCAATGCAAACACTCTCACGGCCCGTGCCACTTTCTGGCAGGACAATACGCTGTACGACCTGAATACACTTATCATTCAGCCCACTTCTCTGTATCTAACCTTGGCTCAGGGCATCAACGATGCCGGCGAGATTGCCGGAACCGCAATCGACACAACCACGAACGAAACCGTGGGGTTCCTCGCGGTTCCGGTATTCGACGGCAGCGGCAATCCAAACGTTGCGTCCAAGGCCAAAGCGCCAGGTAATCCGAGTCCAGTGGTTCTCACCGAACAGATGCGAAAGCAGTTTCCAGTTTTCATCCGCATGATGCTGGGGGGTGCAGTCACAAAATAGCCATGGAAACCTTCCGACGACGATGAGGGGGCGGAAGGCGACAAGCGGGGGGTGGGCGAAATCCCGCCCCTCGTCCTCTCCTAAGAACGACGTTCGTTAGTCTGACGTCCTCGGTTGATGTTTGTATGACACCTCGTTTTCGCCATTGCGTCGAGTGTCCAAAGTGTCTCACTCGATATCTGGTCGGCTTCAGTCCATACCGAAATGGTTCCTACCTGCTTCCGCTTGGAGCCAGTTCCTCGGAAGAATGGACTCTGTATTGTTCCTGCGCCAGCCCGGCCATCCCCAGCAGATGGTGCTGGAACGAGCTAAAGATGTACGTGGTCTCTGGTCAAGCTCATAGCCGCGGTTATGGTCCGCCCGAAGAGATTGCTGCGGTACCCAGAACGTCGCACCATTCGAGTCAAAGGCTGGTCGATACGCGGTTGTTCAGTTTCCATCATGATCCAGAATAGAGGACATCGATATGAGTCTGATTGAGAACTTGGGAATTTCCATCGTTGTCTTGGCCGTCCTACTGGCAGGAAACAGCCTGCTGAATCGCGCCTTCGCGGAAGAGCCCTCCGCCGCGACTCATTGCAGCGTGCCATCCTATCGGGAGTTTGATTTCTGGGCGGGAGATTGGGACGTGTTTGAAGTGGACAGCCCAATTCAGGTCGCCCACGCCAAAGTCGACCTCATTCTCGACCGTTGCGTCTTACGCGAGGATTACCAAGGCACCGATGGACACAAAGGTCAGAGCTTCACAATCCACGACGTTGCCCGAGATGTTTGGCACCAGACCTGGGTGACCAACCGGGGCGAGTTGCTTCAGATCGAAGGAAAAATGGATGCTGGCGTGATGATTTTGACCGGGGAAGATCACACAAAGCACGCCCTCGTACGTGGCTGGTGGAAGCCCATGAATGGAGAAGTTCGCGAGACCGCCGCCACATCAAACGATGACGGGAAAACTTGGAAACCATGGTTCGATCTGGTCTTCCGCCCAAGGGCAAGCTCGAAGAATGCAGCGCCCTTGTCTGCGGCCGACGACAAAGAGATTATTGCCGCGCTCGACACCCAGTACCAGGCGGCCGTCAAAGAAAATGATGCTGCCACAATGGACCGCATTCTCGCCGACGATTTTATTCTGGTGACCGGCTCTGGAAAAACCTATACCAAAGCCGACTTGCTTGAGGAATCGCGAAGTGGACGCGTGC
>Ga0187847_10002190_pt1 | contig 16116 bp, 16 predicted proteins | sample June2016WEW_4_10_FD_132458 | JGI IMG/M metagenome (GOLD analysis project Ga0187847, IMG submission 132458) | Peatland microbial communities from SPRUCE experiment site at the Marcell Experimental Forest, Minnesota, USA - June2016WEW_4_10 | ecosystem: Environmental > Terrestrial > Soil >...
CCGAGTTTGATACAGGATGCGCGGGAATGCCAGCCAGCCGCACGCCAGGGCTACCAGCATTCCCGACGCAAACGCGATTTTGCCGCCAATCACTTAGCGCTCCTATTCCCCACGCGCGAACAGCGAAAAGAATTCGTGAAACAGCGCGGGCCTGGATTCGCGATCCAGGCAGCGCAACACGCCCACTGTGAATAGCCCGCCGTCGGCTGCCATACCGGAGCCGTGCTGCAGGGACTCGTTGATACGGCGGAGATCCCGCTCCATCCACTCCCTGGCCGCTGCGCCTTGCATCATGTTGTCGATGGTGCCGTCGACAGCAGTGCCTTCGAACAGCCATCCTGCCGCATACGGATCCGACGCCAGGCGGCCCGGGTTGGCGCGTAAGTAAAGGTTGCAGCTGGTCAGCAGCAGCGAATTGGGGAACACCACTTCCCAATCGGCTCCGCCCGCCGTCAGGATGGCCGCAGGCCGGTGCAGCCCCTGCTGCCACACATACTGGATGCGTTCCACCTTACCCAGCGCGCGGCTCAAAAAGGCATCGATGCCGGCATGGCATTGGCCACCCTCTCCCACTTCCAGCCAGAGGTGGTTGGCCGCGTAGCGCAACTCCGGCGGCATGGCGATTCCGTCCACTTCGTCGTGCGCGGCCAGCGGATGCGCCATCGCCGTGTAGAGCTCGCAATAGCGGTGGCTGTCGTTACCACACCGCGAAAGCAGCGACTCGCTGAACGGCACCAGCTTCGCTACTGGCGCGGCCGCGCAGTATTGCATCAGCGACTCGCCCAGGTAGGGGCAGGACCCGGTAGCGTGTCTCTCGGCAGTTTGCGCCTGATACACGCGGCAGGTCTTATAGTCGTCCGAAGAGCATTTTTCTTCCACCCGGCCGCCGGCCGCTGAAGCCAGGGTGAGAGGAATCAACTTCCGCACGCTCGAGGCGTGGCAGAACTTGACCTGAGCTTCTCTGAGGAAGGGGCAGTTCATGACGGCTACCGATCTTTTTCTTCCCCGGCTGCCTTTTGACCGGCCGGTTCGCCGCCATCTGCCATGGTCAGCCCGAGCTGCGGAATCTGGAATGCGTGCCCGTCGCCAAATGAGGCAGCCAGGTCGGACACTTCGCGATCGAGCGCGGCGAGTGCCGATTTCTTCTTCCGTTTGGCAGCCAGTTCCTGCACCACTCCGAAGGCCACCGCGATGCAGCAAATCACCGTCACCAGCCCCAACCCGACGTTGGTAATGGTGAGCCAGTACGTAGATGGATCGCTCAAGATACTTCTCCCTTCGCTACGGGTAAATGCACGAAAAGGGCCGTATTGAAGGGAAAGGGGTTAGACGGACCAGCGAGTCTCACGGTGACGGATTTTCAGACACGACAATCTGATATTCCAGCAGTTGGCGGCCATGGCCGCGCACCCCACATGTTGCTGTTCGGGCGCTAATCCCGATAAGATCCAAGTATGAAGCTTCTCGTGACTCTGGAGCGGGATGAAACAGGCATGCTGGTTGCGGAGTGCCCCGCGATTCCCGGTTGCGTTTCCCAGGGACGGACGGAAGCCGAAGCCCTCGACAACATCCGCGAGGCAATCGCCGGTTGCTTGGCGGCGCGCGCGGCTCGCGGGATGCCGCCGACCATTGAGGTCCGCGAGATCGAGGTTCCGGCCTAAGTGGCCTCCCTGCCCTCCATTTCGGGGGAGCGGGTTGTGAGAGCTTTCCAGCAGGCGGGTTGGGTTAAAGATCGCCAGCACGGAAGTCACGTGATTCTAATCAAATCGGGACATCCGGCGAGCCTATCTGTGCCACAGCATCGTGAACTGGCTCTGACCTGACCCCCAGAAACTCCACCATTCATAATTGAGAAGCTCCCGAAAACTAAGCGAGGAAGGAGCTTTGAGATGAAGAAGAGCAGGTACAACGAAGAGCAGATCATCGGGGTGCTGAAGCGGATGGAGGCGGGGCAGAAGGCGCGTGATCTGGCGCGCGAGTTGGGGGTCAGCGAGGCAACCCTGTACACGTGGAAGTCGAAGTACGGCGGGATGGAAGTGAACGAGGCCCGCCGGCTGCGCGAACTGGAGCGGGAAAACGGCGAGCTGAAGAAGCTGGTGGCCGATCTGAGCCTGGACAAGGAAGCACTCAAGACGGTGATCCGAAAAAACGGTTGGAGCTTGTAGGCCAGAGCCGAGACGTGGCGTTGGTGATGGCCGAACACAGCCTGAGCGAACGCCGTGCCTGCAAGCTGTTAGGAGTGGATCGAACCAGTTACCGGTACGAACCCCAGCCGGATCACAACGCGGAGCTTCGTGAGCAACTGATCGAGTTGGCCAAACAGAAACCGCGCTATGGGTACCGCCGGTTGCTGGCCCTGTTGGAGCGCCGTGGCTGGGTAGTCAACCACAAACGGCTGGAACGGTTGTATCGCGAAGAACACCTGGCGGTGCGGCGGCTCAAACGTAAGCGGCTGATTCGTCCGGCCGCGCCGATGATGCACGTGCAGCGAGCCAATCAAGAATGGTCGATGGATTTCCTGATGGACGGGCTGGCAACGGGTCGAGCCATTCGCGCTCTGACCGTCGTGGACAGTTATACGCGGGAGTGCCTGGCGATCGAAGTGGATAGTTGCCTGTCGAGCCGCCGAGTCACGCGGACCCTGGAGTGGATCATCTCGCAGCGCGGCCAGCCGGAAGCCTTGCGTTGTGACAACGGCCCGGAGTTTACCTCACGCCACTTCCTGGCGTGGTGCGAAGAACGCAAGATCCAGCTTATCCACATTCAGCCAGGCCGGGTGGAAAGCTTCAACGGGAGGTTGCGTGACGAATGTTTGAATGCAAACTGGTTCCCGACACTGATGGAGGCGCAGCAGAAGGTGGAGCGATGGAGATCGGAATACAACTTGGAACGGCCGCACAGCAGTTTGGGCTACCTGACGCCGGCCGAGTTCGCAGACAGGGCCCCTTCGCCGCCGCGATGATTGCTAAGGCCGGTGCTCGCGCGGTCAAGGCTCAAGATGAACTCGCAGGGCTCGGCCTTGACCGCGCTCCGCGCCGTCCAGGGGATCCTGAGATGGCGGCGAAGGGGCAGCTTGAAGTGCTATTTTGAACGGAAGCTTCTCAATTACGTTTGGCAGAAAGCATGGGGGCGGGTCAGCTCCAGGCACGCTGCGAGCTCTGATCCGCGCGTCAGGGATGTCGGTGGACCAATTCGTCGGTCTGCTCTGACTCACGACCCTGATTTACTGGCCGCCGCGGTATTCCCTCAGAATCACAACGCCCATCATCACCGCGCAGGCCAGCATAACCACCCGCACATAGACCGCGGCCGGGATGCCCGCGTCGCCCAGAATCTGCCGGGCCAGCCCGAACCCCGCGCTGGTGGTGCAGAGCCCAAAATAGATCCGCTCGATGGCGTTGCCGCTGATCGCGGCCAGAACCAGCAGAACCGCGGTGATGACGACGTAGGCCCTGGCGATGATCCACCCCGACGCGGGCGAGCCACTGTGCAACGGTCTCACCAGGAGAAGCCCCGTATACGCGGCCAGCAGCAGAAATGCCACCGTGTGCACCAGCGCAATGATGACCCGCTTGCGATTGCTGAGAATGATGTACCGCCGCATGAATCGAAGCTCCAGCATAGCTTGACAGCGGCGCGGACCAGAGGGTTTCCGGCGCGGAGAGAGTGTCCGGGTCTTCCCGGCAGCACCCGCGGCAGAGAGAACCATCCCCTAACCGGACTCCCTCTCAACCCGCCACTTCATTCCATTCACCCTTCAATTTCAGCAATTCAGGTCTTATTCATTGAAACTAACGAGCTTCCACGGCACACTGGATGGAATGGGGATCAATCTCGGGCTGGACATAGGGGCCATCAGCCTCAAGCTCGCCGCCCTGGGTAAAACGGCCGACCGCGGAATCCTGGAAAGCCTTTGCGTCGCCCGCCCCGAGTTCCGAATGACGGAGTTCGCCGGGCGGCCGCTGGTGCTGTCGGATTACCGGCGCATTTCCGGCAGTCCCATACAATCCACGTACGACCTGCTCGACGAATTCTACGCCACGGTTCCCGAAGTGCGCGTGGAAGGCATCCGCCTCACCGGCTCCGGCAGCCGCACCATCGCCAAAGTGCTGGGGCTGTTCTTCGAAAACGAGTTCAAAGCCATCGCGCGCATGATGGCGGCTTTCTTCCCGCAGGTCCGCACGGTGTTTGAGATCGGCGGCGAGAGCTCGAAGTACATCCGCCTGGGCGCATCGGGAATTGAGGACTACGACCGCTCCGGCGAGTGCGCGGCCGGCACCGGATCCTTCTTCGATCAGCAGGCGCTGCGCATGCAGTACTCGGTGGAGGAAGTTGGGGGCCTGGTCTGCGGCGCCGGCTCCGCGGCGCGCATCGCCGGCCGCTGCTCGGTGTTCGCCAAGAGCGACATGATCCACGCGCAGCAGAAGGGTTACCTGCCGGCTGAAATCCTGCGCGGCCTGTGTGACGCCGTAGCGCGCAATTTCAAAAGTTCCATCGTCAAGGGGCGCAAAGTGGAAGCGCCGGTGGCGTTGATTGGCGCGGTTTCTCAAAACGCCGGCGTCACCAGGGCGCTGGCGGAGGCATTTAACCTGCTCCCCGGCCAGCTCCTGATTCCCGAACAGTACGCCTGGTGCAGCGCCATTGGCACCGCCATTCTGGAAGCCGAGGAAACCCGCAAGCGGTCCATCCTGGAAATTCACCGCCTGCGCCAGCACGATTCCGAAATCCCGGTGCAGGACTCCCGGCCGCTCTCCACCGCCAACGTCGTCCAACTGCGCGACCGTGTGGGCGCCTACGCTCCGCCGCCCGATGGACGGCCCATTCCGGCGTATCTCGGCCTGGATATCGGATCGGTTTCCACCAACGTGGTGGCGATCGACCAATCCGGCGCCGTGATCCACGATGTGTATCTGCGTACCGCCGGCCGGCCCATCGAGGCCGTGCAGCAGGGACTGCGGGAAGTGGAACGCTTGTGGGGCAACCGGCTGGAGATTCGTGGCGTGGGCACCACCGGGTCGGGGCGCGAGCTGATCGCTGAATTCGTCGGCGCCGATTCGGTGAACGACGAGATCACCGCGCACAAAACCGGCGCCATCCACATCTCCAGCACGCTGGGCGGCGAACCGGTGGACACAATCTTCGAAATCGGCGGCCAGGATTCCAAGTTCATCTCCATCGAACACGGTGTCGTCGTCGATTTCGCCATGAATGAAGCCTGCGCCGCGGGCACGGGCTCCTTCCTGGAGGAGCAGGCCGAGAAGCTGGGCATCAACATCAAGGGCGAGTTCGCGAGGCTGGCGCTGGCTTCGGCCAGCCCCACCCGCCTGGGCGAGCGCTGCACCGTTTTCATGGAACGCGACGTGACCGGCTGGCTGTACAAGGGCGAAACCGTGCCCAACCTGGTGGCCGGCCTGGCCTATTCGATCGCGCTCAACTATCTGAACCGGGTGGTACGCGGGCGCAAGATCGGGAAAGTGATCTACTTCCAGGGCGGCACGGCCTACAACGATGCCGTCACAGCCGCGTTTGCCAGCGTGCTGGAAAAGAAGATCACCGTGCCGCCCTACAACGGCGTGATGGGCGCCATCGGCATGGCGCTGATCGCGCGCCAATGGCACCAAGCCACCGGAGCACGCACCCGCTTCCGTGGCTATGATCTCGACAAGCTTGAGCTGTCGAGCCGCGACTTCATCTGCAAGGCCTGCTCGAACCTGTGCGAGATGAAGGAATTCGTGATCGAAGGGCAGAAGAGCTACTGGGGCGACAAGTGTTCCGATAAATTCCGCAAGCCATCCTCCACCGGCCGCAAACCGGTGATCGAAGACCTGTTCGTTTACCGCGAGCAGCTGATCGAGGCCCTCCCCAACGCGGCTGCAGGCCCGTTTCAGGTTGGCCTGCCGCGGGCCATGGCGATGCTGGACCTGCTTCCATTCTGGCGCCGCTACTTTGCCGAGCTGGGCATCCCTACCGTGCTCTCACCCGCCACCGACCCGCGCATCTCCGCCGCCGGAATCGAAATGGCCGTGGCCGATCCTTGTTACCCGGTGCAGGTGGCGCACGGCCACGTGCAGGCGCTGATCCATCACGGCGTCGACTACATCCTGCTTCCCAACCTGGTGGACGCCGATGCCGGCGACAACCCGGGCGCAGCCCACTACTGCCCCTGGAACCAAACGCTGCCCTGGGTGCTGCGCGCTGCCCCCGCGCTTGAGCCGTATCAGAGTCGCTTCCTGATTCCCACCCTGCATTTCCAGCTGGGCCCGGTGCAGATCAAGACGGCGCTGGCGGAAACCATGAAGCGCCTCGGGGTTAAGCGGCGCTGGAGCGACCGGGCCGTGGATGCCGCCTTCGCCGAACAGCGCAGCTTCCAGGACAAGCTGCTCGAAGCGGGACGCCGCGCCGTCGCTACGCTGGACGCGACCGGCGAGCCGGGCCTGGTGCTGGCGGGACGCGGCTATAACATCTATGACCGCGGAGTCAACTGCGACATCCCGCGCAAACTGCGCCATCGTTACGGCGCCAACGTGATTCCGCTCGATTTCCTGGTGACCGGGCGCGAATCGATGGCGGGCCTGGGGTCCAATATGTTCTGGATCTCCGGACGCAAGATTCTGGAAGCCGCGCACCAGGCCGCCGCGCGCCCCAATCTACACCTGATCTACATCACCAACTTCAAGTGCGGGCCCGATTCCTACATCAAGCACTTCGCCCGCCAGGCAGCCTGCGCCCCGTTGCTGATCCTCCAGTTCGACGGCCATGGCAACGATGCGGGCTACATGACACGCTGCGAAGCTTACCTCGATAGCAAAGGAATTCTGCGATGCTACCAGTCCTCGACGATGCCCGCGCCGCCGGCAGCCGAAGCGGCCCTGCCGTTGATTCAGTAAGCGGCAAGCGTATCTACATCCCGCCCATGGCCACCGGCAGCGCGCGGGCCTTCGCCGCTGCTTTCCACGCGATCGGTCTGGACGCCGAACCTACGCCGCCCTCCGATAACAGGACCCGTGAGCTGGGCGCACGCCACACTTCCGGCGATGAGTGCTATCCCGCTAAGGTGACGGTGGGCGATTTCATGAAGCTGCTCGAAGACACGAAGCCGGACCCCTCGCGAATCGCGTTCTTTATGCCCACCGCCGAGGGCCCGTGCCGTTTCGGCCAGTATGCGCCGTACCTGCGGCACGTGCTGGATACCAACGGCTACCAGGCGGTCCAGATTCTCTCGCCCAGTAGTGGAAACTCCTACGAGGGGCTGGGCGGCCTGGCCAAACCGTTCGTGCGTAGCGGGTGGCGCGCGCTGCTTTGCGCCGACCTGCTGGAGAAGCTGCTGCTGATGCGCCGGCCCTACGAACGGGTCCGCGGTGATTCGGAAGCCGCATACGAGGAGTGCCTGGCCGACCTGTGCCACACCATCGAAACAACGACCGTCGAGCCCGGCGAGCAGTTAGCCGCGCTGGAGCAGGCGATGATCCGGGCGCGCAACCGGTTTCGCACGATCGAGGTTCGCCGCGAACGCGAGCAACCCCTGATCGGCATCGTCGGCGAGATTTTTTGCCGCCTCAATACGTTTTCCAATGAGAACCTGATCGGGTCGCTTGAGCAGTACGGCGCCGAAGCCTGGCTCTCCGACATCGTCGAGTGGGTATGGTACACCAATTCGGAACACTTCCGTAAGCTCAAACTCGAGAAGCGCATCTGGAGCAGCGAGGCGCTCGGCGCGTGGATCCGCCAGCGGGTGCAGAAACGCGATGAACGCCTCCTGGTGGAGATCTTCCGCGAGGATTTCGCCGGCCGCGAAGAGCCTGATATTTATGAGGTTCTGGAATGCGCACGCCCCTACCTGCCGCGCGAAGGCGCTTTCGGCGAGATGGTGCTCAACGTCGGCAAGGCCGTCTACCTGGCCAAGAAGGGCGCGGCCGGCATCATCGACATCAGCCCTTTCACCTGTATGAACGGCATCGTCTGTGAAGCCATCTACCCCCGCCTCAGCCGCGACCTGGGCGGCATCCCCATCCGCAACTTCTACTTCGACGGCACCCAATCCGACCTGGACCGCGACCTTGGCGTTTACATGGAGCTGGCGCGGAACAATCAGAAGCGCAGGGGATGAAGCCCAGGGCTTGCTGAAAGAGAGCCTCTCTTGTGGGGCAGCGCTTGCTACGCTTCAGCCGTGCGTTCGAGTTGTAGTTCCCGCATGTAAAGAAACAAAGGCAGGCCGAGCGAAACCCCCACCACCAGCACAGCCAGAATCTGGATCCACCGCTTTCCGATGCCGACGCGGGCACTCTCGATTCGCATGAACACAATCAGCGCCACAGCGGAAACGACAACATCCATGCCGAAAAACGCGCTGATCCGGTTCGCGAAAAGTTCATGGATCATCAGCCCAAGATTCAAGCCGTGGTCCGCTACCCAGGGAACGAATTGCCAGTAGGGAAGGATTGCTCCGAGGAGACACAGCAAGAGGTAAATCACCTTCGGTTTCATGCTGCAAATCTATCAGATGATGGGCTCGGAGTTCCGCCTGGGCCGCCTTTGTTATACTTCTCGCTCATGCCCTTGTCTTTTCGTGTTGCCGCCGGTGCTCTGCTCGTCTCTGCCACTCTCTTCGCCCAGCCTCCGGGGCGGCAAAAGCGCACGGTCACGGATCAGGAAGTGATGCGCGTGCATCGCTCGGCGATCCTCATCGACACCCATAATGACGTCACCTCCAGCACCGTCGCCGGGCTGGACATCGGAGTGCCGAACACGAATCACAACACCGACCTGTCGCGCATGAAGAAAGGCGGCATGGGCGCGCAGTTCTTTGCCGTCTACGTGGGCGGCAACTATGTGGATGGGAATCACTCGGCGCACCGCACGCTGGAAATGATCGACACCGTCAAGCACGACATCATCGAGAAGTACCCGCAGGATTTCGTGCTCGCCGTCACCGCCGAGGACATCCGGCGCGCACACAAACAGCACAAGATTGCGGCGCTGCTCGGCATCGAAGGCGGCCACGCCATCGAAGACAGCCTGCGCCTGTTGCGGGTTTATTTCGGCGAGGGCGTGCGGTATATGACGCTCACCCACACCAACAGCAACCACTGGGCCGATTCCTCGGGCGACGACAACAAGCCCAACAACGGCCTCTCGCCATTCGGCAAGGAAGTGGTGCACGAGATGAACCGGCTGGGGATGATCGTCGACATATCGCACGTTTCCGACAAGACCTTCTGGGACGCACTGGAGACCAGCCGCGCGCCTATTTTCGCGTCGCACTCCTCCTGCCGGGCGATTTCGCCGGTGCCGCGCAACATGACCGACGAGATGATCCAGGCCCTGGCCAAGAAAGGCGGCGTCATCCAGATCAATTTCTATTGCGACTTTCTGAACGCCGATGTCGCCAAGGCCGATGCCGCCGTGATGGCCAAGATCAACCCGATGCTCCCGCAGTTGATGGCCAAGTACGCCAATGATCCCGACGGACTGGAGCACGCCATGAAAGAAGTTCGCGCGGCGGCGGGCGCCGGGCCCATGCAGCGCGCCACCCTGAACGACGTAGTGGCGCACATCAATCACGTGGTGGCCATCGCCGGAGTGGACGCAGTCGGCCTGGGCAGCGACTTCGACGGGATCGAGTGCGCCCCGGAAGGTCTGGACGGCGTCGACAAGTGGCCCAACCTGACGCGCGCCCTGCTGGAAGAAGGCTACACCGCCGCCGAAATCCGCAAAATCTATGGCGGCAACACGCTGCGCCTGATGGCGGAAGTGGAGCGGGTGGCCCGGTCGTCGCGCTAGCTTGCCGCCTCCCGCTCCTGGCATTCCAGGGTGAAAACGCGCAGGCGGTTGGGGCCACGGCGCTCTTAGTCGTGCCGGATAAATCCGGTGACGGTCCCAAGCCCCTTTCCTCTCAACAAGTTTACTTTTGTACTCGGGCAACTTGCTAACGGTTGCAATGTTGCAATTCTGTTAACGAGAGAGTGTAATATGTCTGTGCGGTTCCTCGTGGTTGCAATCGCCGCAGTGCTCTGTAGCATCGCGGCCTGGCGCTTGTTCGGAGCCTGGTTTAAGAACAAAGGCCGCCGGGTTGTGACCTGCCCGGAGAATCAACGCCCCGCCGGCGTAACCCTGGATTCCCGTCACGCGGTGGCGACCGCCCTGGGACGCTCGCCGGAGTTGCGCCTGGAGTCCTGTTCGCGCTGGCCGGAGAAAGCCGGCTGCGGGCAGCAGTGCTTGAGCGAAATTGAGGCCTCGCCGGAAGGGTGCCTGGTTCGCAACATCCTGCTGGCGTGGTATGTGGGCAAGGTCTGCCATTCCTGCGGCATGGCGATCGGCGAGATCCCGCTGGCCGGCGCCAGGCCGGCGCTGCTTCTCGCCCATGGCGAAAGCGTGGATTGGAACGAGATTCCGGCGGAGAAGTTGCACGAAACGCTTCTGGCGGCGAGCCCGGTCTGCTTCGCCTGCCACACAGCCAGGAAGATGCTGCACCAGCATCGGGAGTTAATTTCCGGCCTGTCGGAAGCCACCGGCCGGCCATTGCGGTAGCCCCTGGGAGGGCAACCGGGAAGAAGAAGTTGAGCCGTGTTCGCTCTTCGAGTTGCGAAGCTGTTGCAGCACCTTCCGCTCCTGTCCGCGCCGCTGATTGGCGCCGTAACATCATGCGCGCAGTCGATTCCGGCCCCGCCGCCCGCCACCTTATATACCGAGTTTCAACAAGCTCCGCCGGCGGCGGTATTGGATTCGATTCGCGGCGAGTCGGCAGCCATCATGGGCCGCCTCGGCATTGGCCTGGACTGGCGGTCGCTGGCCGGAGCGCACGGGAACGAGGTTTCGCTCCAACTGGCGGTGATCCACTTCCAAGGCAGATGCGACGCGGGCGGCCTGAGTCCAAACCGCGTTCAGCCGGGCGCTCTGGGCTGGACCCACGAAAGTGATGGCGTCATCCTGCCGTTCGGCGAGGTCGATTGCGATCGTATCCGTTCTTTCATCCAGGTGGACCTGCTGAGCGTGCCCGCCCGTGACCGCGAGTTCATCTTCGGCCGCGCCGTGGGACGAGTGCTGGCGCATGAGTTGTATCACATTCTGGCGAGATCGGCCCACCACAGTTCGGCCGGCGTTGGGAAAGCGGCTTATGCGGTGGAGGATTTGCTCGCCCGGCACTTCGTCTTCGACGCGGGCGAATCCGAGGAACTGCGGGGCAGCGTGATGCGCAGTGAGAGCGCCGAGCCGGCGCACTGAAGCGTTTGGCGAGGCCATGTTCCAGGAGCCCTGCCTTCCAGTCCCACCACTCCGGATTGCGGTGACCCGGTTCCCCTGAGTGAAGGCACGCAACGATTGGGGCAAGCGCTTCTTTAGTCGCGGTCTCGCCCGCCGTAGCCTGCGAATCACCCCTTTTCTTTACAATCACCCGGTATTTCCAGTACTACAGTTCTCAACTGGCAATCGTCTTGCAGACTGACTGGCACTGGAGTGTGTATGGTTCCGCCGATTCCGGCCTGGAATCGGAACGGCTGGCTGCCGGCAACCATACTGGACCGGGAACGTCCCATCTGGGCCTGATTCCGGCCGCCACGGCACGAGTCACCATTGGTTACCTCTGCCGCGGGCCTTCCGGCGAGCCTCCGCCGGAAGGGAGCGCCCGCGCTTCGCGCCGATCAGTTCACGTGGATTGGAGTCAGATCCTCGCCGGGCACCAGCGCCAAGCGGCGCAGGCGCGTATCGATCTGCTTCGCTGCCACTAAGCGGGCAGGATGGTCCGTTCATCCGAGTCAGTTGCGCCTCCTCAACCGCCGGCCCGCCGCTCATTCAGATGATGAGGTTGGTTTCATGTGTGCACGTGTCTTGTGGTTGCCGCTGGCGGTTGGTCTGGCGGTGGGCGCGCAGCCGGAACCGGTCGTAGTTCCGATCCTTGTTTATACCGGCTTTCAGCATCAGCCGGCGGCATCGGTGTCGGATACCATTCGCACTGAGGTGGAAACGATCTTGGGGCACTCCGGCATTGAATTCGGCTGGCGCTCTCTGGGCGATGCGATTCCCAATGAAGACGCCGCGGAACTGGCAGTCATCCAACTCAAGGGCCGGTGCGACATCGCCGGGATGCTGCCCCAACATCATGACCTGGCGGCTTGGGTTGGACTTATGTCAGCGACGGCGCCATCCTGCCCTACGGCGACGTCGATTGCGATCGCATTCGGTTATTCATTCAAATGGGGCTGCTGGGCGTGCCCGCCAGGCAGCGCGAGCAGGCCTATGGCCGCGCGGTAGGGCGGGTCGTGGCGTACGAGTTGTACCACATCCTGACTCGAAATCCACGCCACGGTTCGGTGGGGGTTGGCAAAGCGGCGTACACGGTGCGCGATTTGCTGGGCGACCGCTTCGTCTTTGACGAGGCGGAATCGGAGCAGCTCCGCACCAACCAGCCGCGCCTCTTGAGCCCCTAGACGGGCGCCGCGCCGGGCAGAGGAGCTGGCTTCGCGTTACTAACCCGTCCGGCCCGTCTCCTTCAACGATGGATCGTCTTCCGCCACCATTTGCGCCGCAATCAACTGGCGCGCCGGACCGCGCAGGCGCGACCGCTGGGTCCAGTAAACGGTGGCCGCGATCATGCAGATGATGCCGCTGCCAGTCACGGTCCATGGGGCGCCGACGCGGCCGGCCACCACGCCGGCCAGCAAGGCGCCGAACGGCGCCATCCCCATGAACACCATCGAATAGACTGACATCACCCGCCCGCGCAGCTCATCCGGCACCATGCTCTGGACCAGCGTGTTCGAGGAGGCCATCTCGATCATCATGGTGTAACCCACCGGCACCAGGATGCAGGCGGATATCCAGAAGACCCGCGACCAGGCAAATCCGATCAGGGTGGCGCCGAAGGCGAACGACGCCAGCGGCAGCCAGCGGCCAAGCCCTTTCAGCTCGGTGCGGCTGGCCAGCCGGAGCGCTCCGGCCACTGCGCCCACCCCGGCGCAACCCATCAGCCAGCCCAGCGCCCGCGGCCCTCCGTGCAGAATACGGTCGGCGAAAATCGGCATCAGCACCGCGTAGGGCATACCGGTCAGGCTCACCACTCCCAGCAGCATCAGGATGGCGTGCACCGGCGTGTTGCGCGTCACGAAGCGAAACCCTTCCACTACGTCCGCCAGCGGCGATTCGCCTGTCGCGACGCGCTCGCGCTCCTCCACGTTCATCAGCAGCAAGCCGGCGATCACCGCGATGTAGCTCACGGCGTTGGCGAAAAAGCACCAGCCTTCGCCGATGGCCGCTACCAGGATTCCCGCGATGGCCGGGCCGATGATCCGCGAAGCGTTGAACATGGAGGAATTGAGCGCGATGGCGTTCATCAGGTCGGCTTTGCCTACCATCTCCACTTGAAACGACTGGCGCGCCGGAATGTCGAAGGCGTTTACCACGCCCAGCAACGACGCCAGGACGAAAACATGCCAGACGTGCACCCTCCCGGTGAGGGTGAGCGCAGCCAGGGCGAAGGCGAGCAGCATGGAAGCAGTTTGCGTGCCGATGACCACGCGCCGCCGGCTGTAGCGGTCGGCCACGATGCCTCCCACCGGCGCCAGGAAGAAGATCGGGATCTGGCCGGCGAAACTCACGCCCCCCAGCAGCACCGAAGAGCCAGTGAGGCTGTACACCAGCCGCGCCTGTGCGAGGTTCTGCATCCAGGTACCGATGAGGGAAATGAGCTGTCCGCCGAAAAAGAGCTGGAAATTCCGGTATCCGAGGGCGCGCAATGTCGCCGGGAGCTTCATCAAGCTTTAATTGTAGTGTGCCGGCCCAGAGCGGCCTCCGGCGCTCCCGCCGGGCCGCGCCACACCCGCACATGCAATGGTTGACCGGCTACTCGGACCTGGCTTTCACGAAGGCCACGGATTTTTCGAGTGCATCGAGAGCGGAATCAAACAGTGCTTCGCCCTGCGGCAGGTCGGGCCGCTTCTGGCCCTGCGGGCCAAGGCAGAAGTCGTGATATCCGTTCTCGTAGACTTCCATGCGAACCGTCTTGCCCGCCGCCGCCAGGGCGTCATGCAAGAGAGTCGTCACCGGCAACAAGCTGTCGGCGGTGCCCACCAGAATCAGAATCGGGGTGCGAATCGGCTCGATGTTCCTGCGGGAGATTTCAGGATCCGGCTTCACGTCCTTGAAGGCATCGGGCCCGCGAGTTGCCGGCATGGTGAGCCCGAGAAACCAGATCGCGGCCGGCGCGCCCAGAACGGCGGCATGCACCGGAACGCGGGACACCAGATTCATCACCAGGTTGCCGCCCAGGCTGACGCCGTAGAGGCTCAACTGATCGGGATCGACGTAGGGAAGCGCCTTGACGTAGTCGATCACGGCCAGGCCGTCGTCGATCGACGTGACCATGCCGTTGGACGATGGCGCGGACATCAGGTTCATGTTGCCGCCGCGATAGTCGGCCACGGCCACCACATAGCCCTCCTGCAGGAACCGCTCCCAAACCGGCCCGCCGGTGTCGCCCCTGGACCATCCGACCAGCTGTTCCATGCCGCGCCCGCCGGGCCCCCGTGAAACATGATGATGGCGGGATGGCGGCCCTCTCCCTTGGGCTTGCGGATCGCCGCGGCGACGTATAACCCGTCTTTGGATTTGATATAGACCGGCTGAACCGGCGAGTCGGCTGCACTGACCACGTGGATGTACTTGTCGGTGGGAAGCGGCGCTGTGCTGCCGGGGTTGTGATGGATCTCCGCGCCGGCGACGCTGGCGCGGAGAGCGCAAATCAAGCCTGTTCGCATATGGACCGTATTCTATATCCCTGCAGATGTTGGGCCCTGTTGGCTGGGGCAGGTAAGCCGGGGCCGGAATTTATTCCTGGCAAAGCGCCGCGCGTTGCTGCTGCAACTCAGGCCGGTACTCCGGCGGCACCAGCAGGGTCAAGGCGTCGGGAACGATGCGGATCTCGGCCGGCAGGCGGCCCGCGAATTCGCCGTCAATCTGCAGGAAGACGCGCTCATTCAGCGGCTTCGGGGCCAAGACGCGCTGCGCGCGCAGTACCGTGACGCCGCGCACGCCTTCCACCCGGTTGGCGACGAGGTTGGCGAAATAGCGGACGTAGCGCAGCGTGGAGCGGCCCTCGAACAGGACCAGTTCGAAGTAGTCGTCGAAGAGGCTGACCTCGCGGGCGATCTCGAAATCGCCGCCGTAATTGCGCACCCTGCTGACCAGGGCAAACGAGCAGCGGTGGCTCACGCCGTCGGCCTCGATGGAGAACTCCGGCAGGCGCCGGCCCAGCATGCTCCAGCCGGCGAGCCAGTACGCCAGCTTGCCGGCGCGGGCCTTGAGCGGAGCGCTGACGTGGTAAACAATATGGGCGTCCAGCCCGATGCCCGCCATCAGCAGAAAATGCCGGGTGGCTGTGCCCGCTTCGGAGCTTACCTGCCCGATCGAAATGCGACGCGGATGGCACTCGCCGAGGCGGCGCGCGGCGCCCAGGAAATTGCCGCCGAGTTTCATCTCCGTCGCCAGCACGTTGGCGGTGCCCGCCGGCAGCACGCCCAGCGGCACCTGGGAATGCACCATGCCCTCGGCCACTTCATTGAGCGTGCCGTCGCCGCCGGCGGCCAGGATCAGGTCCGCTCCACGGGCGATCTGTTCCCGCGCCAGCTCGCTGGCCGTGCGCGGGCCGCTGGTGGGGCAGCAGGTCACTTTGTGCCCGTCCTGCTCCAGGATCTCGACGGCGCCCGCGACCAACGCGCCTCCCTTCCGTCCCAACCTTCCCGCGCACGGGTTGTAGATCAGTACGGTTTTGTTGTAGCTGGTGATGGTGGACTCTCCCGTTCCTCGTTAGATTATAGATGAGAGCACCATGAAGGATTTCGCGCGGGAAGCCGAAACGTTGCGCGCCCAGTTGCGGCGGCACGAGCATCTGTACTATGTCCTCGACCAGCCGGAGATCAGCGACGCCGAATACGATGCCCTGATACGCCGCCTGCGGGGACTGGAGGAAGCTCATCCGGAGCTGGCTTCCCCCGATTCGCCGACCGGCCGGGTAGGCGGCAAGCCGCGCGAGGGCTTCGTCAAGGTACGCCACAGCGCGCCGATGCTCAGCCTGGACAACGCGCTTAACGAAACCGAGCTGCGGGATTTCGACCGGCGCGTGCGCGA
>Ga0187847_10002191_pt1 | contig 16113 bp, 19 predicted proteins | sample June2016WEW_4_10_FD_132458 | JGI IMG/M metagenome (GOLD analysis project Ga0187847, IMG submission 132458) | Peatland microbial communities from SPRUCE experiment site at the Marcell Experimental Forest, Minnesota, USA - June2016WEW_4_10 | ecosystem: Environmental > Terrestrial > Soil >...
ATTGACGCGCGACGGCTATTTGGAGGAATGTTCGCTCGACGTAAATGCTGGTTCCGATATGAATGATGAACCACGGCGTCGCCGGCGGTCCGCCTTTCAACGACGTGGTCATATGTTCGGCACCGGACCGTCCGGTCGTAGGAGGCCCTCTTCCTTCAATTCAGCCCAGACGGCGTCGGGTACGCCTGAACGATAGGAGTGAAGGTTGCCCTCGATCTGCTGAGGCGAACGCGAGCCAACACAGACGCTGGCGACGGAGGGGTGGGCCAATGGAAACGCCAGTGCGACGGTGGGAAGCGAGGTGCCGTGACGCTCGCAGATCTCAGCGATTCGTCGGGCGCGCACGAGAAGATCGATCGGGGCGTCGCCGTAGTTGTACTTCGCGTCGTCTGCTGGAGTAGGGCGCGATAGCAGACCACTGTTAAATACGCCGGCGGCGACAATCCCGATTTGCCGTTCTTCGCACGCCGGCAAAAGGTCGTTGAGCGCCGATTGCTCGAGAAGCGTGTAACGCCCGGCGAGCATGAACACGTCCATGTCGGTCAGGCGGGCGAAGTCGGCCAGCATTTCCGTCTGATTCATTCCCGCCCCGATCGCTACGACGACGCCCTGCGCGCGCAGTTCCTCGAGGGCCGGATAGGCAGTGTCCAGGACCTCTCTTCGATGTTCGTCAGGATCGTGGAGATACACGATGTCCACGGCGTCCAGACCGAGTCGCTCGAGGCTCTCTTCAAGTGACCGGATGATGCCGTCTCGACTGAAATCCCAGATACGCCGATGGGTTGCCGGCACGTCGAAGCCTTCATCGTCGTGCCCCCCGGGAGGTTCGAGCGGCTCGAGAAGCCGTCCGACCTTGGTCGAAAGGATGTACTCGCTGCGAGGGCGCCCGGCAAGGGCTGCGCCAAGTCGTCGCTCGGACAGTCCGAGTCCATAGTGCGGCGCGGTGTCGAAATAGCGGATTCCTTGCTCCCAAGCGGCGTCGACTGTTGCGTGAGCTTGATCGTCCGTTATCGCCTGGTAAAGGTTCCCGAGTTGCGCGCAGCCCAGCGATATCTCGGTTAAGCGTAGAGGACGCTTCGGGAGAGACCGCGTCGCGAGCGCTCCGTTATCTTCGCGGGGGCCGCGCGGAGGTTCCATGACGCCATGACTCATCGGTTATAGATGAGGCGCAATCGATCGACCTCAGCGCCCCTCCCGTCTGCGGCCATCACGACGTAGCTCGCCATCTCGGATTGCCAGCGTTGGTCGAGTGGGTGAACCGAGAGGGCGGCGACCGCTCGATCGAAGTTTTCGCATTCGACCACATGAAAGAGCTCGACGCCGTGGCGAAAGATTCGCCAGTGTTCCATCCCCAACTCACGTTGCACGGCCACGAGTTCGGGCCACACTTCCGCGTGGGCCTTCTCGTACGCTCCCTCCATCCCCGGCCTCAGCTTGGTTCGCAATCCGATGATCTCGCTCATACGCCCATCTCCTCTAATCACTACTTGGCATTCAATGTTGCGCTGGGATCCCAATGCGGGTGACTCGGTTGCCGCGAACGTTTGTGGGTCGCACGAATCTTTCGGAGGTGCCTTCAACGATGCCGATTTCGTTTCTGGAGAGGTAGGCTCGCTGTTGGGGCTCACTCAGAATACGAGCACGAGAGATTCCCTCTCCGCCAGAAGTGATTAATCGAGTTCGCGCACGGGCTGCCGTCGGTTGGGCTCCAGTAGCCGGCGCGCGAACCCGATTAATCACTCCTGGATGGTGGCTTACTCTGCATGCGCTTCCGGCAGAGCCTCTCGGAAAGATTTTGATCCCTCACTCTCATCTTGACCAGTAAATGTCTTTGAGTCATGCAACGAAAGCTTGTACGTATCCCACGAGCCAAGTATGTGGTCCTCCACCGCCTTCGCCGCCCCTTCGGGGTCGCGCCGCAATAACGCGTCGTAGATGATGGCGTGACCGCGATGAGAGCGCAGATTGTCTTCGGTCGAACGATGCGTGCGACCGTAATAGGCGTTCGCGAGAGCGATCGGTTGTACCGTTCTTAAGATTGAGCGGGCGAGCAAGTGGCCCGAAAAGTGGGCAATCAAGTCGTGGTAGGCGATGTCGGCCGCCGTGTAACTGGCCGGGTCTTCGAGCAGCGATTCAAGTTCTAATAAGCGCGAGTGCAACTCCTCCAACTGATCTTCGGTCAGCCTCGTCGCCGCCCTGTTTGCCATCTGGCTCTCGAGGGCGGCCCGCACTTCCATGAGATCGTCGAAGATGGAAAGGCTTTGATCGTTGCGGATATAGGCGTCAAGCACCAGCGGGTCGAGCAAACTCCAATTGTCGACTGGTTGTACTGTTGTCCCCTGACCCTGGCGAGCGACGACGAGGCCCTTCTCTTCGAGGAGTTTGACCGATTCTCGGGTTACCGAGCGGCTCACCTTGAAGTCCTGGCACAGAACCTGTTCCGGGGGGAGGGACGACCCTACCGGTAAATTTCCTGAGACTATCTCGTCAATCAATGACGAGACGACGAGGTGATTGAGGCGAGCCGGGCGTGACGGCAGGGAAGACGGAGTGCTCACGTGTGGCGGCCCTTCGACCGAATCGGGTGTATCGACGACCTTCAGCATAATTCGTTCGTCATGAGCAAATCGCCAACTAGCTGATCATCGACGTTACCGACCACCCTCGACGTAACCGACGGCGAATCGACGGCAAGGTGAGCAACTAATTGATAGTGGGTTGGTGCATGGCACCTTGCCATTTCAGACGCCTGCCTCTCTTGTTCCCCTGAGGAGGCCGCACTTGCGCCCCAGAGGACTCAATGTTATCATACGACAGTCGTCTTATGTTTAGGGGGGAACATCCTGATGATTGCACCGGTTGAGGCTGAGCACGGAACTGGGTTCCGGCGCCATATTGGCCGTGCTTTCCCTTCGGTAATCGTCCCGGAAGCTCGGGCAGAGGCCCAAGGCCCGGGGCCGCGTGCTTCACTGTTCCGCCGACCAGCAACTGGCCATGGCCTCGTCGCTGACCTGCCTACGCCACCCGGGAGCTTCGCGCCGTTCAGCCGAAGCGTGCTGATGTCTTCAGCGCGTCAAGGGCGGAGTGAACCGTTCCGTCAATTTCGGACCGCTTTCGAGGGAGATCGACGTGCGTATAACGAAAGTTGAGACTTTCAATGTCTTCGTGCCCGGAGCCAATCCCCCGTTCATTTGGCGTGACGGTCTGCGAGGCAGCCCACCCGATCGCGAGGTCGGCGTCATTCGACTCAGGACCGACGAGGGAGTCGACGGCGTAGCGATTGCACCGCGTCGCGGTAGCGGTCCGGTGGTCGCCGATGTCTTTGAGCACGTGCTGCGCGACGAGTTGATTGGCGCCGACCCCCTTCAGCGGGAATGGATCTGGCACCGAATGTGGGAAATCGACCGGACCGATGAACTCCCGCTCTGGCTTTTTGGTCTCGTCGACACGGCGCTGTGGGACCTCGCTGGCCGCTACTACGGCGCGCCCACCTGGCAGGTGATCGGAGGCTTCCGGCGTGAGATTCCGGCGTACGCGTCGACGACCACGTTTTCAAGCATCGCCGAGTACCTTGACGTGGCAACCCAGTGCAGGGAGCTCGGCTACCCAGCACTCAAGCTCCATGCGTGGGGTGACGCACGTCGTGACGCGGAGCTGTGCACGGCGGTTCGCGAACATGTCGGCGATGATTTCCCGCTCATGTATGACGGATCGGCTGGATTTGACCTTCCCGATGCGGTCTACGTCGGCGATGCTCTCGCGGCGGCCGGGTACCTCTGGTACGAGGAGCCGATGCGCGAGTTCAGCATCACTGCATACAAGTGGCTCGCCCAAAGAGTGCGCGTACCACTCAATGTCGCCGAGACATCCGATGGTGTTCACCTGAACACGGGAGACTTCATCGCGAGCGGCTGCGCGAGTTATGTACGCACGAGCACGGAACTTCGAGGCGGGTTCACGGGAGCCATGCGCATTGCTCATCTTGCCGATGCTTACCAATTGCGTGCTGAGCCCCACGGCCCCACGATGTACGCCCGACATCTCTGCATGGCAATTTCGAATTGCACCTATTACGAATCGCTGGTCACGTCGAATCCGGCCAAGCGTGAGGTTGGCGTCGACGCCTCAGGAATGGTGGCGGCGCCGATGGGACCGGGCGTTGGTCTCGAACCCGGTCCGCACTACCCGAAAGAGCTGATTCCCTACGTGTTCGATATGACGAACGGCGCCGTGGGGTCGTCGAGTCCGACAACCGGGATGAAGCTGACTTGACAAGTAATTCGAAATGAGATCGCAAACAGCGAGAGTAACTACCTTAATCAGGGGGAGAAGGAAATGAGAACAGTGAGATCAACTAACGGGAGTAACCGTTGGGTACGATGGCATCGTCGAGCGCTGGCCGTAGCAACGTGCGCCAGCCTGGCCAGTTTGTCCTTCGTCGCAGCGGGATTCGGCTCCACCGGGGCCAGCGCCTCGACGAAGCCGACGCTTACGATCTGGTACGACACCGCGCGCAAGCCAATGGTGGAGGCCTACATCAAGGCGCATCCCAAGGTCCACGTCGTCGCGGTCTTGAAGGATGGCGATAGTAACGGAGACGGCACCTATCAGTCGGCGTTCGCCCTGTACAACCGCGTCGGCCATGGTTGGCCGGACATCTACTTCAGCGAGCAGAACAATGATGCGGCGTCGCTCGCTCAGCCTCCGTTCAACGACGCGGCCGTGCTGAACAAGGGGCTCGTGTCAAGCAGCATCCTTAACAAGTTTGCCCATGGTTCGGCGGGTTTATGCACGATCGGCGGGAAAGTCTATTGCCTGCGCAATGACCTCGCCATGAATGTCCTGTGGTACAACCCGGCGCTGATGGCCCAAGACGGCATCACCTCGGTCCCGACGACGTGGCAGGAGTGGGCGGCGGATGGCGCCCTCGCGGCCGCTAAAGGTGACATCATCGGCACCCAAGGTGACTCGTGGGACGCGGACACCTACTACTGGGGCAATGAGTGCCCACTGAGTAACGAGACGAGTCCCGGGACGCTACTGATCAATCCGGCCTCGACGAATTGCACGGAAATGGCGTCGCTCCTTGATGGCGTGTCGCGCACTGCTTTGCCAGTGGCCTACATGTTCAGTTCGACCTTTGGACAGCAGTACGGTGGGAAGATTGTGTTCTACCCTGGTGCTGCTTGGATGGGTGGCGTCTTCCCCGGGCTTGGTTCCTGCAAGACAACGAACCCTGACTGCACGATGGCGGCCGGTTACCCCATGACGTTTGGTGCCAGCGGGCCCAGCGTAACGGGCGCAATTGGTGGAGGCCTGTGGTTTGTGTCGTCGCACAGCAAGAACCTGAAGCTGGCGGCGTCGGCGGTCGTATGGCTCGACACGAACCCTGCTAGCCAGAACATCTCTGCCGGGTTCCCGGCGTACGGTCCGGACGACGCGTCATGGGTTGCTACTCAGAGCGCTTCGGGAAGCTACGCGAGCCCACTCGCTGGAGAACCGACCCTGGCGCAGGCGTTCAGCAAAGCGGCGAACGAAATCTGGGCTAGCTGGTCGGCGGTGCCTTACGCCAACGACCAGATTTGGGCGTCGGACGTCGTGCCATCGCTCGCGAGCGGGGGTACGCAGGCAGCCGGTCTGGGTATCTTCGGCTCCGACGCGGCGAACCTTGCGCGTTCTGACGGCTTCCAAGTTCATACCTAAATGACGGTTCCGCCGGTTGCGACCGTCCCCGGCGAGCGTTCACGCGCTCGCCGGGGACGGCGCTCCGATGGTGCTGCGTCGATAGGTAGTTCGCGCCGAACGGGCTACCTATTTGTCGGCCTTTATGTGGTGCTCCTCGCACTTTTCGGCATCGCGCCGACCGCATACGCGATCTACCTAGCGCTTACGAAGGTGGGCGGTGGGTTCGCCTGGGGAGCGAATTTCACTCGCGCCTACGAAGATTTCCGTTTCCTGCCGGCGTTCGAGCACATCGGTGAGTACCTCGCGATCTGGTTGCTCGCCGAGGCGACGTTCATCCTGGTGCTCGCACTCATGCTCCATTCACTGGCTCGTCGAACCAGTGCTGCGTTTCGCTTTTTGTTCTATATGCCCGGAGCGCTGGCCGGCGCCGCGAGCGTGCTGGTGTGGCTCTTCATGTTGGATCCGACTCTCAGCCCGTGGCACTTCCTGCTGTCCGCTTTGGGGTTTTCACAGATCGACCTGGTCCTCCTGCCCTCGCACCTTCCGCTGATCTTCGCGATAATGGCCTTTTGGACCGGTGCCGGCGGATGGATCGTCGTCATGTACGGCGCGCTCAACAACATTCCGGACGAGCTTCTTGAGGCCGCGAAGCTCGATGGAGCTAACGCTTTTCAATCTGCGGTGCGAATCAAGTTGCCGCTGATCAAGAAGTGGGTTGTTTATATGCTTATTCTCTCGTTCGCTGGCGGCACGCAGCTGTTCGTCGAGCCGCAACTCGTCGGCCAGGCAACCGCCGGCCTGGTGAGTAACACGTGGTCGCCCAACCAGTTGGCCTACTACATCGCTTTTATCAATGACAACTTCAATGAAGCCGCCGCCATCTCGGTCACGCTCCTCGTGCTTGGATTAGTCGGTGCCACGTTGCTCGTGTGGCGTACCAAGTTGTTCGAGATCAACTGATATGAAGCTTTCTCGTCTCACTTGGCGGCTTGTCGGTCTTGTCGTGCTATTGGGCTTCACGGCTTTCTTCTTCGTACCAGTGATTTGGGTTCTACTCGCGACAACGAAGACCGACACTCAGCTCACTTCATGGGGCCCCTTTACTTTCGGAACCCTTGGCCACTTCGTCGATGCCTGGAAGGCGTTGTTTGGCTTTCAGAGTGACGCCATGGTCGGCTGGTTGGAGAACTCGGCGATTTACTCATTCGGAGGGGTCGCCATTGCCATCATCGCGGCGATACCGGCCGGCTACGGCCTCGCGCTCACCCAGTTCATCGGTCGACGGACGTTGCTCGCGATCACGTTGGTTACGATGATCATGCCCGCGACCGCGCTGGTGCTACCGCTATTCCTTGAAATGAACTCGGTAAGCCTTACCGATACGCCCTGGTCTGTAATCCTTCCGTTCTCGTTCTTTCCATTTGGCGTGTACCTCTGCTACATCTTCTTCTCCTCGACGATTCCAAAGGATCTTTTGGCTGCCGCACGGGTCGACGGCTGCAATGAGTGGAGAGTTTTCCGTTACATCGCGTTGCCTCTCGCCCGCCCCGTTGTCGCGCTGGTGGCGTTCTTCGCCTTCGTGGCGGACTGGAACAACTACTACCTACCCTTTGTGATGCTGTCTGACAACAGTAAGTTGCCGGTCCAGGTCGGCTTGGAGTATCTGATTTCGTCAACGGAGGCCTTCAACCCGGGAAACCCGGGCACCGGGGCACAGCTGGTCCATCGACCAGAGCTCGCGTTAGCAATTTTGGTTGCAATCGCGCCGGTGGCGATCGTCTTCCTCTTCGCGCAGCGCACCCTCGTAAAGGGAATGCTCGCTGGCGCTACCAAGGAGTAGGACGACACATGAGCAGAAGCGTGGATCAGATCAGGCCAGTGGACTTCGGGTTTTCAATGTCCGGATTTATAGGAGAGGGATCAGAGATGACCAAGACAGTGCATGTGGAACCGACGTCGGCGGACGGGATTGGCTTCAGCGAGTGGCGAACCTTATCGGGTGAGACCCGCGAATGCTGTGACGTCAGTTCGATCGCCTCCTTTGCAGGCCAATCACGGTCGTGCACGGACCCAGCCACGTGCCGCCAACGCGAACTCCCCTGGGTTAGCCCTGCTGAGCGCGCGGCCGAACTCGAAGCCCGAGGTCGCGGCGCCTACGTCACCTCTGCATTCGACCGTTTGAAAGGACACGCATGGCCACTGTGACATTCAAAGATTCGTCCCGGACCTATCCGAAGACTGAGCGAAAGGCGGTCGACCGGCTGAATCTGGAAATCGGTGACGGTGAGTTCGTTGTACTTGTCGGCCCATCAGGTTGCGGGAAGACGACCAGCCTTCGCATGCTTGCCGGTCTCGAGCCAGTTGACGAAGGCGAAATCTACATCGGCGAAAAGAATGTGGTGGGTCTTCCGCCGCGCAGCCGAGACATCGCGATGGTCTTTCAGAACTACGCGCTCTACCCGCACATGAACGTGGCAGAAAACATGGGTTTCGCGTTGAAGATGGCCAAGCTGGATAAGTCGGAGATCACGGCCCGCGTTCGTGAGGCGGCCAAGATACTTGATCTTGAGAACTACCTGGAGCGAAAGCCGGGTCAACTGTCGGGAGGTCAACGCCAGCGCGTCGCCATGGGTCGAGCCATCGTTCGAAAGCCGCAGGTGTTCTTAATGGACGAGCCCCTCTCAAACCTCGACGCGAAGTTGCGGGTTTCAACTCGGTCTCAAATCGCCGAACTGCAGAGCCGACTCGGCGTTACGACGCTCTACGTGACCCACGATCAGGTTGAGGCGATGACGATGGGCGATCGGGTTGCGGTGATCAAAGACGGTGTGCTCCAGCAGGTTGACGTGCCCCGCGTGCTCTATGACGCGCCCGTCAACTCCTTTGTTGCGGGGTTCATCGGCTCCCCGGCGATGAACCTGCTCAACGCCACGATCCTCGAGAGCGGAGTTCAGATCGGACCAACCGTCGTCCCGCTTCCGCGGAGGTACCAGCAGGCCGTCCGCAAGGGCCCAGTAACGGTAGGTCTTCGGCCGGAGGCGCTCGAGCTCACGAGCGAGGGTGGCGGGATATCGGCCGTCGTCACGCTCGTGGAAGAACTCGGCGCCGAGGCCTACATCTATTCTCGAATGGCCGATCCGTCGGGCGAGACGATGACCGTCACGCCGGAAATTGTTGTCCGCGTCGCTCCGACCGTCGTTGTCAAGAGCGGCGACCGGATCACTCTGCGCGTGAAGGATGACGCCATGTTGTTGTTTGACGCCGTGTCGGGAGTGCGGATCACGGGACAATGAAACTAACTCGGAATAGTGGCCCGCCTGAAGAGAACGCCGTGCTCGTCCCTTCGGCATTTTTGACCTACGTGCGGCCATCGGCAACAAGTACGACGCGGCGAGGCGTAGAGGCTTTTTGGTGTTCCGTTTCAAATGAGGGGGTCGACGAAGGAACGAAGTTGGTTCACTGGGCTGTGATTGAGCGTCAAGGGGAGACGTGACCGTCGTCGACGCGCATCAGCATTTTTGGGACCCCGCGCGCGTGTCCTATCCGTGGCTCGCGTCCCACTATCCCGAACTCGATAGAAATTTCGGCTTCGACGATCTGGCACCGCAACTTCACGCCAACGGTGTTGACGCCACGGTCGTCGTGCAGTCAGAGGATGACGATGCTGACAACGAATTGATGGTTGAGATCGCCTTGTGCCACGACGAGATCGCCGGCGTCGTGGCGTGGGCGCCCTTGGACGACCCGTTCGCGCTCGAAAAGGCCATCGAACGACTACGCCGATCCGGCAAGCTCGTCGGCGTGCGCGTGCTAATCCATAACCGGCCAGATCTTGACTGGATTGTGCGTCCAGAAGTGCAAGAGGGCCTTGAGGTGCTGGAGCACCAAGGCCTGACCTTCGACATGGTGGCGGTGCTGGCACGCCACCTCGAGCACGTCCCGGTTCTCGCCGAACTTCATCCCAATTTACGACTGGTAATCGATCACCTCGCCAAGCCCCCCATTGGTCTCGATCTGACTGCATGGTCTGAGCTCTTGGCGCGCGCGGCAGCCTGCCCTAACGTCTTCGCGAAAGTGTCTGGGCTCTACCCAGCACAGGGCGACAGGTATCCCTGGACGGTCGATGACCTGCGCCCTGCCTTTGCCATTGCCCTCGAGGCCTTCGGCGTCAGCCGACTAATGTTCGGGAGCGATTGGCCGATCTGCGAGGTGGCAGGGGGCTACAACCGGGTCGCGCAGGCTCAACTCGAGCTGACCGATGAACTGAGTGACGATGAGCGGGAGGCCTTGCGCGGCGGCACCGCGATTCACTGCTACGGATTGAGGCAGACATGAACGAGGGGCAGCGTCAAGCGAGCGCGTCGAACCAGCCCGGAGAGTTTTCCGGTTGGCGCATCATCGTGACCGGGGGATCCTCAGGAATCGGTCTTGCGACCGGTCGCCGTTTCCTTGAACGAGGAGGGCGGGTTGTCTCGCTTGACCTAGTGCGTCCGGGCGACACTGAGGGAATCGCTTGGCGTGACTGCGACGTCGCCGACGACTCATCAGTTCGCCTTGCGATGTCGGCCGCGGTCGAGCATCTCGACGGTCTCGACGTGCTGATCAATAGTGCCGGAGTGGGGCTGCAAGGCTCGGTCGAGGAGCGTCCTGAATCGGCGGACGAAGAATGGCGGCGTTTGTTCGAGGTGAACGTTTTCGGCGTCATGCGAGTGACACGCGCAGCCCTGCCCGCGCTGCGCCGGTCCCCGCACGCCTCCATCGTCAATATCGCGTCATTCGTCGCTTTAACGGGAGCACCCCGTCGCGCCGCCTACGGGGCTTCCAAGGGCGCCGTCTTCGCGCTCACCAAGGCGCTCGCAGCCGACCACTTACGCGAAGGGATACGAGTGAATTCGGTCAGCCCCGGAACCGTCGACACCCCATGGATCGATCGTCTACTCGACGCCGCCGGAGATCCGCTCGCGGAACGAGCACGCGTGGTGGCGCGCCAGCCACACGGGCGACTGGTATCGCCGGAGGAGATCGCCGCGGCAATTTGCTATCTGGCGGGGCCTGACGCCGGTTCGAAGACGGCGGCCGACCTCGTCGTCGATGGGGGCATTCTCGGCACGAGAATACCCGACGGTGCGACAACACGCGGCCGGTCGTGATGCGCACTCGCATCGACCTGAAACCCGTGAGTCCCTGTCGCGGCGCGCTATCGATTCGTTGTCGAAACTAAGGAAAGTGGGAAGAATGCTTGCTGCGTGCTATGAGGGCGATGGTCGGATCGCGATGCGCGACGTCGAACGGCGCCCGCCCGGATTCGGAGAAGTCCAGTTGAAGGTCGCCTACGTGGGTATCTGCGGAACGGACCTCCACGTACTTGATGGCGACATGGACGCGAGGGTGACCCTCCCGGCGATTCTCGGACACGAGATGTCCGGCACGGTTACCGCGGTGGGTGACGGTGTCGCAGATTGGGCGCCGGGCGACGAGGTGGTGGTCGTTCCGCTCGACTGGTGCGGAACTTGTCCGGCGTGCCTACGCGGATGCGCCCACATTTGCTATCGGTTGAATTTCATTGGGATCGATTCACCTGGCGCGCTGCAGAATTATTGGAACGTTCCGCAGCGATCGCTCGTGCGCGTCCCTATCGACTTGGGCCTGAAGGAGGCAGCGCTCGCCGAGCCGACTGCCGTAGCGGCTCATGACGTTCGTCGGTCCGAGCTTCGGGCCGGACAGAAAGCGCTCGTCATCGGCGGAGGACCGATTGGACTGCTCATAGCGTCCGTCGCGACGGCGGCCGGTGGCGAGATACTGGTGAGCGAGCCCAATTCGCAACGTCGACAGCACATGGAGAGCGTGGGGCTGCGCACCGTCGACCCGGCTGACGACCTGGCCTCTGTCATCGACGACTGGACGCTGGGGGCCGGTGTGGACATCAGCTTCGAAGTCTCCGGGTCGGTCGCAGGAGTGGAGGCGGCAGTCATGTCGTTGGCCGCTCGGGGTCGACTCACCCTCGTTGCGATCCATTCGCGCCCTGCGCCGGTGGACCTTTTTCGATTCTTTTGGCGAGAATTGACGCTCGTCGGCGCCCGGGTCTACGAGCGTGCCGATTTTGAAGAGGCCTTGCGATTACTCGGTAGTGGGGCCATTCCGACCGACGCGTTGATTACCGACGTCGTCGCGCTTTCCGAGGCTCCGGCGGCCTTCGAGCGACTCCGGGCCGGCCAGGCGATGAAGGTGCTCGTCGATTGCGGGGTGCCGGCGTGACGAGCGGCGAGACATCTGAGCGAATCGAGGGGTTATTCGATCTTTCCGGGAAGCTCGCCGTCGTCACGGGCGCGCGTCGGGGCATCGGGCGGGCAATCGCCGAGCTCCTCGCCGCTGCGGGAGCCGACATCATCGGCGTGAGCGCTCAGCTGGAAGATTCGGGCTCGGAAGTGCAGCAATCGATTGAGGCGCTCGGACGGTCGTTTGAGGCGGTCCGCGCCGATCTTTCTGACGAGAGCCAGGTATACGAGCTGGCCTTGCGCCTGACCCAGCGTTCTCGACCGATTGATGTCTTGGTGAACAACGCAGGGTCGATCGTGCGAGCTGCGGCAGTGGACCACACCGATGAGATGTGGGCGCGCACGATTGCGACCAATCTCACCGCGCCCTTCATTCTCACCCGTGAGATCGGACGCACGATGATCGAGCGCGGTGCGGGCAAAGTAATCTTCACCAGCTCGCTTCTCTCCTTCCAAGGGGGGATCCTCGTGCCTTCATACACGGCGTCCAAGCATGGTGTCGCCGGACTCGTCAAGGCGTTTTCCAATGAATGGGCCGCCAAAGGCGTCAACGTGAACGGCATTGCCCCTGGCTATATCGCGACGGATAACACCGAAGCGTTGCGCGCCGACCCCGAGCGAAGTCGATCGATCCTTGACCGCATTCCGGCTGGGAGGTGGGGCGAAGCGCTCGACATCGCGGGCGCGGCCCTCTTCCTGGCTTCGTCGGCGTCGGACTACGTATGTGGTGTGGTGTTGCCGGTGGATGGAGGGTGGCTGGCAAGATGAAACAGTTGCCTCCGTCGAACGTCGATCACGGGAGGGCTTTTTCGTCAATGGGGGTGCGCCCGGTGACGCGCGTCGGCCTCGTCGAGGAGCGGCTGCGCTTCTACGGCGTCTTGCCCGTCGTCGAGCTCGAGGACGTCAATCAGGCGGAGGACCTGTTCGCGGCGCTCAGCGAGGGTGGCGTCGCCGTCGCGGAAATTACCTTGCGAACGCTCGACGCTGGCGTCGCTCTCAAGAAACTCATTGCGCGACATCCTGACGCCTTGCTGGGGGCCGGCACTGTCCGCAGCCTCGATGACGCGCGCCGGATGGTTGAGATTGGCGCGTCTTTCATTGTCTCCCCCGGCACCGATGAGGAGGTGATCGCCTATTGCCTGACACACGACGTGCTCGTGATTCCCGGCGTCTGCACGCCGACGGAGGTCCTTCGGGCCCTTCGCGCTGGCGCGCACCTGCTCAAGTTCTTTCCGGCCGAGGCGGCCGGCGGCGTTCGTTTCCTTCAAGCGCTCGCCGGACCATTCAAGGATGTCGGCTTCGTCCCGACCGGTGGGATCAGTGAAGCCAATCTTGAAAGTTACTTGCGCCTGCCCCAAGTGGCAGCCTGCGGTGGGAGTTGGATGGCGACCTCGGAACTCCTGGCGGCGAGCAGGTTCGACGAGATCACTGAGCTCACCCGTAGGGCGCTCGACATCGTAGAGATGGTTCGCAGTGACCTCTGAGCTGACCCAACCGGGCAACGTTGCGTTCGTCGCGCGTTCAGCACAAGAGTGCGACTTTGACGTCGTGGCGCTGGGCGAGGTGATGCTACGACTCGACCCCGGTGAGGAGCGGATCGATGCGGCCCGATCGTTCCGAGCTTGGGAGGGAGGAGGAGAGTACAACGTCGCGCGGGGTTTGCGTCACTGTTTCGGCGAGCGGACCGCTGTCGTCACAGCGCTCGCAGACAATCCGATTGGCCGACTCGTCGAAGGGCTCATGCGACAAGGTGGCGTGGATTTGACGTGGCTGCGGTGGGTGCCGTATGACGGAATCGGCCGTTCCGTTCGCAATGGGCTCAATTTCACCGAGCGTGGCTTCGGTCCTCGTGCCGCCGTCGGATGTTCGGACAGAGCAAACTCCGCCGCCAGCCAGATGAAGGTGGGCGACGTCGACTGGGATGAAGTGTTCACGCGCCGCGGTGTGCGATGGCTTCACACTGGTTCGATCTTTACCGCCCTCTCACCTTCAACGGTCGACGTCGCCGAAGAAGCGATGCTTGCGGCGCGACGGTCCGGAACGGTGGTCTCCTACGACGTCAACGTCCGCGCTTCTCTGTGGGGGGACAACGGGGGCGACGCGCGAGCTGTCGAAGTGAATCGGCGCCTTGTCAGCCTGTGCGACGTCGTGTTCGGGAACGAGAAGAACTTCGTCGAGGCGCTCGGCGTCGAAGTTCGTAAAGCGGGTTCCACTCAAGAGGATTCCTGGGGGAAGGGCGACCTAGCCGCCCTCGATGAGGTTGCCTCGGCATTCCCGAATCTCCGGCTGATCGCGTCGACAATTCGGACGATCAATTCGGCATCGCAGAATGACTGGGGCGGCGCCTGTTGGGCCGACGGTGCGATCATCTCGAGCGATGTGATGCGATCAATCGAAATTCTCGACCGGGTAGGCGGCGGCGACGCGTTCGCCGCTGGAGTGATCTTTGGACTGCTCGAAGGGATGCCGGCAGATGATGCGCTCCGATACGGCGTGGCGCACGGAGCCCTCGCGATGAGCACACCCGGTGATTCATCGATGGCCACTCTTGCGGAGGTTCGCCGCCTCGCGGATGGCGGGTCGGCTCGAATGGTGCGTTGAATGAAGGGCACGCTTCACTCACTATGGCATCGCTACAACCAAAGTGAGAGAAAAGTCGATTCTCAGACCTTCTCTCAGTACATCGTCGACGCCACAAGCCGACTCGCTAGGGAGATTGGAACGGGCCACGAGTCAGTGGGTCGAGCAGCAGAATTCACAAGAGTGATCGTCGACTCCGGCATGGGACAAACCGAGTTAAGAAACCGAGTTCCCTTTTCGTTCTCGGCAAATCTGAGGTATAGGTGGCTTACTGACGTCGAATCTCAAACTGAACTTGGTGTGGTGGTTATCAAGACGTATGACACAAACATCAAACCGCACTTTGGCCCGTCACATGAGATAACGCAGGAAGCTCGAGAGATGATGAAGGACCACCCGGATGATCGTGCCACTCACACGTTGTCAGAAGAAATGATTCGACGTTACCGATCGCTGAATAAGTCCCGGGGGATCATTCTTCGCTCGCTCCAAATTATTTACCGACGTATTTCTATGGCCCCTTGAGGTGGTTACTTGATGACGAGAAGGGTACTGAACCATAGTGCGGTCGCGAAGTGCTTGAAGAAGGTTAATGAAGTGCGGCCCATACGAGTTGGCGGGTTTGATAGAGAAGTGCCGACAACATCGGTCGAGGGCAATCCATTTCTTGACTTCTGTGAAATCGATTTTGAAGTTTTCAACTCGTTCTTAGGGGGACTTCCCTACAAACTCGCCCCGATGGCTGCCGGTGTTGTGCCGTCGGCATCAGATATAACATCGTCCCGGTCCAAATGAGTCGGCTGGGGCGCAGTCCGACTGGTCAGACTGACCGCGCTCGACGGGAGAGACCCGTGGGCTCGCGTCGGCGAACGCGGGCTGGCTATCTGTTCGTCGGGGGGTACGCAGTATTGCTGGTGCTCGTCGGCATCGCGCCAGCGGGGTATGCACTCAGGCTGGCGTTCACGTCGTTTTCCGGTCGCTTCATTGGATTTTCGAACTTCATCAACACTTACCACGACTTTCGCTTCGCCCCGGCGTTCGAGCACATCGCCGAATTCATGGCGATCTGGTTAACCGCGCTGATCGTGATCGTGATCGGCGTTTCTCTCGTGATCCACACCCTTTCTTCGAGGGTCAGCGTGACTTTCCGCTTTCTCTTCTATCTGCCTGCAGCGTTCGCTGGTTCGGCTGGAGTGCTGGTGTGGTTGTTCATGTTGCAGCCCGGCCTTAGCCCGTGGGGCTTCATATTGAGTGCGCTGGGTCACCAGACGCTCGGCGCTTCGCTGGTGCCGAGCAACCTGCCGGTCGTTTTTGCGCTGATCGCATTCTGGACCGGTGCCGGTGCCTGGATTCTTGTGATTCACGGAGCTCTAACCAGCATTCCGCGTGAAGTGCTCGAGGCCGCGGATTTGGACGGCGCGGGCCCAGTCCAGGTGGCACTGCGCGTCAAACTTCCGCTCATCAAGAAATGGGTCGCGTACATGCTGATTGTCTCCTTTGCCGGCGGAACCCAGCTGTTCGCCGAGCCGGAGCTCTTTAGCCAGGCAACCCACGGCATCCTCGTGAGTGACGC
>Ga0187847_10002194_pt1 | contig 16083 bp, 9 predicted proteins | sample June2016WEW_4_10_FD_132458 | JGI IMG/M metagenome (GOLD analysis project Ga0187847, IMG submission 132458) | Peatland microbial communities from SPRUCE experiment site at the Marcell Experimental Forest, Minnesota, USA - June2016WEW_4_10 | ecosystem: Environmental > Terrestrial > Soil > Wetlands...
GGCGATGCCAGACACACCGATCCCCTCCTCGTCAATGCCTGGGGACTCGTTTATGGACCTGGCGGTCCCTTCTGGGTCAGCGATCAGGGATCGGGTTGGTCCACCCTCTATACCGGAACGGGCGTAGAGAAGGGATTGAAAGTCGTAGTCCCATCCGCATCCGGCAAAGGCCCCGGCCAGCCCACCGGAATCGTCTTCAACGGTTCGCCCGATTTTTCCGTGCAGGGATGGCCTGCCATCTTCCTTTTTGCCACCTTGGATGGCACCATCAGCGGATGGGCCCCGCAATCGAATCCGAATGATGCCATCGTCGCCGTGGACAACTCCGCCTCCGGCGCCATGTACACGGCGCTCGCCATCACGAACTACGCGTCCGGAAATTTTCTCTACGCCACCGATCTCGCCAATAACAAGGTCGACGTCTTTGACGCAAGCTTCAACCTCGTAACCTCCTTTACCGACTCAACTCTCCCCGCCGGAACCGCCCCGTTCGGAATCAAGGACATCAACGGTCTGCTCTATGTCGCGTTCGCACCCACCGACGAAAGTCCGACGGGCGCCGTTGACATTTACCGTGAAGATGGCACTTTTGTCCGCCAACTCATTGCAGGCAATCACCTCGCGCAGCCCTGGGGTTTCGCAGTCGCGCCCAAAAACTTCGGCCCCCTCAGCAACACCTTGCTCGTCTCGAACAACACCAACGGCGGTACCATCAACGGCTATAACCTTGAGAGCGGACAGTTCGTCGGCACCGTCAAAGATAGCGACGGAAAGGCGATCCACATCAATCAGCTCTGGGGCATCGAGTTCGGCGGCGGCAACGCCAACAGCGGCGCTACCAACCAGCTCTTCTTTACCGCTGGCCCCGCCAACAATCTGGCTGGGACCTTCGGCAAGATCCAATTTACAAAATAAACGCGCCTTGGCTTCGTGAGAGGGCCGCTCCGGCGGCCCTTTCCCATCTCGCAAAGCGGGTATCAATCGAAGGCGCGTCATGCCCGTTCATTTCACTCGCAAGAAGCTGCCCAATGTCTTGACCCGGTTACGCGCCGAAGCCTAACATTACCGCCGACGGCTCCGGGTGCTCGCAATGATTGGCCAGACGGTTTCCCACTATCACATCATCGGAAAACTTGGTGGTGGTGGCATGGGCGTGGTGTATGAGGCTGAAGATACGCGCCTGGCCCGGCACGTAGCCCTCAAGTTTATCCCCGTCGAAATGGCCAGCGATCGCAAATCGCTGGACCGCTTTGTGCGCGAGGCCCGCGCCGCCTCTCAGCTGAACCACCCCGGCATCTGCACCATTCACGACATTGAAGACAACGATGGCCATCCCTTCATTGTCATGGAGAAGCTCGAAGGCACCAGCCTGAAAGATCTCATGCGCAACCGGAAAATGGACGTCGATGAGATTCTCGACATCGGAATCCAGGTGGCCGACGCCCTGGCCGCTTCCCACGCCAAAGGCATCATCCATCGCGACATCAAGCCCGCCAACGTCTTTGTCTCGCAAAACGGGCAAACGAAAATTCTCGATTTTGGACTCGCCAAGATCGTCCACGATCCCAACTCCAGCGAGGCCGCTCTCGAAGACTCCCTTACCGCCATGGGAGTCATTCCCGGCACCGCCGTCTACATGTCCCCCGAGCAGGCCCGCGGGGAAGTCCTCGATGCCCGCAGCGATCTTTTCTCCCTCGGCGTCGTGCTCTACGAAATGGCCACCGGCAAAAAGCCCTTTGCCACTGGTAACGTCGTCACCACTCTCGATGCCGTCCTCAACCAGAAACCGGTTTCTCCGCTGCAACTGAACCCGGCGCTGCCTTCGGATCTGGAGGGCATCATCGGCCGCGCCATGGAAAAAGAACGCGGCCATCGTTATCCCGACGCGCGGGCGATGAAGGGCGACCTGCAGTCTTTACGCAAAGAAACCGCCTCGGGATTGACCAAGAGTGGCCTCAGGCGTCCTGTTTTGCCGTACCGCATTGCGACCACGACCTTCCAGGCCACAACCAAATGGTCCACCTACATTCTTCTCGGCCTATGCGCGGTGCTGTTGACCGTGTTGGTTTCAGTGGGCGCATGGTGGTTCAAACACCGGGGAGCGATGTCGGCTGGCGCCGCCAAGAACACCATCGCCGTGCTGCCCTTGCAGAACATGAATGGCGATATTAGCGTGGAGTTCCTCCGCTTTGCGCTCGCCGACGAAATTGCCAACACGCTTACTTACACGCGCAGCCTCGATGTGCGCCCGTCCGCGATTACCCGCAAGTTCGTCGGCAACGATGTCGATCCCGAAAAGGCCGGCCTCGAGGTGCACGTAGCCAATGTCATTGCCGGACATTTCCTGAAGCAAGGCGATCGCCTCCTCATTACTCTGGAAGCCATCCAGGTGGAAGGCAACCGGCTCTTGTGGCAGGCCAATATGACCGCGCCCGCCGACGATCTCATCGCGCTGCAAGCCCAGATGGGGGTCCAGATTCGCCAGGGCTTGCTTCCCGCGCTCGGCGTTGCGGGCGGCTTCCTCGATACAGGTACGCGCCCCAGGAATCCTGAGGCCTACGATCTCTACTTGCACAGCTTGGCTCTTCCTCACGATGCCGGACCCAACAAAGACGCTATCGCCGTCCTTGAACACGTCGTCGCCGTCGATCCCACCTACGCTCCCGCCTGGGAGCAGCTCGGCCTGCGCTGCTACTACGACGCCGATTATTCCGATGGCGGCGAGGCGATGTTCAAGCGCTCCAACCAGGCTTATGAACGTGCTGTCGCCCTCGACCCCAACCTCGTCGTGGCCGCCGGACAACTGATCACCAACCACGTCGAGCGCGGAGAACTCGGCAAAGCCTACCAGTCCGCGCAGGAACTCGTGAAGCGGCGTCCCGATAGCGCCGAGGCCCATTTCGTGATGAGCTATGTCTACCGTTACGCGGGCATGCTCGAGCAGGCCGCGAGCGAGTGCAACACCGCCGTCGCCCTCGATCCCGGCAACTACACCTTCCGTTCTTGCGCCTGGACCTTTGCGGAACTCGGCAAAACCGATCGCGCCACCGATTTCGTTCGCCTCGATGCCGGATCCGAATGGGCCGCTTACGCCATGCCCTCAATTCTCTTGCGTGAGGGCCGGGTTCAGGAAGCGCGTGAAGCCGTGAAATCCATGCCCAGCACGCCGCGTTATCATCGCGATTTGCTGGAGGCTTGCCTGCAATTGCGCCCCGCCTCCGAGCTTGATCGCATCGCCCATGATGCCGAAACCAATCTGCCCACCGATCCCGACCCCGAGACCTGGTATTATGAGGGCGCTATCCTGGCCTATTGCGGAAAGAAGCAAGCCGCTCTCCACATGCTTGAGAGCGCAGTCCAGCAGAACTATTGCGCGTATTCCAATCTGCTGGCCGACCCCTTGCTCGCCAAACTTCGCACAGATACAGCCTTTGACAAAGTGTTAACCGATGCCGCCGCCTGCCAGGAGGCAGTGCGCGCCTCGGCCAATACTCCGAGTCACTGAAATAATTACCGCTCACCAACCTGCCTCCCCGAACGTCCAACTGATACAATCCCACGTTGTTCAACTTGTTTTTGCCGATCACGAATCATCTCCGCAAAGTTGTTCTGACAGGAGCCCTCATGCTTTCCCTCCGCAATTTTCTCGTATTCATCGTTATCGCGTGCGCTTCGTCGCTCTTTGGCCAGGATATGCAGGAAGGCCGCCTGCTTCTCTTTCCTGACATTCACAAAGATAAGATCGCCTTCGTGTACGCTGGCGATCTCTGGCTCGCATCCAACTCGGGAGGCGAAGCCCGCCGCATCACGTCCCATCCCGGCCGCGAGCTATTCCCGAAATTCTCGCCCGATGGAAAATGGCTGGCATTCACCGGCCAGTACGACGGCAATTTCAATGTCTATGTCATTCCTTCCGATGGCGGCCAGCCCAAGCAATTGACTTTTTACCAGGGACAGGCGCAGCCGCTCAGCGACCGCATGGGCGTACTCAATGAAGTCATTGGCTGGACGCCCGACGGCAAGAACGTCATTTTTCTTTCGCGCCGCGACGCTTCCAACGGATGGATCAAACGTCCCTACACGGTCAGCGTTGAGGGTGGCCTGCCCCATCCCATGTTCATGGATGAAGGCGGATTGCTTTCTTATTCCCCCGATGGCAGCAAGGTCGCCTACAACCGCATCTTCCGCAACTTTCGCCAGTGGAAGCGCTACACCGGCGGCATGGCCCAGGACATCACTATCTACGATCTAAAAAATAATGTTGTCGACCAGGTCGTGCCCCACACCGATTACACCGACACTTTTCCGATGTGGCATGGCAACACTATCTTCTTCACCTCGGATCGCGGACCCGAGCATCGCCTGAATATCTACAGTTACGAGTTAGGAAGTAAACAGGTCGAGCAACTTACAAAGTTCGACCAGTTCGACGTCATGTGGCCGAGCATGGGCCCGGATGCAATCATTTTTGAGAATGGCGGATACCTCTACTCCTTCGATTTCGAAACCCGCCAGCCGAAGAAACTTACCATTCACGTAAACGGCGAGCGCGATCAGGCCATGAGGCACTGGGCCGACGCCAGCCGCAACATCACCGATTTCGACCTTGCGCCCGACGGCAAGCGAGCCGTCTTCGCCGCCCGGGGCGAGGTCTTAACCGTCCCCGCCAAAGAGGGAAGCGTTCGCAACCTGACCAACTCGCCCGGAGTCCGAGAGCAAAAAGTAGCCTGGTCCCCCAACGGCCAATGGATCGCCTACGTTTCCGACCACACCGGAGAAGACGAAATCTTCATCGCTCCGCAGGATGGCTTGGGTCCCGAACAGCAAATCACCACCGGCCACAAGGGCTTCATGTTTCAGCCCGTATGGTCGCCCGACAGCTCCAAGATCGCCTGGGCCGACCAGACCCTCCGCCTCTGGTATGTCGATCTCAAGGGCAAAAAACCAGTGGAAGTCGACCGCGGCAAATTCGCTGAAATCGTCAACTACAGTTGGTCCCCCGATAGCCAGTGGCTCGCCTACGATAAACAACAGAACACCGGTTTTTCCATCGTCTACCTCTACAGCATGGCCGATCGCAAAATCTCCGCCGTCACGTCACCATTGAATAACAGCTACGCGCCCGTCTTCGACCGCGGCAAGCGCTACCTCTACTTCCTCTCTGACCGCGACTTCAACGAAGTCCTCGGCAATGTCGACTTCGAATTTGCGAACCCGAAAACAACCCGCGTCTACGTAGTCACCCTCACCGCGGACGAACCTTCCCCCTTCCCAGCCCTGAGCGACGAAACCAAGGTCAAGACCGAAGAGCCGGCGATGACCCCGCCAACCGCCGAGCCCAAATCTGCGAGCAAGAAAAACAAGCAGCCCAATACCCCGCCCCCCGATGCCGACGCCCAAGATCGAAAGATAGGAAACCAAAAGACCGAAGAGAAGTCCGTCGAGACCGAAACCAAACAGCCCCCGCGCGTTTTCAAAATCGATCTCGACGGCATCCAGAACCGCATCGTCGCCCTCGCCACTCCGCCCGCCCAGATTCGCAACTTCGACGCCTCGAAAGATGCCATCTACTATTCCAGTTCGCCGATTCAGGGCCTCTCCGGACCGATCCCCGGCGAAACGCCCGCCATCCACGCCTACGATCTCAAGGATCGCAAGGATAAAGTTCTCATCGAGGGCGCCGATCGGTTCGTGCTTTCCTATGACGGCTCCAAACTACTCTACCGCGCTGAAGGGGACGGTCCGCCAAAATTCGGCGTCGTCGACGCCAAGCCCTCCGATTCTCCTCACAAGCCCGGCGATGGCGCGCTCAACTTAAGCGGCATGCGCGTCCAGGTTGATCCTCCCCAGGAATGGAAAGAAATGTACAACGAAGTCTGGCGCCAGGAGCGTGACTACTTCTTCGAAGCCGCCATGAACGGAGTGGACTGGCAAAAGGTCCACGATCAGTACGCGCAATTGCTCCCCTACGTGGCCGACCGCTATTCTCTCACCTACATCCTCGGCGAGATGATCGGCGAGTTGTCGAACTCGCACACCTACGTAGGCGGCGGAGATTTCCCCGAAATCCACTCCGTCCATGTTGGATTGTTGGGCGCAGACTATGAAGTCGATTCCGCCTCCGGCCTGTACCGCTTCAAGAACATCTTTCCCGGCCAAAACTGGGACGCGCACGTCCGTTCTCCTTTGACTGAGCCCGGAGTGAACATAAAGGAAGGCGATTACCTTTTGGCCATCAACGGACGCGCCCTGCGCTCTCCGCAAACCCCCGACGAACTTCTCGTGAACACCGCCAATGAGGTCGTTACGCTCACCGTGAATTCCAAACCCACCACGGACGGAGCCCGCAAGGTAGTAGTCAAACCGATTGGCGACGAATACTCGCTCCGCGAGTACAACATGATCGAGACCAATCGCGAAAAAGTGGATGCCGCCAGCGGCGGCCGTATTGGCTACGTGTACCTCCCGAACATGGGCGGACCCGGCCTCAATCAGTTCGTGCGTCAATACTTCCCGCAAATACGCAAGGAAGGAATCATCTTCGACGTCCGCTACAATGGCGGAGGCTTCGTCGACGAACTCATCTTCGAACGCCTGCGCCGCATCGTCGCTAGCATGGGCATGTCCCGCAACGGCGAGCCCGGACCCCGTCCCGCCAACACCTTCTACGGATACACGGCCTGCGTGACCAATGCCATGGCTGCCTCCGACGGCGATATCTTCAGCTACATGTTCAAGCAGTACAAACTCGGTCCCCTCATCGGCGAACGTACCTGGGGCGGAGTGCGCGGCATCCGCGGGGAAATACCGCTTATGGATGGCGGCTACATCACGCGCCCCGAATTCTCCATCTACGGCATGGATAGTCAATGGGTCATCGAAAATCATGGCGTACAGCCGGATATCGTTGTCGACAATCCCCCCGACCTGGTCGTAAAGGGGCAAGATCCGCAACTCGAAAAAGCCGTCCAGATCCTGATGGACGAGATCAAGGCGAACCCCAAAAAACTCCCGCCAAGTCCGCCCGCCTTGCCCGCCTATCCCACCGGACCTGGCTTCTAGCGCAGTTGGCCCGGATACCTATGGGCCTTGCGGGTCGTTATAAATGAGTTAGGCTTCGGCCGCAGAGCGAACACTGCGCTGCGAACCAACCCCGAAGCCATCCTGAGCGGGCTGGAAGGAGCCTCCCTTCGTGAGACTCGGGCTGCGCTCAGGATGACTTCATTCAGTTCTGAATTTATCTCAGTCGGACATTTTCGCTATGTGAACTGCGAAGCCGGTTTTGGGCAGCAGCGACATCAGTTCGAATACTTTGAAGCCGTCGCCGGTGATTTCGGTCTGGCGGTAGACTCCGGGCTCGATGTCTGACGTTTCATGGCGGGCTGTGAGGTTGTCGAGAAACTTCTGCGCGTCTTTCGTTGATACCTGCGCCAACTTTGCCCGAGTTATGACTGCCTCGGTCGCGTACGAGCGGACCAGCTTGGGCCAGTATTTCTGGAGTAACTGGGTGCTGGCGAAGATATCGGCCCAGACTATCTCTCCGTTGACAGCCACTACTACGCCTACTGCATTCTTGTCGCGGAGCTGGTGAACCACGCTTTCGTAGTTGCGCTCGACGGGAGCGGCGACGGAATCCACCTGCTTTTGCACTTCTTTGTTTTCCATGACGCGTGCGTAGGAGGAAGTTGAATTGACTTCTGGCACCGCGGTGGAGGATGCACCATTCACGATCAGGGTTTGCGCCATCGCCTGCCTCGACTTTCCTACGTTGTCCCAAACCTGCTGCTGATTCTGGGCGGCCATGGCGCTGGCGCGCACACTCGGAGACGCGACCAGGCCGCCGATGATTCCGCCAGCTCGGCCCGAACTAAAGTCAGCCTTGCCATTGGTAGCTACCCAGCGTCCGGGCTCGACGCAGAAGACGCTGAGGTCGACCGGATCGCTCTCGGGAGGAACGATGCGATCTTTGCCGATAACTCGGTCCTGTTTACCTCCAGTTACGATTTCTCCGGCAAGGAGTAAGAGCGGGCGCTTGGAGTTATTCACCAGAACAAGGCGGTTAACCTCGGCATCGCGCATCGAATGAAGGATACGGCCATCCTGATGGCGGCGAACCAGGCCCTGGGCCTGCCCGGACTCGGTGACGACGACATCGCCGGAGCGGATGCCTTCATCGAGAGTAATGAACTCCGCCGTGTCGTAGGACTTTGCCGCGACTACGGGAAAGACGGTCAGGTTACCGCTGCGAATGGGTTCGAGAAGTGAATAGCGCGAAGATTGCGGGAGTTCGCTCGCGGGGAGCAGGCATGGAATGACAATTGCCGCCGCAACCAACAACAGGATCCCTGAAAGAACCACGACCAGCCGCATAAAGCGCCTCCAACATTGATTGAGACACCACTACCCGTGCGTGTGTTCCCCGGCCTACTCTCTGGATCGACCCCGGCGCGCCCAAGTTGGAGGCGCGCCGGGGAGCTACTCGCGAGTCTTCCAGGAGTGTTTTGCTCGGCTCGCTGGAAGGTGAACGTACGATTTACAGTCTCTTGCGTCTAAAAAATTGCTAGCATCATTTTGGGATATGACCTCGCGCGCCCAATCCGAAGGAGCCAACGTTGGGTCGGAACTGTACGCCCGGAGCGGGGCTGCGGCTTATGGTGTGAGCGCGGAGCAGTTCGCGGCGCTCCTCGAAGAGATTCAGAAGAAGTATGTTGCCAACGGGTCCGAGGAGCAGAAGGCAGATTTTTGCGCGGCGCTCCGGTTGGAGGAATTGGCGCTGGCGCGCGCATGCGCGATGGGAAACGAGCGTGCTTGGGAGGACTTTATCAGCCGCTACCGTCAAAAGCTGCGCGGCATGGCTCTGCACATCACGCGCGATGGTGCGCATGCGGCGGATCTCGCCGACTCGCTGTTTGCCGATTTGTACGGAGTGAGTGCGCGGAATGGGGTGCGCAATTCGAAGCTGGTCTTTTATACGGGTCGCGGATCGCTCGAAGGCTGGTTGCGTACGGTGATGGCCCAGGAGTTCATCAACCGGTATCGCAAGCAGAAGCGCTCGGTAAGCCTGGAAGAGCAGACCGAGGAGGGAGTGCAGTTTGCGGCCAAGGATCCGGAACCGGTCAGCATTTCCGACCAGCGGCTGGAAACGGCGACCGACCAGGCGCTGGCGGAGCTTTCAGCGGAAGACCGGTATACGCTGGCTTCCTATTATCTGGATGGGCGGACGCTGGCCGAGATTGCGCGGGCGCTGGGGTTGCATGAATCGAGCGTGAGCCGGCGTTTGGACCGGCTGTCGAGCGGGCTCCGGAAGCGCATTCTGGCGGGACTGCGGGAACTGGGGATGAGCTATGCCCAAGCGACCGAGGCCCTGGAAGCCGACGTGCGGGATATGAGCCTGGATTTAAGGTCGCGGTTGACGCAAGATCCGGGAACTCCGACGTTCAATAGTAGAAAGGTACCTGCCCGGAGGGCGGGCGACGGGAGTACGGACTAGGCGTTACTGGCAACGAAAATCCCCCATGACTGACGTACCAAAAATCGTACACCAGCGGCTGCGGGCGACAACGCCCGAGCAGATGGAGTTGGAGCGGGCGCATCCGGAGGCGGATGTGCTGACCGCGTTTGCCGAGCAGGCGCTTTCAGGAACTGAGCGTGAAGGGGTATTGCTGCATCTGGCGGTGTGCGCGGATTGCCGCGATGTAGTCGCAATGTCACTTCCGGCCATGGAGGCAACGGCGGTCGCGGTCGAAAGCGGGGCCGAGGCTGCGTTGCCTGATGGGGCGCTCACGAGCGCACGCGGCGGGGCGATTGTTCGTCCCCGTTTTGGCTGGTTGAACTTCGGGTTGCCGAGTCTGCGGTGGGCAGCGCTGGCGGCGGGTATTGCGGTTGCGGCGCTAGTCGGGCCACGGGCGTTGGAGTACCTCTCGAAGCCGAAAACGGAGATGACCCCGGTCGCCCGTCAGACGGGCGCGCCCGCCGCCCTAACGACCGCGGCGGAAGCACGATCTCCCTCACTGGTTCCGTCGGACTCGCCAACGGCAAAGGTGAATGTCACAGCCAGCCCTGCGGACGTCATGACGCCATCGCCGGTGGACAAATTGAGCGCGGTGAATTCATCGCTACAAACAGCCGGCAATCGTGGAATCGGCGGGACGCTGAAATCCCGCAAAGGCGGCTCTTTGCGTGCACGGGACAATTCGACCGCTTCGGCTAAGCAGGCGGCACCAGCGCCTTCGGCGGAGTTTTCCCTGGCAGCGTCGCGACCTGCGCAGGAGAAAGTTGCTAGCGGAGACCCCGGCGTCCAAATGGCAGAGGCGTCTACGAATAGTTTCCTTGTCAACGGCGTGGACGCGGCTCCGGTTGTAAGGGCCAAGCCGCCGTTGGAAGCGGAAGTGAACGAGGCGTCGAAGACAGCAAACGCGAGCTCCCCGCGAGCGATTTTGCCGCTACAAGGCGGAAACACTCTGGTAGTCAATGCCAACGCCGCGCAGGCGATGAGCTTAAAGCGCGGCGCGAGTTGGATGATTTCCGGAGGAGTGCTGGAACGTTCGCTCGACGGTCAGAAATGGGAGACTGTTGCGCAGGCCTTGCATCCCCTGTTGTGCTATGCCGATCGCGGCCGGGACGTATGGGCCGGCGGCCAGGCGGGAACGTTGTTGCATTCGACTGACGGGGGCGCGACGTGGGCAACCGTGGGCGTTTCGTTCAATGGTCAGCCAATGAGTTCGGACATCACTCATATCGAGATGCGCGGGCTGTCGGAAATTATCCTGAGCGCGGGAACTCAGGAGAACTGGATCAGCGGGGATGGCGGAAAGACGTGGAAGAAGATCTAGCAGGTTGGCGCAAAGAATTCCTGGAACAAGTGGGTAGAGATCCCTCGCCTACGAGAGAGCCTCCCCTTGTGCGGCTCTCGCTCCGCTCAGAGTTCGTGAACTTTTTTAAAATCGCCCAAAGGTTCAGATGAAAAGCCCAGATTTTCGGGATGGTTGAGGTATAGGGATCCTTCGACTGCGCGGGGCGCGCTTCGCTTACCCCGTTGCGCTCAGGATGACTTCGGTTTTAAATGACAAGGTAGAGAAGGGAAAGAGTCACAGCCTCTCGGGACGACTTCGGTTCCAAATAAGATGGTGGAGAAGTAAAAGGGTCACACACTTTCAGGATCGCTCGGAGTCGTTTCAGTACACGAGTGAGATGTGAGCGCAAAAAAAACGTCCCGAGCGATTAAGCTCAGGACGCCTTCGGCAGCCCTCCCCCAGAACTGCCAAACTACTTGGCCATCGTATGTCCGCTTGGCCACCCTGTAAATGTCACTTCCGTAATGTCGCCGGTAAAAATTGTACTGCGCGAGGTCGCACTGCAGTAACCAGGTGCAGGTTACCGGGAAGAAGTTTGCGCCGATCCAGAGACGGCTTTGGTCTTGACAAAGACGGAATCGACCAGCGCGGCGATCTGGTCCATGGCGCCATCGATGTCGAGTGTGAAGCGGACCATGTCGATGTCGGAGAGGCCGGGATAGGCGGCCACCAGATGGGTCCAAGCCAAGTCCTGGTCAAAAGTCACAGCCATAATTTCGTCATAGCCGTAGCTGAGGGAGCGCAAGCGGCAGAGCAAGTCGCCGAGGTGAACCAGATAAACGAGCGGGCTGGCGCTGGGCAGCAGATCGGTTTCGTGATGGCAGCGAGCTACATCGGACAACTCCTGGGAGAGTCCCCAATGATCGCAGAGCAGGCTGCCGGCGTCACCGTGGGTGTAGCCGAGAATCTGCTGTTCGGCGACGTGGAGGGGGCAGAGTTGAGTGGTGGCAAGTTCGAGGCAGTCCTGAAATTTCGCGTGATCGAGGACGGAGTTGACGAGAAATCCGAGGTCGTGAAGCAGGCCTGCGAGATAGGCTTTTTCGGGATCGGGGTAGCCGATTTTGCGCGCCAAGGTCTGGGTGACCAGAGCGCAGCCGAGCGAGTGGCGCCAGAACGCGTTCGGGTCGAGCACCCACTTGTCTTTCGGGATGGTCTGGTTCATGCACAAGCCGAAAAGGAGGGAGCGTACCCTCTCGATGCCAAGGGTCATGACGGCGCCACGGGCGGTCTCGACCACGCGGCGTCCGAAGAGGGGAGAATTTGCGATGCGGAGGCAGTGGGCGGCGATGGCTCCGTCACGGGAGACAAGTTCCACGACTTTTTCGATCTGGATGTCGTCGGCCGGCAAACGCATCATCCCGAGCAGAGGCTGAAGAATGGCGGGAGCGGCGGAGATCGAATGGATCTGGGCAATTCGGGCCTTGAGCTGAATACGCGGTCGGTCGTTCATGGCTTGCCTCCGGCGGGCGTTCCGGGGGAAGGCTTCCAATAGGCGGTTGTACCCGGGAAGTGGACCAGACGGAATGCCTCATCTACCTGGAACAGGGACTCGGCGTGTCCCATGAAGAAGTAACCTCCGGGGAGGAGGTTGGAATAAAAGTGCTGCACGACGCGGCGTTTGGAGGCGAGATCGAAATAGATGAGGACATTGCAGCAGAAGATGAGGTCGATTCCTTTGAGGAAAACCATCTTGCTGTCGTCGCTGAGGTTCACGCGGTCGAAACGGACGCGCGATTTGAGCATCTCGTTGACGGCCAGCTTCTGGCCGCCGGCATCCTTGAAGTATTTTGCGCGCTGGGCGGCGGTGACGTTGCGGAGGGCGTATTCGCCGTAAACCCCGGCACGGGACGCGGCGAGAGAGTTGCTGTTCAAGTCGGTGCCGAGGATGTCGAAGGTCCACCCGGCGAGCTGTTTTTCTTCCATCAAAAACATGGCCAGGGTGTAAGGCTCTTCTCCGGTCGAACATCCGGCCGACCAGATGCGGATCTTCTTAAGGCCCAAGGCGTTCTTGGACTGGATGATCTGGGGAAGAATGACGGTGCTAAGGGCATTGAGCTGGGCGGGATGGCGAAACATGTAGGTTTCGCCAATGGTGATTTCGTTGAGCAGGAGATGCAGTTCTTCGTTCCGGTTGGGGCGGATGGTGAGGTGTTCGAGATAGTCGGATGGGCTGGAGGCGCCGCAAACCGCCATGCGGCGCGCACAACTGGAGACCAGCAGGTAGAGCTTATGTTCGGCATGGTAGATGCCGGAGATGCGATAGATCAGGTCACGGATCTTGAGATAGGCGGGATCGCCAGGACTGGCGGCGGGGGCTGGCGATTTTTCCTTTACAACGTCGATAGGCATTCGGTTGCACATTTCCGGTTTGCAGCCTCGTTTTGAGGCGGCAAAACAAAGTTCTGTTCAGCGGCGAGCCGCATGGACGAGGTTTCGGTGAAACGACACCCGGCGGACGATCTCGTCGACGAGGCCGGTCAGGGGACAAATCCGATCCGCCAAGTTGGCCCCGACGACACTTCCGGGCATACCCCACACCACGGAGCTCTCTTCATCCTGGACAATCACGGCGCCGCCGGCCTGGCGGATGGCCGCCGAACCCCGCGTGGCATCGGCGCCCATGCCGGTGAGCACGACTCCCAGGACCTTGTCGCCGCAGGCCTGGGCAACCGAGCGGAAAAGAACATCGGCGGCCGGGCGGCAGGAATTTTCGGGCGCATCCTGGTTCAGTCCGATGACAAACTCGCTGGCGTGCCGGCTGACGGTCATGTGATAGTCGCCCGGCGCGATACGGACTTGGCCTTTCTGCAGTTTCTCGCCCTGGACAGCCTCGGCTACATGGAGTTGGGTGAGGGTGCCGAGGCGAGTGGCGAGCAGGCGCGTAAACATGGCCGGCATATGCTGGACGATGGCGATGGGCACGGGAAAATCCGCGGGGAATTGCGGCATGAGGTCTCCCAAGGCATTGGGGCCTCCGGTAGAGGTCGCGATGGCGACGAGATCGACGCACGCGGGCGGGCGCCGGGCAAGGACCGGGGCGAGGGGTGGAGGCGCGCTGACCCGGGGGGCGGGGCCGCGCCGGGCACACAGGGCCTTGATTTTCGGGAGCAGTTCGTGGCGCACCTGTTCGCGCGAGTTTTCGAGGCTGCCAGCATGGGAAGGCTTGGTCGCATAGTCGGTGGCGCCGCGCGCGAGCGCCTCGAGGGTGGCAGCCGCGCCCGGTCCGGTGAGGGTGCTGAACATGATGACCGGCAGACGGGTGTCGAGCTTGCGGATTTCGACCAGAGTGGCAATGCCATCCATGCCAGGCATCTCGACATCGAGGGTGATGAGATCGGGTTTGAGGTCGGGGATCTTCTGCAAAGCCAGCTGGCCGGTTCCGGCCGTGCCCGCGACGACGATGTCGGGGTCCGCCGCCAGCACTTCGGCGAGCAGGCGGCGGATCACGGCAGAATCGTCAACGATCAGTACCCGGATTGGCGGCACGCTCAATTCTCCCCTGCCCGACCGGCGGGTCGGGCGACCCTGGCTTTGCGGCTTCAGCGAACTGCGGCGGCACGGCGGCGAACCGACGGCGCGGCCGCATCCGCACGGCGCGGGTGGCCTGCATTCACCTGGAAGCGGCTAACCAGTTCGCGTAACTCATTGGCCATCCCGGCCAGGTGCTGGGTGGCGGTCTGTGCCTCGCCCACGTTCGTGGAAGTATCCTGCGCCGCTTGCGCCACCCCGCTGATGTTGCTGGCGATGGTGCTTGCGCCCCGCGCGGCCTCGGACACGTTGCGCGCCATTTCTCCGGTAGTCGCGCTCTGTTCCTCGACGGCGGTAGCGATGGTTGTCGAAATGTTGCTGATACGATCGATTACTCCGCGTATGCCGCCTATGGCGCTGACGGCGCCCGCGGTATTTTCCTGAATGACGGTGATTTTGCCGCCGATTTCCTCGGTTGCTTTGGCGGTCTGTTTGGCCAGTTCCTTGACTTCATTGGCGACGACCGCGAAGCCCTTGCCGGCTTCGCCCGCGCGCGCCGCCTCGATGGTGGCATTCAGGGCGAGCAGGTTGGTCTGCTGGGCGATGGAGGTGATGACCTCGACGACCTTGCCAATCTCGGTGCTGGAAGAGCCGAGTTTGGCGACGGTCTGGTTCGCGGCCTCGGCAGCGTCGACCGCTTCGCCGGCGACGCGGGCCGCTTCGGTGGCGTTTTTCGCAATCTCACCGATGGTGGCGTTCATCTCCTCGGAGCCGCTGGCGAGGGTCTGCAGGCTGGCATTGACCTGGTTGCCGGCATCGGCCACGACTTTAGCCTGGGCGGTGGTCTCTTCGGAGTTGGCCGTAATCTGCTGGCTGGTGGCGGAGAGTTGCTCGCCCGCGGCGGCGACTTTTTCCGCCGTGCCGCGGATGGAGTGAATTACGTCGGAAAGGCCGGATTGCATTTCGTTGATAGCGGTGGTCAGGTCGGCCAACTCGTCCTGGCCCCGGATTTCCAGCTCCGGCCCGGTCAGGTCGCCGCCGGCAATCGCCTGCGTCTGCGCGAGGATGGAGCGGGAGGTGGCGGAAATGCGGCGGCCTAGGAATGCGGCCACGAAAATTCCGATGGCCAGCGAGAACAGAGTGCTGAGCGGCAGCATCCAAATCAGGGTAGTTGCGGAGGCGGCCAAATCGCGTTTTACCTCTTCCGTCAAGGAACTAATCGATTCCACCAGGTCCCCGAGCGTGCGCGTGATGGCATCCGAAACCGGGGTGGCGTTGTCGGCGTAGTTGTTGCCGGCGGTTTCGACCGCGCCGTTGGCATGGGAGGCCGCGGACTCGATGATCTGCTGTTGGAGCTGACGCAAACGCGGCAACTGTTCCTTGACGGTGGCCAGACGGTCGCGGTTCTGCTGCAGCTTCCAGGCCGACGAGTATTCACTGAGCGCGGCCAGATCCTTATCGATGTTTTCCCAGGTCTGCTGGTAGCGATCCATCGCTGCTTGTCTTCTTTCGCTCTGGGAACCGGCGAGAATCGCCTGGCGCGCCTTGTTGCCGGTTTGATGAACGTCCCGTTCCAGGCGGCGAGCGGCATCGAGGGTCGGCATGCGGTTGTCCATCATGTATTCCTGCATTGCGCGCATCTGGCTGACTTTGAGGATGGAGGTGGCGGCGCTGGCCACCATCAGAGCGAGAATCGCGCCGAAGCCAATCGCCAACTTCTTTCCTAATGTGAGTTTCATCTGCTTCCTCTCGTTAAATCGAA
>Ga0187847_10002196_pt1 | contig 16075 bp, 16 predicted proteins | sample June2016WEW_4_10_FD_132458 | JGI IMG/M metagenome (GOLD analysis project Ga0187847, IMG submission 132458) | Peatland microbial communities from SPRUCE experiment site at the Marcell Experimental Forest, Minnesota, USA - June2016WEW_4_10 | ecosystem: Environmental > Terrestrial > Soil >...
GCCGGAATCGAGCCGAAGCATGTTGCGGAAGCTATTCAGTACAGAACCCTGGATAGGACGTTCTGGTCGTGATAACTATTTTATATTGAGCAGTATATACGGAACCGGCATCCATCCACCAACGGGTGCCAAGGGTTAGAATATCCCAAATTTCGAATAATTTACTTGACGTTCACGGAAGGGCGGAGTAATTTTAAGAGTCCCTAAGGCGTATTACAGTCAGTCGTCTTACGAACCTCCGCTGATAACTAGCCAAAATCCAAGGCTTCTGAGAAACTTTCAGGTCAGACGGGGCATCTATAGAGGTACCAGAGTTTCCTCTACAACTCATGTAATTTGTGGTAGTTACGCTGCGGGCCTTAGCGGTACTTGGGGTCGGCCTTGGGGAGTAGTAGCGTGGCGGAACTCGGAAGGAGAAACAACATGCGTTCTGATCGTGTTTTTGATGCACTTCATACTTTGCGGAACCGTTACATGCTTTGCCAGCTCGCCTCGAAGGCGACCCGCAAATTTCATAAACCTAACACTCGAATCCAAGAGACTATGAACGAAGTCCTGGATCGAATTGCCACCTCGGAGCGTCAGACGATCCTCTCCGAGCCGGAGAATTTTGCTGAGGCACAACGGCGGGCTGCATAAGCAGCCCAGCCCTGCGCCCTCCCGCCATGTAGATCTTCTTCGAATACCCTCCATATTGAAAATCTCCTCGCAGGTGAGTGAATGACCATTGCTGAACTAAAAGAAAAAAACATTACCGAATTAACCAAGATTGCGCGCTCGCTCGATCTTCCGGGCGCCAGCGGATTGCGCAAACAAGACCTGATCTTCAAGATTCTTCAGGCGCAAAGCGAAAAAGAAGGCCATATTTTTGCCGAAGGTGTGCTGGAAATTCTACCTGACGGCTACGGATTTTTGCGCTCGCCGGACTACAACTACTTGCCCGGTCCGGACGATATTTACGTGTCCCCTTCGCAGATTCGCAAATTCGACCTGAAAACTGGCGATACGATTAGCGGCCAGGTGCGTCCGCCGCATGAAGGCGAAAAGTATTTTGCCCTGGTCAAGATTGAAGCGGTCAACTTCGAGTCTCCGGACGAAGCGCGTAACAAGATTCTCTTTGACAACCTGACGCCGCTGTATCCCCAAGAGCGCTTGAAACTTGAGACTGTACGCGAAAACGTGAGTGCACGAGTGATGGATTTACTAACACCGCTCGGCAAAGGCCAGCGCGGATTGATCGTTTCGCCTCCGCGTGCCGGCAAAACGATGTTGCTACAGAATGTCGCCAATTCGATTACCACGAACCATCCGGAAGTGGTGCTGATGGTACTGCTCATCGACGAACGTCCGGAAGAAGTCACCGACATGCAGCGGTCAGTGAAAGGCGAAGTAATTTCTTCGACTTTCGACGAGCCAGCGGCTCGTCACGTGCAGGTCGCTGAGATGGTGATCGAAAAAGCAAAGCGTTTAGTTGAGCACAAGCGCGATGTTGTGATTTTGCTCGATTCGATTACACGTTTAGCGCGCGCCTACAATACGATTGTTCCGCCGTCCGGCAAAGTGCTTTCCGGCGGTGTCGATTCCAACGCGTTGCAGCGCCCTAAGCGCTTCTTCGGTTCGGCCCGAAATATCGAGGAAGGCGGTTCTTTAACTATCATTGCAACCGCTCTCATTGACACGGGATCCCGCATGGACGACGTGATCTTTGAAGAATTCAAGGGTACCGGCAATTCGGAAATCATTCTTGATCGCAAACTGGTGGATAAGCGAACCTTCCCGGCGATTGATATTCAGCGCTCCGGAACTCGAAAGGAAGAGCTGCTGATTCCGAAAGAAGACCTGTCGCGAATCTGGGTCTTGCGCAAGGTGCTCAATCCGCTTTCCCCGGTTGAAGCTATGGAGTTGCTGATCGACAAGCTGAATAAAACCAAGTCGAACAGCGAGTTCCTGGCGAATATGAGTTCGCTGTAAAGGCGAGCGTCTTCCTTAAATAGCGGGAGCTTCTGCTCCCGCTTTTGTTTTTGTGCGAACTGGCATCGTGGACGACGCGCTTCGCATCCATCCGTATAATTTTCATATTTCACTCGCGAGGTAAGTTCCGTGTTTCATCTGCGCTCATTGGTACTGCTGACCAGCATGACATTGGCATCTGCAGCCTGCTTTCCTTTGCAGATGGATCAACAACCGCAGATCCCGTCGCCGTCGCCTTTTCCGCCTGCGGCACCAGTTCCTGACGAAAACCGGATTCGGCTTGAAAAAGACATGGCCAAGAAGGCCAATCATGCCCGTCAGGAAGACATCAAACACGACACCGACCAACTGCTGAAGCTCGCCACGGAGTTGAAAGATGCCGTCGATAAATCGAACGAGAACATGCTCTCTCTGGAAGTCGTTCGCAAGGCCGATGAAGTCGAAAAGCTCGCGCACAGCGTAAAGGAGAAAATGCGCGCAGGTTATTGAATCGTTCGACGGACGCCATAAGACCACGGGACGATTGCTTCCTCCCTTCGTTTTCGATCCCAGCTAAAGAAATGAAGTCGCGCAGCCGAAGAAATTGGTATGCGACCGCCGGAGCGGCAAGGCATACGTGCGTTTGCTTCATCCTGCCAGGCAGCGACCATGTTTCTGCCGGCAATGCTGAGCTTGATGTCATTTGCCCAGCAACCCGACCTCGCCGACAAGAGCCTGGAAGAGCTGGCGAATATCCAGGTTTACAGTGCATCGAAACATATGCAGAACGTGAGCGATGCTCCATCGTCGGTTACGGTAATTACCGCCGAGGAGATCGAGAAATACGGTTATCGCTCGCTCGCGGAAATCCTTGAAGCTGTGCGCGGTTTCTACATCACCTATGACAGGGATTACAGCTTTGTCGGGGTGCGCGGCTTTGGCCGGCTAGGCGACTCAAACAACCGCATCCTCGTGTTGATCGACGGCCACCGCATCAACGACAACGTCTTTGGCGAACCTTACCTGGGTACGGAATTCCTGGTGGACGTTGACCTCATCGAGCGGTTAGAGATCGTTAGGGGGCCGGGATCGTCGCTGTACGGCGCAGACGCATTTTTTGCCATCATTAATGTGATCACCCGCAAAGCTCCGCAATCCAAGGGTCTGGAACTGGTTTTCGCTCCGGCGAGTTATGGGACATATCAAGGGCGGGCCACTTACGGCGCGCAATACCACGGCGTTGCCATGTTGCTCTCTGGTACGTTTTATAACAGCCAGGGGCAGACGTTATTTTTCCCGGAGTTCGACGCTCCGGCGACTAATTACGGGATTACGAGAAATACTGACTATGAAAGCTTTCAGCACATTCTCGCCACCATTAGCCTTCACGGATTCACGCTGCAAGGTTTGTTCAGCGCGCGCGACAAAGGTGTACCCACTGCGTACTACGGGGCTTTGTTCAATGACCCGCGGACGCAAAATTTCGACTATCACCAGTACCTTGATCTCAGCTATCAGCATACCTTAGGGAGTACATGGGATCTCACAGCACGGACATCTTACGACCAGGCACGCCTTCAGGCACCGGTGGCCTATTCCACTGGATTGCCCGATGGTTCGACAACTGTAGATACATACTCGTTTCGTGGAAACTGGTGGGACAGCGAAGTGAAATTGAGCCGTACGTTTCTTGAGAAACACAGAATTACCTTTGGAACAGAAATCACAGATAACCTGCGGCAAGACCAGGGGTTCTATATCCCGGCCGGCAATAGCTTCACGGCAGTGCCTGCAAGTTCGACTATCTGGGCTTTATATGCGCAAGATGAGTTCGCCATTACGCACGCGCTCACATTGAGCGCCGGCGTTCGCTACGATCACTATCCAAATTTTGGTGGGACAACAAATCCCCGTCTCGGGCTGATCTACCATGTCACGCGCCCGACAACCCTGAAACTGATCTATGGCACAGCCTTCCGAGCCCCAGAGCCCTTTGAATTGACGCCGGATGATGGGGCATTGTTTGACAATAACTTAGAGCTCCAGCCAGAGAAAATCCGTAGTCTCGAGGGTGTCGTGGAACAGGCGCTTTCCCCTCATTTCACCCTTTCCGGGAGCGTCTTTCACAACTGGATCGACAATCTTATAACTCTCGAAACGAACCCAAAGGATGGCCTATCGGCTTACCGCAATGCCGAGAACGCAAGTGCCACGGGCGTGGAGGTAGAACTTGACGCGCGAATGCAAGATGGAATCGAAGGTCGCGCAAGCTATAGTTTCACGAATATTGCACAGTCAGGCATACAGCCGACCCTCCCCAACTCGCCGCAACATCTGGGGAAAGTGAACTTGAGCCTGCCTGTGATAAAGCAGGAGCTTACAGCGAGCGTCGATGGCCAGTACACCAGTTCCGTCCAGACGCTCGCAGGCAATACGGTCAGCGGCTTTGCGGTTTTCAACGTGACACTGCTGGGGCACACACTGGGCAAGCATTTGGGCGTTTCTGCTAGCGCGTACAACATATTCGATAAGAAATATTTCAACCCCGGACGGCCCGAGGACGCAGAGGACTCGATCGAACAGGATGGACGAAACTTCCGTGTAAAAATCACGGGCCGATTTTGAGCCTGGATTTTCCGTGCGGCCAGTCGGGCTGGAGAAATGTAATTTGGAGAAATTCAAACTTGAACCCCGCCGAGCCAGGGCCGACGACGGTGAAATCGGCTGTGTCGGTCATGAGACTTCTTTCCTGGCGAACCTTGGGGCGGATTCTAGCAGGTATTTTGCTGGCCTCATCCTTGGTGTACACATTGGCCCAATCGCCCTCTGAATATGAGGTCAAGGCCGCTTTTCTTTTCAACTTCGCAAAGTTTGTAGAATGGCCGGCCTCTTCATTTTCTGCAGCCGACAAGCCCTTCCGAATTTGCATTCTGGGGCGGGATCCGTTTGGCAGTAGCCTGGATCAGATTGTTGCCGGAAAAACACTGGATGGCCGCAAAATCGCGATTACCCGATCGACGAATACGACGGAAGCCAAGAGTTGCCAGATAGTGTTTATCGCTTCATCAGAAACGCGTCAAATTCCACAAATCCTTCTGCAACTCAAGGGTGCTGCCGTTCTCACGGTTGCAGACACCAGCGGCTTTGCTCAAACGGGCGGCATGATTAACTTTGTTCGTGACGACGATCGGGTGCGGTTCGAAATTAACTTGAAAGCGGCTGACGATGCTCATCTTAAGCTGAGTGCAAGGCTGATGACAGTTGCCAAGCGGGTTTTGGGTCAGGATGACGGCGGAACGAGCTCTCCACACCCATAATCCCTATTGCGATGGACGCTCGTTATACAGTAAGTGTTTGGAATGAATTGGCTTACCATCATAAACAAAGAGGTCGTTGCCTGCAGGCTATGCCCGCGCCTCGTTGCATACCGCGAGAAAATCGCGGAAGAGAAACGGCGTGCCTATCGTGATCACGAGTATTGGGGCAAGCCGGTGCCGGGGTTCGGTGACGTCGAAGCGCGCGTGCTCGTGTTAGGGCTTGCACCGGGGGCACATGGATCGAACCGCACAGGGCGGCCGTTTACTGGAGATGCTTCCGGAAACTTCATGTATCCGGTGTTGTACGAAACAGGATTTGCTAATCAACCAACCGCGACGAAGCGTGACGACGGACTGATGTTAAAAGACCTATACATCACTGCCGCAGCGCGCTGTGCTCCCCCCGATAACAAACCTTTGCCCGAAGAATTGGCCAATTGTTCTGACTATCTCGACCGCGAGATCAAGGGACTGAACAGACTGAAAGTCGTGGTCGCACTAGGAAAGATTGGCTTCGAGGCTTATCTCAATCGCCTGAAACGAATGGGGCTGATCTCTTCCAAGAAGCCATATCTTTTCGCGCACGGGGCGCAATATGCTTTGCCGGACGGAAAAATTCTTCTCGCTTCTTACCATCCTTCGAATCAAAACACGCAGACGGGCAAACTAACGCGCGCGATGTTCCTTGAGATATTCAAGACCGCCGCCCGACTTGCCGATAGATAAAATGGCGGCTAAGCCGGGGCTGGATTGACTGACTCCGAATCGTGCTCGGGCCGGGGTTGGGATGCAATCTGGGGCGGTGCCGCCCAGTGATTCGGTCAGAAGCCGACGAATACAGGCTCCGGTTCGATGCTAACGCCCCACGTCTCTTGGACGGCTCGTTGGATTTGATTCTTCAGAGAGATGATCTCCTCGGCGGTTGCCCCTCCACGATTCACCAGAGCCAACGCATGCTTGCTTGAAAGTCCAACATGGCCGCTGGTAAATCCTTTGCTGAATCCTGAATGTTCGACCAGCCAGGCAGCCGAGATTTTTCGTTGCGAGTTCTGCGCCGGGTAGCTTGGTATGTCGAGCTTTCGTTCCGAAGCAAGCTTGGTCAGACGGGAGTACCCTTCCGGTGTCAGAACCGGATTCTTAAAAAATGATCCTGCGCTGCGGCTGTCGTTATCGCCTTCAGTAATGAGCATCGCTTTGCTAGATCGAATGCTCCGGACCGCCTCGCGTGTTTCGGCGAGTGTAGGAGGCGTGGTCCTTCCCGCAAAGTATTTTTTCAGGTCCGCATAGGCGATGTGAGCTTCGCCCCCATGCGGTAGCGCATAAGAGACTTGCAGGACGATGTAGCGTCCGCGTGCAATGGTATTAAAAATGCTGGTGCGATAAGCGAACCCACATTCTTTGTTGGAGAGCTCATCTTCCTCCATGGTTTGCAGGTCAAACACTCTCACGGATTGGATCGTGTCAGCGACTTCTTGACCGTAGGCGCCTACATTCTGCACAGGCGTGCCGCCTACTGTTCCGGGAATTCCGCTCAAACACTCGATTCCTGAACAATTGTGGGCTACGGTGATTGCGACAAAAGAATCCCAGTCTTCACCGGCTCCAGCGTCAAACACCGGCTCATGGTGACTATGGCGGTGGTTGATGCCCATGATGCCAATTTTTAAGACCAGACCTGCCCAGCCCGAATCGGCTACAACCAGGTTGCTGCCTCCGCCCAGCGTAAACAGAGGCAGCTGTTTCTTCTGCGCGTACGCTATTGCCTCACGCATGTCTTCGGTTGTACGTGCTTCCACAAAATAGCGCGCAGGGCCGCCGACGCGAAGCGTGGTGAACGGAGCCAATGCGACATTTTCCTGAATCAACATGACCTTGAGCATCAACTATATACGAGCAAAAATCGCGCCGGTGATGCAGTTCAGGTGACCAAGGTGACACTCCTGTTACCTCGCCTTCTGCTAACCTGTAAGTATCCTAGTTTGAGGAGAGGCAATGTATCCGGAGATCATGATTGTGCCCATGCGCGAGGAGTTGACGCGGTTGGGCGTGAAAGAACTACGTACCGCGCAGGAAGTGGACCAGGCCATACCCAACCAGACCGGTTCGACGATGGTTGTCGTGAATTCGATTTGCGGGTGCGCCGCGGGAAGAATGCGTCCTGCGGTTCGCGCTGCATTACAGAACGCCACCAGACCGGAAAACCTGTTTTCAGTTTTTGCCGGTCAGGACAGCGAAGCGACGGAACGAGCTCGCAGCTATTTCACCGGTTATCCGCCATCTTCGCCCTCGATTGCGATTTTGCGCGACGGCAAACTCGTCCATATGATGCAGCGCAGCGATATCGAGCACCGTGAAGCGGCGGACATCGCGTTCGAATTGAAAAAGGCCTTCGATCAGCATTGCAGCAATCCGGTGCCGGTCAGGCAATAACCGCTTTCGTACTCTAAAAATGCTCCCGTAAATCGCTGAAGCGCTCCACTATAAGCAATTGTTGCGGGTGTAGCGCTTCGGCAACTTCTTCGTGTTCCAGTATCCAGGTGCTGTCATGCGGCACAAATACTGCGTTCAATCCAGCGGCCAGCGCGGGATTCACGTCCGACTTCGGGCTGTTGCCGACCATCCACGTGAACTCCGGATCAAGTTTGTGCTTAGCGACGAGTTGCCCGTAAGCCGCTAGATTCTTATCGGGGATGATTTCGATCGCAGCAAAATATTGCTTGAGCCCTGACCGCTCGACTTTGCCGGATTGCTCCATCACATCGCCCTTGGTGACCAGCATGACCTGATGGCGTGCGGCCAGATGGTCCAGCGTCTCAGGAATCTCCGGCAGGATTTCGATAGGATGCTCGGCGATTGCGTGAGCGAATCCACGAATTGTTTCATGCAGGGCGGGCGTCAGGGGTTCGACCGCCAAACGTTCGAAAGTCTGCACCAAAGCATGCGCGAAGCTGTGCAGTCCATATCCATGGCTGAGTATGCATTCCCGCTCCACTTGGTTCAGTACTTCGCGAACCTGCGCCGCCGAATATGCCTGATGATTCAGAAACGAGATAAAGCTGGCGATCGCGCGCTCGAAGTAGATGTTGTTTTCCCACAAGGTGTCGTCGGCGTCGATCAAAAGCACTTGGCGGGTAAGCGCTCGCGGCATTGTTTCATGATAACGAATGGAGACAGGCCTGGGGAATTACGCGGTAGGCCGGAATGTCTCTGATAAAATCCAAAACGATGATTCACTTCGGGTTGTTTAGATTGCCTTCCTGTGTTTTCTGTTTTGCGTTCTCCCTTTCGGTATTCGCGGCGGACAAAGCAAGTGCTCAACAAGCCACATCGACTGCGATGTCCGCGTCCATGCATGTTGCGCCTGACCTGGATCAGCGACTGGCTAAGTTTCGGCGCGTTGACATGCCGTTTCATGACGCCACGTTGACCGATCGCGAAAAGAAGATGGTCAACAAACTTGTGGATGCTTGCCAATATCTCGAAGAGATTTACTGGCGGCAGATGGATCCCGATGGACTGACACTTTACCAGTCTTTGCTCAGCAGCAAAGACCCGCAGGATATAGCGCTGAGGCGGTATATCTGGATTAACGCCTCGCGCTTCGACCTACTCGATGAAGATAAGCCATTCGTCGGCACGATGCCCATGCCACCAGGCAGAGGTTTTTATCCGATTGGCTTGACGCGCCAACAAATTGAGACGTTCGTCGCCGGCAATCCGCGGGAAAAAGACGAGATTTATAGTTCCACGACGGTTGTGCGTCAGTCGGGAGATCAACTGGAGGGCTTGCCTTATCACGTGGCCTACCGCGCGTTCCTCGAACCAGCCGCACAAGACCTGCGTCAAGCCGCGGATCTGAGCGCAGATGCCGCCTTCGCGAAGTACCTCCGGCTTCGGGCCGATGCGCTGCTAAGCGATGATTACTTCCCGAGCGACCTCGCCTGGCTCGACCTGAAAGATCCCAAATTTGACCTTATTTTCGCGCCATACGAGACCTACGATGATGATCTACTGGGCGTGAAGGCCACATACGGAGCTGCGGTGCTCGTCCGTAATGAGGAGGAAAGTAGGAAGTTGGCGTTATTTCAGAAATATGTAGCCGATATTCAGGACTCACTCCCAGTAGCTCCCGAAGATAGGCCGTCGAAGCATGGGTTGCAGAGCCCCATGGAAGTTGTGGACGCACCATTCCGGGCTGGCGATTTAACCCACGGGTACCAGGCTGTCGCGGACAATTTACCGAATGATCCGCGCGTCCACGAACAAAAGGGAAGTAAGAAACTATTCTTCAAGAATTTCATGGACGCGCGTGTGAGCTTCATCATCCTTCCTGTCGCGCACCATGTCATGCGCCCCGATCAGGCTTCAAAAGTCTCAGGGCAGGGTTATCTCTACAGCACCATCATGCACGAAATTTGTCACGGGCTGGGACCGGCCTACGCACGGACCTCCGCAGGCAAAGTGAGCATCCGCGAAGCGATTGGGCCGGCATACAGCGGGTTGGAGGAGTCCAAGGCTGACGTAGTAGGTATGTACGCACTCAAGTGGTTGGTGGATCACGGCGCGTTGCCGAAAGACAGACTTGAAGAGTACTACGCGTCGTACGTCGGCGGCATCTTTCGCACGGTCCGGTTTGGCGCGGCCGAAGCGCACGGTCAGGCGGAAATGATGGAGTTCAATTATCTTCTGGATAATGGCGCCATCAAACGCGAGGCCTCCGGACGGTACGCCGTCGATTTTGCGCGGATGCCGCAGGCAATTGCAAGCCTCGCCAAAATATTGCTCGATATTGAAGCGACGGGCGATCGAGCACGGGCAGAGTCCTGGTTCAAGAAATACGACGTCATGCCTGCTGAGCTCGTGGCCACTTTGAAAACGGCATCGCAGGTTCCCGTTGATCTGGATCCAGTTTTCTCATTCCACGAAACGTTGAAGTAAAAGACGCGGAAGTAGGAAAGCCCCTACGCCACGAACTGTACATCCGCTCTTTGCGGAATGATTCCGGCGCTGTGGCCCATCTCCAGCAAACGCCGGACGGCTTCCCGTCCATCCGCGCCGTAGTCAAGGGTGCGTTCATTGACATACATGCCAACGAACTTGTCGGCGAGCTGAGGATCCAAGTCGCGCGCAAACTGCATGGCATAGGCCAGGGCTTCTTCGCGATGGTCAAGGGCATACTGAATGCTGTCGCGCAACGCGGTGCTCACGCTCGACATTAACTCCGGGCCGAGGCTGCGGCGTATGGCGTTACCCCCGAGCGGCAGCGGCAAGCCCGTCACGGAATGCCACCATTTGCCCAGATCTACAATCCGATGCAGCCCGGACTTCGGGTAAGTAAGCTGGCCTTCATGGATGATGAGTCCGGCTTCGTATTTTCCTTCGAGCACCTGAGGAATAATCTGGTCAAATGGAACTACTTCGGTCTCGATGCCTGGGGCAAACAATCTCAGTGCAAGGTACGCGGTAGTCAGCATGCCGGGCACGGCAATGCGCTTCTGCTTGATGTCGTCGGTGGAAAACGCGCGTGTGGCAACAATCATCGGACCGTAGCCGTCGCCGACGCTGCCTCCGCTCGGCAGCAACGCGTACTTCTCCTGGATGTAAGGATACGCATGGAACGAAATTGCGGTGACGTCGTAAAGACCTTCGCCCTCCATCGCTTTCTGGTTCAGGGTTTGGATGTCGCACAGGGTGTGCGTGAAGCGAAGTCCTGGTACGCGTACCTTGTTGGTCGCTAACCCATAGAACATGAACGCGTCATCGGAATCCGGGCTGTGGGCCACGGTGATTTCGCGCGTGATTTCAGAGACACTGCTGGACATAAGTTTCCTTGGCTTCCCGAAACTGATTTCATCGAAAACACTAACTGTTAGACATTGGTCTTGCGCCAACGTGAGGAGATCTCGGCCGCACCCATGATCTTAATCACTTCCGCGAAGACGAACCCGTAGAACCCAAAGCGAACGGCCTGCCCGAAGGAATGCGTTAGGACTGCTAGCCACGCGATGCCACTCGCAAAAAGCACGACTTCTCCGAGCAGAGCTGCGATTGCCAAGCGCGCGAACGTGCGGCGGCCGTGTTCAGCAATCCAACCGGCTAACGCGGCTACGAACGGATATGCGAGCAGGAACCCTCCCGTTGGGCCCAGCAATTGTGCCAGTCCGCCCGGGCCTGCTGGATTGAACACAGGCATGCCCGATGCACCTTCAATCAAATAGAGCGCCAATGCAGCGAACCCTCTCCGGCTTCCCAAACTCAAGCCGACCAGGAGCACGCCAAAATTTTGCAAGGTCAGAGGAACCGGAGTAAACGGCAGCGGTACTGTGATTCGAGCGCAAATGGCGATAAACAGGCTTGCGCCAATCACGATCGCGACCTGCCTCGTCCATTCAGCCGTGCGATAACCGCTCAGAGTCTGAACTGCCTGTTTCGCCATAGTCCTTGTCTCCAAAAGTTTCAGATGTGCGCTTTAACACTATTCTTTGCTATGGTCTTGCACGCTATGCTCTCCCGGTACTTGAGAGCCTGGGACGTCGATTTTCATGTGCCGCCGCACTCGAAGATATGCTGATACGGCCGCCCACAACACTGCTCCAGCGCTGACGGCGAAAATCAGGAACCACCAGATCATCCGCACGATTACTTAGGATATCAAATTACGCGTCGAATCCCGGATCGTACTAAACGCCCACCGAAAAAGGCTTGGTGTGTGTTTCCACGCTTAGCGACAGACCAGAGAAACGGCCCTGCAACAGCGAGAGCAATCCGGTGTACCAGTACCCGACCACAAACAAAACGAGAAACGGAATCGTCAAGTAATTCTCATTGTCCACGGCGTAATAAACGGTGAATGCAAAATATGTGCCAATCGCCAGCTCGAGCCATGGCACCCAGCCGAGGCGTTTGCGGTAGGTCTTCGTTCGCACTCTGTCTTTCTTGGTTTCCACATGATACTTCGGTGTACGCGCGAAGGCCGTTTTCTTTCCAATCAGCGCTTCGAGAACTGCCCGCGTGTTCGTCACGGTCAAGCCGATGCCCAAAGCCATCAGAAAAGGCAAATAGAGAAATGTTCGCAGCCATGTTCGCGGAAATAATTCTCGCTGCGAAACCAGATAAAAACTGGAAATAGAAAACGTCGAAGCCAGAAACAATGGGATATCAATGTAGAGCATCTGAAACCATCCCTGGTAGAAGCGGATGATCATCGCCGGCAGAAGCAAAACCGAGAGCACACACATCAGCGGATAGCTCAGGTTCGACGTCAGATGAAACCAAGCTTCCAGCTTAACGTGAAAAGGCTCCTTGCTCTTCATGACGCGCGGCAGGACTTTCTTTCCGGTTTGGATCAAGCCCTTCGCCCACCTGGCTTGCTGCGTTTTGAATGCCGTCATTTCGACGGGGAGTTCCGCAGGACATTCCACATCCTGCAAATAGAGGAACCTCCATCCCTTTAGTTGCGCACGATAAGAAAGGTCTGTGTCTTCGGTCAATGTGTCGTGCTGCCAACCACCGGCTTCTTCAATCGCCGTGCGCCGCCAAACCCCGGCGGTGCCGTTAAAGTTGAAAAAAACTCCGCTGCGGGCGCGGCCGGAGTGTTCGAGCACAAAATGGCCGTCGAGCAAAATCGCTTCAACTTCGGTCAGGAATGAATAATTGCGGTTGATGTGCGTCCAGCGCGTCTGCACCATGCCAATTTTCGGATCATGCAGATGATGGATCGTCTTGTGGAGAAAATCCGGTGGTGGAGTGAAGTCGGCATCAAAGATCGCGACGAACTCACCTTTAGCTGTCTTTAAGCCATTTGCCAATGCGCCCGCCTTGAAGCCTTCACGCTTGGTACGGTGGTGGTAAGTAATAGGGAACCCACGGGCCGCGTAATGCTCGACCAAACCTTTGGCTACTGCCACAGTTTCGTCGGTCGAATCGTCAAGCACCTGCACGTCGAGCTTGTCGAGAGGATAATCGAGCTGCGAGATCGAATCGAGCAAACGCTCGATGACAAACTGCTCATTAAATATCGGTAACTGGACCGTAACAAGTGGGAGTTCCTCAAAGCGGCTCGCAGGCTCGGTTGTGCGGTTTTTCTTGTTCTTGTAGTACAGGTAAACCAGCACATACCGATGCGCTCCGTATGCCGCCAAGAGAACCAAAACAATGAAGTAGGGAATCAGGAGCTCTACATCAAACGTATTGGCCTGATAGAGACCTTTAAACGTTGTGTCCAGAAAATGCTGGCGGATGTAATGGCCAACCCCGTGTGGAGCGAAGGCATTCGTCAAGAAATAGGAGGAGGTCAGCATCAGTCTCGAGGTTCGAGTTATTGCATATGTCGCCGGACGTTAATTCAGGAAATAGGTCCTATACAGGGAGTCGCGTTGCACCGGCTTGAATCCGGCATCCCGGATGATATGGCGCAGTTCTTCTTCCGTCGTGCAATTGGTTACGCCCGCCGCTCTCACAACGTTTTCTTCAAGCATCACCGATCCGACATCGTTGCCGCCAAAGCGCAGGCCCATCTGGCAGACTTTTAGCCCTTGCGTTACCCAGCTCGATTGCACGTTCAGAAAATTCGAAAGATAAATGCGCGAAATGGCCAGCGTTTTCAAATATTCGACGGATGTGGCCTCATCCCATTTACGGCCGCCCAACGCAGTATTCGCGGGTTGAAAGCTCCACGGAATGAATGAGGTAAAGCCGCCCGTCTCTTCCTGCAATTCATAAAGCCGCTGGAAGTGATTTACACGGTGTTCGTAAGTCTCTCCGACGCCAAACATCATCGTCGCGGTCGTTCTCATTCCGAGTTGATGCGCCGTCCGATGCACGTGGATCCAATCGTCAGTCAGGCATTTCAGCCGGGCTATTCGATGCCGCACTTCGTCGTCGAGGATTTCGGCTCCGCCGCCTGGAATGGAATCCAAACCCGCATCGCGTAAGCGAATGATCGTGTCCCGAATGCTGAGATCGCTGTACTCGGCGATTGCAATGATTTCCGAAGCTGAATAGCAGTGCAAGTGAACCCTTGGAAAACGCTGTCGGATGCCGCTCAGCATCCGCTCGTGCCAGTCGATTTTCAGGTCCGGATGCAGCCCGCCTTGCATCAGCACGCCCGTCCCGCCATTCTCCACCGTCTCCTGGATCTTGTCGTAAATGGTCTCGAACTCAAGGATGTACCCCTCTTTGGCCTGCGGACCCTTCAAGGGACGGTAAAAAGCGCAAAAAGTACAGTATTCGGTGCAGAAATTCGTGTAATTGATGTTGCGGTCGATGATGTACGTAGCAATGCCGTCCGGATGCAGCTTGCGGCGAACCGCATCTGCTTCCATGCCAATGCCGATCAAATCGTCGGAATTGAACAAATCGAGCGCTTGTTGTTTTGTTAGGGACATGTATACCACCCAATTCTAACGGACGACAGACGCTTAATCCAAGTTGGCCAGCTGACGGCTTATCTCTTCCTGTACCGAAGATACTGAACGACGGTCAGAATTGTCCCTATGATTGCCAACCCGACCAGGACAGCTATCGCAGGTTCGTAATACTGGGAGAAGAAACGCAGGATGTGCCGGCCATAGTGAAATCCCAAATAAGCGACAACGGTGTAACGAAGGCCGCGGCCAAGAGTCAGAGCCGCTAGGAACTTTTTACTGGAATACTGCATCGCCCCCGCCGCCAACAGAAACGGTAAAAAGGGAAATGGAGGAGGCATGATTGCCGGAATCGCCACCGCGGCAAATCCCCAGCGTTCAAATGCCGCGCAGACCTGCTTGGTCCTGCGCTTCGAAAGCTTACGTTCCATGGTCTGCTGACCACCCTTGCGCGCCAAACTATACGTAATGGAGCCGCCGATAATTGCGCCCAGCGTTGCCATTAAGGCATAGTAAGGCCACGATTGGTGATGGCGAGCCGCCAGCCAGATAGTCAGCACATCCATGCTTCCAGTCAGTGGAATGAGGGAATTATCCGCTATGCCTAACAGAATCAGGCCGATTCCGCCCAGACTGCGGAGTCGCCTCCAGATCGGAATTGCGAGCAAGGGAGATAAATGCGGCAGCATTTGGTCTAAGAAGTTTACAAGTTAGAAAGGGAATGCACTAAACAATTGCGGCATTCACGGCATAAAGAAAGCGTATTTCTGGCGCTAAGGGCAGTGCGCCACATGCCTGCGCATATCGGTAAAAGAGCCGCAAGCCATCCATAGACGCCGGGTCGAGATCGTAATAAATGTTGTCGGTGAGATAGCTGCGTATGGCGTCTTCGCTAAGCGATAACCTTGGCGACCACTCCCGCGCAATTTGATCAATGCTCGCCGCAGCCAGCCCATGATCCCGAGATTGCTGAAATATGGCTGCTAAATCCAGCGAGGGACCTGCTTGAGACAAAGCCCCGTGGCGAACCGCCCAAAACGCGAACACAAACGGCTTGCTCGTGAGTCTAAACCACTCTTCTGCCAGGTCCCAGGTGAGATAGCGCGATCGGTCTATCTTCAGCGCCGGGTCGCCAATCACGAGCGCGGCATCACGGGAAGCCAGCATTTCATCGAGGTCAGGTTCCATCGTATGGAACTCCGGCCTGCCGCCCCACCATTTAGCAAACAGAACCTTGATTAGTGCCACAGACGTCATGGAAGAGGTATCGAGCGCGATCGTGCGAATTTTCTCAATGGGAACTTTGCTCACCAGCAAGATCGATCGCACCGATTGGCGAGCAGCAATTGCGACTCCGGGCAGGATCACAAGGTCTGGAACGGTGGTGTAGGCCGCTGCTGGAATAATGCCGATATCGGCCGAACCCTCTCGCAAGGCTCTCGC
>Ga0187847_10002198_pt1 | contig 16066 bp, 16 predicted proteins | sample June2016WEW_4_10_FD_132458 | JGI IMG/M metagenome (GOLD analysis project Ga0187847, IMG submission 132458) | Peatland microbial communities from SPRUCE experiment site at the Marcell Experimental Forest, Minnesota, USA - June2016WEW_4_10 | ecosystem: Environmental > Terrestrial > Soil >...
AGGAGTGGGGATCGTCCGGCATTACGAGCCAGCCTGGAAGTGAGGTTTTTCTTTGACAGCAGAGCAATTGGAAGCATCGCGCTCCGAAAGGATGCGCCAGAACGGACACGGGACACTCACCATGGAGGACGCCCGGACGTGGATTGAGGAGACCGGATTGTGTCTCTTCCTGCCGAAGCGGCAGTTTTCTTCTTCCATCGCGCCTTCATTTGTAGAGGCAATAGCTGGGAAGCGGGACTCGACACCCGAGCAAAAACATATCGCGTTAGCCGAAGAATTGCTGGTACGCCTTGAGCTAGACGGCGTAGCAGTGCGGCTGAATCTGCTGGGACAACCAGGCGAGCAACCCGACTTTGTAGTAGCCAGCTGGGTCCTGCCTTACGTGTACGCTCTTCGGGGCGATCGCGACTGGCGACGTAGTCCGCAACTAACAGGATCGCGGCAAGTCTCACAACTGGCAATCCAGGCCTACAAACTGCTGGAAGCTGGCGACGCCACGATTCCAAGCCTCAAGCATGCGCTCGGACGGGAAGTGACCGAAGTAGCCGTTCTACGTGCGATTACTGAGCTCTGGCAGCAACTCCGCATCATTCCGGTCATCTCAGCCCCCGGGCAGCCGGCCAAGTGGCAACTGCTCAGGACTCGATACCAGAAAGCCATTGCCGAGGGCGCGTCCACCTCGCAAGTGACGGCTATTTCAGTACTTGCCTCAATTTATCTGCAGGCTGTGATTGCCGCGAGCATGGAAGAAGTTGAGCTGTTTCTGGCCCCACTGACCGCGCGTAGCAAAGTACGCGAAGTGCTCCGCGGCCTGGTGGCTACCCGCCAGGTGCACACTATTTCGCTGGGACATGCGCCGCATTTTTATGTCGCGGGTACGCTGCCGGAGTTTACTCCCGCTCCGACTCTATATACCAGTTCTTCTACGCCTGCTTCCGCATACTTCATGCATGCTCGGGAGCATGAGGAAGATGCACCGGAATTCGAGGTGCCGAAGGCAGCGACAATCTACCCTGTCAACCCACCGGTTCCGGCCACGTTGCCCGTTGCGGCTAAACCGCATGTGCTGGCAAAGCCTCCCGTATTGCCGAAGCCGGTTGAAGCTCACACCGCGCCTTCGAACGGCAACGCGGCGGGGACGAGGCCCCATTTCAGCAGGCCGGCAACCCATGCTCGCGACCGCAAGCCGGCGCAAGCGTCCAACGGCGGCAGGTCCAATTCACGAAGCAGTGCTCGGACGAGTGCACGTCCAGCCCGCAGGGCAGGATCTTCCGAAGCTCGCTCCTCGGGGGCGCGGCCTTCTGGGGCACTCTGGAAGTCGAAGGCTGCTGCCAGCACCAGTGGCAAACGCAACGGAGCTCACGCCGCCAATGGCTCCAAGAACGGGATCCATACCAATGGATCGAACGGCTCAAACGGAAGCGCAGCCCGCCACAAGAACGGAACTGCCGGCACGAGAGCCTCGAAGCCTTCTAGTGGGGCTTGGGGCCAGCGCAAAAGTAATGGCGTCAAGTCTCCTGCAAAGCCATCCTCCACTGGGCGTAGCGGTCTTCGTGGAGCCAGTGCGACGCGAAGTGGCAGCACCCCTCGTAAAGACGCCCGGACGGGGTCCCGTCCGGCCCGGGACAACCGCAAACCGGCGTTGACGGCCGGCGCAAAAGCTGGAAACAGCAAGCGGTATGGCTTTACGGCCCGACCCAAGCAGGAGACAAAGAAGCGCGGATGAGCCTGGAAAGTAGCCCGTTGCGCTCATCGGACGCAGCTAAGAAAATCATCATCGCCATAGACGGTCCAGCAGGAGCGGGAAAAAGCACGATAGCCCGCCATCTGGCCCGTCACTTTGGTCTGCTGAATCTTGAAACAGGTGCCATGTACAGAGCCTTCGGTCTGAAGGCTTTGCGGTTGGGGCTGGCCTTGGATGAGAGTCAAGGCTTGGAAGAACTTGCCGCCGAAACCACAATCAGCCTTGAACCGGGCGAGCTGGAAAATCGCGTCCTACTAGACGGCGAAGATGTGACCGGCCTCATTCGCAACCAAACCGTAACCGACGCCGCCTCAAGAGTGAGCGTTTTCCCATCCATTCGCGCATGGATGGTTCGTCTACAGCAACAGGTTGGTGCCGCAGGCGGCGTAGTAATGGAAGGCCGCGACATTGGCACTGTGGTCTTTCCTGGCGCCGAGGTCAAGATTTTTCTGGATGCGGCGCCGGAAGTGCGCGGCATGCGTCGATTCGACCAACTTGGACCTACACCTGCTGTTCAACCGGAAGAAGTAATTCGCGATTTGCGAGCCCGTGACGAGCGCGATCGGAACCGCGCCGATTCACCGCTCAGACCAGCCGCCGACGCCATTTTGTTGGACTCGACAGCCATGTCGCTCGATGAGGCTGTGCAGACCGCCGAAGCGATTGTTGCAACAAGGTTGGAGAAGTTAAGCTCTTCAAACTGAGCAGGTTTGCCAGACTTCGTGGCGACTCAATCTTCCGCAAATTCTCAGCCTCACTCCAATTTTTGCCTTCTTGCGCCCATTCCAGGCGGCACTCGGGCCAGGTCGGTGATCAGCCCACTCCTAATACCAATTTTCTGCATCTCAGTTCTTATGAACTGATCCTCCTAAGTGGGCCTCAGACTGTACCTCGCGCAATTTTCATTTCCCCCATACCAGGAGTTCAGGATGTCCCTGTTTTGTCGCTATTGCGGAACGCGGAATTTTCGCATCAGCCACTTCCGGAGAGCGGATTTGCTTCGCCTGTTAATTCTGCAATACCCGGTACGGTGCCGAGAGTGCTTGGAGCGGGACCATTCTTTCTTTTTTGATTTGTTTAGCTTGAAATCTACTCAGATGCGGCGACGCAGCGCCCCAAACCGAACCAGGACAAGTTAGCATGAACGATTTCCTGCAAGCCGCGCAGGCTTGGAGAAAAACGAACAGTCGCTGAGTGTTCAGGATGGTTTCGAATTCTGCTCTACCTGAGCTATCAAAATGCTATAGGCTCGTAGATGTATGGAAATCTCCTGCACGCGCTGCCACCAGGCCGTCGAGGCCGACAAAAGCTACTGCCCAACCTGCGGTCTGCCGCAACTGGTCTATGCGGCGGAGGCAATTCCGGGGCAGGCCGCGCCGGAACGCTGGAACGAGGCAGTACGCGACGCAAGCAGCGTTGACTGGAAGCCGGCGATTCGCGCAGCCCTGATGCTCGCGATCCCGGCAGGGCTGCTTTCCAGCGCGGCATCTCCAATATCTTTCCTCGGCCTGTTTTGGATGGCATCGGCTGCAGTATGGGCTGTTGTGCTTTACGTACGTGGCCAGCAAGCGGCCTGGATTACCATCGGCGCGGGTGCCCGCATTGGACTTGTGACCGGATTGCTGGGCGGCTGGCTGGCATTTGGTGCCAGCGGCGGCACGTTGCTTGTGCAACGGTATATGCTTCATCAATCGAGTCAGATTGACGCGGAGTGGAAATCTCGCGTTGACATGAGCCAGGAAATGAGCCAGCAATGGTCGTCAGGAATGGGACAAGCCGACGCTGCTGAAATGGACTCTGCCCGAACCAAGATTCAGGCCTTCATGATGTCGCCGGAGGGCCACGCTGGGCTCGAGGCCTTCAGCTATGCCAGCAATTCTCTTCTCTTGCTTTTCTTTGCCGTCGCGGGTGGCGCTCTGGGAGCACGCGTGCTTGCCCGAAGCCGGCGACCAGAGGTTTAGTTTTCGCTCTTTGTCACTGGTGAGATGGCTTCAACTCAACTGCAGCACAACGAGCCATGCATCCAGGATTCAGTTCCACTTGTCCACAACTTGCCCCCAAGCGGTAACCCCTCGTATCATCCGTCGAGAGACAAGCCTCAACAAGCAAGCAGTGAGAGAGCAACCATGAGTGAAAAGCAAGACAAACCCAACCTGCGTGTGAAGGGCAGGCTGATGTCTGCCTCGGAGATTGAGCGCACCTTGGTGCGCTTGGCCCACGAGATTGTAGAAAAGAGCAATGGAAGCGAGCAATTGGCCCTGGTAGGGATCAAGCGCCGCGGCATTCCCTTGGCTGAGCGACTGGGAAAGCTGATCGCAAGCATTGAGAAGCGGCCCATCGATACCGGCGTACTCGACATCCAGTTCTACCGCGACGATCTTTCTACAGCGGATGTGCGTCCCGTGGTCACGCCGGGTGCAATCGGCTTTGATATCGAGGGTCGCGACGTGGTGCTTTGTGACGATGTCCTCTATACCGGCCGCACCATCCGCGCTGCGCTCGACGCGCTCTTTGATCACGGCCGTCCTCGACGAGTACAACTGGCCGTGCTCATAGACCGTGGCCATCGCGAATTGCCCATCGAGGCCACATATGTCGGCAAGCACGTCCCCACCAGCAGCCGCGAGATCATTGAAGTCAAGTTCCGCGAGGTCGACAACGACGAGCAGGTGTTGTTGGTTGAGCGGGTCGATTAGTCAGGAATCATCGCTCCCGCCCTTTGTCAGGGAGCTAGAAGCAGAAAGACCATGAACCTCACTGCAACACCCGTTCGCCGCCAGATTCACCCGCCGCCAGTGCCCGCCTCTCCGTTCCCTTACAATCCTGGATCGTTGCTCTCGGCTGGAGATCTGAGCATGGAAGATATCAGCCATATTCTCGTCCGCGCGACATTTCTGGAGAATCAGGACCCGCTGGTCCGGGATCGAATCTTGGCCAAACGCCGCGTGGCGTTGCTCTTCTATGAGTCCTCCACGCGCACCCGTACCAGTTTTGAACTGGCCGCCAAGGGGCTTGGAGCGGATACCACACTGGTCTCGAGCCTCTCTTCGAGCATCGAGAAGGGCGAGACGCTGAAAGACACCGGCCTGACACTGCGGGCGCTGGGCGCAGAGGCCATCATTCTGCGCCATAACTCCTCTGGTGCGCCCTGGCTCCTGGAAGAGGCGACCCGCCTGCCGGTGCTGAACGCCGGCGACGGCATGCATGAGCATCCCACACAGGCGCTGCTCGACCTGCGCACCATCCTCACGCACCTGCAGCGGGGAGTTGAAAGCGCGACCGCGGAAACGCTGGCCGGCGTGACGGTGACTATCGTGGGTGACATTCTGCACAGCCGTGTGGCCCGATCGAATATGTTTCTTTTGCCGCGGCTGGGAGCGCGTGTGTTGCTCTGCGGTCCCAAAGAGCTGCTGCCGGATACGGCAGGCCATGCTGGCCCCGGTATTGCAATTGAACGGGACTTCAATGCAGCGATTGAGCAGTCCCAGGCAGTGATGATGCTGCGCATTCAGGCCGAGCGGCTCGCAGGACTGCAACTGGATCTCGAGCAGTACAAGGCGAACTTTCAGCTCACTGGGCAGCGGCTGGCCGCGCACGCACCCACTGCAATCGTCATGCATCCAGGCCCCATCATTCGTGGCCTTGAGATCACGGCCGGCGTGGCAGATGGTCCCCAATCCGTGATTCTGGAACAGGTGAAGAACGGTGTCGCTATTCGTATGGCGGTGGTCGAGCGTGCTCTGACGGCCACGCAAGGAGGCCACGCATGACAGCTCTGGTAATTCGCAACGGCCACCTGACTGATCCAGCAGCTGGAGTTGACGGTCCTAAGGACATCCTCCTCAAAGATGGCCACGTGGCCGAGATCGCGAGTCCCGGCAAGCTGAAGCAGACCAATGGCGCTGAGGTTCTTGACGCGACGGGACTCGTAGTGGCGCCGGGGTTAGTTGATATCCATGTCCACCTGCGCGAGCCGGGCCAGGGCTACAAGGAGACCATCGCCACCGGGACTGCGGCAGCAGCGGCAGGCGGCTTTACCTCCGTCGCGGCCATGCCCAACACCATCCCTGTAAACGATTCGGCCGAAATCACCCGCTGGATGCAGGCGCAAGAGCGTGGCGCTTCCATCCGCGTCTTTCCCATCGGTGCGGCTACGCGCGGATCGAAAGGGGAGACGCTGAACGATTATGCTGCGCTTAAATCCGCAGGCGCCGTTGCGGTGACCGACGACGGCCATCCGATCTTGAAAGACGGTATTATGCGCGAGACTCTGGCCGCGGCAGCGCGGGTGGGATTGACCGTGATCCAACACGCTGAAGACACCCGCCTGACGCAAGGCGCAAGCATGAATGCCGGGCCCGTGGCTTTCAAGCTTGGGCTGCGCGGCATGCCGACAGAGGCCGAGTCCGGCCTGGTAGAACGAGACATTCGGCTGGTCACGGAGCTGCGGGATGCGCGCGTCCATCTGCATGTCGCCCACACGTCCACGGCAGCCGCGCTGGCCGCCGTACGCCAGGCCCGGCGCAGCGGACTGCGCGTGACCTGCGAGGTAGCGCCGCACCATTTCCTGCTCACCGAGGAGCACGTGGGTTGCTACAGCACCAACGCGAAGATGAATCCGCCACTGCGGTCTGCCGTCGATCGGAACGCCATGATCGAGGCGATACTCGACGGCGTTGTGGACGCCATTGCCACCGACCACGCTCCTCATGCGCTGCACGAGAAGGAAGTGGAGTTCGAGAACGCCCCAAACGGCATTACCGGTCTGGAAACGGCGCTGGGGCTATCTCTTCGATGGTTGCATAAAGAATGGAAGATGCCCATCGGAAGAGTGTTAAGCCTGCTGAGCGCCCAGCCGGCGGCGCTTCTAGGATTGAAAGGTCGCGGCACGCTCGCCGTAGGCAACTTCGCCGATGTGGTTGTTTTCGATCCAAAGGCGGAGTGGGTTTTCAACGCCAGGGAAACCAGATCCAAATCCCGTAATACTCCCTTCGATGGCTGGACGATGCAAGGCAAGATCCGCTGGACTATCAGCGAGGGCCATGTAGCGTATTCCAATCCGGCGTAGCTTCAAAGTTTCATGCCGCACTCCCTAAAACCCGCAAAAGCGGGCCGGGGGAGTGTTGGCAATGCTTTTCAATTAACTGCTCGACAAGCGCTCAGCAGCGCTCTACCATCCCCTTGTATTCTATAAGGAATACAAAGGGATGGTAAGCAGATGGCAGATACAGAGAAAATCTCCTTCAATATGAGCGTTGTCGATCTGGGACAGGTAGACCTGTTGATAGAACAGGGTTTCTATTCCGGCCGGACCGATTTCCTGGTGGCGGCCGTCCGCAACCAACTGCAGAACCACTCGAACACAGTGCGGCTGGAGGTAGAACGGCGGTTTATGACGCTTGGTATTGCGATTTACGGTCGCAAGGACCTGGAAGCACGCGTTGCGACCGGCAATCCCGCGGATATTCGGGTGGTGGGTGTTCTGAAAATCGACGACGACGTGACGCCAGAGCTGGCTCGCGCGGCCATCAAGTCTGTCTCGGTCTTCGGAAAGATCAAAGCCAAACCTGAGGTGGTTGCTGCTCTACTCTTTCGCGAGCGGGGCAAGTAAGGGCACGCACGCCGAACATGAAGGGGGGACCACAATGGCCCGTTCAATCTAAATCTTCCACGCCATTTTGTTCACTGTTCTGCTGATTCTGCCACTCGTCGAAGCTCGCTGGAGTTGGCCGCGCTATCTGAAGAAACTGGCTTCAGGTGTGCCCGACGCGCGGCTGCATCACTTCCGCAACCTTCTGCTTTGGGAGTGGTTGTTAACCCTTGGTTTTCTCCTGAGCTGGGCGGCTACGGGAAGGCCCTGGGGCAGCATGGTGATTGGGCATGCCTCACTCATCCAGTCGATACTTTTTCTGATCTTTGCAGGGTTGTTCATTCTCGTATTCCAGCGCCAGCGGCGGAGCATTCTCGCCCGCCCCGCGGTGGTGGAGCGGCTGCGTGAGAGGCTCGAATACGCCAAGCCATTGATGCCGCACACCATGGGCGAGAGAAAGCTCTTCTGGGCTGTTTCAATGACGGCAGGTATCTGCGAGGAGACGCTCTACCGCGGCTTTCTCACCTGGTATATCGCGGGCTTCGCCGGCACATGGCCGGCAATCATTCTCAGTTCGCTGATCTTCGGGCTTGGGCATATCTATCTGGGAGTCAAGCAAGTACCCAGAACATTTGTCGTCGGCCTGATTCTTGCATTGCTCGCTTACTTTTCGGGATCGCTCTGGCCCTCGATGGTGCTTCATGCCGCCATCGACTGGAACTCCGGCGAACTCGGCTATGCGATTCTGAGCAAGCCTCGCAGCGCGGAGTTGGAGGCAGATGGATCCGCTGAGAGCGTATAGCGAATGCCGAGATTGAAGCGAGCCCCGCAGTTACTGAGGACTTGGCTCTGGTTGACGCCAGCAGTCGATCGGCCCACTGAATTTGCGGCTGCAAAAATCGATGACCGAGGTCCTTCACGTCGTCGGAGTTGATTCGAAGTATCCAGACCCCTCGAGGTTCGGCGCAACATCCGTAAGAAGAGAACGAACTCGTTGTCTCCTTTGTCGGCACGGCGAGCAGGTTGCCGACCAACTGGATTTCACGGTCTTCGTCGATATAGAGATCGTAGGACCGAATGACGAGCTTCTGAGCTTCAATGCCGTTCCACTGCCAAACACTCAATTGCTTCATCAAAGTGTTACCGTTGGTGGCTTGGAAAGCGTCGATCGCGAAGCGGGGTTGACCCTTCGTTGTGGGCGGCAGCGGTAGGACCTGTTGAACAACCAGTGGTCCACAATAGTAAGCACACGAGTCGAGGAACGCCCAAAGCCCGATTTCGTCTCTTTCATGGTAGTGATGCTCAGCCAGTGGCTTAATGCTCCACTGCGAAAGAAAATGGCCATTCACATTCCGAGCGACGACAAAGAACGTCGAGGTGGCGTTAGCAGATTGGCTCTCTTCATAGGCGGCACTTACGACATAGACGCCGGTAGCGATTTGAATTGCTGAACCCTCCATCGCGTACTGGGCGGGAAGCTTCGGATCATAGACTTCGGGATCGGGCCTTGGCGGCGTGAAGTCCACGAACAGATTGTCGAGATCCTTGGACGACGGGTCTGGGTGCAGGTCGAGCCAAGCGCTCGCCCACCGGGCGGCCAACCCCCAACCCTGGGTCAACAGGGGACGCACTTCTGCGTCGTCAAGTCGTCGTAACTTGCCGTCCTCGCCGGGCGTATTCATGCGTCCCAACACTTTACGATGGGCGTCGATCACTTCCGTCATATCAGGCGTAACAAAGGGGGCGCTGGGCTGAGTTGCCGCACAAACTTTTATGGTGCACGTCACGAGAACAATGAGCGCCGCCGCCAGAAGACGAATCAACCTGAGCATCTTGTTGCCCTCGATGGCTCCTGATTCCCCAGCAATGAATGAGCGAGAATCGTGAGAGCTATTATGGCGGAAGAGACGGACCGACGCAGGTGATTGGGAACACGACCATTCTCACGTCCGCTGCCCATCAACGCCCTTCGTGTGTGACCGGCAACCCGCAAGTAATCATTCGTTCTGCGCCTGGCGGCGGTGGAAGTCCTGAAACTCGCAGCAGCGATTGGCGGAGAAGAGAATCGCGAAATGACAGGCGCGCACGGAGCGGTCTGCTCCTGGAGGAAAGTCACATTTCTCTCAGACCCGCAGGCAAAGGCCAGCCGATCGTGCGTTCCGATTTCAGCAGCAGATAGAAATCGTAAGTCTCGTTGCCTGTGCCTTTGCCGTTTTCAGCCTTGGCCAACCGCATGGCCTTGGCGCTGTCAATTGCAGCGCCGGCGGCGCCTCGCGACCCGGATATGATGTTCGACGTGCAGGACTCAACAGGCGGGTCGGCAATCGCAGGCAGCGCCGGCACCGACATATCCTTCACAATAAAATTCAGCGCCGAAGCCAGGTTCGCGACTTCGTCCGAAGCGTCACGGGCCGTAAGCGGCTCCAGTCCCCATCGCCATTCGATGAGCTTGAGCACCGAGGTGTGATCGTAGAGCAGCGAGTTGACGCGCGGATTGGCCGGATTGCCGCGCGTGAATGGCGACACGATCAGCGTGGGCACGCGGCAACCGAGGAGAGCTTTGCCGTCTACGAGGTCAGTATCCACAGCGTTGGGCGCGATCACGCGCGGCGGTGGAACGTGGTCAAAGAATCCGCCCCATTCATCGCGATTGATCACCAGCACTGTTTTTTGCCAATGCGGGCTCGCAGCGAGCGTCATGATCACATTGCGTAGAAAGATTTCTCCGTTCCGCAAGTCCGCGTGTGGATGGTCGTCCGCCCCCAGGCCGTCGTCGAGAAGTGTGTACGGCGGATCGATGAATGAAACCGCGGGCAGCGCACCGCTGGCTACATCGGCGGTGAACTGTTCGAAGAGGTTCGAGATGCCCAGATATTTCGTTCCCCAGAGCGAAAGCATGGGGACATTCGAATAGTAGTAGCGACAACTCACGCCCGCGACCTGCAAGCTGTCCCAGATCGTAGGCAGCGTGCAGAGGTCGCTTGTATTGCTCAGCCGGTCAGTTTGCGCCGCATGTTGAAAGATGCGATTGGGAGTGGTAGAAGTGAGGATCGACGAAAAGTAGTTATCCAGCGTAGTGAAGTTGCGTGCCAGCGCAGCGAAGAGAGGCAGGTCGGCCTCTTCGTAGTAGCCAATGCTGAAGCTGTCGTTGGAACCGGCGTGCAGCCAGCCATCCATTTTGCCGCCGTTAATCACCGTTCGACCGCCGGGATAGGTGTGGACGGGATCAGGGTGAGCGCAGCCTACGTAGAAGTCGAGCCTCTGCGTGGGCTGTGGGTTGCCATTGTTGTCAAGATAAGTGAGCCCGGCCTGCCGGCCATTGGCGTTGGGCAACCAACCCAGCATGTGATCGAAGCTGCGGTTCTCCATCATGAGGACAACCACGTGCTCGATGCCGGAGAGTTCAGGACTCGGCAACACCGAATCGTCAGGGTTGATTTGTACCCTGCTGCAGGAGACGGTGCTGGCTAATGCAGCGGCTGAAACACCTGCGGCGCCGCGCAGGAATTCTCGGCGGTTCACGCTCATTGGGCCACTCACAATGGGATGCGATAGCCTGCAGCCGAGCATCGTACGCAGCGGGCGCGTCTCGATCCGAAAGCAATTGAAGGGATTGTACGCCGACGCGAAAAGAGAGTTGTAATCGGATTGTCAGACTGCGAAAAATGCCATCAATCCAAAAAAGAATCGTGCGGGACTGCATCTCGAAGAGACCCGTGATCGCGAGCGCCATTCTGTGGCTTGCTTAGCCCTTGCGGCGATAGAGGATCTGGAATTCGTAGCCGGGGTTGACCGGAAACAGAGCTGCGACATGGCGGAGACGCTCGGCGAGGGCCGGTGCGGCGAGCAGCGGATACTCACGTTCGCGCAGGTCGTGGTAGTCGAAGTCGACGGCTAGCGAGAGCATGTAGACGGCCAAGGCGTCAGAGAACGACGACTCGAAGAAGTTGGTACGGACGCGCTCGTCGATCGTCTTCTGGCCAGCCGCGCGGCTGTCCGAAGCCCTGCTGTCCTGCGCACGGCGGCGGGTCTCCCACGCGTCCTGACTCGTCTCACCGCGGACCTGGGCCTCAGCCTGCGACCAGACCAGAGATGAGAAGCTTTCCGGAACGCCCGCGGCCTCAACAAAGTTGTGCGCCACGTTGATGAAGAATTCGAAGGCCAGGCCGAAGCGATCTTCGACTAACCGGGTGGATACAAAGACAGCTTCGGTGTCGCCAAAGGTCGCGTTGCGATGACAGATCGCCCGGTCGCCAAGATCGACTGTGTAACCGGGAGCGATCATGATATCGCCGGTGTCGGCGATGGCCAGCGGGACAAAGAAGTATGCGCGGCGCTTGAGCGCACCGGAGAGAGTGGCGGGTACTGCGGCCACCATCCGCTCCAGATCGGTTTCAGAGATGCGGGTCTCACCCCATGCGGCGTAGTGGATACCGTTGGCGGCCTCAATTACGGCCACCTGCGTGGCGACCTTCTCTGCAGACCAAAGTTCGATTTGTGCGCCCGTGCTCATTGAACTTGTATTCTAGACGACAGAGGTCGTAGGGATGAAGGGGATAACACTGAAACAAAACGCGCGAGGCGGGACGGTACTTGGCTTTCCGCTGGAGGGCTTTGGGTTCTTCACCAGCCTGCTGTTGTCTGTTGCAGCAGCGTTCTTCACGTTTTTCGCCTCGACGTGTATCGCCATCTTCTCACTGCTCGCTTGGAATCTGATCGGCCACCATTCCGTTAACTACGCCGACACTTATCTCTACGTCGGCTTTCCGGCGGGGGTGCTGGTGTTGATTGTGGCGCTGCCGCTCTTCGGCACATTGTGGATACGGGCCAAGATGCGGCGGTAGTTCGACCCCATCGGCCGAAAGATTTCGCCAGCCGAGTTCCGACAGACTCCAGTTCAGACAAATCCCCGCGGTGAATTTCTCCCACTTGAGTACCGATATGTGTGCGCGCTGGGGTGGTGGAAAGGCTTGCGGAGAGCGTGCATATAGACGCAGGAAAAAGTGAGATGAAAGATGCTAATAAGGCACTATTAGCGCACTATTTGACGCTAAATGAGCCTTAATATGCCTTAGTAACCGGGTTCAACGCGCCTTGCCTGCCGTTACATGCGCATATTATGACTTCAAATTCGCCTTCGGTCGAATTACTGGGCTCTCATTGGCTCGCTTTACTGGACTTTCAATGGCTCATTTTCTGGGAGGTTGCCGTCATCGTCTTCATCGGGTTCGTCCTCCGGTAGTTCTCCAGTCTCAGGGTCGTCGAGTGGCTCGATAGCGTCGGGGTCTTCAATACTCGGATTGGGGAATTTCTCAGGATCTTTGGCTGGCGGGTATGGAAAAGTGGGCATCGTTTTCTCCTGGCAAGCTCTGATGCGAGGGGATTCATCCGGGCTGTACGTCGCGGGATACTGCAGGCGGAACTTGGAAATGGGACAATGTCCGGATAAGCGGCGATCTGGCCATAATGTTGGGTAACATCAAGACATGGCGAAAAGGCGCCATCGAATCCTGTGGACGGCGGTCATCGGGGGGGGCGCTCGTTCTGGTCTGCATGGTCTTTGTGGGTGGAATCCTAGAAGATTTGTTTCCGCAGCCGCAGCCGATGCAATCTGCGAGGTGGCTGCTGAAATCCCGGAATTACAAGCGTGAAGTGCTGCTCGAACCGACAGGGCTCGACGGAAAGCTGAAGCACATTGAGTGGGACGGATGGGGATGGGGTGGGAATGACACAACAGTCTACCTTGTCTTCGATCCAGACAACGCGCTTGCCCGTGCTGCCGCCAATGGCTTAGCGGGCAAATATCCGGGCATCCCCTGCGAGGTCTATCGCGTTCGCAGGCTCGAAGACCACTGATATACCGTTCAGTTCTATACCGGCTCCGACTGGAATAACTGCTCGTGAAAATCCAGGTTTCGGTTGGATGACCGTCTAACCGGACGTTACTTTATCGCCGACAGTCCAGTTCGCTGTCATCTAGCCGCGCATTCGGTACGGATTGTGCCGTTTCAGTTTCCTGCGGGCTTGGGGTTGGCGCGATCGTATTTGGCCAGCTTGATTTTGCGGGCGAGGCCAAATTTCGAGAGCAGCCAGATGCCATAGAAGTTGGGATCAACCTCGTACCAGCGGAAGCCGTGGCGCGCGGAGACGGGATGCGCATGATGGTTGTTGTGCCAGCCCTCGCCACCGCTGACCAGGGCAACCCACCAGTTGTTGCGCGAGTCATCGCGCGTTTCAAAGCGACGGCTTCCCCACAGGTGCGTCGCGGAGTTCACAAGCCAGGTGGCATGCAGACCGAGGGTTACGCGCAGGAACACTCCCCAAAGCACCCAGCCGATGGCGTTGACAGGTCCTCCGAAGAGCCAGCCCGCGGCGAAGAGCACAAGGCCGCTGGCGGTAAGAGGAATCCAATGATACTTGCTGAGCCAGACATGGAAGCGGTCGCGGCCCAGGTCGGGCGAATAGCGATTGAGCACTTCAGATTGTGCATGGAGGGAGTTGCCGAAGAGGAGCCAGCCGGTGTGCGCCCACCAGCCGCCTTCGCGAGGGGTGTGCGGGTCACCCTCCTGGTCGCTGAGCTGGTGATGCACGCGATGCGTCGAGACCCAGAACATTGGCCCGCCTTCAAGCGCGAGCGTGGCACAGGTGGCCATGATGTATTCAAGCCACTTGGGAACTTGGTATCCGCGATGGGTGAGCAAGCGGTGGTAGCACATACCAATACCGACGTTGATGGCCACCACGTAAAGCACCAGCATTACCGACAGCCGTTGCCAGCTAAAGAAGAAGAGCGAAGCCAGAGCGCCTGCATGGAAGATGGCCACGACCGTCAAGGTCAGCCAGTTGATTCCATCGCCGAGTGTCGCCGCCTTACCCATGCGAATTTCCTGCCACGCGGGAACGGCATGCGACTTTGCGCCAGCGGGTGCAGCAGGAGCGACTTGGTCTGGAGTGATGGGTGCGATTTCAGGCGACGGGGCGGCTACGATTGATGCCATACTTGGGGAAGATCCTTGGAGAGTGGCGACAAGCCCACCCTACAGCCATTGTATAGGACACAACAACGAAGCAAGCCTTCACAGCGCAACAGTCGCAGTCATAGCGGTAAGAAATCGCGCAAAAGTGTGCAATCTAGCTCACCTTGTTTCGGCGCGGGGCGCTTGTCGCATGCGGCACGAACCGATTCAGGGTTCAAATGTCTATTCGGTTTCCATGCCAAATTCTCCGCCACCGCTGACGAAGAGCTTCTCCGCCTGACCGCGCAGTACGCGATAGAGAGCAAACTGGCGCTGGGTTGCGCCGCGCAGTTCAAAGAGCAATTCGCCGCGATTGTCTGCCATCGCGTCTACGGCGTCGACGAGGCGCATGCGCGGAGTCTCGTCCAGGTGAGAGCCGTCGGTGACATTCTTCAGGAGCACCAGAGGATTGCCGTAGAGATCGGGTTGCGCGACCAGGGTGACAAACTTCTCCTGTGCTAAAGGACCGCTGGTATGAGCCTGCAGCACCATGGTCGCACCCGAACCGTAAGAAAGCTCAAAGACGCGAAACTGCTCTCCCGCCAGCGGCGCGGGGGGTGGGGGTGGAGTTGGCTTCGCGCTCTTGCGCGCCGTGGTTTTTGCTGCGTTTTTTTTGGGCGCCGGCGGAGGGGACGAATTCAGGCCAAGGGCGGTGCGCGCAATGTCCTCAAGGGTTGATTTCATTTTGGCTTCATCGCCCGGGTTCGACCAGGAATAGGCCCATGGATGCTCAGGGCGAGATTTGGCGTCGGAGACAGCGACGGCCTGCTGCAGATCCGCTGGAAGGCCCATCAGGCTTGGAATCACGTTGAGGGTGTAGCCCTCAGACTTGCCGCGTTTGAGGCGCGGCCGATCAGGGTCGGTATCATCGGGAACCGAGTCCACGTAGGCGGTATCCGCTGACTGCTTCTGCTGCTTCTTGGTCTTCTTGAGCACGGGCCGGTCAGGATCGTCCGCTGCTGTAGTGCTGCTGCCCGAGCCGCTTCCACTGTTGTCGGTTGAGTCGTGACGATGAAGGGTTGGCTGGTCGGGATCTGCGGCCGGCGCTGAACTTGCGCTGGATGTGCCTGAGCCGGCGGTGCCAGAGTTGGTCGAGCTTGAATCGCCGGCGGCGCCGCCTGCTTTGTGCAACGTGGGACGATCCGGATCAGGAGCCGGGGACGGATTGCCGGAGCTGTCGCCGCTCCCGGAACTACTGCCAGTTTGCGCGTCGCCGGGGTGATGCTTGCGATGCAGTACCGGCTCGTCACTCGGCACATCATCTTCAATCTTGGGCGGTTGCACAGACTTGGGCTTTGCCACGGGCATCGGCTTCCAGGCTCCATAGCCTACCCATGAACCCTGCTCCTGCCCGGTGTTCTCCACGTCAAAAAGACCAACTGGCTTGCCGTCGTTTTCAAGCTCGTACTCGACTTCACCGGCCAGCGCCAGCGGCTGGGGGCGCGCCATGTAAATACCGCCATCCTGCAACTCGCCGCCGTCGAGCACGGCAACGGGAACCAGGCGGCTGGCCTTGGGCTTGCCGGGTTCGCCGGTCCACTCCAGCACGGCAATGGCGCGCAGCTCGGGGCTGTCCTTGTCGTTCTTGCTTACCTGGCCGGGGTATTGCGCAGCCGACGGCAGAGCCGCGAGCATGCCCAAGACGGCAACGGCCGTTCGTGTTATCAACAACCCGCTACCCTTGCGCAATGACATGTGCCGCCCACCTCGGGAATA
>Ga0187847_10002200_pt1 | contig 16028 bp, 16 predicted proteins | sample June2016WEW_4_10_FD_132458 | JGI IMG/M metagenome (GOLD analysis project Ga0187847, IMG submission 132458) | Peatland microbial communities from SPRUCE experiment site at the Marcell Experimental Forest, Minnesota, USA - June2016WEW_4_10 | ecosystem: Environmental > Terrestrial > Soil >...
AGATCGAGATAGTTCTCTACAATTCCGTTGTGGACCACGACGATGCTGCCGGTGCAGTCGCGATGGGGATGGGCATTTTCTTCCGTGGGGCGGCCGTGCGTAGCCCAGCGTGTGTGCCCGATGCCGAAAGTGCCCACAACCGGATTCGTGCGGAGAACCTCTTCAAGGTTGGTGAGCTTGCCTTTTGCTCGACGCACCTCAAGTGTGGCGCTGGAAGGGCTGCCCACGGCGATGCCCGCCGAGTCGTAGCCGCGGTACTCGAGGCGCCGCAACCCCTCGATGATGACCGGAACTACTTTCTTTTTGCCGACATAGCCGACAATGCCGCACATGCAGCGATTCTAAGCGAGCTTTCGAACTCTGTCTCGCTTATTTTCATTGCCGCGCCTCGCATTCTTGAGCGGACGATGCGTGGCAAAGTACTCAAGAGACTGGCCTTGCAACCGAAACTCTTAAGTGAGGGGTAAAGAATTGCGTATATTTTGTGAGCAAAATGATACACTAGCCTCAGCGTTGGGGCCGAACCGGGCGTAAGCAGCACTCGCCCAAACGAGCAAGATTCTGCTGTGATCGCTCCGATTCATCCGGCGCAATTCAATCCAGGAAACACGAACGAAATGGAACAAGGTACTGTGAAGTGGTTTAATGACGCGAAGGGCTTCGGCTTCATCTCGCGTCAGAACGGCGAAGATGTCTTCGTGCATTACTCTGCAATCAACTCAAACGGTTTCAAGAGTTTGCAGGAAGGTCAAGCCGTGCAATTCAACGTAGTAAAGGGCCCCAAGGGATGGCAAGCTGCTGACGTACAGCCGCTGTAACCTTACGACCGGGTACGGCAGAATTTAGCTACGCAAATGAGGGCGGGGAGCACTCCCTGCCTTCGTTCGTCTTGCGGAACATGGCTGCGGTCTGTCGATAAACTAAAAAATGGACGCTCAGCCGGGCGCTCCAACCCCGAGCAGAGCAAACGCTACAATTGTCTCGCTCTTCGTCCCAGTCTCCTCAAGCAACTCTGCCTCGAGCTCGTGTGGGATTGTCATCTCGCATGCGGCGACCTGGCTCTGGCTCGCTCCCGCAAAACACAATTCGCAATGACCCAGCGCAACGCTTGGTTCCGTTCCTGCTTCCATGCGGACAGGCGGACCGAAGACGCGGCAGGTCATCGGCCTCCATGCATAAACGTCGCACTGGCCGGTTGCCGGATCGAGCGCCGGACAGGCGGCATCGTTCGCAAACTCCTCAAAACGCTTGCGCTCCGCATCCGAGTTGCCAAGCAGGCCCGTCTTCGGGTCGCCGGGAAACTCCGCACCAAATTCGGCAATCCATGCCCGAGCCCGCCGCTCGAGTTCCGCTGCTAACGCCGGCTCCGCGCCTCGCAGTGCTGTCATGCCGGCGTTGAGGCGCAGAGCGTCAAGCGAGTTGATCGCAAACGCCCCGTAACAGCACTGCGTACACCCCAGCCGGCAGACCAGCCACTCGCCCGCCCAGCGGGCGGCCTCAGCCAGCGAAGCATCCACGATCTGCACCAATTCCTGATCCCTGGCCGGCAAGCGCATATCGGCAAGAATACCCGATCGCGGCAACCGCTTTCCGATTGCGCCCGGGTGCGATCTTGCGCTACTCTGCCCGCGGAGGCTTCCCCATGCCTGAATTCCACAGCACAGTGATCCCTGGCCATCGCTATCGCAACGCCCCCGCAGCCATCGACTGGCTTTGCAAGGTCTTCGGCTTTGAGCGCCACGCCGTTTATGAAGGCGAAAACGGAACTATCGCTCACGCCGAGCTCACCCTGGGCCGCGGAATGATTATGCTCGGCTCTGGCAAGGATGACGAGTACGGCAAGAGCTTCAAATCTCCGAGCGAACTGGGCGGGGTTGAAACCCGCAGCGTCTACCTTGTGGTTCCCGATGCCGACGCGGCCCATGCCCGTGCCGTTGCCGCCGGAGCAACCATCATTCGCCCATTGCAGGACACCCCTTACGGCAGCCGCGAGTTCGCCGTGAAAGATCCTGAAGGTCACTCGTGGAGTGCGGGGACCTATGATCCGTGGAAGAAGCAGCCGTAGAATCGTGTCGGCTGGGATATAGTCTTTTCGTTGTCTACGGAGGATTTGATGAATCTGAGTCGATTGGCCGTTTCACTTGTTCTGTTTTCGCTGACAGTCTCCGCCGGGTTTGCGCAGCAGGATCGTTTGCTTGTGACCCAAAAGGGAACCAGGAGTCTGGCGATCGTCGATCCGGTTGCCGGAACAGTGATTGCCTCCGTGCAGGAAGGAGGAATCACGGGCCACGAGGTGGTTGCATCGGCCGACGGTCGCCTCGCCTATGTGCCTATCTATGGAAGCTCCGGCGTGGGTATGCCGGGAACCGACGGGCAAAATCTTGTGGTCATCGACATTGCCGCGCAGAAGGTGATGGGCAGCGTCGATTTTGGCCGCGGAGTGAGACCGCATATGCCCCTCCTCGGGCCCAAAGACCACCTGCTCTACGTGACGACTGAGCTTGATAATGCGGTCACTCTCATCGATCCCAAGACGCTGAGGATCGTGGGAACCATCCCCACCGGCGCGGCCCAGAGCCACATGCTCGCACTCTCCCACGACGGCCTCCGCGGCTACACCTCGAACGTTGTGCCGGGTTCGGTCTCCGTGCTCGACATTGCGGCGCGCAAGACGATTGCCGTAATCCCCGTCTCGCCCAACGCGCAGCGCATCTCCATCTCCAACGACGACCATTGGGTATTTACCTCCGACGAGACCAAGCCGCGCCTGGCCGTGATCGACACAACAACGAACAAGTTGAAGAGCTGGATTCCGCTGGAAGGCACCGGTTACGGAAGCGCACCCACTCCGGATGGCCGCTGGCTGCTCCTCGCCATTCCAGGTAAAGACAACGTGGCTGTCATCGACCTGGATACCATGCAGGTTGCGCGCTCGGTTGCGGTCGGCAAATCTCCGCAAGAGATCCTGGTTCGACCCGACGGCAAAGTCGCCTACGTCTCCTGCATCGGCAGCGACCAGGTTGCGGAAATCGATCTGGCCTCGTGGAAGGTTACGCGGTTTATCGCCACCGGAAAAGGGACAGATGGGCTGGCCTGGGCCGCTGCTCATTGAAATGTTTGTTGAGCTGGATTCAGTCTCAAGTGCGCCCTGAGGCGTTACCCAATCTTCTTGTCCCACCCCTCAAGCGTTTTCTTCAGATCTAGCATGAAGCGGCAGGCGTCGGCGCCGTCGATGGTGCGGTGGTCGAAGCCTAATGTGAAGTGCTGCATGGAGCGGATCGCAATCGTATCGTTGCCCTCTGCGTCGGTCAGCACTACGGCTTCCTTTTTGAGGCCGCTGATGGCCAGGATGGCTGACTCCGGCTGGTTGATGATGGGGGTGCTGAACTCGTCGCCGAAGACGCCGGAGTTGGTGAGCGTGAAGGTGGACCCGGAGGCCTCTTCGGGCTTCAGCTTCTTGGCGCGCGCGCGCTCGGCCAGGTCGGCGATGGTGCGCGCCAGGCCCAGAAAGCTGAGCGCCTCAGCCCCTTTGACCACCGGCACAATCAGTCCCCATTCCAAAGCCACTGCAATGCCCAGATTGATGTTCTGGTGATAGTGGACTGCGCCGTCTGCCAGCGATGCGTTGACGACGGGATGCTTGCGCAGAGCCTCCACTACCGCGGCGGCTATAAATGGCATAAAGGTGAGCTTGACGCCGTTCGTCCGCTCGAAACCTGCCTTCTCGCGCTCGCGAATCTTTACGATGCGCGTCATATCCACCTTGTAGACGGTGTGAACATGGGGGCTGACGCGCATGCTCTCAACCATGCGCTCGGCGATAATCGCACGCATTCTGCTGAGCGGGACCACCTGCGGAGGGGCCAGCGGCGCCTGCGGCGCGGACAATGGGACTGCCACGCCACCGCCTCCGTACTCGCTCAGGTGCCGCAGGATATCTTCCTTGCAGATGCGGCCGTCTGCGCCTGTTCCCGCAACCTGGCTCAGGTCAAGATTGTTCTCCTTGGCAATCTTCCGCACCAGTGGCGAGGAGCGGGTGCGCTCGCCTTCCACCTGCGCCTTCGGCGCCACCTGCGGTGGGGCCGATTGCGCCTGCGACGCGTGCGTGGCTACTTTGGGCGACGAAGTCCCGCTGGGCGCAGAAGTGGAGTGCGTTGCCTGCGCCGGCTCAGCTTTTTTCGCCGCTTCAGCAACCGCTTCGCCGTGCTCGGTCACCACGGCAACCACCGTATTGACCTCGACCGTTTCGCCTTCAGCCACCTTGATCTCGCTCAGCACGCCCGCCACCGGCGAAGGAATCTCCGCATCCACTTTATCGGTGGAGATCTCAAAGAGCGGCTCGTCCTTTTCCACCCGGTCGCCGGCCTTCTTGAGCCACTTGGTCAGAGTGCCTTCAAAGATCGACTCGCCCATTTGCGGCATGATTACGTCGGTTGGCATCGATTCCTCTCCCCGCCTTGCGGAACGCCGTAGCTCCCGGTTCCTGCCGGATTATAAATCGCTTGCCTGCTTATGCCCGAATCGGATGGCCCGCTTTGCGCATGAGCCGCTCCACCTCGGCCGGAACCTGCATCGGGGTGTCTTCCGCAGGAAATTCCAGTCTGGCTGCGGCAGTTGCCTCGGCTTGAGTTCGCAGCGCCTCGAGACTCTCCACCGCCAGCACCTGTTCGCCAAAAACCAGTCCGAACTGCCGCGCCGCCTCGTGCGCCACAGTTTCAAGTGAAGGCGAATCCTCCGCACGCTCCATCTCACGCTCCAGACTGGTCACCGCATGATCGGGAATGCCGCAGGGAACGATCAACTGAAAAGCCTTGAGGTCGGTGGTCACGTTGAATGCGAATCCGTGCGATGTAATCCCCCGAGCTACATGAATGCCTATCGCGCCGATCTTCCGCTCTAACCCGTCGGACACACTGTTAGTCCCTGGTCCCTTAGTCCCTAGTCCCTGTTTTTCGATCCCTGACCCCTGATCCCTGACCCCTGCACTAACCCCGCACCACACGCCTGTCAGTCCGGCAATCCTTCCCGCACGCACGCCAAAGCCGTCGCAGAGCCGGATCAGAGCTTCCTCTATCCCCCGCACAAAGTCCACCGGGCCCATTCGCCCGCCATTCTCGGTGTGCAGGCTGCGCAGGTCAAAGATCGGATAGCCCACCAGTTGCCCCGGCCCGTGATAGGTCACGTCGCCGCCGCGGTTAATCTCATGCACCGTGACGCCCCGCGCGGCGAGCAGCTCATCCGATGCCAGCACATTGGCGCGATCGGCGTTGCGGCCCAGCGTAAGCACCGGCGGATGCTCCAGCAGCAGCAGCACGTTTTCGACGCGGCCCTCGAATCGTAGAGCTGCAAACTCGGCCTGCAAGCGGAGCCCTTCGTCGTAGGCCACTCGACCGAGATAGAGGTACTGGATCATTGCTACCCTGATTGTAGCCAGCCGACCTGCACGTTCAACGAGGCAGCGTTGGGTAAGCCTTCACTCCTCAAGCCGCGCCGCAAAGAGCCTTTCAAAGACGATCCGGTGTTCCCAGGCCACCAGTAGCCAGAGGAGCGTCGCAAAGGCGCCCATCCCAATGCCGCTCGGGTTCATTAGCAGGTGATAAGTGAGAATGTTGAACAGCACAGGCCCTAGAAGCGTGAGCCCCAGCCCGACAAACCGGTTGGCCAGCAGCAAAATCCCGGAGATGACCATGAGCGCGCCCACCACATAGAAGTAGTGTGCGGCGATCAGGGCGGCTGTAAACTGCCCGGCCACCCCGGGCGGCATCGACCCCATGGGAATGAACATCAAGAACATATTGGCGCCGAAGACCAGAAACATCAGTCCCAGCAGCAGGCGCGCAATCATCGTAACAATCTTCATTGAGTTCTCCTTGATTTGAAGTGAATTCGGGGAAAAAGCCGGGGAGCCGGGCCCAATGATCGCATCGCCAAAAAGATTGTAACCCCTCAAAGAGGCGCAGTGGGATAGGAAGTTCCGCGATTGCTTTTCCGACACGCTGCCTGACCTGAAATTCGGTGGATCTATAAACACAAAGAGCCCGCGCAGGATTGCTGCGCGGGCTGGCTTCGGCGGCGTGACCGAGATAAATTGAGTTCGAAGCGGCGCCGGTTTAGAAGCGGAAGTAAACGCCGATCATCGGCTCGGCGGTGTGGGTGAGTGCGTTTGTCGAGGCGGAACCTGAAACGAGGTCAGGTGCCTTGTAGAGGTTGCCGCGGTACTGGAGGCGCAGGCCGATGTGTGGCAGAAGCCCCCAATCCACGCCTGCGCCATAGACAAAGACAGGCTTGGCGGAGGTCGTGGTGGCAACGGTTGTGGAGGTTGTCGGAAAGGTGGGCGGGTGGATTTCGGTGACGGTGCCTGTGGCTTGCCCACTGCTGGGCACCTCAATAAGGACGCCGCCGCCGGCCAGCGCAAAGGGTCTCAGATTTCCGACCTTCAACGACGCAACCCAATCGCCGGTCACCTCGTGCGCATTGGCTGAAACCGGTATCCACACCGATGTCGCGATGGGGCAGGCCCCCGGACAGGCGTTGGATGGGTCAAAACCAGAGTTGTCGTTGTAGGTCTGGTTAGCACGGTTGATGGAGTAAGTGCCTTCATAGCCGAACCAAGGTTTGGAGATGTGGCGCACTTCGAGCAGTCCGCCGGCGGCGTTGGAGTAACTCTGAGTAGTACCGATTACTCCCTCCGGAGCCATAATTTTGTTGTTATAGCTCCCGGTGAAAGCTCCGAAAAGGCTTAACGAAACATCCGTTTGCGCATGTCCCTTGGCGCCAGTCACCGCCTGCGCTTGAAGCTGGGCGCCGGCCAGCGCGGCCAGCCCAGCCAGTAGAAAAAGCGTCCGCCCCCATTTTGTTCTCATGACTTGCTCCTCTCTCATGACTTATGGATCGTGATCTGAAGCGATAACTCCAAGTAACTGATTTAAGAAATGGACGGATTGAAGAAGATTTTGTTGGCACTAAGTTATAAATATTTTTTAACGCTGCAAGTCCGTCGTAAATTGACAAGAATTGTCGTGGGCTTCCTGCTCGACTGCCGGCAGTCTCCATTGATTCAGGCGACTCAGTCGCGATTGCGCGGCCCAAATACGCACGTGCGACAAAACGAGTTCGTCAGGGAATCAACTGAAGAGGGAATGAGCAGTTTTCGCGGTACACTAAAGGCTGGCAGGAGGACCGGGCGGTCGCTGCCGGAGGGCTGGGAAACCAGGTTCGCCGGGGGAGGAAAGTCCGAACTCCGCAGGGCAGTGTGCCGGATAACGTCCGGGACGTGGGCCTCAAAACCCATGGACGGCCAGTGCCACAGAAAAGATACCGCCTCGGCTACCCCTCTTTCGGGAGGGCATCCCTGGAAACGCAATACCCGAGTTGGCCCGGCTTGCCGGGTACGCTCGTCGTTGCGATAACTCCAGCGCCGGGGTAAGGGTGAAATGGTGCGGTAAGAGCGCACCGCTCCGGCGGTAACGGCGGAGGCAAGGTAAACCCCACACGGAGCAAGACCAAATAGGGAGGGAAGCGTCTGCATCGAGCCATGCAGCGCTGCGCATCGGCCCGACGCGTTCAGGCGGCTCGTAGCAATCGCCGAAACCTCCGGGTAGGTCGCTGATGAGTGTCCGCGGCAACGCGGCGCCTAGAGGAATGACCGCACACGACAGAATTCGGCTTATAGGTCCTTTTGCCGAATTTGTTGTTCGATAAAACGACAGCCCCGGCCGGGAACCTCCCCGCCGGGGCTGACCATTTTGTCGGGCTTAAATCACCGGCTTACCCGGCGATCTTGCTCACGGACCTCCTTCATGCGATTCTGTGAGTCTGGAGATCGGGATGTCCGGAATCACTCGCCGAACCTTGATACGCAACAGTGGTCTCGCTGCTTCAGCCACACTCATGCCCTCCGGCCTTGCGGCAGATCAAGCGCAGAACGTCTTTCATGCCTTTGCATTTCAGTGGAAGCCCGGCGCCACAGATGCGCAGAAAGAAAGAGCGGCAAAGGACATTCGTTCCTTTCAGGGAATGATCCCAGGCCTTCTTGAGACCCACGTCGGCCCCAACATTTCACCGCGCGGAAAAGGCTACACCTTCGGCGGAATCATGCGTTTCAAAGACAAGGCAGCTCTTGATTCCTATGTGCAGCACCCGTCCCATCAGGCGCTTCTCGTCTGGCTGGTGCCGCTCATCGACGCACTCGAGTTAGACCTTTCCGCCTGATCCTGGAACTGTAATTGCGCAGCAGTTTCTCCCTTGCGGAAACCCAACCCGGCCCACTGCCCTAAGATGAAATCATGCTTCGCGTAAAGTTGCTCACCCCGGCCGCCCGCGTCCCAGTCGTCGCGCATCCAGGCGAAGATCTTGGCTATGACGTTTTTGCATTGGAAGCCGTGACGCTAGCTCCCCGCGCCACTGTAAAAGTGCGCACGGGCATCGCCGTCGAAGCGCGCCATCCGCAAACCGGCGTCCCGCTGGGACTGCTGGTCCGCGACCGCTCTTCCATGGCATCACGAGGAATTGCCACTACAGCCGGCGTAATCGATGCCGGCTACCGAGGGGAGATTCTGGTGCTGATGACCAACCTGGGCGAGGCTGCCGTCGAGCTGAAGGCCGGCGAGAAAATTGCCCAGATGATTCCTGTTCCTGTTCTCACAGGACTAGTCCAAGAGGTAGAAACTCTCGAAGTGTCGGCCCGCGCGGAAAGAGGCTTTGGCAGTTCCGGACGCTGATTTACGACGTCTGCCTCATGCGATTGTTACGATCAAATTCGTACTCGGCTAAGTTTTTCGCGGCTTGCCCACACACACTCAGGAACCCTCCGTCGCAATTCCGCGTATTCGATTATGCGGAGCAGTTCCAAACTGCGCCCGATTTCGCGCACCAGGCAGCGTGCTATGCATGGTCGACAAGGAGCGGTGGAGATTTCGTACACTGGTATCACCGGGCAGGAACCGTTCAGCGCGCCTCCATTCGCGGGCAACATCCGCGCCAGGGCGCGAAAAGACATCGCCGGTTCCGCGAACGAAAGCAGGGCCATGCGGTTCAATGAGGCCTTCAAACTCGCGCTGCAGTCGCTTTGGGCAAACAAGCTGCGCACCATCCTCACCCTCATCGGCGTGGTAATGGGCGTGGCTTCGGTCATCATGGTCATTACATTGGTCAACGGGGCCGACAAGTATGTGAGCACTAAGCTCACCGGCTATGGCGCAGATATCTTCACGGTAGCCCGGGGATCCAGCGTGACCTTGACTCTCGAAGACTACACGCGCTTTCAGAAGCGCAAGATCATCCGCATGGAGGACTACGAGGCGGTGCGGGACAACTGCACCGAATGCAGCGATGTGGGCGCCGCGATTCTCGGCAGCGGCACGGTCGTCTACAACCGGCAATCAGACAAAGACGCCCAACTGCACGGCTACACATGGAATATGCCGGCGCTGCATAACATCAATATCGCCCTCGGCCGCGGCTTTACACCCGCCGACGTGGACCGTGCCACGCACAATGCAATCATCGGGTACGACATTGTGGACAACCTCATCGGCAATGAAGATCCCCTGGGCAAGGAAATTCGCGTGGACGGCGTTCCCTACATCGTCATCGGCGTCGGTGAGCGGCTAGGAAAGACACTGGGCCAGTCACAGGACAACTGGGTAATCGCCCCCATCACTACATATCAACAAACCTACGGCACCAACGACTCGGTGAAGATCTACGCACGGCCCAACGGAGGCGCAGAAGTGATGGAGCGCGCCAAGGACGAGGTGCGTGTGCTGATGCGCATACGCCGTCACGATGCCCCCGGCTCAGACGACGACTTCACGATGGAGACCAACGATACCTTTCTCGATCTCTGGAAACAGATCAGCGCGCTCTTCACCTGGGTGGTGCTGGGCATTGCGTCCATCTCGCTGGTGGTGGGCGGCATCGTCATCATGAACATCATGCTGGTTTCGGTTACCGAGCGAACCCGCGAGATCGGAGTGCGCAAGGCCCTCGGCGCACGGCAACGCGATGTGCTGCTGCAATTTCTTATCGAAAGCGCAACCATGGCACTGGTAGGGGGGGCCATCGGCGTGTTGTGCGGAGTGGGCGTGGCCAAGCTGATAACGGTGATTCTCGGTTTTCCCACAAGTGTGCAGTTATGGAGCGTACTCCTGGGACTAACTCTGGCCGGCTCGGTAGGCGTCTTTTTCGGCGTTTACCCCGCCAGTAAAGCCGCCAAGCTGGATCCGATTGCGGCGTTGCGAGCAGAGCTGTGAAAAAACAGTTGTCAGTTGTCAGTGATTAGTTGTCAGTTAAGAAGGAGCCGAAATCATGGCGCAATCATTTCGAGATTTACAGGTTTGGCAGAGATCAATTCAGTTATCCGTTGCAACATATTGCCTGACCAAGGGCTTCCCGCGCGAAGAGCTATACGGTTTAACCAGTCAAATCAGGCGCGCAGGAGTCTCTGTGCCAAGCAATATTGCTGAGGGGCAGGGGAGGATGAGTATCGGCGAATTCCGGCAATTTCTGGGCATTGCCCGTGGTTCAAATTTCGAATTGCAGACACAGCTCGAGATCGCGCGCGCACTTGAAATGGGTAATCCCAAACTCATTGATGAAACAGAGAGTCTATCTCACGAAGTTGGGAAAATGATTCACGCGCTTCTGCAATCGATCAAAGATTAAGCATCAAAGAACTGACAACTGATCACTGACAACTGACAACTAGGTGCTTTATGGTGCGCGGACAAACTCGAGAATCAGTCAAGATGGCCTTCGATACGTTGAAGGCCAATAAGCTGCGTTCGGGATTGACCATCCTGGGCATCGTCATCGGCGTCTCCACGGTCATCGCCATCTCCTCCATCATCAGCGGACTGAACAACCGCGTCGCCGACTTCGCCAATTCGATGGGTACAAACACCATCTGGGTCTTCCATCAGCCCTTCGCGCACATCCAACTCACGCCCGAGCAGTTGAACCGGAAAAAGCTTACTCTCGACGACGTGGTGGCGCTGCGTGAGCTGCCGCACGTTCTGGCCGTCGATGGCACGATTAACCACGCAAACATGACCTTCCATGTGGGCGACGTGAACGTGAAGTACCAGGGTAAGAAAGTGGCCGGGACGGTTCTGGACGGCTCAACCGCGGAGCTGGCGGACGTAATGGACCTGGTCTTTGTTGAGGGCCGATTTTTTACTGAAGACGAAGACCAGCGCGCCGCTCATGTCTGTGTGCTAGGCCATGACACATGGGAAGATCTCTTCGGCAGCGAGTCGGCGATAGGCAAGGAGGTAAGCGTCGAAAGCAGCGTTTATACCGTGATTGGCGTACTCGACTATCAGAAGCAGCCATTTGGCAGCGGCAAGAACCCCGACGACAATCAGGTCTATTTCCCCATGAGTACATTTCATTACCTGCATCCTGAGGATCAGGATCTCATCATCAGCGTGAAATACGACGACCAGAAAAACAAGGCGCTGGTCGAGGATGAGGTTCGCGAACTGCTGCGCATTCGCCGCAAGGTGAAGGTGGAAGCGGACGACAACTTTGAGATGTTCGGGCCCGATTCGCTGCTGAAACTCTGGGGAGATATCACCTTCTACCTGCGCATGTTCATGATTGCAATCTCCAGCGTCGGACTGATGGTGGGCGGCGTGGGGGTGATGAACATCATGCTGGTTTCGGTTACAGAACGCACCCGTGAGATCGGCATCCGCAAAGCTCTCGGCGCCACCAGGCGAACTATCCTCACCCAATTCACCACCGAGGCGATCACACTCTGCGCCCTTGGTGGGGTGATCGGCGTTCTGGCGGGCGCCGTGATCACCTGGATCGTCTACCTTCTCCCAATCCGCCTTCCCGCAACCCTTTCCACAGTATGGGTCCTCATCGGCTTCGGCGTTTCCTGCGCGATCGGACTGCTCTTCGGAATTTATCCCGCCTGGAAAGCGGCTAATTTAGACCCGATTGAGGCGTTGAGGTACGAGTGAAACCAGTTCTCAGTTGTCAGTCATCAGTTGCCCCTAATTGGACTTTCATGATTTGGTTGCATCGTGGGGCTCCGATTGAGCTTTTGGGTTACTGACAACTGATGACTGAGAACTGACCACTGTCTTGCTACACTAACTCCCAGCGATGCCTCACTTATTAGCCCAATCCGTGGAGGTTCTCACCACGGTCCTGACTGTCGCCTGCATGGGCTACTATCTGGCCGCTATGGTTGCCGCGCGCATTTTTTTGGCGGACCGCCGTGCTCAGCCCGTGCACTTTGCTCCCGGCGTCAGCATCCTCAAATCCCTCAAGGGGCTCGATCCCGGAATGATCGAGGCCTTCCGCAGCCACTGCCGCCAAAATTATTCCGGCGAGTACGAATTGCTCTTTGGGGTATCGTCGCTTTCCGACCCGGCAGTCTCCGCCGTCGAGCAGCTCAGTCAGGAGTTTCCTGATAAATCCATTCAGCTCATCGAGTGCCCCGAACGCCTGGGAACCAACGGTAAGGTCAGCACGCTGGTCCAGCTCGCGCCCCACGCGCGCTTCGACTATCTGCTGATTAACGACTCCGATATCACCGTATCGCCCCACTACCTGCAGCGGGTGATGGCCTGCTTCGCATCATCTTCAGGCGAGACCGCCATCGCCGGTAATGCGCAACAACAAGTTGGCCTGGTTACCACGCTCTATCGCGGTCGTGCGCACGGCACGCTGCCCTCACGGCTTGAGGGGCTGGGAATCGCCACCGATTTTCTGGCCGGCGTATTGCTCTCCAAGATGATTGAGGGCGGCCTGCATTACGGTCTTGGCTCCACGCTGGCTGTAAGCCGCGAGGCGCTCGATAAGATTGGGGGACTCACGCCGCTGGTGGATCATCTGGCCGATGACTACGAAATGGGGGCCCGCGTGGGCCGGGGCGGCTACCGTGTGGCACTCAGTACTGAAGTGGTTGAGACCTCGATTCCCGCTTACTCCTGGAGCAGCTTCCTCGATCACCAGTTGCGCTGGTCTCGCACCGTCCGTGACGCACGGCCCTGGGGCTACGCCGGGCTCATCTTTACGCATGGACTTGGCTGGGCGCTGCTCAATGTGCTGGCCAGCGGACTCAGCCCGCTAAGTTTGTGGCTGCTGGGATTGAGCTTTTTCCTGCGCCTTACCCTGGCCATGATGGTCGGCGCTGAAGTGCTCGGCGATCACCAGGTGCTTCCCAACTTGTGGCTGCTGCCCTTTCGCGATTTGGTAGCGATGGGCGTCTGGGTAGCCGGATTCGCCGGCAATATCATCGTCTGGCGCGACGAGCGCTTCCTGCTCAAAGATGGAAGGCTGCATAAGGTGGAGTAGAGCGCCTTAGGCTTTCGCAACCTGACTCTTAGCGCTGATGGCCTCATAGTCGATCGACAGGCACGCGCCCAGTTCTTTGAAATTCTTCTCCCACAGTGGCTGGTCGGCTTTGTCCAGCGGAGTCAGCGCATATTTTGGAGTACACAAAATCTCGTACCAGATATTCTGCGCCTGCCACAGGTTCAGCTCGAAGGGCATCTCCACCAGGATGCGCGCCAGCGACAGCGCGCGCTCCAGCTTCTCGAGCGACCCCGAGGACATTTGCAGATCAACCATGGCGCGCTTCATCCGCTTGTCGGCGATGTAGGAGAGCGTAGCAGTTTCCAGCGGAACCTCGTCCGTGCGGGCCAGCGAGAGAAATGACCTTAGTTGCGCCTCGTCAGTCGGGTCGGCCTCCAGCGCCCGTCGTAGTCCCGCGTTGACGGCAAACCCCGCGGCCAGGGTGAGCGAGGGGGGCTTGGGCAGCCCGGCCGAAAAGAGATAGTGCAATAGGCTGGCATGGTCTTTGTAGATGCCCGTCAGCGAATTCTCAATGTCTTCAAGCGTCGAGGTGAGGATCAGCTTCACGATGCGCCGCTGCTCGTCGGTAAAGAGCGAGGTCAGCGAATAATCCACGTGGCCGTAATAGCGGTCGAGCAGGCGAATCACGTCAGGGAAGTCGGCGCGCTGCACCTGCTCCGCCGCCTCTTTGGCAAAGGCCTCAAACTCGGCTGCATCGGACTCGTCGTAAGGCTTTACGGCAGCAGTGATGTTCTGATCCCCGAAGTGGAGCACCGCGAAGCTGAAGCTCTGCTGCTGGCCGGTGATGGTGCTGGCGATTTGCACCCGTCCCAGAGCCAGCCGGCCGCGGCCCGAAGTGTAGATTTCATAGGAGATGCGGTGGACCCGGTAGCAGAACAGGTCAGTCTCTTCTGAAAACGACGAGAAGACGCTGCTGATGGCATAGTGGGCCGCCACTTGTTCCAGACTCAGTTCCTTGGCTGTCACACACGCCTTGTAAATGTCGGCGCCATTGCCGGCGCTTGGCACGTTGGAGTGAGCCTCCGCCATCCGCGCCAGGAATTTGGGCTCAAGCCCCTCCGCCTGTTGACCAAAAAGCTCCCGCGCCAGCTGCAGCACACGCGCTGCATAAGCGATCACCTGCACCGTCTCAATGCCTGAAATGTCGTCAAAGAACCAGCCACAACTGGTGTACATAAGCTGCGTGTGGCGCTGCATCTCCATCAGTTCTCGCGCCCGCACTTTCTCTTCCTCTGTCAGAGCGTGGTTCTCATGCTCGCTGAAGAAGTACTCGAGCGACTCCGCGCCGCGGTCGAGTATGGCTTCGATATAACCGTTGCGCGCGTCCCACACATCTTTGAAGAGCTTGCCGCCTTCCTGCTCTGTCAGCGGAGTCACGGCGTCGCGCAGTTCGTCCAGTGCCTCCCGCAGCGGCGTGCGCCAAAGCTGGTTGAACCCCGGCTTGCCGCCGTTGCAGCCGCAATTGGAGCGCCACCGTTCCACCCCATGCTCGCAACTCCACGAGGTGTTCTCCACAATCTCAGCTTCGTACTCCGGCGGAAACTGTTCCAGGTAGCGGCCATAATTGGTCAGCTTCACCGTCTTGTCTTGTTCCAGCAGGTACAACGCATAGGCCAGCGCCATCTCGCCGTACCTGTGGTGGTGGCCGTATGATTCGCCATCGGTGGCCACGTGAACCAACTGCGGCTCCGTGCTGTCTGTGAATCCGCTTTTGAGCCGCGCAGCCAAGTTTTCACCTAAGTTCAACAGCCCCTCAAACGCAATCGCCCGCGACATCGGCCCGTTATAAAAAAAGACGGCAATCGAGACTCCGGACTCAAAGCGCACCAGGTAGGGCCGCGAGGTATCAACGGTTGCGTTGGCGGTATCCGTCCACTCCGCATCCCCTTCCAGCGGCCGGATGCGCAGGCACTGGTGCGGCGCCAGCACTGTGAACTTGATGCCGTGCGCGGCGAGCAACTCCAGCGATTCCTTATCCGCCGCCGTCTCCGCCAGCCACATGCCCTCGGGAGGTGTGCCGTAGTGGTGCATATAGTCGGCAATGCCCCACCGGATCTGGGTAATGCGGTCGCGCGTGCTGGCCAGTGGCATAATAACGTGGTTATAAACCTGCGCCATGGCTGAGCTGTGGCCGCCATAGCTCTTCCGGCTGCGACCCTCGCCGTCAAGGATCATGCGATAGGTGCGCTGCGCGTTCTCCTTCAGCCAGTTGATCAGTGTAGGCCCGAAGTTGAAGCTGATGCGCGCGTAGTTGTTCACGATGCGCTGGATCTGATTTTTGTTGTTCACGATTCGTGCCGCGCCGTTGGGGGCGTAACACTCCGCGCAGATGCGCTCATTCCAGTCGTGGTAAGGCGCGGCAGAGTCCTGGGTCTCCACTGTTTCCAGCCAGGGATTCTCCCGCGGCGGCTGATAAAAGTGACCATGAATACAGATGAATCGCTTGCTTGCGGCCATGAAAAATCAGCTCCTGGCTTCTAGCCTTTCGCTAAAAGCCCCAATGCGGAATCTCTTGAAAAGGCGTTCCTGCTTCCCAAGCCACACCCACTGAATGAGTTTCCGGCAACAGAGGTAAGTTAGATGCTGGAAGCTAGAGGCTAGTAGCTAGAAGCTGCTTTTGATCATTTTAGGCTCGACCGCCCTGAAGGCGCGGTGCCTTTGGCAAGATCGCAGGCCCGCCACAGGTACCAGCT
>Ga0187847_10002202_pt1 | contig 16027 bp, 10 predicted proteins | sample June2016WEW_4_10_FD_132458 | JGI IMG/M metagenome (GOLD analysis project Ga0187847, IMG submission 132458) | Peatland microbial communities from SPRUCE experiment site at the Marcell Experimental Forest, Minnesota, USA - June2016WEW_4_10 | ecosystem: Environmental > Terrestrial > Soil >...
GCTCCAAACAAGCCCTCGACCAGGCCATCACCCAAATGCTCCCATGCATTACTCCTCAAGACGCTCAGGCGTGGTTCAGACTCCGCTTTGGCACATTATAGTAACGATGCTATTGCTCTAGATAGTACGGAGAAGCGAGTTTCGAGCGGTAACACGGTCCTGCGAACTTCTTGCCTATTCCTCCGATTCGCTCATTTTTCTGTACACGCAATGCCGACTCGGCGGTACGCTGAAGATGGAGAACAAGAATGCAGATCGAAGCAGCAAAAACGGCAGAAAAGCCTCGCGAGGCAAGTGCCGACCCAGGTGGTGATCGGGGTCAAGCGATTGCCCTGCGGTCCGAGTTGGCCCGCAAGATCGCCGCCCACATCCAGGTAGAGGGTGACCAGGTCACCTCCGTACCGGGCTTGGTCCTGTTTCGCCGAACAGCACTGACCAGTTGCTACTCGGCCACCTACGAGCCTTCAATCATCGTCTATGGGCAGGGTCAGAAGCATGTCAACATCGGTGGCGCGATGTATGTGTGTGATGAGTCCACGCTACAGCTCACCTCTATCGACATGCCGGTTATCAGCCAGGTGACGCAGGCGAGCCATGAGAAACCGATCCTGGCCCTGATCCTCAAACTCGATATGGCCTCGGTTCGCGAGATCCTGAGTCTGGAAGAATTTCTGTCATCTGACGTCTGCGCCGGTACGCGCGGCATGGCCATTGGCAAGTCCACGTCGGAATTGCTCGGCTCCTGCATACGCTTACTGGACTTGCTTGATACTCCGCGCGACATACCTTTCCTAGCTGGTCTGATGCAACGAGAGATCGTCTATCGTCTGTTGCGATCGTCTCTAGGCAAGCATCTGCGCGCGATCGCCACGTTGGGCGAACAGAGCAATCGCACAGCCAAAGCTGTCGTCTGGCTAAAAGAGAACTTTTCGAAGCCTCTTCGTGTGGAGGAACTAGCGGCCGTTGCCAAAATGAGCGTTTCGACGTTTCACCAACACTTCCGCACACTAACCCAGATGAGCCCGTTGCAATACCAAAAGCGCATGCGCCTACATGTGGCGCGTGTGCGCATGATGACTGAAGGCATGGACGCAGCCAGCGCCGCCTTCGAGGTCGGCTATGAGAGCGCCACCCAGTTCAACCGCGAGTACCGCAGGCTTTTCGGGCTACCGCCCATGCGCGACATCAAGGCCCGCCAACTGGTCGAACTAGAACAAAGCCGAACCTAGCTCGAAGGATGTCAACAGAAGACCAAAGTGCTCATTGACCGAAGGTTGCGCGTAAATCTCAGGATCACTCGCGAAAGCTCCGATGGAACTGAGGATTTCTTGTCGCGCTGTAGGTCGAGAGATTCGGGTCGAAATTAGGGCGCGAAGACTTCCTTCACCAGCGGCGATGCGCCAAGAATCAATCTAATTCGTCGATCCTGAAAAAGTTATTTTCAAGCATTCTTGAGTTGAACCTGCCGGGCTGTAGTGCCTTGTAGGCTCGTAATGGGGTGACAGAAGTAGATCAGGCAGCCCAGAAAAACGCGCCAAAAAGCTCCGAGGAGCTTCTGGAAGTTCATGGCAGCAGCTGCGAGGATGGCATTGATCGCATCTCCGGCAACACCTTTCAGCCGATTGCGCTCCAGACGGTGTTCATTCTTCAGATGTCCGATGCTGGGTTCGACTGCGGCGCGACGTTTCATCCATCGCCAGAGTGCGCGTGGTGTTCGACCTCGCTGCCGCTTATCGACGTGCACTGTCGCCGCGCCTTGATAATCATGTCTGCGGTAGCCCATATCGACGTGAACTTCGCCGACCGAGTTACCCATCATCCTTTCCACCTGTCTCATCTGCGCCGCCAGCGTGTAGCCGTCATAGGGATTTCCCGTAATGCTCCTTGTTCCCAGGAACCATCCGCCACGACTGCTGACCGCTACGCTGACCTTGTTGCCGAACTCGTACGGCTTGCCCGCCTTGCCCTTGGCGATGCATTCGACCGCGGGCTCATGCACGCTGTAGATCTTGTTCTTGTCGTGCCTTTGCTGCGCATGGATGCGTCGCGCCGTCTCCAATAGCTTCGCCAACTCGGTCGACGGCGTCTGCTTCTGCCGCTCGATCTCGCGCAGCACCCGCCCCAGCTGCGTGCGCAGTTTGCGTGTGCAAGCCCGAGCGCGTTGCATCTGTCGTGCATGAGCGTAGCGGCTTGACTGCATCAGCAGACGCCGCCCCACACGCTGGTAACTCTGCTTGATCGTCAGACCCTCGGCGCGCGCCGCCTTCACCAGCCGTTCGCACGTGCGGTTGTAGAGCCATGCATCAGTCGGAAATCGAATCGCCTTGCTCTGCGCAGTCGTATCCACGTTGATGCGCTTCAACTCCGCAGGGCCAACCACGCACATGCGCATGCCCGCTTCGATTGTGGCCCCAAGCATCTGTTCGGCGCCAGCCGCGCCCAGACGCTTGCGCCAGCGCGTCATGCTCGACGGATCGATCGGCAGCCGATGCTGAAAACACCGCTCGCCGCTGAAGTGCTGCCAGTAGGGGTTTTCAACCCAGACAGCAACCACGTCTTCGTCGCTCAGGTCATGTTGATACTTCAAGTAATGCAGCGCCACCATCAGACGAGTCGAGATCCCCGGAGCACCATGGCTGGGATGATAGCTCGCTCCAAGAGTAGCTTCGAATGAACTCCAGTCAATGCACTGACCAAGAACTACAAGCGGGTGGTGCATGTCGATCAACTGCTCAAGGTCAACCTGGAACATCTCTCGCTGTGGCTGCTTCGGCTCGCGCTGTGGCTGCTTCGGCTCGCGCTGTGGCTGCTTCGGCTCGCGGTGTGGACGCATTCATTTCCCCAGTTTTTAGGCCCTTGGCTTCAACTTCAGGGAAATTCTAAACCGAAAAATAGCGAGTTTCATCAGGTTTCATGCAGCTTTTATTGGCATTTCAGGATCGACTAATGAGACTGGTCCACTTTTCCGACCTCGCGCTGGCATTCATTCGTCTCGTACGGCGCATAAGCGCAGGATTTCTCGAGCCTTATGCGAAGATTTGTCATAGGCGCTAATCGGAGCGGGCATAGAAGTGAGTTAACCTCTTTTTTTCAATACGTTATGGAGGACTTAAGAATGAACGGAGCAGGAATGGAGCAGAGATTTCGGGAGCTCTTCGTAAACTATTGATTTTATGGAGCGGGAGACCGGGATCGAACCGGCGACATTCAGCTTGGGAAGCTGACGTTCCCTTAGGCGCTGCGGAGAAAAGTGATCAAAACTCAGCATTTACGCGTAAAGAGCTTATTTTCATTCAGATGAGCTGAACGCACAAACCGCATATTTCGACTGTTTTGCATATACTATCCCTCATTTCCAGAGAATTTGGACAGTATGGACAGTAAGGCAATTGAGGAAACGTAGAGTGGCTTTCAGTGGGTGGGAGACTGGAGTCCTGACCAAATACTGGAGCGGGAGACGGGGATCGAACCCGCAACCAACGGCTTGGGAAGCCGCTACTCTACCATTGAGCTACTCCCGCTTCGTTCCAATTATATTGCGAGCCAGCGCGATCCGACCAGTTGATCCACACGAGCCCGGAATTTGCCTTCTATTATCGTCGGGAATCGTTCGTCGCGCTTCCATTCTGTGAGACCTACCCAAACAAGGATTACCCTCACGTAGAGCCCGCCGCCAGTCTGGCATCGGTCACCGTGCGAAATTCGCTGCGATTGAAGGGTTTGCAATGGGCACCGACGCCGCGTATGCCATGTCATTCGGTATACCCCAGCTGAATCGGCAGGTTGGTCCCGCGTATTCGGTTTAACATACCCGGCACGAACCATCCATTGAATATCGGCCGGAGTATTGGCTGAACAGGAAACCTCCGGGACGATTCCAACTTCCGTTAGCATTTCCATCAGTCTGTTGTGCGCAGATGGATGCACCGCCGGGTCGCGAAATACTGTCAGGCGTTCAGCCAGATCGGAAAGCGAAATCTGGGCATCGCGTGCAAGTGGGTCTTCCTTTTGCATACAAACTACCAGTGGGTCACGCGCAACTTGCTGCATTACCCATTCCCGACCGTCAATAGGCATTGGGAGCAATGCTCCATCGAGTGTTCGTTCTTCAAGCCGGTGAAGCAAATGCAAGGGGTCACCGCCCGACAGATGAATCAGACAATCCGGTAACAGCCCGGCATAGGCATTGCGAAAGAGCTGAAGCAAATCTGGATTGATGAAAGACGAGAAGCCGAGTCGGAAGGGGGGCACCTCGCCTCGGTGAACTGCACGCGCCATGGCGATAATCTTGGTTCGTTTGAGGAGTGCTTCCTGGGCGTACGCGACGATCATCTGCCCTGGAGGCGTGATCCGCACGCCCTGGCGGGTTCGGATGAAGATCGGAAATCCTAGCTCGTCCTCAAAATCCTTCACCTGTTTGCTGAGGGACGGCTGGGCCAGAAAGAGTCGTTCCGCGGCTCGTGTAATGGTGGCCGCCTCCGCCACTGCGACGATGTACTTCAGATGCCTGAACTCCACGAGATCTGACATGGCATTGAACTCCTCTGCTTGAAGGTTACGTTCCAAGGCCAGACGTGAATCAACCATACGGAAGTCGATCTCAATGCCAGCTTCCACAGAAAGTACCATCCGAGTCAATAAGGCACTTTTTTGTTCCCTTGTTTCGCAGCCTGTACGTTTCTTCCATAGACAAAAAGTATGGCGGCATAGACAGGAAGTATTGGACTCTTTGCGAAGAGCGAAGCAGACTTGAGCAGAGATGCTCGGGATCGATGGAAGCGTTCTGTTTCAAACCAGGCCACGATGATGCTTGTTGGAGGACTGTCATGACGCCCGAACCTTTTGTTTCCGCCCAGGAAGCCGCCAAGTTCGTCGGAATTAGCCGACGGTTTCTCACGGACCTGGCTCGTCACGGAATCGCGGGTGCTTACCCGATAGGGACTGGCGACATGCGCAAGACGTGGGTCTTCCGTCTATCGGAGCTGGCCGCGGCGATTGATCGCAAGAACAACCGGGAATTCCGCCGACCACCGGAAAGCGAACGGGCGTATGATCCGAATATTAGGCGTTCCCTGCTGAAATGAGGCGTCATGGCATATCAGAGGGGATCGATCAGACTTGTGTCCCGGAAGGGCGGAGATGTGTGGATGCTCCGGTATCGGCTCAACACGGCGGATGGCCTGCGAAAGGAGAATACTTTGCCCATCGGACTTCTACGGGATTTCCCCACGGAGAAGGCCGCGTGGAAAGAGGCAGATCGGCTAGGGCTGCTTGTCCGCATAAATAACGACGATTCTGGAACACGCATCCGGTTCAACGCTCTCGCGGAATACTACTTGAAGGCTGACTTTGGCGACGACGCAGTTCGCCCGAAGTCAGTCAACACCGTCCCGATTGTGGAACACTACGTTCGGGACTACTTCATTGCCCGCTGGGGGAATGAGCTGGCGAGCGACATAAGGCCACTCGAAATTCAGAGATGGCTCAAGGCGCTCCACACCGAAAACGGACTCGCATGGACGACAGTCTCGAAGATCCGGGGCATCATGCACAGGATTTACAAGATCGGCGTCTTGCACGAGCGCGTCGACAAAAACCCTGTCGAACATGTCGAGACTCGCTCACAGCCCCTCTACAAGGCAATCGTCATCACGCCAAAGCAGACCCTGGCAATCCTGAATCTATTGTCCAACCCATTGCATTTCACACTTGTTTTGACTTGTGCAGCGACGGCGCTACGGGCTTCCGAGATCGTTTCGCTACGCTGGTCCGACATCCTGTGGAGTGACAGGCAGATTCGAATATCGAAGCGGTGGGCCAAGGGAGCAGATGGCGATACAAAGACGGCTGCCAGTAACGGCTATGTACCGCTGCATCCGGTACTCGCGGAATACCTGAAAGACTGGCGCACTCAAACTCCGCACTCGAAGGTCAACGATTTCGTCTTTCCGTCGCTGCTGAGGTTTGGGAACGTTCCTATTTCGGCGTCCATTTTCGTTGCCGACTATTTGCGGCCGGCAGCAACCGGAGCTGGCGTGATCTTGGCAAAGGGACAGCGCTTCGGATTCCACAATCTGCGGCACAGCCTGTCAAATTGGCTGGTGAATAAAGGAAAGGTCGATCCAAAGACTGTACAGGGGATGTTGAGGCACAGTGACATCCGCACCACCCTGAACCTTTACACCCAAGACGACCAGGACGAGAAGCAGGCAGCACAAGGCGCCTTCCTAAGCGCGGTAGGACTTGGAAGTCGTTTAGTGCAGTGATTTGTGGATCGGATTGTGGATTGTCACTTGGGGTGCCATACAAGCTTAAGTCCTTTGCTTTGTATGGCGGGGACGACGGGGCTCGAACCCGCGACCTCTGCCGTGACAGGGCAGCGCTCTAACCAACTGAGCTACGTCCCCACTTTTACGCTAAGTCTAAAAATTACTGTCTTTCGCTGCTGTCTATTTTTGCTCCCGCTTCCATTCTTTCCACGGAATCTAACGTATTTCCGCGATTAATAGACAGCACGGACGGCATGAAATTTTGCCGTCAATGCCGCTACAGGCTACCTGCCACCCGAAACATCTGTCCATGTCCCGTGATTCAAATTGTACCAAAAAAATCTGGCTCGGGGGAGAGGGCTGACTACGACCAAATAACCCTCGGAGCCTTGCCGACAAGTCAAAGAGGCGGCCTCCCTAGTCGTTCGTGTTGTTCTTGCTTTTCATGCGATCAGTGTTGGTGTTGGCTGGTGTTGCGGGAGGGAATGAGCCAGTTACGAAACTCGCTGTTCGCCACCCGGCCCCGCTCAGATCACTTCCGCCAAGACCCGTCGTTACCAAAGAGACCGAGGCATTATCTCAGTACGCATTATTGGTTTTCATTGACTTCTCTCGATCACAATAAACAGCTTGGTCGGACACCAGTGTCACTAAGGAGACTGGCACAATGGACGCAGCTTCCCACGGGCTCGGAAGTTTCTATGGTTAGTGGTAGAAATAGGCGAAACATATTCGACGTATTAATGGAAGCTTGTCATCGCCAACGCAAAGAACGAATGTGTTATGCGTGCCCAAAGGAAGCTCCCGCTGTCTCGCCTCCAAGTGCTTCGTAAGTTGGTTCAAGGCTCTTCAGTACCGAGCTGACTCCGGGAAAAATCAAACGAAACGACGTCAGGTGTTTACCCTTGAAGAGGATGCTTCGAAAGTCAATGGTTCCGTCGTATTTCTGTACGATGCCCTTGCTGATCCAGAGCCCTAACCCCGTGCCTTTCGTTGACTTGGTTGTAAAGAAAGGCTCGAAAAGATGTCGGGCGTGTTCAGGTCTGATCCCCGATCCAGTGTCGCAAACTGAAACGCACAAATCCGTGCGCCCGTTCGTTTCGTTCCAGTGTGCCGCCATGCGAATGCGAAGCTTTCCCCCGAACGGCATTGCCTGAATAGCATTGCTGATAAGATTCAAGAATACTTGTCTCAGCTCGCCTGGAAAGCCACGAATTTTCCCATCGGTGAGATACTTCTTGTCGAGTGTGATTCGATTCGTTAGTAGCTGACGGCCTTGCAGTTGGAGCACATCATCGAGAATCTCTGCAATCGGCACGTTTACGGGATCTTGCGATTCCCGATAAAAGCTCAGCGTCTGCTTCGTAATATGCCCCACCCTCGCAAGCTCCGCTTCACCCAATTGAGCATAGTAGCGCGCCTCATCATCCAGGGAGGGGTGATTGCGCAAAAGATAGAATGCATTCGTAATTGCCTCTAAAGGGTTGTTGATCTCGTGAGCGATGATGCCAGCGACACGGCCCATTGCGGCGAGTCTCTCGGTTTGGCGCAATGCCTCCTCTGCTCGTATCTGCGTGGTGATGTCGCGATTGATTTCGAGAATTGATCCTACTTCCTTCTTATATACCTGGCGGCTTGCAACGATGACTTCCCGGCCGTCGCGAGTTTTCTGAACAAGATTTCCGTCCCATCTTCCGCGGTCCAGGAGCGTCGATTCGCAGTTTGCTGCTTCCACCGGATATTCGGTCTCCAGAATCTCATGAACGCGATTACCCAGAACTTCGCTACGTTTCCATCCATACAGCGCTTCAGCTCCCGCGTTCCAATAAGTAAGCGCTCCCGCAATATCTCTCACCAGAATTGCTTCGGATGCCAACTCCAACAGATCGGCGCGCTCGCGAAGAAGGTTCTCACTCTCTTGCAATTGGCGGGTTCTTTGCTCGACACGAGTTTCCAGTTCCCAATTCAGGTCTTCAAGTTCTCTGCTTTTACGATGAAGCTCGGCAAAAACCGATACTTTTGCACGTAGCACTTCGGGAACCACAGGGACTGAGATGTAGTCCACCGCTCCACTTTTGTAGCCTCTAATCCGGTCCAGATCACTTACGCGAACAGCGGATATAAAAAGGATCGCTGTCTTCTGAAAGCGCGGATGTTGCCGCATTATATCCGCCATTTCGAATCCATTGATATCAGGCATACTCACATCGAGTAAAACCACAGCAATGTCATGCCTGAGAAGTAATTCCAAACCCTCCCGACCAGACCGAGCCTTGATAAGATGGGCATCCAGATTTGCGAGGATCGCCTCATAGCTAAGAAGCTTAGCCGGTTGGTCGTCTACCATCAGAATGTTTATTTTATGCCTGTCGTTCACCGGTTCCCCCGTGGACGTAGCCCTTTTCTGGTTGCAATGTGTACGGCACTTCAAAGCAAAAGAAGGCGTATCTTATCTGTGTAACCACATGCGAAGCGCAGACAAGAGCTGCTCTGTATTCACCGGCTTCGCCAGATACTCGGACGCCCCGGCTTCCAGGCATTTTTCACGATCACCTTTCATGGCTTTCGCAGTCAGTGCAATAATGGGCAACCGTTGGAACCGAGGATTCTGTCGGATCACCTGCATGGTTTCATAACCATCCATTTCGGGCATCATGATGTCCATCAGCACGATACCGAGCTCAGGTGTCTTTTCGATGGTTTGTATCGCCTCGCGCCCTGTTCCTGCTGCCAACACCGTCATGCCACGACGCTCGAGAACGCTGCTGAGCGCAAAGATATTACGCACATCGTCATCGACAATCAGCACCTGCTTCCCAATCAATGCTTCATCGGATCGGTGCAGACGGTCCAGCATATTCTGTTTTTCCGGGGGCAAGTCGGCAACCACACGATGAAGAAAAAGTGCGGTTTCATCGAGTAATCGCTCCGGAGATTCGACATCCTTCACAATTACGCTACGAGCCAGCGAGTGAAGCCTGCTGTCCTCCTCGGGAGAAAGGTCTTTCCCGGTAAAGACTACAACCGGCAACTCGCTCAACGAGGGCGTATCGCGAAGACGTTCCAGAACCTCAAAGCCGCTCATGTCGGGCAACCGCAAGTCGAGGACCAGGCAATCGTATGATTCACTTGTGACAGCGGTCAGAGCTTCCGTGCCGGTACCAGCAAAGGTTACATCGATGTCATCGTATCCGAGCAGTGCTTCGATGCTAAGCTGTTGCGCCTTTTCGTCTTCTACTACCAAGAGTCGCTTCCGGCGAGGAGTGGCATAGGTTTTGATGCGCGTAATTGCCGCACTGAGGCCTTCTGTCGTCGTTGGCTTGGTCACAAATGCGAATGCTCCGCGCGCCAGGCCGTGGTGCCAATCTTCGTCGATTGTGAGCATCTGAACCGGAATATGACGAGTACTTGAATCCTGTTTTAAATGGTTCAATACAGTCCAGCCCAACATGTCGGGCAAAAATACATCCAGTGAAATGGCGGACGGGCGGAACTCCTTTGCTAGCGCAAGGGCCTCGGTTCCTGTGGCTGCATGAAGGACCTTGAATCCCTTGTCTCTCGAGAGATCGCAGATAAGTCGCGCATAGTGCACGTCATCTTCGACGATCAGCAATACTTCATCCCCCGTCTCCAAGTCGGTGCGGTCGTCATCGAGCCGTTCTGGATGATGTTCGGCGGCGCTAACGATCGCAACGGGGAGCAACGATACAGGACGGGAATGGACTTCGCTGCGCACAATCGTTGACGCAGTTGTAGGTCCGACATAGGTTTGCGGCAGATACAAAGTGAATGTACTCCCTTGTCCTGGCGTACTGTGGAGCTGAATCTCTCCACCCAGGAGACTTGCTAACTCCCGGCTGATTGCCAGTCCAAGACCAGTGCCTCCGTACTTGCGGCTGGTACCTGCATCGGCCTGTTGGAATGCCTCGAAGATGATTCGTTGTTTATCGAAAGGAATGCCGATTCCGGTGTCCGTTACCGAAAATGCGATGGCCGCCCCGCTCGCACTCAAAATTGGATGATTTTGTGTCCAGCCTTCGCTGGCGACTGAGACCGAGAGTTGCACATTGCCTTGCTCAGTGAACTTGAATGCGTTTGACAGCAGGTTCTTGAGTACTTGCTGCAAGCGCTTCGAATCGGTGACGAGGCTCCGCGCAAGACGTGGGTCCGTAACGATTTCAAATGCGAGCTTCCGATTGTCGGCTTCGTGCCTGAATGGGCGCGCCACCATTTCGATCAGACTGTTGAAAAATACTTCTTCGGCTTCCACTGATACCGTGCCGGACTCAATCTTCGACAGGTCGAGAATATCGCTAATCAGGTTTAGCAGATCAGTCCCAGCGCCATGGATGGTGCGAGCAAACTCAACCTGCTTGCTGCTCAAGTTGCCGTCAGGATTTTCCGCCAACTGCTGGCCGAGAACCAGGATGCTGTTGAGCGGCGTACGCAATTCATGCGACATATTTGCGAGGAATTCGGACTTATACTTTGAAGTAAGCGCGAGTTCCTTGGCTTTTTCTTCCAGCGCCCCACGCGCCTGTTCGATCTCCTGGTTCTTGCGTTCCACCTCGGCGTTCTGCTCAGCAAGCTGTTGCGCTTTTTGTGCTAATTGTTCGTTTGTCTGCTGCAATTCCTTCTGCTGAGTCTGCAATTCAGTTGCCAGCTGTTGAGACTGTTTGAGCAAACCTTCCGTTTGCATAGTTGCCTCAATGCTGTTCAAGACGATGCCGATGCTGGACGTAAGCTGCTCAAGGAACGCAAGGTGGGAGGCAGTGAAAGTGCTCAACGTGGCCAGCTCGATTACCGCCTTGACCCGGTCTTCAAATAGGACCGGTAATACAATTACATTTCGTGGGATGGCCTCGAAAAGTCCCGATCTGATGGGAGCACTGTGACGTGGCAGATCAGTGATCAGCATCCGCCGCTTCTCGGCTGCGCATTGTCCGATGAGCCCTTCGCCAACCTTGATCGTCTCTAGATGACCATCGTCCGTACTTGCATAGGCCGACAGAAGGATCATAATGTTCGACTCTTCAGACTCCATCTGATAGAGAACACCCTGTTGCGCATTTACCAAGGGGGCGAGTTCCGAGAGCAACATCCTGCCGACAGTAGTAAGTTCGCGCTGGCCTTGAAGCATCGCGGTAAATCGTGCCAGATTCGTCTTTAGCCAGTCCTGCTCTGTGTTGCGGTCTGTAGTGAGTCTCAGGTTATCAATCATGGTGTTGATGTTGTCTTTCAGATCCGCGACCTCGCCGCTTGCTTCCACCTGGATAGAGCGGGTCAAGTCACCCTTGGTCACTGCTGTCGCGACCTCCGCAATCGCACGGACCTGATTAGTCAGGTTGTCGGCCAATAGATTCACGTTTCCCGTCAAATCCTTCCAGGTGCCTGAGGCGCCGGGAACGTTAGCTTGTCCGCCAAGGCGGCCTTCCACGCCTACTTCGCGTGCGACTGTAGTCACCTGATCGGCAAACGTGGCCAGAGTATTCGTCATATTGTTGATGGTCTCAGCCAGTGCGGCAACTTCACCTTTGGCGTTCACAGTTAGTTTCTTTGTGAGTTCGCCGTTCGCGACGGCAGTTACCACCTTGACAATCCCACGCACCTGCTCGGTAAGGTTCGCAGCCATCACGTTGACATTGTCAGTGAGATCTTTCCAGGTGCCTGCAACTCCCGGCACCTGAGCCTGGCCTCCCAACTTACCCTCCGTTCCCACTTCGCGGGCTACTCGAGTCACCTCTGCTGCGAATGCGTTGAGCTGATCCACCATGGTGTTAATTGTGTTCTTCAACTCCAATATCTCGCCTTTTACATCCACGGTAATCTTTCGCGACAAGTCGCCGCGAGCAACGGCGGTGGTCACTTCAGCAATGTTGCGAACCTGCGCTGTCAGGTTGCCGGCCATTGCGTTCACCGAGTCGGTAAGATCCTTCCAGGTACCTGCAACACCTGGCACATTCGCTTGCCCTCCCAGCCTTCCTTCGCTTCCCACTTCGCGCGCGACGCGTGTCACCTCTGCGGCAAATGAGCGCAACTGCTCTACCATGGTGTTCAGAGTTTCTTTTAGCTGCAGAATCTCTCCCCGCACGTCGACAGTGATCTTCTTTGACAGATCGCCATTGGCAATTGCGGTAGCCACCTCGGCAATGTTTCTCACCTGGCCCGTGAGGTTGCTAGCCATGAAGTTGACGTTGTCCGTCAAATCTTTCCAGGTGCCCGCCACACCAGGAACCTCGGCCTGTCCGCCAAGCTTGCCGTCAGTGCCGACTTCGCGCGCAACGCGCGTCACTTCGCCGGCGAAGGCGTTGAGCTGATCGACCATGGTATTGATTGTGTTCTTTAGCTCAAGAATCTCGCCCTTCACGTCCACGGTAATCTTGCGCGATAAGTCGCCGCGCGCCACAGCTGTGGTGACTTCTGCGATGTTTCTTACCTGGCCGGTCAGGTTGCCCGCCATCGAATTCACCGAGTCGGTCAAATCCTTCCACGTGCCGGCAACGCCCGGCACATTGGCTTGTCCGCCTAATCTGCCTTCGGTACCCACCTCACGCGCCACGCGCGTCACTTCGCCGGCAAATGCATTGAGTTGGTCCACCATCGTATTGATGGTTTCTTTCAGCAAAAGAATCTCACCGCTCACGTTCACCGTAATCTTCTTTGATAAGTCGCCGCTGGCAATGGCTGTCGAGACTTCCGCGATGTTCCGCACCTGCCCCGTCAGGTTGCTGGCCATCGAGTTTACCGAGTCTGTAAGGTCTTTCCAAGTACCAGCAATGCCGGATACCTGCGCCTGCCCTCCAAGTTTGCCGTCTGTTCCAACCTCGCGGGCTACGCGTGTCACCTCGGAAGCAAAGGCCCGCAGTTGATCGACCATCGTATTGATGGTGTCCTTTAGTTCCAGAATCTCCCCTCGCACGTCGACGGTAATCTTGCGCGAAAGGTCTCCGCGCGCAACAGCGGTTGAAACCTCGGCGATATTTCTCACCTGACCAGTCAGGTTGCTGGCCATCGAGTTCACCGAGTCAGTAAGATCCTTCCATGTGCCGGCGACGCCAGGCACCTGAGCCTGACCACCAAGCTTCCCCTCGGTGCCCACTTCTCGCGCCACACGCGTGACCTCACCGGCGAAGGCGTTCAATTGATCAACCATCGTGTTGATGGTGTTCTTAAGTTCCAGAATTTCACCCTTCACATCGACCGTGATTTTGCGGGACAGGTCTCCCCGTGCGACAGCCGTTGTAACCTCGGCGATGTTACGGACCTGGCCGGTAAGGTTTCCTGCCATAGAATTGACAGAGTCTGTAAGGTCCTTCCAGGTGCCTGCGACACCTGGCACATTCGCTTGTCCGCCAAGTCTTCCCTCAGTGCCAACTTCACGCGCCACGCGAGTAACTTCTCCTGCAAAGCGGTTGAGTTGGTCAACCATTGTATTCAAGGTCTCCTTAAGTTGGAGAATCTCGCCACGAACATCCACTGTGATCTTCCGCGATAAGTCTCCGTTCGCGATTGCGGTTGCCACTTCAGCAATGTTTCTCACTTGGCCGGTAAGATTGCTGGCCATGAAGTTGACGTTATCCGTGAGGTCCTTCCAGGTTCCTCCCACGCCGGGAACCTGTGCCTGGCCACCCAATTTGCCTTCTGTACCAACCTCACGCGCTACTCGTGTTACTTCACCGGCAAAGGCATTCAGCTGATCCACCATGGTGTTAATGGTGTCTTTCAACTCCAGAATCTCGCCTTTCACATCCACGGTAATCTTGCGGGAAAGGTCACCACGGGCTACGGCTGTAGTTACTTCGGCGATGTTTCTCACCTGGGCTGTGAGGTTGCCTGCCATCGCGTTCACAGAGTCGGTAAGATCCTTCCATGTACCGGCAACGCCAGGAACGACGGCCTGGCCGCCAAGTTTACCGTCGGTGCCCACTTCGCGTGCCACGCGTGTTACTTCAGAAGCAAATGAACGCAACTGATCCACCATCGTGTTGATGGCTTCTTTGAGCTGCAGAATTTCGCCGCGAACATCAACCGTGATTTTGCGAGAAAGATCGCCGCTGGCGACAGCCGTGGCCACTTCCGCTATGTTACGAACCTGTCCGGTCAAATTACTCGCCATAGAGTTGACTGAGTCAGTCAAATCCTTCCAAGTACCGGCGACACCGGGTACCAGGGCCTGCCCCCCGAGTTTACCGTCGGTGCCCACTTCGCGCGCTACGCGAGTTACCTCTGCAGTAAATACGCCCAATTGTTGAATCATCGTATTTACGATCTTTGCGGAGCGCAGAAATTCGCCCTCGAGGGGTCTTCCGTCTACATCGAGTCTGACAGTTTGGTTCAAATTGCCCTGGGCAACAGCGGCGATGGCGCGAATAACTTCCGTTGTCGGTCTCAATAGATCTTCGACGAGGGTGTTCACAGAAACTTCCATCTCACCCCATGCACCCCGGAGTTGTTGGAATCGGGTCCGCTCCCTCGTTCTTCCTTCTTTGCCGACGGCCAAACCAACTCGATTCAACTCGCGGGCCATCTGCTCATTGGCAGCAATTATTTCGTTGAATGTGTCTGCGATCTTTCCCTCAAGACCTGTCCACGCAACGGGAAGGCGAACAGAGAAATCGCCATCTCGCATGGTCTGTAAGGCAGCCAGAATTGACCCAAGTGCGGCTGGAACTTGTTTAGTGAGAGTCTCGGACGGATCAGCCACAGCATGTCCATCGTCGCCAGATAGGTTTGCGACGGCTATGCTGCCTTCACGAGCGCCTTCACTCATCGTCTTCTCCTTGCAGGTGCCGCAAATCCGCTTGAATTGGACGAATTACAGAAGCGAGGATTCAGCGAGCAGTTGGTTTGGATTTGGTTCGGGAAAGCCCTAGCGTGGGATGCGGGGGTTATTAATAAGGTTGCCTGGCCTGGAACTGACCTTGCCCTCAGAATGCGTATCTGTTAGCCCTGCGGGTTTGAGGAGAAATTTCTCCTGGTCGTAGTCGTGGCGTGGGAATGTGGAAATCGGCATTATCGATTTCCAAGGTCTGGGGAAAGGGTGGGAAAAACAGTTTCATGGTTTTCCCAGGCTTTCCATGGACCGGCATTTCCATGCCTGCTTCCGTTGTCAGCGCACGCAGGCGGCAGCTTTCACCAGAGTATTCTCCCATTCAGTTTCGAATGCAACCGGGCTGGCATAGCCCAGCGTCGAGTGCATGCGTGTTTGGTTATACCAGAGCAGCCAGGCGATGGTTTCATCCTTGGCTTGACGAATCGTTTCGAAGCGCTGGCCATGCAGCCGTTCCACCTTCAGCCTGCCGAACAGCGTCTCCGAGCAGGCATTGTCCCAGCAGTTGCCCTTGCCGCTCATCGACTGCGTGATTGCATACTCTTTGAGCACCCTTTTGAAGTCGTCGCGGGCGTACTCCACCCCACGGACGAAGACCTGTCCGTGGGGGCCCCGGTACTGGCTGCCGCGATCGCTATGGAAGATCAGCTTGTTGTTTTCATCTGGACGGCGATAGAACCAGGCCATTTCCAAAGCGTCGATGACCAGGTTGCGCCGCATGTCGGGTTGCATCGACCAGCCGACAACCCGGCGGCTGAACAGATCGATCACGACGACCAGAAACAACCAGCCTTCCTCGGTAGCAAGTGGAGTAAGAGACAGAGCGTAGTCGAACTATTTCTCTGTCTCTCCTCCCCGAACCGGACTTGCACCTCTCAGCGCATCCGGCTCTCCGTTCAAGTGTTGCTCATAGCAAAGGTGACATCAA
>Ga0187847_10002203_pt1 | contig 16027 bp, 11 predicted proteins | sample June2016WEW_4_10_FD_132458 | JGI IMG/M metagenome (GOLD analysis project Ga0187847, IMG submission 132458) | Peatland microbial communities from SPRUCE experiment site at the Marcell Experimental Forest, Minnesota, USA - June2016WEW_4_10 | ecosystem: Environmental > Terrestrial > Soil >...
CGAAGCGCGGGTTTCGAAGCCAATCTGGCCCACCGGCAGCCGCAGCTCGCGAATCGCATCCCGCAACTGCGCTCCGTACTCGTTTTCCATCCAGGCGCGGGTTTCGCCGTCCGGAACCAGCACCACCAGCGTGTCCCCGTCCACTCCCAGAAAAGAGGTTCCCTTAAACCAGTTGTTGTAGCTCTCCTCGCTCACGCGGGGCTGTATATGATGGCGAAGCTGATCCCATAGATTCATTGGTTTTTACACACGAATCACACAGGTTTTACACAACATTTCCAGTCACAGCTTTGGGGTCGAGGTCTTACCGGAAGAACCACCGGCAGCAGAAGACCAGCCATCGGCATGGCTGCCCGACGCGTCCGCTTTGGCCAACCGAGACTGTAGCATAACACAGGGGCCTCGCTTTGCTGCAAGTTTCTAATTGCCTTAAAATCAGTTACATATTCGCAACGTTTGACTTTGAGAATGTTCTGAAGGAAAATGAGGTTGCAATTTTGCGCGGGAGTAACTCAGTTGGTAGAGTGCGACCTTGCCAAGGTCGATGTCGCGGGTTCGAATCCCGTCTCCCGCTCCAAAATCAGCCGCTGCTGATCTCGACGATGCGTTTCAGTCTCCTGTTCGTTTTCCTGCTGGCAAGTGCTTGGGCGCAGGACTACAAAGTCGAGACTACTTCCGCCCCGCCGGCTGGCCTTCCGCCTGCCTACGCCTCCTCCATGCAAGCGCAAGGTTATCGTGTTGTCGGGCCGAATGGTCCATGGTGCGAGATCTGGTTTCGCACCAGCATCCCACAGGGCGCGAAGCCGACCGATGACGCGATTATGTTTCCCATTCCGCAGGGCGCCCTGGTCGGAATTCTGCGCTTCCCCTCGGAAGGCAGCGACCGCCGCGGGCAGACCATCAAGGCCGGCGTCTACACCATGCGCTACAGCGATTTTCCAGTCGATGGTGCTCACCAGGGCGTCGCGCCGCAGCGCGATTTTCTACTCCTTACGCCAATCGCCAGTGACGCCGACCCCAGCGCAACTCCTGCCTTCGATAAGTTGGTGCAGATGAGCACCAAGGCTTCCGGCACGCCTCACCCGGCTGTCTTCTCCATCGAAAGGCCGGCAGCTTCGAACTTCCCCTCCATGACCACCGAAGGCGACACTCCGGATCAGGTGCTCAACGTTAAAATCGGCGATTTTCAGCTGGCCATGATTGTCGTCGGTAAAGCCCAGAACTAGCCAGCCCCCGATTCCCGCCGAAACTTCTCGCCGATTCCTCGCGGACGCGACATAATGTACTTGTGTCCCGCCGATTCGGGATTGCGCTTCGCGCGTTAGCTGGCGTCCTGCTGGCGGCTTCCGTCCTGCCCGCGCAATCCAGGCGCACCGATAACCTGGCGGTGGGCAAACTTCTGGTCACTCCCCGCGATTCCCCCGATCCGGCCTTCGCCCAGTCCGTCATCCTGCTGGTGCACTACGACCGCGACTCCGCCGTCGGCCTGATGATCAACCGCCGCACTACCATTCCACTCTCTCGCGCGCTGCGCAGTTTGAAAGGAGCAGGGCAGCGCTCCGATCTCGCGTACATCGGCGGACCCGTGGAAACCGATGGCGCCATGGCGCTGGTCCGCTCCAGTGCGAAGCCGGAATCGGGCGCGCAGGTTCTCGAGAGGATCTTTCTCATCCCGACCCGCCCGGCGCTGGAGGGCACCCTGGCCGGCAGCAAGAGCGCGGACGATCTGCGCGTTTACATCGGATACTGCGGTTGGGGTCCCGGCCAACTCGATAACGAGATGCACCTCGGCGCCTGGTACCTCCTGGAAGGCAACGCCGCGCTCGTCTTCGACCCCAATCCGGATACCATCTGGTCCCGCCTCATCGCCCGCAGCGAATCCCGCGTCGCCCTGGCGCTCCCGCCCCCGAGTTTGGTCAGACTGCTTGTCGGCAGCGTCCGCTAGCCTCCCGCCCCTCGCGTGATATCCTGTTTTCCGCGTCCATGAAGATTTTGAGCGTCCGCTCTTTTCTCTTGTCCTATCCCTTCGCGGAGCCGCTACGGCTGCCGTTTTGGGGAGGCGAGCGCACCATCGTCAAGCGGGACGCCATGTTCGTGCGCGTCGAAGCCGACAATGGACTGGTGGGCTACGCGCCGGGAGTCCCCAGTGAAAGCGCGCAGCAAGCCATTCAGTCCATCGTCGCGCCATTCCTCCAGGGCCGCTCGCTGGCCGACCCGGATGCGCTGCGCGTGCTTTTTCTCAGCGGTGCCGGCGCCGATCCGGCCGTCTCCAAAGTCTATTGCGCCGTCGAGATCGCCCTCTATGATCTGGTGGGCAAAGCGCTTGGCATACCCGTTTCCGAGCTGCTCGGCGGCCGGGTCCGAGAAAACATCCGGCTCTACGGCAGCGCCGGAATGTATATGCCGCCCGAGGGATTCGCTGCCGAAGCCGCCGCCATCGCCCAGTTGGGCTTTCGTGGATACAAGATGCGCCCCGCGCTCGGGCCTGAGCAGGATTTGGAATCCGTCCGGCTCATGCGTGCGGCCGCCGGTCCCGATTTCGACCTGATGGTGGACGCTCACAGCTGGTGGCGCATGGGCGACCGTTCCTACAACGCCGCCACTGTGGAACAGATGGCGCACGAGCTGGCGGCCTATCACATCACCTGGTTGGAAGAGCCGCTGCCGCCGGCCGCCCACGCCGACTACGCCCGCCTCCGCGAAAAAGACATCGTGCCGCTGGCTTCCGGCGAGCACGAACCCAGCGAAGACAGCTATTTCGACCTGATGGACAACCGCGCCGTTGACTACGTCCAGATGGACGTCTTCTGCCAGGGAGGTTATGCTACCGGCCGCCGCCTGTTGGCCGAAATCGCCCGCCAGAACCTGCGCTTCGCTTTTCACAGTTGGGGAACCGCGCTGGAAGTGGCCGCCGCGGCGCATCTCGGCATCTGCTGGCCCGAAACCGTGGTCGAGTGGCTCGAATACCCTTGCTACTCGGCCCCTGGACGCGCCGGTATGTACCCCTTTCCGCTCGCCGCCGAGATTCTCAAACAGCCGCTCGCCGTCGAAGGCGGCGACCTGCTGGTTTCCCGCGAGCCCGGCCTGGGGGTGGAAGTCGATGAATCGGTGGTCGACCGCTATCCCTGGATCCCCGGCCCCTGGTCCTTTTTCCGTACCGATTCGCCCCCCGAAACCCGCGCCGTCATGTCCGATCACAGCATCCCCTGGATTTCCAAATAGGCCGGTGGGGCAGCTCCCCGACCTGCCAGCACTGCAGCCGGCACGTGGCAGTGATCCATTCCTCGAAGCTCTGTCCAAACAGCCCAGTGGGCCAGGTCCCCGACCGCAGCCGGCCCGTGTCACCGGCGCTCTCTAACGAACCCCTGTCCAACGGCCTGCCTTCGTGACATAATATCGTCAGCGATCAAGGAGGGACTTGCCGTGACCCGCCTCGAAAGAGTGTGGCTTGGGGTGTTGCTCCTCGCGGCTCCGTCGTCGCTTGGGCAGTTGTGGGGTCAAGGTCTGCCGGGTGGCACAACTCCGACTACCGATGCCATGATCAACACCGCCGCCGGTGTTGCTGCTCTGTCTCCCAGCCCTGTGACCCATCCGGCTATCCTGCTCACCGGCCGCGTCCTGCTGGAGAATGGATCGCCTCCCCCGCACCCCGCCAAAATCGAACGCGTATGCAATTCCGTTCCCCATTCCGAGGGCTTTACCGACGCGCAAGGCAATTTCGGAATCCACTTCGGTTCCACCGTCTCGGTTTCCCAGGAAGCTGACGAGCAGGACCGGCTCTCGCCTTCGGTCACCGCTCCCGTTCAGGCGCTGCCGTCTCAAGGGGGCGACGAAGCCGGCGCCACGCTGACTTCCGACAGGAGGCTGCTCGATTGCGAGCTGCGCGCCGTGCTCGCCGGCTACCATTCGCGCAGCGTGCCGATCAAGCCCTTGCATTTGATGGACAATCCGGACATTGGCGTGATTCTCCTTCGGCCTGATGGCGGGCCAAATGACGGCACCGCCGTCAGTACCCAATCCCTCGCGGTTCCCAAGCCGGCCCGCAAACTCTTCGAGCACGCGCAGGAGGAAGCCAAGAGCGGAAAGACGGATCAGGCCGTACGCGACCTCGAGAAGGCGGTCGCAGTCTATCCACAATATTCCGCCGCATGGTGTGCTCTCGGAAAGCTCCAGGTAGCCGGCGGCCAACTGGATCCCGCTCGCGCCTCCTTTGAGCGCGCCCGCCAGGCCGATCCCAACCAGGTCGATCCCTACCTGCAGTTGGCCACCGTTGCGTTGTGGGGCCGAAAGTGGCAGGACGTCGCGGACCTCACCGCCAAGGCGCTCGATCTCGATCCGGTCGATTACCCCCAGTTATTCCTCTACTCCGCCGTGGCCAATTACAATCTGCATAAGTCCGAGACGGCTCAAAAGAACATTGAGCGGGCGAGGGCACTCGATTCGCGCCACCAGTTTCCAGAGATCGAGCACATGGCGGGCGTGATTCTGGCCAGCCGCCAGGATTATGTCGCCGCCGTCGAGCACTTTCGCGCCTATCTCCAGCTGGCGCCTAACGCCGGCGACGCTGCGAGCGCCAGGACGCGCCTGGCCGAAGCAGAAAAAATGACCGCGCAGGCGCCAGGCAAGTAGCCTCCGGCAGCCAGATACATCCCTTGGGGTCTGAACAGTAGCGGCCCTGCGGCGCCTCCTCCAAACCAGCATTCCTCCGCTTGCGATCCGCCAGGCGGTGGCGGATAATACTCCCCCAGGGGCGCCCCATTTTTAGGGCCATACACGGTAGGAGGGGATGAAATCCGTGGGCAAGCGCCGGATTCGATTCCACCGCTCAGCGACGCGGCTTCGCGGCCATCTCGCGCGTCTGATTGTGCTCTGCTTTCCCGTCCTCATCGCTTCGCCGGCACTTCGATCACAACCCCTCTTCGATCGCAGTTATGCGGTCGTGATCGGCATCAACATTTACCAAAACCCTCACTGGCACGCATTGCCCAACGCTGCCGGGGACGCGCAAGCCATGGCCTCGCTGTTGAACAACGAGGGTTTCCAGGTCTTCGAGTTATACAACCTCAACGCCACTAAGCAGGCAATCCTCCAGGTAATGCAGAATACGCTGGCGCCGCGCCTTGGTCCGCGCGACCGCGTGCTGGTTTTCTTTGCCGGGCATGGCTACACAGAGACGCTGGGCGGGGATGAGAAAGGGTACATCATACCCGCCGACGCGACAGATGCAAGTGCCACGTTCATTTCCGTGGATAATCTTCGTGAGCAATCCGCCAACATGAAGAACGCCCGGCATCAGTTGTTCCTGATGGACTCCTGTTTCGGTGGCTTGTTTGCCGTCACTCGGGGCGTGCAGGTGAGCCGCAGTGCGCCAAACTATATCCAGGAACTAGCCTCGAGACCCGGAAGAGAGATCCTCACCGCTGGAGGCCACAACCAGGAGGTACTGGATGGCAGCCCAGGCGGGCACAGCCCCTTTGTCACGGCCCTGCTGTCGGGGCTGCGCGATGGCCTGGCTGACCAGGATGGCGATGGATACATCACCTTTTCCGAGCTGTCCAACTTCGTAACCTCGGCTGCTTCTAACGCCTACCAGACTCCAACGGTGTCCGTCATGCCGGGCCATATGGGTGGCGAGTTTCTGTTCGTGTCACCGCGCGGGCGAACCGGTGCGTCACTGCAAGCCAGCCCATTGCCATCGACAGTGACCCGGGGTTTAGACTCGTCACAACCACCGTTCGAGCCGAAGAAGCCTCGGACCAAGCGTGTTGCCAGCGCGATGCCGAAGGGAGGCGGGGTCTTCGCCCCGCCGGCGCCGTCCATCCGGCTCCTGAATGTCGGAGACGCGGTACCTGGAACCGCTTGGCAGTTCGGAGGCTTCGGTATGTTCGAGAGCGGCGTGAACGCCTCCGCACAAGCGACTATGGTCCCGCCCCAGTTCGGGTCGAACAGCCGCTTTCTATACTGGAGCTTCAATGTCAACGCGCCGGCGAATTCGGGGGGAACCGCGCCCCTTGCGTGCGATTATCTGGATGGTGCCGGGCGCCAACTGGGAGAGATGTCTCAGCCGCTCAACATTCCCGCGCAGGCAGGCGGCTATTTCGTCTCTCAGGGTTGGGGCAGCGCCACGGGAACTACTTGGGGACCGGGCCTCTACGCCGCGCGCTGCACTGTCAACGGAGTTGTGGTGGTGAACGTCAACTTCCGTGTTGTGGAGGCCGCCATTTTCCACTTGAACCGGCGTGGAAAATCGAATGTCCCCCTTCTGATCATCACCGAGGGAGATCATGGACGAGCGGATTCGTATGCTGGGGAGCTGTGGGCTTCGCCCGGTGGCATTGAATGGCATGATTTTCAAAAGACCGACGCAAATTTCCAGTCGCCATGCGCGGACATGTACATCGTGCCGGGCAAAGACAATCGTGTGACGATCCACCACGGGCGCCAGACATCCGAGTTCTATTCGGACGACCCGCAGTTCGTGGTGAATGGCGTCAACCGCGCCTGCGGGCGGTGACGCGCCGGGAATCCCGCCCGCCGCTCCAGTCATACTAGCCGATCCATTTTCTCCAGCACCGTTCTGTTATGATGCTTGGTTCCAGTGCGGCCTTGTCGCGGGCCGCTGCGGGCATGGCTGTACCCAAGTCTGATGAGCGGGCGCGGGCCGGGAGAGGTTAGGTCTCAGATGCACCTGCATGTGATCGATATTGCAATTATTGTCCTCTATCTGGCCACCACGGTTGTGGTCGGCTACTGGGTTTCGCACCGCGCTTCCCGCGACATCAAAGCTTATTTCTTGGGCGGCAACACCATGCCCTGGTACGTCCTGGGCATATCCAACGCTTCGGGAATGTTCGACGTCAGCGGCACCATGCTGTTGGTCTACTGGGCGTTCGTCTACGGCGTTAAGAGCGTCTGGATCCCGTGGCTCTGGCCTACCTTCAACCAGGTCTTCCTGATGGTGTTCCTCTCGTCCTGGCTGCGCCGCTCCAACGCCATGACCGGCGCCGATTGGATTCAGACGCGCTTCGGCAAGGGCCGCGGCGCCCACCTGGCGCACATCATCGTCGTGGTCTATGCCTTCTTCGGCATCATTGGGTTCTTCAGCTATGGATTCAAAGGCATCGGAAAGTTCGCGTCCACCTTCCTGCCCTGGAATCTGACCCCCAATCAATACGCGTTGATCCTGATCGCCATCACCACCATCTATGTCATCAAGGGCGGCATGTTCAGCGTGGTGATCACCGAGGTGCTACAGTTCTGCATACTTTCCATCGCCTCCTTCGCAGTCGGCATTATCGCCATGATGAAGATCGCGCCGGGGACCTTGACTAGATTCGTTCCGGCCGGCTGGGATAACCTTTTCTTCGGCTGGCACCTCAACATGGACTGGTCCACGCTGATCCCCGCCGCTAACGCCAAGATCCTCGAGGACGGCTACGGCCTGTTCGGCTTCTTCGTCATGGCCCTGCTGTTCAAGGGAGTGCTGATCAGCGCCGCCGGCCCCGCGCCCAATTACGACATGCAGCGCGTGCTGTCCTCCAAGAACCCGCGCGAGGCCTCGATGATGAGCGGCTGGGTCAATGTGGTGCTGACGTTCCCGCGGTACTTCCTGATCACCGGGCTCACCATACTGGCCATCGTATTCTTCAGCGACCAGATCAAGGGCATGGGAACCAAGATGGATTTCGAGCTGGTGCTGCCCTACGCCCTGGGCCGCTTCGTCCCAGCAGGCCTGCTCGGATTCTTGATCGCCGGCTTGCTAGCGGCCTACATGTCGAACTTCGCCGCCACCGTCAACGCCGCTCCGCCATACTTCGTCAACGACATCTACAAACGCTACATCAATCCGAACGCGGACCCCCGAACCTACGTGCGGTTGAGCTACCTCAGCTCATTCTTGGTGGTGGTGATCGGAGTCCTGATCGGCTGGTATGTCTCGTCCGTGAACTCGGTGGTGATCTGGATTGTCTCCGGGCTATGGGGTGGTTACACCGCTTCCAACCTCCTGAAGTGGTATTGGTGGCGCTTCAACGGGTACGGCTACTTCTGGGGAATGGTTACCGGTATCACAGCCTCTCTCACGGTTCCCGGCATTCTGAGCCGGATCCCCTCATTGCAGAACTACGCCAGCCTGCACACCCTGAACCTGGATGTCTCACTTGGCTTCGCTCTGGTGTTCGTGGTCGGCATGATTGGCTGCCTGCTCGGTACCTTCCTCACGCAACCTGAGGAGGACGAAGTTCTGATGGAGTTCTACCGCCGCGTGCGCCCCTGGGGTTTCTGGGGTCCGGTTAAAGCCAAGGTGATGGCGCAGTATCCCACGTTCCAGCCGAACCGTGATTTTCCGCGCGACATGTTCAACATCGTCGTCGGCGTGGTCTGGCAGGTTGCCTTAGTCGCGCTGCCGATCTACATCGTAATCCGGACCAACATTCCCGCCATCTGGTATTGCGCAGCCGTGGTCGGCGTGACCTCCATCATCCTGAAATTCACCTGGTACGACCACATGTGCAAAGTAAACGCCGCCATCGCCGCCGACGAAGCCCGCACCCCGCTTCCCGCTCCAGCCGGCGACTAGGCGCCGTGGCGCAGGCTGTCAAGCCTGCTGTGTCGAGAGTCGTCTCGACTCTTCTTCATCCGCGCGAAACCCTGCCGCAACCCGGAAAACGCCGGCACGACTGCCGACGCTGCAGGCAAGACTGCCCGCGCCGCGGTCCCCGCTTACCTCATATAGAACAAACTCAGCCTAGGGAGCCTGGCTTTCTCCAGCAGCCTGCGCTCCAGATATTGCCTCTCTAACATCGCCAGTTGATCGGCCGTCATTTTGCCGCGATAGGGACGCAGCTGGCTGTCTAACTCGCGCCGCGTTGCGAGTAAGTCCTCATCGCTTTGACTTGCGCGCGCCGCTGCAATCATCTTCTCTTCCAGCACCGTGAGCCGCTGCTCCAGCCCTTCCAGGTCCTGATAATGCGCTTCGGCTTCGGCGCTCAGCCGTGCCAGAGACGCGGCGATTTCCGGGTACGCCTCGCGCAGCGCCGCAACGTTGGCTTCCAGATACCCGCGCAAGTCCTCCAGCGAAAACGGCGGTGCGGCTTCGCGCCGCGCCCGCGGCTCCGCCTGGCCGGCCATCTCCTTGGCTTCGGTCAGCACGGCCTGCGCGCAGAAAGCGAGCGAGTTCACCATCTGCGTCTTCACCCTGCGCCCGTGCCATTTCTCGAAAGCCGCGTCAATCCCGCGCAGCACCGCTTCCAGCGGCACCCCGCCATTCTTCCAGCTCTCCACCAGCGCCCAGTCGAGCGGCGACATCAGAAACAGCGCCGTCCCCCGCGCCCGCTGGAAGTGCTCCTCTACTTCTGTGAAGTAGTTGAAATAGTTGTGAAGAAAATCGGGATTGCCGTTCACGGCCGGTGAATCCGCTCCCAGATCATTTGCAGGCCCTCCAGCGTGAGATGCTCGTCCACCACCTCCAGATAGCGCGAGCCGGAGACCACCAGTCGGGCCTGCCCGCCGGTGGCGACGACCTTGGTTTCGGGACCGAGCTGCTCGATGATGCGCTCCAGAATGCTATCGACCATCCCCACCGCGCCATAATACAAGCCCGACTGCATGCTGGCCACGGTGTTGGTGCCGATCACCGTCTTCGGCGGCCGGAATTCCACCAGCGGCAGGCGCGCGGTCTTGGTGAAGAGCGCGTCCACCGCGATTCCCACGCCCACCGCGATTGCCCCGCCCAGGTAATCGCCCTCGCGCGAAACCACGTCGAAGTTGATGGTGGTGCCGAAGTCCACCACCACGCACGGGCCTCCGTACTTGCGAAAGCCCGCGACGCCGTTCACCAGGCGGTCGGCGCCCACTTCGTTCGGGTTGTCGTAGCGGATCCCAATCCCCAAATCGGTTTTCGGGCCGACAAACACGGCTTCGGTGTGGAAATAGCGCAGCGTCATCGCCGCCAGTGTGGAATCGATGGGCGGCACCACGCTCGAGATGATGATGCCGTCGACGGCGCCGATATCGAGGTTCGCGGGCGAAAACAAGTTCCCCAGCAGAATTCCCCACTCGTCGGCCGTCTGCTCCTGGACCGTGCGCAGCCGCCACTGGCAAAGCAGCTTGCTGCCGTCAAAAGCGCCAATCGTGATATTGCTGTTGCCTGCGTCAAGAGCCAGCAGCACGTACGCCTCCCGCAATAATCAGGGTATCGGTTCCATCGTCCTGGCGCACCACCAGAAAGCCATCCGGGTTGAGGCCAGCGGTCACGCCGCGGATCACGCCATCGGCCTGCTGCACCTCCACCCGGCGCCCGGCCGCATAGCTCGAAGCCTGCGTAAACAAACGCAGGATGGCCGGCGTGTCGTAAGCGAGGTACTCATCGGCGGCGTGCAGCAGCGCAGCAACGATCGGCTCACGTGGAATAGGCGCGCCTGCGGGTTTGCGCCATTCGGCCAGCGACGTGGCCACGCCGGCGAGCTCGGGTGGGAACGAGTTGTGGCTCACGTTGATGCCGATGCCGGCGATGGCCTTGGCGCCGGACAATTGCACCAGAATGCCGGCCACCTTCCTGTCCGCAATCATCACATCGTTGGGCCAGCGCAGGTCGCACGCAATGCCGGTGGATTTGGCGATGGCATCCACCGCCGCCAGGCCCAGCGCCAGAGTCAGGACCGGCGACGGCGCCAGCACCATCGAACAGTAGATTCCGCTGCCCGCTTCCGAGTGCCACGTGTGCCCGTGACGGCCCAGGCCGGCAGTTTGTTCCTCGGCCAGAACCACCGCGCCAGTTTCCAGCGTTGCCGCCACGCGCATGGTGGAATCGACAGACGCGTAGTACTCGATCCGGCGATCGGGAAACTCGCGCCGCAGGCCGTCGATATCGAGCGGTGTCATTCCGCGCTCGCGTCAAGCTTGCCAAGCTGCGTCTTGTATTCGGCCAGCTTCTGGCGCATGCCCTCGATCACGTGCGCGGGGGCGCGGCCCAGAAATTTCTCATCGTTCAACTGGCGCTCGTTGTTGGCGATGTTCTTGACGAGCTGCTCCCGTTCTTTGTCGATGCGCTTGAGTTGTGCTTCTTCCTGGGCTTTGGGCAGATGCAGCGCCAGGTCGAACTCGGGGCCGGACCGTATACCCGGCGCCTTGGGAGCCGCTTCGGCTTTCAGCTCCAGCTTCACATTGGCGAGCTTGCGAATCGCTTCCTCATTGCGCTGCGCCACTTCGAGCGCGGGCCCGAGAGAATACAGCACGCCCTCCACCTGCATCTTCGGATCGAGCTTCGCCTCTGTGCGCAGCGTGCGGGCGACGGTCACAATCTCCTGCAAGGCGCCAATTTCACGCTCCGCCTGGGCGTCCACCCGGTCTTCGTGAGGCTGTGGGTAGCCCGCCAGCGCGATCGACGCCGGCCGGGTCGCGCGATCGGTCGCCAGCCGCTGCCAGAGTTCCTCGGTGAGAAACGGCATCGCCGGATGCAGCAGGCGGAGCGCGGCTTCAAAGGCCGCCAGCGCATTGCGCCACCCCGCGGTGAGGCCGGAGTTCTCGCGAAATCCCAGCTTCTTTAATTCCAGGTACCAGTCGCAGAATTCGTGCCAGAAGAAGTGCCACAGCACCTGTGCGGCTTCGTGATAGCGATAGGTTTCGATGGCGCGGTTGGCCTGCGCGGCGCACGCGTTCAAGCGGCTGAAGATCCAGCGGTCCTCGATCGGCACCGCCCCAGTCGCCGGGTCCGCCTCCGGCCGGAACTCCTCCAGGTTGGCCGGCAGCCACGGCTCGACGCCGCAGAATTCCATCTTGCCCAGCAGAAACCGCGCGGCATTCCAGATTTTGTTGGCGAAGGCGCGCGAGCTTTCCATGCGCTCCTCGGTGAGCACGATGTCTGTGCCCGGCGCGGCGCCCTGCAGCAGCGCCATGCGCACCGCGTCAGTGCCGTACTTTTCCGTCACGATCAGCGGGTCGATGGTATTGCCCTTCGTCTTCGACATCTTCTGCCGCTCGGCGTCGCGCACCAGGCCATGGATGTAGACCTGCCGGAACGGCACATCGCCCATGAATTCGATCCCCAGCATCGCCATCCGCGCCACCCAGAAAAACAGAATGTCGAAACCGGTGATCAGCAGTGAAGTCGGATAAAAGGTCTTGAGATCCTCCGTCTCATCCGGCCAGCCGAGGGTGGAAAACGGCCAAAGGCCGGAGCTGAACCAGGTGTCGAGCACGTCGGTATCCTGCTTCAGGTCGGCCGAGGCGCAGCGACTACACGTCGCGGGCGCTTCCCGCGCCACGATTATCTCGTGGCACTCCTGGCAGTGCCATGCAGGAACACGATGGCCCCACCAGAGCTGCCGCGAGATGCACCAGTCGCGGATGTTGTACATCCACTCGAAGTAGGTCTTGCTCCAGTTGGCGGGGACGAAAACAATGCGGCCTGTCTCCACCGCTTCGATGGCCTTGGCGGCTAGCGGCTTGGTCTTCACGAACCATTGAGTGGAAACCAGCGGCTCGACAATTGTGCCGCAGCGCGCGCACTTGCCGATGTTAAGCGCGTAGTCCTCCGTCTTCACCAGTACGCCCGCCGCGGTGAGGTCGGCCAGCACCTGCCGGCGCGCCTCGAAGCGGTCCAGCCCGGCGTACTTGCCCGCTGCGGCGGTCATCATGCCGTCTCCGCCGATCACCTGGATCTTGGCCAGGTTGTGCCGGCGGCCGGCTTCGAAATCGTTGGGGTCGTGCGCCGGAGTCACTTTCACCACCCCGGTGCCGAATTCCGGATCGGCCAGCTCGTCCAGGATCACCGGAATCTCGCGTCCCATCAGCGGCAGGTCGACAGTCCGGCCGTGCAGCTCGCGGTAGCGTTCGTCTTTCGGGTTAATCGCCACCGCCGTGTCGCCCAGCATGGTTTCGGGCCGCGTGGTGGCCACCGTCACAAAGCGCCCGGGTAGCCCGTGCACCGGGTAGCGCAGGTGCCACATGTGGCCCTGCACATCGGAATGTGCCACTTCCAGATCGGAAATCGCCGTGCGGCAGCGCGGGCACCAGTTCACCATGTATTCGCCGCGATAAATGAGGCCCTTTTCGTAGAGCCGCACAAACACTTCGCGGACCGCGCGAGACAGCCCTGGATCCAGCGTGAAGCGCTCGCGCGACCAGTCGCAGCTGGCGCCCATGCGGATCATCTGCCGCTTGATGGTGTCGCCGTACTCGGCCTTCCATTCCCAAACCCGCTTCTCGAAAGCCTCGCGGCCCAGGTCCTGGCGCTTGATGCCCTCCTCGGCCAGTTTGCGCTCCACCACCATTTGGGTCGCGATGCCGGCATGGTCTGTGCCGGGCAGCCATAGCGTGTTCTCGCCCAGCATGCGGTGCCAGCGGATGGTTACGTCAATTTCGGTGTGCTCCAGCATGTGGCCGATGTGCAGCGATCCGGTCACGTTGGGCGGGGGGATCACCAGCGAAAACGGCCGCGCTGCGGACGTAGCCGCGGCGCGAAAAATGCCGGAGTCTATCCACCACTGAGCCCAATGCGGCTCGAACCGCTGGGGCTCGTACACCTTTTCAATTTGCATGGGAATCTACCAATATAACGCGCTTGGTGGGCCGGACCATCGTCGTTTGTGGTCTGTCAATGTTTCGGCAAAGCGCGAATACCTGACAGACGACCAAAGGCGATCGTCTGTCCTACTGTCAGAATATGGCGAAGCAGAAGACCTGATTCGACCCGCCGGCCAGGAATGCATATTCGCCCGGGTCCAGGCCGTCGTAAGGCTCAATCTTGGACAGGGTGCCCTGCAGTTTCGTCACTTCCACGCGGATCGCTTCGCCATTCTTCTGGGTGCTGAACTCGCGGTGGCCGTTCTTCGACTCCAGCCGGAACAACTGCAGGCTCTCGGGGTTGATTTTGGAGCTGTCGAAGAGCAGGATGGGCGCGGCCAGCGGCGTTTTCACCGGCGAGTTGGCGCCTTCGATCGTGTACAGCGTGTCGTCTTTTTTCTTCTGTGCCTGCGCCTGCACCGCCTCTGTGGGCAGCAGGGTCTCGGCGTGTTTCAGGTAGGGCAGGTCCGGTTTCGGCGGCTTGGGACCGTCGTACTTCTGCGCCGTGGCCGCACACGCCGCGACGACAATCGACAGCAGCACCCTCAGCCTCATAGCCTGTGTAACATTTTAGCCCCTGTCGCCATGGTGGGGCACGCTTTAGCTTGCCCGCGTTCCGGTCGAGCATGCTGTAGAGGCTCCTGAGAAGTAGGACAGACCATCGTCTTTCGTGGTCTGTCGATGCTTTCACCAAGAAGGGCACGAGCGGTGAAAGACGACGCAAACCGATCGTCCGTCCTACCTTTGGAAAGCAATGCTGCCGGCCTAGCTGTCCAGCCGGTATCGCGATCCGGCCAGCCGGTAGAGCGGCCGCCACACCAGGCGGTTGACGCACACCACCAGCGTCGCCATTACGATGGTCGAGAGCAGCAGCAGTTCGCTATTGCCGGAATCAGTGGCGGAGCTGATCTGCGCGCCCAGACCCAAGGTGGTCATCGTTTTGCCCTGGAAGTGAAAGTATTCGGCCAGGATGGTGGCATTCCAGGCGCCTCCCGACGCGGTCACCAGCCCCGTCACCAGGTAGGGAAAAATGCCGGGCAGGATCAGCGTCCGCCATCGCTGCCAGCGCGTAAAGCGAAAAACGGACGCCGCCTCGCGCAACTCCGTCGGAATTGCCATGGCGCCGGCGATCACATTGAACAGGATGTACCACTGCGTACCCAGCAGCATGAGGACAATGGAGCCCACGCCTAGCCCGCCGCCCAGCCGCACCAGGCCCAACAACACCACCGGGAATAGAGCGGTGGCGGGCACCGAGGCCGCGATCTGCGCCAGAGGCTGCGCAATCTTCGCCAGGCGCGGATTGGAGCCGATCGCAACCCCCGCTGGAATCGCCCACAGCGACGCGGTCACCAGGGCCGCCGCCACCCGTCCGAAACTCGCTCCGGCCGCTTCCAGAGTCACCGCCAGTTCAGCGCTTTGAAGGCCCTTCAGCAGCAGCGCGGCTTTGACCAGCAGGTAGGGCACGGCGATCGCGAGAGCCAGCAGCACGGCACCGGCAGCCACTCTCCCGCGGTGCCTCGCGCGCACGACCGGCGCCGGCGTCTCTCGGGACGGGCTGGTGGTCAGCCGTTCCCAAACCGGCTCGAAGGCGCGCTTCTGCAGCCAGCGCGAGACATCCGAGTTGCGCAGCAGGTGCAGAATCGGCGAAGTGACCTCCGCCGAGCTTTCCACCTGCTCGACCTTGAATTTTTCCGACCACGCAATCGCAGGCCGCCAGATCAGCTGGTCGATCAACACGATCACCGTGACCATCGCGGTGAGGCCCCAAACGATGGCGGCCGTATCGCCGGTGCTGGCAGCCGTCTGCAGGTACGAGCCAAGGCCCGGCAGGCGGAAATCATGGTGCCTCAGTTCGAACATCTCGCACACCATGAGGAAGAACCAGCCGCCGGCCACGGAGACGATCGAGTTCCATACCAGGCCGATAGTGCCGGACGGCAGTTCGAGCTCCACAAAGCGCTGCATGGCACTGTAACGGTTGATGGCGGCTGCCTCGCGCAACTCGCGCGGGATGGATTTGAGCGACGAATAAAAGCTGAACGCCATGTTCCATACCTGGCCGGTGAAGATCAGCACGATCGAACCCAGCTCCACGCCCAGCTGCCGCGTCGGGAAAAGAGCCACCATGGAGAGCATCACGCCCGGCAGAAAGCTAAGCACCGGGATCGACTGGAGAATATCCAGCACCGCGATCATCACCATCTCCGCCCGGCGGTTGTTGGCCGCGATGTAACCGTAGCCGACCGCAAACACCAGGCTCAGCAGGTAGGCAACCGCCATCCGCACCAGCGAGTAGAACGCATAAACAGGCAGCGCCGCGGGCGATCGCGAAATGTGCGTGTGCGTCGTGGCCACGCCCATCCAGTACCGCACCGTGGCCAGCACCGCATACATGCCGGCCAGGATCGCTGCGAATACCAGCAGGTCTACCAGAACGGACCAGTTGCGCTCGCGAATCAGC
>Ga0187847_10002204_pt1 | contig 16021 bp, 13 predicted proteins | sample June2016WEW_4_10_FD_132458 | JGI IMG/M metagenome (GOLD analysis project Ga0187847, IMG submission 132458) | Peatland microbial communities from SPRUCE experiment site at the Marcell Experimental Forest, Minnesota, USA - June2016WEW_4_10 | ecosystem: Environmental > Terrestrial > Soil >...
ACAGCCGCGCCTCTCTGCCGCGGATATCCTGCCCGACGCTGGTGCTGTGCGGGCGCCAGGACCAGCTCACGCCGGTGGCGTTGCATGAGGAAATGGCGGCGCTCATCCCGGGCGCGCTGCTGGAGGTGGTCGAGGCCTGCGGCCATCTCTCGACCATGGAGCAACCGGACGCGGTCGACGCCGCGCTCAGGCGTTGGCTCGCCTGATCAGCGCTTGAGGCGCCGCGCCGCCTCGTCGATGAAGCTCAGATCGGTGTATTGCCTGACGTCGAGCGTCTGTTTCAGGAATCCCAGCTGCACCTGCGTCGTCATGTCGTTTTGCATGGCGTCGAGATTCGGGCGCGCGTCGGGCGAGCGGTAGAAATCATTCTTGGTGTAGAGGTATTGCAGCCGTTCGGCCGGCTGTTTCGACAGGCGCGCGACGATGGCGATGGCATCCTGGCGGTTCGCCGGGGCGAGGAACCAGCGCACGCCCACCAGCATGTCCTCGAAGAAATCGTAAAGCGCGACGCGGTTCTTCTCGAGGAAATCCTTGCGCGCGGCCAGCACGATCATCTGCGATTGGCCGACGCCGTCCTTCATGCGCGCCAGGACATGGGCGTCCCGTTCGAGCGCCGGGTCGTAGACGAAAGGCGGCGTGAGCGAAACCATGTCCACCTTGCGCTCCAGCAGCATGGCGTCCATGTTGGGGAACGCGGTCTCGATGATGGTGACGTCGCGCTTGTCCTCGATGCCGTGCTTGCGCAAGAGCACGCGCAACGCCACGTCGAGCGAGCCGCCGATGGCGTTGGTCGCCAGCACCTTGCCCTTCAAATCCTCGATCCGTTTGATGCCGCTGTCGTTGCGCACCATGAACGGGCTCGACAGATAACCCGGAACGCCGTCCTGGAAGCTGTCGGCGACGACGCGCAGGTCGAGCCCGGCGTTCTGCACGCCGGCGGCCAGCGTCGAGAAGCCGAGCGTGATGATGTCGATCTGGTTGGCCGCGATCGCCTGCACCTCGGGCGAGGTGCCGGTGAAGTGGATCGGCTCGACGGTGTAGGTCTTGCCGAGATGCCGCAAAATCGCCGGGTTCTCGAAGATCATCGGCGAGAGCGAGTTGGTCATCGAAACCCAGCCGTGGCGGATGACCAGCGGTTCGTCGGCGCGCGCGCCACAGACGGCCGGCAATAGGGCCAGCAGCGCCGCCGCCAAGACTTTCGATGCCCGCATCCGTCTCCTCCCTCCAATCGTCATTGCGACGCTGCGCGGAGCGCAGCGGAAGCAATCCAGGATTGCGGCACCGTCTGGATTGCTTCGCCTGACGGCTCGCAATGACGAGCGAGCGGCTAAGGTTAGCCGAGTTTTCTTTTTCCGGCGAGGGTAGCGCAGGCGCGTTTACACGTCGAGATCGCGGGCGAACTTGGCCTTTTCCTGGATGAAGGCGTAGCGCAGCTCGGGCTTGCGGCCCATCAGGCTCTCGACCAGCTTGACCGTGTGCTTGTAGGGCTTCTCGCCCTTGGGCGGCAGGGTCACGCGCAACAGCGTGCGCTGGCGCGGGTCCATGGTGGTTTCCTTCAGATAGCGCGGCGGCATCTCGCCCAGCCCCTTGAAGCGGCTGATCTCGACCTTGCCCTTGCTCTTGGCGAAGAGCGTCTTGAGCAATTTCTCCTTATGCGCGTCGTCGCGGGCATAGGCGGTGGTCTCGCCCTGCGACAGGCGGTAGAGCGGCGGCACGGCGAGATAGAGCCGGCCGGTCTGCACCAGCTCCGGCGTCTCGCGGAAGAAGAAGGTCATCAGCAGCGAGGCGATGTGTGCTCCATCCACGTCGGCGTCGGTCATGATGATGACGCGCTCGTAACGCAGCTTGTCCTGCTGGTAACGCTCGCCGGTGCCGCAGCCCAGCGCCAGCACCAGATCGGACAATTCCTGGTTGCCGCGCAGCTTGTCGCTCGAGGCCGAGGCGACGTTGAGGATCTTGCCGCGCAAGGGGAGGATCGCCTGGGTTTCGCGCTCGCGCGCCATCTTGGCCGAGCCGCCGGCGCTGTCGCCCTCGACGATGAAGACCTCGGTGCCGTCGGCCGAGGACCGCGAGCAATCGGCCAGCTTGCCGGGGAGCCTGAGCTTGCGCGTGGCGGATTTGCGGTCGAGTTCCTTTTCCTGGCGGCGGCGCAGCCGGTCCTCGGCGCGTTCGATGACGGTTTCCAAAAGCGCGCGGGCGCCGGGCGGATCCTCGGACAGCCAATGGTCGAAGCGGTCCTTCAGCGCGTTCTCGACCAGGCGCTGCGCCTCGGGCGAGGCGAGCCGCTCCTTGGTCTGGCCCTGGAATTGCGGATTGCGCAGGAAGAGCGACAGGATCACCACCGCGCCGTTGACCGCGTCCTCGGCGGTGATCTGCGCCGCCCGGCGGTTGCTGCTCAACTCGCCATAGGCCTTGAGCGATCGGGTCAGCGCCGAACGCAGTCCTTGCTCATGGCTGCCGCCCTCGGGGGTGGGAACGGTGTTGCAGTAGGAGGCAATCGATCCCTCCTGGTCCGCGGGCCAGGCTATGGCCCATTCGACGCGGCCTTCGCCGTTGAATTTGGCCTCGCCGGCGAAGGCGCGGGTGGTGACGGCGTCGCGCTTGCCCATGATCGAGGCGAGGTAATCGGACAGGCCGCCGGGGAAATGGAGCTTCTCTTCCTGCGGCACGTCCTCGGGCCGGGCGATCTTGGGATCGCACCACCAGCGGATTTCGACGCCGCGGAAAAGATAGGCCTTGGCGCGCGCCAGGCGATAGACCAGGGCCGGCTTGAAATGCGGCTTCGGCCCGAAAATCTCGGGATCGGGATGGAAACGCACCATGGTGCCGCGCTTGTTCGAAGCGGCGCCGGTTGATTTGAGCTTGGTCTTGGGCTTGCCGCGGCTGTATTCCTGGACCCAGACTTTCTTGTCGCGCGCCACTTCGACGGTGAGGTGATCCGACAGCGCGTTCACCACCGAGATGCCCACGCCGTGCAAGCCGCCCGAGGTCTTGTAGGCGTCGCCGCCGAATTTGCCGCCGGAATGCAGCATGGTGAAGATGACCTCGAGCGCCGATTTGTTGCGGAACTTGGGATGGGGATCGACCGGAATGCCGCGGCCGTTGTCGCCGACCGCGCAACTGCCGTCGGCGAACAGCTCGATATCGATGTGGCTCGCCTGCCCCGCCACCGCCTCGTCCATGGCGTTGTCGAGCGTTTCGGCCACCAGATGATGCATGGCGCGCTCGTCGGTGCCGCCGATATACATGCCCGGCCGGCGCCGCACCGGCTCCAGGCCCTCGAGCACCTCGATGTCCTTGGCGGAATAGCCCGCGCCCTTGCCCTTGCGCGGCTTGTCGTCGTCGAACAAATCGGGCGTCGCCGCCTCCGCGCGCTTGGCGGATTTTTTCGCAGCTTTGGGTTTGCGGGTTTTGCGGGCCACGGGCGTACTTATGGCTTACTTATGACTGGATCGCCACCGCGGTAAGTGGTCGAATCGGCTGCGATCACAACATCCGGCGGGCGCCGGCGCAAGGGGAGACTCGATGAGCGAAGGCGAAAAGACCGAATCACCGCCGCGGCGCGAACCCAGCTTGCGCGCCATCGCCATGCCGGCGGACTCGAACGCGCGCGGCGACATCTTCGGCGGCTGGCTGTTGTCTCAGATGGATCTGGCGGGCGGCGCCACGGCGATGCGGCGCAGCAAGGGCCGCGTCGCCACCGTGGCGATCGCCTCGATGAGCTTCCACAGCCCGGTCTTCATCGGCGACGAGGTGAGCTGCTACACCGAGGTGGTCAAGGTCGGGCACACCTCGATGAATATCAAAATCGAGAGTTGGGCGCGCCGCTTCGCCAGCGAGGAGATCGTCAAGGTGACCGAAGGCCTCTTCACCTATGTCGCGATCGACGCCGAGCGCAAGAAGCGCCCGGTGCCGCCGATCTGAGCCGCGCCGCCGGGCTGGACCGCCGCCCGCGCCCGCGCCTTACTTGCCGTAGACCCGGCCCATGCCGAGGATGGCCAGCGTCGAACAGACCGGCGCCAGCGCGCCCAGCAGGAACAACATGCCGTAGGACATGTGCGCGGCGAGCAGGAAGCCGGCGATGAGCGGACCGAGAATGGCGCCGAAACGGCCGATGCCGAGCGCCCAGCCCACGCCGGTGGAACGCATGGATGTCGGGTAGAAGATCGCCGCCAGCGCGTTGGCGCTGTTCTGGCCGCCGACGATGCAGAACCCGGCGCCGCAAGTGAGCGCCATGAGCGCCGCCGCCGAGCCGTTCGATACGCCGATCAGCGCCACGAACAGGATGCCGCAGAAGAACAGCACCGGAATCACCCGGTAGGCGCCCATCTTGTCGATCGGCCAGCCGATCAACAGCGAGCCGAGCACGCCGCCGACCTGGAACAGCGTGCCGATGATGACGGCGGTGCGAACGTCGATGCCGACGTCGTGCGCCATGGTCGGAATCCAGTTCTGCAGGAAGAATATCGACAACAGGTTGGTGAAGAACATGATCCACAACATGACCGTGCCGAAGGTGCGGCCCTGGCGGAAGAGATGCGCCACCGGCACGCCGTGGGCGTGAGCCTCGTCGACGTCATAACGCATCCCGGATGACGGGCGGAAGGCGCGATCGATGCGCTGCAACAGCTTGCCGATGCGCGAGCCCTCGGCGTCGGTGACGACCAGGAAACGGATCGATTCCGGCAGCCAGATGAGCTGGATCGGAACCAGCAGCAAAGGCAGGATTCCGCCGACATACCAAACCGCGCGCCAGCCATAGATCGGGATCAGGCTGGCCGCGACCGCGCCGCCGAAGGCGGCGCCGAGCGAGAAGCCGGTGAACATGATCATGACGATAGTGGCGCGCCGGCGCAGCGGGGCGTACTCGGCGGTGAGCGCGATGCCGTTGGGCATGGCGCCGCCCAGGCCCAGCCCGGCGAGGAAGCGCCAGATCAGGAGTTCTTGGAGCCCGGTCGAGGTCGTGGCCACCAGGGTGAGGATGCCGAAAACGGCGGTGCAGACGATGATCACGACGCGCCGCCCGAACTTGTCGGCCACCACGCCGAAGGACAGCGCGCCGATCAGCAATCCCACCAGGCTGGCGACGAACAGCGGTCCCAGCTCGGGCCGCGTCAGGTGCAGCTCCTGCGCGATCGAGGGCGCGACGAAGGCGATGGATTGCGTGTCATAGCCGTCGAGAAAGACGGTGATGGCGCACAGCGCCGCGACCAGATACTGGAAGCCGCCGACCGGTCGCCGGTCGATGAGCGTGGTGATGTTGACGGTTTCGGCCATGAATCCCTCCCGTTAGTCCGCCTTGGCGGTTGTTTTGCGCCCATCTTGGGCGCTGGGCCGGGCTTTATCAAGAATTGCGGTCTCGGCGTTCTTGCGCCGCAGCAAAGAAAAACCCCCGCCGGTAAACCGGCGGGGGCTTGGGAGTGAACCCTTGTCCGATCAGACGCTGTAGTACATCTCGAACTCGATCGGATGCGGCGTGTGCTCGAACTTGTGGACTTCCTCCATCTTCAGGTCGATGTAGGATTCCAGGAAGTCCTTGGTGAACACGTCGCCCTTGAGCAGGAAGGCGTGGTCGGCCTGGAGATGGCCGACGGCTTCGCGCAAGGAACCGCACACGGTCGGCACGCCCTTCAGCTCCTCGGGCGGCAGGTCGTAGAGGTTCTTGTCGATCGGCTGGCCGGGGTTGATCTTGTTCTGCACGCCGTCGAGACCGGCCATCAGCATCGCCGCGAAACCCAGATAGGGATTGGCGGCGGGGTCGGGGAAACGGACCTCGACGCGCTTGGCCTTGGGGCTCGAGACGATCGGAATGCGGCACGAGGCCGAACGGTTGCGGGCCGAATAGGCCAGCAACACCGGCGCCTCGAAACCCGGGATCAGGCGCTTGTAGCTGTTGGTGGTCGGGTTGGTGAAGGCGTTGATCGCCTTGGCGTGCTTGATGATGCCGCCGATATAGTGGAGCGCCAACTCCGACAGATCGGCGTAGCCCGAACCCGCGAACAGCGGCTTGCCGGCTTTCCACACCGATTGATGGGTGTGCATGCCGGAGCCGTTGTCGCCCTTGATCGGCTTGGGCATGAAGGTCGCGGTCTTGCCGTATTGCTGCGCGACCATCATCACGACGTACTTGTAGATCTGCATGTTGTCGGCGGTCTTGACCAGCGTGTCGAACTCGAAGCCGAGCTCGTGCTGCGCCGGCGCCACTTCGTGGTGGTGCTTCTCGACCTTGAGGCCCATCTCGTTCATGGTCGAAAGCATCTCGGAGCGCAGATCGTAGGTGCTGTCGACCGGCGGCATCGGGAAATATCCGCCTTTGATCGGCGGGCGGTGACCGGGGTTGCCGTCGGGCAGCTTGCGGTCGCTGAAATACGGGCCTTCCTCGCTGTCGACCGAGTACATCTGCGTTTCCATCGACGACTTGTAACGCACGTCGTCGAACACGAAGAATTCGGCCTCGGGGCCGAAATAAGCCTTGTCGCCGACGCCGACGGAAGCGAGATATTTCTCGGCCTTCTTGGCGATCGAGCGCGGGCAGCGGCCATAGGGCTGTCCCGTCAGCGGCTCATGGGTGTCGCAGAACAACGAGATCGTGGTCTGGGCGCAGAACGGGTCGAGTATCGCGGTTGAGAAATCCGGCATCAACAGCATGTCGCTCTCGTTGATCGCCTTCCAGCCGGCGATCGACGAGCCGTCAAACGCCACGCCGCCCTGAAGGAAGTCGGGGTGGATGGCCTTGACGTGGTAGCTCAAGTGTTGCCACTTGCCGCGCGGATCGGTGAATCGGAAATCGACGTACTTGGCGTCGTGTTCCTTGATCATCTCCATGATCTTTTTTGCATCGGACATCGGCTCTTAGTCTCCCCTTGTTGTGCCTTCCGTTCGCCGGTTTTTCCCCCGCAAACGCGAAGACGATTCACGGAACTAGATGGCGTCGGTTCCCCGCTCGCCGGTACGAATTCTGATTGCCTCCTCGATGGACGTGACGAAAATCTTGCCGTCGCCGATGCGGCCGGTATGGGCGGCGTGCTGGATCGCTTCGATGGCGCGCGAAACCAGGGCGTCGTCCATCACAACCTCGATTTTGACCTTGGGCAGAAAATCGACGACGTATTCCGCCCCGCGGTAAAGCTCGGTGTGGCCCTTCTGCCGTCCGAATCCCTTGGCCTCGGTGACGGTGATGCCCTGAATCCCGACTTCATGAAGCGCCTCCTTAACTTCATCGAGCTTGAAGGGCTTGATGATCGCCTCGATTTTCTTCATGGGTTTCCGCCTTTGCATTTATCGCGGGTCCGCCGACGACCGCCGGGCCGCCTTCTTTCTGGATGGTAAAGCACGAGCCATGCCAGCCTGCGATGCCAAGGCTCGATAAAGCGCTAGAGCCTGAAAAGCAAGCGAAACAGGCCGATTTTGCACAGAAAATGAGCAGCGATGCCTAGGATGTAACCCTAGGATATTGCTGGGGCGCGGCGCGTAATCCCCTGACGATTCAGCCAGGTGCCGATTCGGGTCATGGCTTCCTCGATCGCTTCGTTGCTCGCCGCATAAGAGAAGCGCAGATAGCCTTCGCCATAGGCGCCGAAACTGGTGCCGGCGACGGTGGCCACGCCGGTCTCCTCCAGCAGCCGGGTTTCGAGCTGTTTGGCGCCGACACCGGTGCCGGCGATATTGGGAAAGGCGTAGAAGGCGCCGCCCGGCATGGCGCAACGGAAACCCGGCAACTTGTTCAAGGCCGCGACGATGATCCGGCGGCGCTCGGCGAAGGCCTCGACCATGCGGTTGATCTCGTTGCGCCTTCCGGTGAGCGCGGCGATCCCGGCGAATTGCGCGGCGGCGTTGACGCAGGAATGGCAGTTGATGGCGAGCCGCTCGGCATGCGCGAACAAGGTCTCGGGCCAGACGCCGTACCCGAGCCGCCAGCCGGTCATCGCATAGGTCTTGCTCCAGCCGTCGAGCAGGATGACGCGGTCGCGCAAGCCGGGATAGGAAAGCAGGCTCACATGCTGGGCGCCGTCATAGAGAATCTCGCCGTAGATCTCGTCGCTCAGGATCGCCACCTGCGGATGACGCTCGAGCCCGGCCGCCAGCTTGTCGAACTCGCTCTTCGGCACCACGCCGCCGGTCGGGTTGGCCGGGCTGTTGAGGATCATCAGCCGGGTTTGCGGCGTGATCTTGGCCAGCACCTCCTCGGCGCTGAAGGAGAAGCCCTTGTCTTCGTGCAGATCGATCGGCACCGGCGTCGCGCCCGAGAAGCGGATGACGCTCTCGTAAATCGGGAAGCCGGGATTGGGATAAAGAATCTCGGCGCCCCGCTCGCCGAACATCATGATGGCGAAGAACATGGTCACCTTGCCGCCCGGCACCACCAGCACGCTTCCGGGCGAGACCTCGACGCCGTGGCGGCGGCGGAGATCGGCGGCCACCGCTTCGCGCAAGGGCAGAATCCCGTTGGCCGGGGTATAGCCGTGATGGCCGTCGGCGAGCGCCTTCTTGGCCGCCTCGACGATATGCGGCGGGGTCTGAAAATCGGGCTGGCCGATGCCGAGATTGATGATCGAACGGCCCTGCGCCTCGAGCGCCTTGGCGCGCGCCAGCACTTCGAAGGCGCTTTCGGTGCCGAGCCGGGACATGCGGCCGGCCAAGGTGAGGCTGGATTTCATGCCGCCATTCTATACCGCGCCCGCGGCGCGGTGGAAAACGGCTAAAGCGAAGCCGGCAACCGCTTGGTATGCGCCGAGGTCGCGCTATAGGCCTCGATCAGCAGCCCGGCGATGATCAGCACGGCCGCCGCGCCGGCCAGGCCCAAGCCCATCATGTGCAGCCGGTTCCACAGCGCGTAAAAGGCGCCGGCGCCGGAAAACCAGCGCTGCGCCGGACTCTCGGCCAGATTGATCGCCAGCAGCACCAGCCAGAACGGCCACAGCCGCAGCATGTGGCGGCGGAAACGCAACCGCGTCGCTTTCCAGTGGTAGAGACGGTCGCCCGCCCCGTGGGCGGGGACGGCGATGCCGGCTGAAAAAAGCGTCGTGCGTTGCAAGTCAACCTCCGCGGCGGGTTCGCCCGCCGGTTTGAAGAATGTCTCGAAAATGATTGGTAAATGTCAAATCAATTCTTGGAATTACAAGTAAATCTCGGGGATGGTTAATGTAATTCGAGAGCAGGGTTAATGAAACCCAAACGCGGTCTTGGCGCGGACTTGGCTGGATGCGAACAGAGAGAATGGGGCGAGTGACCGGATTCGAACCGGCGACATCCAGAATCACAATCTGGCGCTCTAACCAACTGAGCTACACCCGCCGCACTTGCGCTGGTACAGCCTAGCCCCTTAAGCGTCAAGCGGATCAACCGTTCCGGCTCGCCGCTTGGTAAGCTCTCCCGGGACGGTTACCAGGCAAGGTCAAGCCATGCAGCCTTACGACAACGCCCTGCTGACGCCCGCCGAGATGGGGGCGGTCGACCGCGCCGCGCGGGAAAGCGGGGTCGCCTCGCTCGCGCTGATGGAAGCGGCCGGCCGCGCCGTCGCCGATGCGGTGTTGCGCCGCTGGTCGCAGCGCCCGGTGGCCGTGCTGTGCGGGCCGGGGAATAACGGCGGCGACGGCTTCGCCGCGGCGCGGCGGCTGCAAGCCGCCGGCTGGAAGGTGCGGCTCGGCCTGCTGGGCGCGCGCGGCGAACTCAAGGGCGACGCCAAGGAGATGGCCGGGCGCTGGCAGGGCGAGATCGAACCCTTGGGCCCGGCTCTGCTCGACGGCGCGGGCTTGGCGATCGACGCCATTTTCGGCGCCGGCCTCGCCCGTCCGCTGCAAGGCGACGCGCGCGCGACCGTCGCGGCGCTGGCCAAGAGCGGCCTGCCTTGCGTCGCCGTCGACGTGCCGAGCGGACTCGACGGCGCATCGGGCGAAGTGCGCGGGGCGGCAGCGCCGGCCGCCGTCACCGTCACCTTCTTCCGCAAGAAGCCGGGCCATCTGCTGCTGCCCGGCCGCGATCTCTGCGGCGAGATCGAACTGGCCGATATCGGCATCCCGGCGAGCGTGTTGGACAAGATCAAGCCCAAGAGCTTCGAGAACGGCCTGCCCTTGTGGCTCGCGCGCTATCCCTGGCCGCGTCCCGCCGGCAACAAATACAGCCGCGGCCACGCCTTGGTGCTGGGCGGTCCGGACATGACCGGCGCTTCGCGGCTGGCCGCGCGCGCGGCGCAGCGCGTCGGATCGGGGCTGGTGACGGTGGCGGCGCCGGCCAAGAGCTGGCCGGTCTATGCAGCATCGCTCGAAAGCGTGCTGGTGGCGCGTCTCGCGCGCGCGGCGGATTACGCCAATCTGCTCAAGGACACGCGCTTGAACGCGCTGTTGCTCGGCCCCGGCGCGGGCGTGAACCGCGACACGCGCGGCCAGGTGCTGGCGGCGCTCAAGACCAGGCGCGCCACCGTGCTCGACGCCGACGCGCTCACCTGTTTTTCCGGCAACGCCAAGGCGCTGTTCAAGGCCATAGCCGGGCCTTGCGTGCTGACGCCGCATGAGGGCGAGTTCGCGCGGATTTTTTCGTTCAAGGGCGGCAAGATCGAACGCGCCCGGCAAGCGGCGAAGCAAAGCAAGGCGGTGGTGCTGCTCAAGGGCGCCGACACGGTGATCGCCTCGCCCGACGGCTTGGCCGCGATCAACGTCAACGCGCCCGCCGACCTCGCCACCGGCGGCGCCGGCGACGTGCTGGCGGGGTTGATCGCCGGATTGCTGGCGCAGGGCATGGACGCGTTCGCCGCTTCCGGAGCGGCGGCGTGGCTTCATGGCGAGGCCGCCCAGCTTTGCGGCCCCGGCCTGGTGTCCGAGGATTTGCTCGGCGCCTTGCCCATGGTGCTGCGCCGGCTCAAGGCGGTGGCGGGCTTGCCAAAGACCGAGTCTTCGCTGTAAGCGGGCAATCATGAGCGAACGCACCGGGTTCCTCGACCGCATCAGCAATCTGGGCGGCAGTTTACGCGGAGCGTGGCGCGACATCGCCGCGTCGGCGCGCGGCATGATCGGCAATCAGCCGCGCCCGGAATTGTCGCGCGAGGACGCGGAACGGGTGCGGCGCCAGCTGCGTGATTGCCTGGACGGCAAGGGCGGCGAGGTCTCGGCCCGGGCCCGGGCGGCGGAGCTGGGGCGCACCTATCTCGCGCTCAACACCGCCGGCCGCGAGCGCTTCCTGCGCATCATCGCCGGGGAATTCGACATCGACCACGGCGCGGTGGGATCCCTGGCGGCGCGGCTCCAATCCGCCTCCGACGATTTCGAGCGCCGCAAGCTCGAACGCGAGCTGCGCCAGGCGCTCGAACCGCCGCGGCTCAAGCTCCTGACCCAGTTCAACGCGCTGCCCGAGGGCGTCAAGTTCCTGGTCGACATGCGCGCCGAGCTGATACCGCTCGCCCGGCACGACGACGTGCTGCAATCGCTCGAAGGCGATCTCAAGGGCCTGCTGACGAACTGGTTCGACGAGGGCTTCCTCGAGGTCCGGCGCATCACCTGGGAGGCGCCCGCCGCGCTTCTGGAAAAGCTCATGAAATACGAGGCGGTGCACGAAATCCGCAGCTGGACCGATTTGAAGAACCGGCTCGAGGCCGACCGGCGCTGCTTCGCCTATTTCCATCCGCGCATGCCGCAGGAGCCGCTGATCTTCGTCGAGGTGGCGCTGACCCAGGGCATGGCGGACAACGTGCAGCTGTTGCTCGACGAGAACGCCCCCGTGGGCAACCCGGCCACGGCCGACACCGCGATCTTCTATTCGATTTCCAACTGCCAGCGCGGCCTGTGGGGCATCAGCTTCGGCGATTTCCTCATCAAGCGCGTGGTCGACTATCTCGCCGCCGAGCTGCCGCACCTCAAGACCTACGCCACGCTGTCGCCGATTCCCGGCTTCCGCGCCTGGCTCGAACAACGCCTGCCCGAGGAGGGCGAGGATCTGCTAACCGCGGAGGAGCGCGCGGCGATAGCCGCCATCCCCGGGCACGGCCGGCGCGACTTCGCCCAGTTGCTGGCGCAGCCCGATTGGCAGGACGACATGGCCGTGTTGCAGGCGGTGAGGGCGCCGCTGCTCCGGCTGTGCGCGCGCTATCTCCTGGCCGAGACCACGCCCGAAGGCCGCGTGCTCGATCCGGTGGCGCATTTCCATTTGAGCAACGGCGCCCGGATGGAGCGGCTGGACTGGCGCGGCGATCTATCGCGCAAGGGCTTCCAGCAATCCTATGGGCTGATGATCAACTACCTCTATCGCCTGGGAGACATTGAGCAAAATCACGAGGCCTATACCGGCGAGGGCAAGGTCGCCGCTTCCGCGGCGATCGCGCGTCTGAACAATGACCGATAAGCGACAACAACCGCGCGAAACCCGTTGACTTTTGAGCATAAAACCTGCTTTCAATAATCCCGGAACTATCCCCAGCCGCTTGTGGATTAAACCATCGGCTGAAAATTAAAACGGTAAGACGGCCGGGGATGGATATGGGGGGCCTGCGTGGCCATTGACCGGTCGATTTTCAATTTCTGGACGCCCAAGCGCGAGCCGGTCGAGGTGAAGGCGGGCGACCGTTTTTGCCGCAGACGGCGCGACAAGGTGCTGGAAACCGCCTCGGTCATGGAACTCCGGCCCGATCCGCTCGGCATTCCCCATGTCCATTTCAGCCTCACCTTCGAGGAACCCGCCATTGGCCGGGTCGAGGGCGGCAAGCGCGTGCTGGCGCTCAATTCCTTCGTCGAGGCCTACCACCAGCGCCTGATCTGAAGCCCCATTCCCGCCGATTCCCGGGCTTTGCCGGGCACGGGCTGTTCCCCTCTCCGATACCCTATGCTATGAAGCCGCCCGCATGGCGAGCGGACGCGTCCGGGCGCGGGCGTGGCGGAATTGGCAGACGCACTGGATTTAGGTTCCAGCGACGAAAGTCGTGGGGGTTCAAATCCCTCCGCCCGCACCAGTCCGGATCTTGAGAAAGCCATAACGTGCAAAGGGTCGAAGTTTTCATTCCATGCAAGTGACAGAAACCAGCGCCGCCGGGCTGAAGCACGAATTCACCGTGGTGGTGGCCGCCTCCGACATCGAGCGGCAGATTCAGGACCGGCTCGCTGAAATCGGACGTTCGGTGCGGCTGCCGGGATTCCGTCCCGGCAAGGCGCCGATCTCGGTGCTGAAGAAACGCTACGGCCCCTCGGTGCTGGGCGAGGTGGTGGAGCGCGCGGTCAACGACAGTTCCAGCGCGGCCATCCGCGAGCGCAATCTGCGCCCGGCTCTGCAACCCAAGATCGAGATCGTCTCCTACAACGAGGGCAAGGACCTCGAATACAAGCTCGCGGTCGAGGTGCTGCCCGAAATCGCGCCGATCGATTTCGCCGCGATCCAACTCGAGCGCTGGAAACCCGAAGTCGCGGACAAGGAGATCGACGAGGCGCTGGAACGCATCGCCAAGCAGCAGCGCAAGAGCGAGACGGTGGAGCGCGAAGCCAAGACCGGCGACATCGTGGCGATCGATTTCAAGGGCACGGTTGGCGGCGTGGCCTTTCCCGGCGGCACCGCCGAGAATTACATGCTCGAACTGGGCTCGGGCCGCTTCATCCCCGGCTTCGAGGACCAGCTCGCGGGCGCCAAGGCGGGCGAGGCGCGCGCCGTCGCCGTCACTTTTCCGGCGGATTACGGCAACGCCGAACTGGCCGGCAAGGCGGCCGAATTCGCCGTCACCATCCGCGAAGTGCGCGCGATGGTGCCGCAGGCGATCGACGAATCCCTGGCATCGGCGGTCGGCATGGAGAATCTGGCGGAGCTGCGCAAGGCCGTGCGCGAGCGGGTGGAGCGCGAATACGCCGCGGTATCCCGGCGCAAGCTCAAGCGCGAATTGCTCGACATCCTGGCCGAAAAGCAGAAATTTCCCGTGCCCGAGGGCATGCTGCAAATCGAGTTCGATCAGCTCTGGCGCGAGGTCGAGGCCGAGCGCAAGCGCGCCACGGAGGCGGGCGAGCCCGATCCCGAAGGCGGCGGGAACGACGAGGAATTGAAGACCGAATACCGCGCCTTGGCCGAGCGGCGGGTGCGGTTGGGGCTGCTGTTGAACGAGGTCGGCCGCGCCAACAACATCGCGGTCGCGCCCGAAGAGGTGAATCGCGCGGCGGTCGAACGCGCGCGCAGCTTCCCCGGCCAGGAGCGGGAAGTGCTAGACTTGTATCGCAACAATCCGCAGGCGCTGGACAGTCTCAGGGCGCCGATTCTCGAGGAAAAGGTGGTCGATTTCATCTTTGAGATGGCCAAGATCACCGATCGCATGGTCAAGGCCGAGGAACTGGTCGCCGCCGTGAACGAGGAATCCGAGGCGCGCGCCAGCGCCGCCGGCGAAGAATCGGACGAGGACGGCGCGGAAGATTCTGGCGCCGACAAGGCCGGCGCCCACAAGGGCAAGCGCAAAGCCAAAAGCGGCAAAAGCAAGAAGCCGAAGAGCAAGGGTTAACGAGGGGCGGGCAAGGAGAGAGAAGAGACCAGCATGGAAAAAGACCCCTTCGAGCAATACATGAACACGCTCGTGCCGATGGTGGTGGAACAGACCAACCGCGGCGAACGCGCCTACGACATCTATTCCCGGCTGCTCAAGGAGCGGATCATCTTCCTGGTGGGCCCGGTCAACGACATGGTGGCGAGCCTGATCTGCGCCCAGCTGCTGTTCCTCGAATCCGAGAACCCGGGCAAGGACATCTCGCTCTATATCAATACGCCGGGCGGCGTCGTCACCTCGGGCCTCGCGATCTACGACACCATGCAATACATCCGCCCGGCCATCGCCACCGTCTGCATCGGCCAGGCGGCCTCGATGGGCTCGCTGCTGCTGACCGCCGGGGCCAAGGGCAAACGGGTGGCCTTGCCGCATGCCAGCATCATGGTGCACCAGCCCTCGGGCGGCTTCCAGGGGCAGGCCTCGGACATCGAAATCCACGCCAAGGAGATTCTGCGGACCCGCGCGCGTCTCAACCAGATTTACATGAAGCATACCGGGCAGCGGGAAGAGGCCATCGCCGATGCGCTCGAACGGGACAAGTTCATGACCGCGGACGAGGCCAAGGCCTTCGGCCTGATCGACGAGGTCATGGTGAACCGCCCGCCCGTGCCGACGGATGAAAAACCGCGCGGCTAAGGCTCATGCTTAAGGCAAAACCTTAACATCCGGCCCGGAGTCACCTAAATTAACTGGTTATTGATCCCGGGCCGGTGCATAATGTTCAATGGAAAAGGGCGTGGAATCGCCCGGCGTCGTGTACCGGAAAAATGAGAGGGGCCGGCTCGGCGGATGGCAACGGCACGGGACATGCATGGTGCTTGAGAGCGATGACGTGTTCCAGGCGGTGACGGAGAGCCCATGACCAAGCCGAGCGGCGGTGATTCGAAGAATACCCTCTACTGCTCCTTCTGCGGCAAGAGCCAGCACGAGGTCCGGAAGCTTATCGCCGGTCCGACCGTGTTCATCTGCGACGAGTGCGTCGAGCTCTGCATGGACATCATCCGTGAAGAGCACAAGACGACCCTGGTCAAGTCGCGGGACGGCGTTCCGACGCCGCGCGACATCTGCAAGGTGCTCGACGACTACGTCATCGGCCAGGACCACGCCAAGCGCGTGCTGTCGGTGGCGGTGCACAACCATTACAAGCGGCTCGCCCACGGCGCCAAGAGCAACGACGTCGAGCTTTCCAAGTCCAACATCCTGCTGGTCGGGCCCACCGGCTCGGGCAAGACCCTGCTCGCGCAAACCCTGGCGCGCATCATCGACGTGCCCTTCACCATGGCCGACGCGACGACGCTGACCGAGGCCGGGTATGTCGGCGAGGATGTCGAGAACATCATCCTCAAGCTGCTGCAGGCGGCCGACTACAACGTCGAGCGGGCGCAGCGCGGCATCGTCTACATCGACGAGATCGACAAAATATCGCGCAAGTCCGACAACCCCTCGATCACCCGCGATGTGTCGGGGGAGGGCGTACAGCAGGCGCTGCTCAAGATCATGGAAGGCACGATCGCGAGCGTCCCGCCG